>Ga0209648_10000114_pt1 | contig 53022 bp, 80 predicted proteins | sample GraSoi2013_115cm_FD_185830 | JGI IMG/M metagenome (GOLD analysis project Ga0209648, IMG submission 185830) | Grasslands soil microbial communities from the Angelo Coastal Reserve, California, USA - Sample 9_17_2013_115cm (SPAdes) (version 2) | ecosystem: Environmental > Terrestrial > Soil >... | reverse complement strand
ATCTTCTGTCCCAACACGCTGATGAAGTTGACGTAGTCGGCGTTGGTCAGGAAGTCGCGCGTCGTCGTCATCTGACACGAGCGCTCACCGAAGCTGGCAAACTGTACACCGCGCGTACTCTTAAGCCGGAACTGCTCCGCACCCACATCGTCGATGTCGAACGAGAAGGTGTCCATGTCGAACACCTGCGTCGGGTTCGGGATCTGAATGTTCCAGGTGCCTGGACCGTAAGGCACGGAGGTCGGCCAGACAGGCGTCAGAGCAGGCGACGGCTGAGCGTCGGAGAGGCCGAAGATGTCACAGGAGTACTCGAGGACGTTGTTGTTGACTGAGAAGGTCTGCTTGCCAACGACACAGCCGACGTAGCCGAAGATGACACCGTTCCGAACTACTGTGATCGACATCGTCTTGTTCGGAACAGCGTTCGAGTTAGGCGTGTAGGTGTAGACCCAGTTCGGCGTCGTACCGGTCTTGACGCCAGTAGCACGACTGCACTCGGTGAAGTAGAGGCACGTGTCCTCGAGCGCCTCCATCGTGATCGTGCCCTGAACGCTAAAGTCGCCAGGCACGACACCGATCCGCGCCGCCGACTGACGAATCGGCGTACGGTAGATGTTGGTCTCTTTGAGCTCGAGAGACTCAGAGAGGATTGGAACGAACTTGGTCGGAGCCGTATAGGTCCCAGATACGGTTTCGAAGGCGACACCCACAAGGCCGCCTGCACCCATTCCATAAGGCACTACATACCTCCCTCAGGCTGTGCGTCAGTTGCCGTCTCAGTTGCTTCAGGCTCCTCAACAGGCGCTGAGACCGTCTCCTGCGAAGACCCGCCGACCTTGGTGATCGTGACTCCGGGGATCTCGAGCTGATCGATTTCGGGTGCCAACTCGACCTCAGTGATAAGACCACCGTCTTCTGTGTGCTCCTGCTTCTGCACAGCGTTGATTGCACGGTAGCGCTCAGCCTGCTCGTCGTCGACCTCGGTCTCGGTACCGTTCATGAACGTGCCCAGCCCGTGGATGTAAATCTCCTGCTCTCCCGCGGTCGGGTGGTCAACCTTCACTTTGTAGGGCAACTGTCCTCCTTACGGGAGTCTCGTCTTACTAAAGGACTGGAACGTCATACGGTTGCCCATCATCAGGCTACCCATCTTGTTGATCATGCCAGGCTCGTTCTGTATACACAGCGTAGCCGTGACAATGCCACCTAGCGTAATGTCCGTCTGCACTACGCCCTCGAGGGCATCAGCAAGAGTCTGCGCACCGTGAAGGTTCTGCTGCACGTCTTGAATCTTGCCGTAGTACACAAACACGTAGGTCTCAAACGTGTTCAGTGTCATCAACGACGCGCCTTGAAACTCACGCGTCTTGTTACCGGGCGTTACGCAAACAGCAGGCGTCTTGTTGATCTGCGTCTGATCGCCGTAGAAGGTCTCGTTAATTCCTTGAGCAACGGCCTGTGCCTGAATGGCTACGAGGACAGCGCTAGCAACAACTTCAGAACTCGCTGTCAGCGCCATGAGGCTACCACCCCTGCTCTGACAGCTCTCTCCTCAATCCACTTGCCGAAGACCTCTTGAATCTTGTCAAGGTCCTGCACCTGGAACATAGCGAACGGACGAGCTGGAATGGAGACCTTGGCTGCTCCCCCCATTGCCCTTAGCTCCTCAGGCGAAGCGAACATGCCCTTGGCAGGATGAACGGCAGAGGCACTCGTACCGTAGCCTGCTTGATGAAGTGCACCGTACCAAATCTTCGGTGGCAGATCGAGAATGGCAGCCTGCGTCGTCGTCACGGTCCAAATGTTGTACTGCTGCATTGTCTTCCACAGAAGCCCAGAGCGCCTGAGTAGGTCCTGGGGCCCGTACTTGTTCTTGGGGTCTCTGGCCTTCATCGCGACGGTATTGTTCGCATAGGGAACCCAAGTATCGGGACGACCATGCGAAATGAAGTTCTGACCAATCGAAGGAGCGATGACTTGTTGAATGCTGCGCTTCAGCGGCTCCCGGAAGGAACGGATATCGATACCCATCTTGTCGAAGGCCTTCGCGGACATAGCCAACGAAGGGGTGAACGAGAAGCCGAGATTGACCATGTTGTCGAATCTCAGCCCGTTCCGCGCGACAGGAGGCATCTCAAAACACCTGGCCCATCCCAAACTTGGCAGGACCAAGAGAGTTGTCGTTAAGGTCTGTGTTAGCGTTCCAGGCGTCCCAAGTCGAACTTGTATCAGTCGGATAGAACTTGGGCGCAATAGCGGGCTGGTTAGGTGCGATTTCAGCAATGGCAACAGCACCGCGACTAATATCCGCAAGCAGTGTCGTTGCCCACAATCGGAGCGTCGCACCGTAGCTGACTTGCGACTCGTTGGTAACTACCTCAGAGTACGCACGGTCAAAGAGCCAGCTAGCGTAGTACATCGCAATGACCTGCTTGACAACCTGCGGCGTACTAGTCGAGTCGATCCAAAGAGGCGTAAACTGAATATATGTCTCAGCGAGGCGACCTATGACCTCAGAGGAGACCGAAGCCTCTAGGTTGACCTCGATCGAAGCGATGGTGAGCTTAGTGGTCTCGAGCCAGGTTTGAACATCTGACGTCGTAATGTGCGCGACCACTAAGCTCCCCTCCTCTCCCTACGCGCTCGCTGAAGACGGAGCCGCCCTCGTCGACTTAACCTGCTTCGCCGAGCTAGCTGACTCCTCAACAGCAGCGTCGGAGAGGTCGCTGAGGTGCGTTGCAGGAGCGGGCGTTGGTTGGCGACCGGTGAAGAGTGCGAGCGACGCCTCGAGCTCCGCGATGCGCCTGTCCTTCGGGTCCTCAGGGATCTCGTCCTCGAGCTGAGCGGCGAGCACGTTGGGATCGTGTGGCCCACCAGCGCGAACGATGTTCCCGTGCTGAATGTGATAGTCCCACAAATCCGAGTCGAAGTCGGTACGACTGACAGCGTCCCCAGGATTGACGGGACTCTCGTCGGTACCGAGACCGTTGGTGTATGCGACGTAGCTGGGCATGGGTCTCCTAACCCGTGAACGCCGTGGACAGAGCGGTGGTGAACAGGAAGCCGCAGATGGCCTTGTTGTTCGTGTCGAGCCCGATCAGCTCGAGGTCGTACCGCTGACGGAACCGAATGATGTCGGACGCGCGACGCTCTTCCCGCCAGCGATCGACGATGCCACCAACAAGGTTGCTCGCACGACCGCCACCAGCCTCCGAAGACGGGTTGAGAGTGCTCGGGGGCGTAGGGTCGATACCTTCGCCTGAGAACGCACCGGAGCCAAAACCCATGCCGCCAGCCCCGCCGCCTGCGAAGCCCCAGGTGAACTGGTAGGCAAACGCAGGAACCTTGAGCCCAGGCCGCGGCGGCGTGTAGGCGAGTAGCACCTCAACGTTCCAGAGGTACGACAGCGCTAGCACCTGACCGGGGTTGTTCGTTGCGATGCCGAAGCCGGGAACGACAACGTTGTCCAGGCTGAGACAGGCCGCGACGAGATCAGGTGTCAGAATGGCACGCTCAACGTACTGGATGCGCGTGATGAAGTCCGTCGCGTCCTCGAGCGCGGACATGACCTTGTAGGGAATGATCGCCTGGTTAGGCTGAAGAAACGCCAGCTTGTGAACCTGACGCATCGCCGTCCTGATGTCCTTCACAGGCGTCGGAGCCGTCGCCGTAGCTGCGCCAGCGTTGGTCAGACCGTCCCAGTGAGGACCATAACCAGCAGCCGCCGCGTCTCCGAGTGCATCGGTAAGAGCGGAGTTGAAGTTCGCTGCCGTCGTGACCAGGTTGTAGATGCGGTACTCCTTGCCCAGCGCGATCCTGGACGCGAGCATCTCCGTACCGTCGACGTCAGGCGACAGCGGGCTGTCTGCGTTCTCCCGCTCCTCGTCGGTGACTGCGATCTGGAGCGCATGCTCCTGAGCGTAGTACGAGCCGACGCTGACGGTCAGACCCGGAACCTCGTTGGCCTCCGTACCAGGCGCCCTGGCGTCATCGAGAGCTGGGTACCAACCCTCGCGACCTTGGAAGATGTAGTACTTGTTCGACTGCTTCTGAACAGGAACCGACGGGAAGAGGACGTTGCCAACCAGTCCCTCGTTCGGCCACGCGACGCTGATCTGCGTGAGGACAACGTCGATGTGGACGTTGCCAGAGCCTGTTGGGTTGTAGATAGCCATTAGGCCCTCGCCCCCAGAGTGAGTGCGACATCGAACCAGTCACCAGCAGCTGCGCTCGCTCCGAACGTCGGTAGCGGATTACCAGGCAGCGCGATCAGCGTACCGATCACGGCCCAACCGAGGAACGGCGCCGTAGCGGGAATGAACTTCACCCTGCCAGCGACCGTAGCCGACGCCACGACGAGCGCGCCGAGCGCAGGTGCGATACCAACGGTCGCCCACGGCGTAATACCACCGGTCGTACCGTCCCAGATGCACTTGACGTTCCCGTCGAGCGCGATGTTGATGAACGCCTTGCCTGTTACCGTCTTGACAGCGTCGAGAGCGTCCACGCTCACGCCCAGAGGCGCAGCCGCAGCCGCGACACCGAGTGAAGTCGGCGCGAGCGCTACAGCTGCAGGAACGACTCCGACAGCTGCAACCTGCTGAACGACGCTCCACTGCGGATAGGCAACCGAACCACCCGTCGCAAGGAAGGCCTTGGAGAGTACATGATCCGTACCCGGCATGGGTTACTCCTCCTTCCCTGCGTACGAGTCCTGCCGATAGGCCAGGTACAGCTCGGGGTTGGTTCGAACGACCTGCTGGATCGCGTCGGTGTTCGACAGAGCCTTGCCCGTCGTCTGGAGGTGACGTGCTTGCGTCGCTGACACGAGCTCCGACAGCTGCTGCGTCGCCGACTTCTCCTGACCATTCCGCGTCCGGCCGCGCTCACCGAGTTCGACGAACCCGACCTTGCCGAACGACTCGATGGCGTCGACGAACTTCTTCGCCATCGCTGAAGGGTCGGAAAGCGCCGACCCTTCGGCAACCGCGTCGATGACCGCTGGCGGGAGAACGTACTGTCTGCCGTTCGACGTCGCGCTGATGCGCTCCAGACGTTGCCTGGTCTCAGCGAACTGCTGCGCGCGCTCAGTCTCGCCCATCTTGCGCTTGATCTCTTCGAGATCCTTCAGCATCGGGTGCCCAGCGAGAGCCTTGGTGATAGCCTCGCTGAGGGCGGCACCTGTGAGTGCCGGTTCCGGAGTGGGCGTCGGAGGAGCAGGTGGCGTCGGAGGAGTGGGAGGCGCCGGCGGACTCGGAGCCTTCAGTTCCTCGATCTTCGCCTTGACCTGGTCGTCCGTGGCGTCCTTCCCGAGACCGAGCAACTCCCTGATCTGCTCAGGCCCCATCTGACCTCCTTCGTTTGCCTTCTTGGTTGTGATGATCTCCGACAAGTTGACGGGCAGGAGGTCCTTCAGGAAGGGCCGATTGGTAAGCGCACCACCAAACAGAACGTCAGTATGCTTCACGCCTGCTGCGTCGGTCCACTCGTCGTCGAACTCCGGACTGAAGTACCTGTACTCGCCTGCCTTGATTGCCTGCGCGCCCTGCTCAGTCCAGTCGACTTTGACAAAGAGACCCTCAGGCCTTGCAACTGCGTCCTTGATCCAACCTGCAGCCTTGCCCGAGAACTCCTTATGGTCGAAGTCCACATCGGGATCGATGCCACGAACTCTGCTCTTGATGTTCGCAGCGAACTTCTGAATGCGTTCAGGCGTGAAGTTGAGCGTGCCGTACACGGGATGGTCAAAGTCACCAACTGGTAGCGCCTGAATCCAACCCTCCTCAAACGCCTTGTGACCTAGATCGACCCAGTAGCCGAATCTGCTCACTACTTGCCACCCTTCTTGGGTGCAGCCTTCTTAACGAACTTGCCCCCTGCACCCTTAGTGGTACCCTTCCGAGCCACCTTGGCAAGATTGGGATTGGCCTTCTTCGCCCCAGGGCCGGCCTTCTGCGAGGCAGCAGCGACCATCGCTGCACCTGCCTTCGGCGACACTCCTGCAGACTTGGCAGCGCTAGCAGCGGCTGCCTTGAAGCCCATGCCCTTCTTGGCAGGCGCCTTGGCCTTACCGACCTTAGCTGCCACGCGCTTACCTCCGGTTCCCATGATGCGGTCGACGTGAACGTTTCCCGACCCACTAGGGTTGTACACTGACACTTTGGCTCCTACGACTGTTTTCTATTATATCGGGAAACCTAAGGAGGCTACCAGGGCCTTCTGTTCCCTTGTGTTACAACTGCGTAACGCCTACCTTTCCGAATAGCGCAGTGTTCCGCTTACCTGCGTTGATGATATCAACGCGATACCAACCGTACGTCTTGCTCGCTGCTAGGTTAGCACTAGCAATAGCAACGGACGCTAGACCACCAGCACCGTTGGTAATAGTGATCTCACCCGTTACAGTAGACAGCTTGACTACGTTAGGATCGGTATCAAGCTCGCCCGCTGACTGCTTGAGATACATCTCCAGAGTCAAGCCAGTAATGTTGTAGGGGTTGCCACCAGATGTGATCGTGAGCGCAAGAGTCTCGTCGTTAAACTCCGCTAGCGTAATATCGACTTCTATCATTGTCCACCTATCCAACGAGGTATCTGCAACATCAATGACAATGGCCGTACCACCAAAGGCCTTAGTGTTAGTAACCGTGCCAACCAGAGCGTTACCATCAACTACGGTACCACCGAGCACGTTCCCATCTACAACAGTACCAGCTAGAACAATGGAAGTCTTTACGACAGTACCACCGAGCAGGTTCGTCTCAGTTACAGTACCACCCAAGTGTAGCGGCGGACGTACAACGACTCCTCTGCCAAGCACAATAATCGCTTGGCGAACCTGGAAGTGCGCAGACATAGAAGACGAAACAACCACAGGCTGGGGAGTCAAAGTCGGAGTGACTACAGGTGCCTGCGGACTACTGATGATCGTTGGTAGCTGAGGCTTTAGAAATGCTTGAGGTGTTGGACTAGCAACGACGATCGGACTAGCTGTCGTTAGTACAGGTGGATCTTGAGTTGTGTTACGGAAGTTCTGAGGTGGCTCGACTGCGAACCACCTAAGATCGGCAGCTGCAGCAACTACGATAGGAGAGGGAGTAGCGGCGGTAGGAGCAACAACAGGTTGAGCAGGAGGAGCAAGAACCTGCGGACCTTGCGTCTTGTAGTACGCACTAGCAGGCTGTGACGTTTCGACAACTGGAAGAGGCGTTGTCAGTACTGGGGGATCTTGAAGCGTACTCCTGACAACCTGTGGTGTGTTAGAACTGAACCACTGACTAGGCGTCGGAGGCGCTTGAACGAGAGGTTGAGCTGGAGGCTGAGGAGGAAGCGGAGCGGTACTAACCTGAACGGGATTAGTATTAAACCACTGCTGTGCGTACGGCTGATTAATGACTACAGGCTGGGGAGTAGTAGCAGCTGGAGCAGCAGCAACGGGTGCCTGAGGTACTATAACGATCGGAGTGTTAACACCGAACCAGGAGTTCAGACCTCGACCGTCGACAACGACTAGAGGCTGGGGAGTAGTGAGAACAGGAGGATCCTGCAAAGTGTTTCGCAGGATCGTAGTTACAGTAGGATTGAAATAAGAAGATAGCGGACCCGTAACGACAACAGGTGGAACTGTCGTTAGCACAGGCGGATCTTGAAGCGTGCTACGCAGACTCTGGATGAAGCCTCGACCGTAACTACGATCGGGTTGAGCAGTTACAACTACGGTCTGGGATCTAGAATCAAAGTCCGCAGAGTCCTCTAGAGAGCCGCGGATGACGATAGCCTGATTTGGCAGACTCCTACCAAGTACAGGCATATCGTCTCCCGGTTACTACGACGTGCAGTTGATCTCGAAAGACGCGTGTGCGCCTTCCTCGTCGAGAACGATGCCGGCCGTATTGACAGTCACAGGACTGCCATTGACGTTGACCACCAGCTTGGTCTCGGGCCTGGTCATGCCCAAGACTGCGCCGAGGTCGCCTGCGGTCTGGGGGCTGCGAGTGCCGACGTTGATGTCGTCCTCGTTGTAGAAGATCGCCATTACAGCCTCTCAAGGGACATGCTGACGCGAACGTTGACTGCTGCTGGAGCCGTGAGTCTGATACAGTAGCCCTGACTCACAGCGCAGTCAGGAACGTCGCCGAGTGGGAAGTCATAGACCAGCAAACCTCCGTTTGGCGTCAGGAGGTCGGCGTCGATACCGGTCTGGACCGTTGGCTCTGCCGTGCAGGCGTAACCTGCAGAGATGCCCGTCGAGGCGATCGCCCTGCCATAGACCTGGTTGATCGTCGCTGTCGTGTTACCTGTACCTGCAGTCGAGTTGGTAGCCGCTGTAGAGTAGTTCACCTCCCAGAAGACCGGGATCGCAGAGGCCGTGACGCCGTCGAAACCGATACGGAACTTCTTCAGGTCCAGACCGAACTGAGCACCTGAAACGACGAACAGTGCCGTCTTGGCTACCGTGGCGACGAGAGCAACTGCGGCGCCTGACTGGATAGTGTATCCTGCCTTTGCCATGTTTCTCCTTACCAGTTTGCTGCTTGCACAACAGCAGTAGATGGACTTACGATCGGTGCAGGAGTCGCACCTGCGACCACTGCAGCTTCCTTGAACGTAGCGATCGCCCAGGCAAACGCGGTCGCGTTCACAGTAACGGTCTCCGAGTCGGTGATGGTCTGACCTGACGCGCCTGTGTCCAGTTGATAATCCATACCGGCGTGTACGCGAGAGCTAGATCCTGAGTTCAGGGCAGCCAGTTGTGTGAACCCTGTTCCAGGACCAAGAGTCTGGGTGGTGAGGGCAGAGTTGTAGACGGCTGTGACAGCGACAGCCAGCTCATCTGCTCCGGTCGTGACAGCGGACGTGAGCTCGGAGTAGGTCAGGTTGGTGGTGCCATGCCCGTGCCCGGATACGTCGAACGCTGTTGGCGTCAGGTTCCCGGGGAACTCTCCGCCCAGATAAGCGATCGTCGCGCCCGTACTCGTGGTGCCGCCCGTAAACGAAACGGAAATGGTAGTAATGCCACCAGGGTTGTTTGGCCCTTCCAGGTACCAGATCTGCGCGCAGGCACCGGCGCCGTTCGCGTCAATAGGTCCCTGAACCCAGTTCGCAGGGAAGGTAAACGTCGGAGCCGCTGTGTATCCTGGCATAGATAGCCAGACTACGCACAGATTGCCCGATGCTGTACCACCAGCGTTAATGGTAATAGTTAGTGGACTAACAGTACCATTGGCTATGGTTCCGTTGCCACGTAGAGTGAATGTCACTGACCACGCCGCCCAGAGGTACCTGAGTTGTCACCCTGTCCAGTCGAAGGCGGAGTAGCACTGGGAGGTCCTTGCCTAGGCATTCCTGCCTTCGCACCCTGCTGCTGAGGAGCGTTCTGCATCTGCTGCAGCTGCTCGATCGTAACGTCACCCGACTTGAGTGCAGCTATCATGTCCTCGGGTGTACCAGGAAGCTCAGGAGGCGGAGGCTGCGTAATCTGCTTGTTGAAGGCCTCATGCACAAGACGAGAGGTCGCTGGGTCGGAGGGAGGCAGACCCATCTCGTCACGAAGGTGATCCTCGAGCGGCTGGTCAGGAACAATAACGCCTGCACCGACGTAGTTACGAATCGTGAACGAGGCTGTACGCCAATCCTCCTGCTCACCAATTCGTTTGACTATCAGCTTCGGATACCGAGCGCCTGCCCAGTTCATATTGACAAGCTGCGGCACGCCATAGCAGTTGATCACGTCGGTAACAATGTCAGCCGTAAACCGTGTCGCCTTCAGAAACAGCGTATGGTCTTGCTCATCAGTCTTGATGTTCTTGGAGAGGAAATTACCTAGGATCTGCTTCTCAATCTGCTGATCGTGGTGCTCTATCGACTGAATACAGTTGACAGGCTGCCCACGGAGCTCAGCGAAGGTAAGTGTCCAATTCGGAGGTAGTACTACGTGTGCCCGATCGTTAGTGCGCAAGTTCCTGCCGAGAGCGTCTGCCAACTGCAAGTCGTCGGCGTTGTACCCTTGAGGAAGCGTAATGACAGGTACACCGATACCGTGCCGCTCTTTCTGGATCGCGTCAATCTTGTACAGGTTGTCTTTGTAGTACCAGTGCTTGTAAGCCGAACGGAGAAGGCTGATTCCCTCAATGTTCCCAGCTTCCTTATCGAACGAGAAGACTAGCAACTTCGAAATCGGAATGTTAGTGTACTGAAGGAAGCTGCCTAGGACAGTTCCCCCTTCAAGCGTCGGAACATAGGTCGGCGAAGACCATATGTCCACCGATAGAGGGCCTCCGTTGAGGTCGAAGAACCACTCCCTGACATCCATCGGGTGACGAGGCGCCCACTTCTTCCAGCAAATCTTGCCACGAGCATCAGGGTCGTTAGTCACCATCTCGCCAGGCTCGAAGACCTCTTCGAACATGTAGTACCCGAAGTCGAGCATCAACAGCGACTCAGTAAGTGTCTGTGGCCAACTAGTTGTCATCCACTCCGTCATGTTCTTCCAACAGAAGTTCGCAATCTTCTGGTCACGAGAGTTGGAGCTAGCTGGCTTCATCGACCACTGCCCAGCTAGTACAGGCGTCTTCCCCAGCCTTAGCGTTCCCCGAACAGTACCATCACTCTTTCGCATCTTATCGTAGATGCGTAGGCCTTTCTGTCCCATCAGGTCGCTATTGTACTCCTGACGCATCCAGGAGGTAAATGGACTGGGAGAAGAGCTACCAAGCTCAGAGTTCAGAGCATCAACAGGACCATCGGGACCCACTCCTTGTCCAGTCGCAATGTCTACTCGGCGCTGAACACGAATCTCGCCAGTGTTGCGCCCAATACCAACCTGCGTGCCAGGCGTCGGGTCGACAGGTACGTTACGAATCTGTTGTCCAGGACGACCACGTTCAGCAATTCCCTGTACCCTCGTTCGCAGCGGCGCTGCGAACGTACGTTCGTGGAGCATCTGCGAATGCTCTTCTACTGACATCGTGGTCTTGGGTGCCTCGGTCTGGAACGGCAACTCTGCGCCCTCAGGAGCAATAACAATGTACTGATTGCCAGGCTCCTGACCAACAGCAACAGGAGCGTACCCCGAAGCGAGCATCTCGTCGAGATCGACACGAGGCAGGTCTTCAAGGTTCACCTAAGTCCCCTTATAATGGCAGCAACAGCGACTACAGCCCAATACAGCAGAGTGAAGGCAACCCAAAGAGTGGTCACAAAAATGACCCAGCCACCCACTATCAGCCAAATTACGAAGGTCAAAACTCGCCTCCCATCTGGAAAAAGCCTGAGGACCCCGAGGTCCCAGCCATCATATCTGCAAAGTCATTCTGCAGCGTCCTGCGCGCGGCCCTCTCTCGTGGAGAAGATTCCACAGGGGCAGCGTTGACCATGTCGGACGTTAGGTGCTGACCGCGAGCTCCCATTTTGAACGTAGCTAGCAGCGCGTAACGCATAGCGTCGATCGTGTGGTCTTCGACCTTGTTACTAAGCTCTGGTACGTTGCGGCCCTTGACCGGCTCAGTGGAGCGGTAGTTGTTGAGCTCTCGAATGTGGTTCTTACAGTCCCAGGCGACGTGGTAACGAGGAGCCTCAATCGGAGCACCCCACTTGTCCTCGCTAATCTGAATGGGATGCATGAACTCTGACATCAGGTCGATGCCATCTCGCCAGGTGTAGTCCGTTTTCAGTTCCTTCGGCGCCCAGCACCCCTTGTTCATCAGCGTGCCGAGGGACGAGGCAGCCTCAGGGTCGGCAGGGTCTCCTATGATAAGGTCGAGGTGGTAGCCTGGAGGGTTAGGGCGGTCGAGAAGCTCGGAGGCGACACTGGGCAGAGTCTTGTACTTCTTGTAGTACTCACGCCAGACAAAAATCTCGTCCTGTGGGCTGATTTGGAACTCGACGGCGGCTAGCGGGTTCGTGTAGCCCCAGTCGATCGCCATGAAGTTCGGCCAACCAGGAATGAACTTATAGTCCTCCGTCATAACGCCGGAGGTTTCGTCCCACGAGGGAAAAATCTTGCCTACGAACGAGGCAAAGTCCGCACCAATTTCCTGCAGGAACCACTCCGGCTCCGTTGTGTCCTCTAGGAGGGCGATCTCTGGGTCGTTTCGACCCCCAGGGTACACTACCGGGTTGCTCCAGGAGGGGAAGCGCCAGGACTCAAAAATGCCCTTGTACTTATCCCGTCTTGACAATTGCCAGAGGTCGTGTAGCCAGTTAAACCCCTCCGGCGTTGTGGGAAAGTCGGCTCCTCCTCTTCGGTCAGCGAGTGCAGGCCGTATATACCTTTCCCAGGTTTCACGCTTGTGCTTGGCGGCTTCAGACATGATGACATGGTCAAGCGCTTCCCCAACGAGGTACTCAGGGTGCTCAGCAGAGCGACATTCAACTCGTGTACCCCACGGGAACTGAATGAACATGTCTCCGGATCGCTTGGAGTAGGCTCGCTTGACACGCTTATCCCGTCCTAGCTTTTGGGAGACGATCAGGTCGTTCCAAATAATCCGGAACTCCTTCTCTGCCAGGTCGTAAGTCGGACCGACAATCCAGACCATCTGGTTAGGACGCAGAAGGTGCTTAGGGGACACATCCCGTGCAGCCATCGTGCTTTTCCCAAATCGACGTCCACAGCACGGAACTCTAAATCTAGCTCGAGATTCGTGGTACAGAAGCTGACTCGGATGCGGCTTATAGCCGACCCTTTGCCAGAACGCCTCTGTCAACCGGTCCATCTTCTCCTCTTAAGATCCACAGGCCCGAGATTGGCAGGCGAATTACCTGGAGCCGTTAGCCAGCTTCTCAATCCCCTTGAGGAACTCGTCGAGCGCATCAGTCTGCTCTTCCTTGCCGACAGGTCCAAGCACCCGATCCACGACGTACTGCGCCGCCCGGAGCTTTGTGTTGTCGTTCGCGGCGTTGTGGACCAGATCGATAATTGCCGCCGCGGCAAACGGTGCGTTCTCCTCGAATACACGCGTCGCACGCTCACGAGGGTTCTCCTCGCCAGCGTATATGTCCTCTAGTTCCTTGTTTATACCCATCTAGGCCTCCTAGGACTGCTTTCTATTATATCAGGAAACAACCGGAGCTCACACGAGGCTTGGTTAACACGGTAATGGATTGATACGATATCATGGTAACACTCGAGTTTCATGCCTTCCTACAGTAAGCCCTACGGGTAGTGTGTTCTGATTTGTTCCATACTATAATATAGTTATAAGCAAAAAACAACAACAACAACAAACAACAACTTCAGAAAAGAGATGAGAACAATTCAAGATTCAGTACGTAATCAATACTCAACAACTCATCATAACAACAATACTCAACATCTCGTACATCTACGTTCAGATCGAAAGTTCTTCAACTCAGCAGCAGCTGATGTAGAAGCAGATCGGAAGTTCTCCGGACGTTACAATCTCTCGAAGAAGAATCTCTGTCCGGACTGTAACGAGTATAGATCAGTCAACGGATCTTGTAGCTGCTGAGAGTAGATAGTACTTTCGATGAGAGTACTATCTAGTACCAGATAGGTACCGTAATACGAAGGAGGACATCATGTCCGAGAAGTATGCCGACATCACCCCATTCGCTGCAGCCCAGGTCACCAACAGGGTCCTGAAGGCGAATGGCATCGAGGACCTGGAGGTCCGTCCGCAGATGCTGTACTCGTACGCCCGTAAGGGTACGGTCGCCAGCAACTACGACACGCGCAAGGACGGCCAGAAGGTCCTGTTCGACGGAGACGCCTTCAAGACCTGGCTGGACTCGTACGTCAGCAAGGTCCAGAACGGTCAGACCGGTTCGGGTACGGACTACGACAAGCTCGCCGAGCAGTACAGCTAGACCCGAGAGGGGGGCTCCTACGGGAGCCCCCCGTAAGGGCCTGTGTACATACGTGCGTAGATACGACCGTGTCTACGTTCGTTACGACATAGGAGGACCTATGCGCAAGCTCGTTACTGCCGGTCTCGTTGCGTGCAGTCTCGCTTTCGGAGCCGGAGGCGCCATAGCAGCCCAGGCCTCGACGGCCACGCTTTCGACGACTTCGCGTGTCGAGACCCTGATTTCGGCGAAGTGCTACTACGAGCACCAGGTGACCCGTTCGTGGTTCCACTACTCGAAGGCCGCTGGCCGATACGTCGCGTATCCGGCAGTCAAGACCACGACGACTACGTCGACGCACTGCCACGCCTAGATCTCAACAGGGGGCTCTCTCGCTTGAGAGCCCCCGATTGACCAGCTAGGAAAAGAGGCGTCATGTGCCAGTGCAAGACATACCCCCAGGGTACTCAGCCCCACGACCGTACGTGCCCTAAGCACGGCCACTAGGAGGAACGATGAAGAACACGACCCTCGTCCAGGTCTTTAATGACGCGGACCAGAAGGAAGGCGACCCGATGGAGCTGACCGAAGAGCAAATCGCGGACCTCGCGGCACAGCTCCCCACTGGCTGGTACATGGACGGATGCTAATGCTACCTAAGTCGTGGGAAGAGTACCTCGCAAAGGCGGAGCGCGACATCAAGAAGACGGATTCGCCAACGAGGAGAAGGCAACCGCGTGTTACGCGTATGTCCTCAAAGCGTATGCTGCGCGTGTCAACTCAAACGTCAAACTTCGTGAGGGCCGCGTATTCCCCTGAAAGTGTCTACAATTCGACGCCGACCAAGCCCGAGACGTGGAAAGGGACGCTGAATCTCGGCGGGAATTGCGAGCCGAAGACGTATTATTCGAGTAAAACTACAACCTCAAGGAACCCAGGTTAACATCTGGAACCTTAGCGGATTAAAAACAATCTTCACTGTTTTGAGTCCGTCTCTTATATTATCGGGAGTGGAAATTCGAAGGAATTGGTCTCATACAAGTAATATATACGGTATATTTTATAATAGCATAGTAATTTGGCGAGCAGTGATCGAACTATGGACCAACCATCGATCTACCTTTGGGTTCTTCTTTTGGCGCTAGAACCTTCTTTCGTGCGCGAAAGGAACAGTCGTTTTGACCTTTACTGCAAGGCTCCATTTGAGGCACGTGTATTACTTGGATCGTGAGTTCCTAAGAGAAACCCGATATAATTAATGTAAGATTGTTCACTATCTTGCAGTGTTGACCCAATCGCGCAAAAACGGCAGGAGACGTTCTCGGGTAACACGAGAGCCTCAAAGCCCAAAAGAGGGAGAACAATGACGATTATGTCGGAAGAACACGCTCTTCCGCCGCGTGGACCGGGCCGACCGGCAAAGTATCCGTGGAATGAGTGGTTCAAGCACGGACAGACCATCAGAGTCACCAGGGGCCAGCATTACGACATCTCGACCGAGAACTTTCGCATCCAGGTTAACAAGGCAGCGAGAAGGCATAGCGGACGCGTATCTACGGAGATAGTCGGCCACGGACAAGGGCTGATGTTCACCTTCTACCTGGAGGACGACCTCGACCTACCTGATCGCAATGTTTCGTAAGACGCGTGAAGACTACATTCGACAGGCTGTTGCCTGCGACTGGTGTCTGCAAGAGAAGTGGCACTACTGCATCAAGGTTCAGGGTCCACAAGGGTCTCCTATACTCGACAACAACGGCGCAGAGCAGTACCTATTTCACCAAGTACACGAGACACGCGCCGCTAGCGCTAGGGAAGTTGGAGTAGACACGAACGTAGACCTAGAGAGGCTAGCCCAAGGCCTTCTGGATCAAGTGACCAAAAGAAGGACTTGAAAAACCTCAAAAAACCAAGTACAATTAATTGAAAGCCAAAATCAAGCGTCGAGAAGGAGCGTAATGTCCGAAGCGACAGCCATAATGGCAATTATCATGAAGTCGACAACCACTCGCCCTGTGGAAGTCATGAACGAGTTCCCCCTGTGGGAGGACCACCCGAAAAGCACGCTCGCGGTCATCTACGGTGCCTACTCGTCGATGAACTAGGAGCAGCATGGAGCAAGCGAGACGTGACGCGGCCTGGAAGGCACTATTCGAGGCCGCGAACGAAGTCAGAACCGTTCTCATCGAGGACAATGGCGGAACTGCGAAAGTCGACCCTGAAGACGAGTGGTTGGCGCACATGATTGGTGAGATGGATCGCATTCTCACCTGGGATGCGGGAGCATGAACAGCGACGACGCCAACCACGTGACCGACCAGCTAATGGACGAGATTAGGCAGACGTTCGAGACGTACCAGCTTTCTGCGATGCCTCGGCCAAGGGAGCTGGATCTGAAACAGCGAGTACGTCAGATCGTACGAAACTGGCTAGGAGTGTGACATGATAGTCATGTACAATGGTAACGGAACGATTACCGTACACACACCGCGCTGCATAGTGTGCAACAAGACGGGCGAGGTAGTCGTTCCGGAGGCTGAGTGGGAGGCGTACCAGTCTCCAGCGCGGCCGTTCATACAGGACGCGCTGAAGAGCGTCGACTCGGCTGGTCGAGAGCAGATCATGACAGGCACGCACGGACCCTGCTGGGACTCGATGTTCGCTGAGGAGGAGCGATGACGACTACCGAAGAGCGAGCGGTAAGGCGAGAGGGAACGCTACTAAGCGTCGTGAGCGACCTCGACGAGGCATGGCCGCAAGGTATGCCTCCGGAGAACATTCTCGTCCGAGTTGAACTCGACGGGATAACATACGTCGTGGACCGAATCACGCTCCACGCAGACGAGGACGGCGAAGTAATCGTCCTCAACATTACGAAGGAGAAACATGAAGTACGTTAAGCAGATCGTCCTAGGTGACGACGAGGATGCCGGCCTCGAGCAGGCTGCTGACGAAGCGATGGCGCCTCAGTACATCGTTGACCAGCTGAAGCAGCTCGACCCTGACGATCTGAACGACGTTGTTAACGGTCTAGTAACGTTCCAGCGTGGCACCACGCTCGACTAGCACCTCCAGTGCAGATGGGCCTCAAGGGACAGTGTGAAAGGTAGCGGATCGGCCTGGCAAGCCGGTATAGTGCGACTCTTCGGAGCGTTCCGTTTCCCCTTGAGGCCCTTCTGGAAAGGAGGTAGCAATGGACGAGAGAGAAGTGTTGAAGGTGGCACTAGGACGGCTAGTCAACCAGCTCAACGCTGAAGACATTGTCGACGTGCTGAAGGACCACTTCAACGAAATAGGCAGAAGCCAACTCGTTGCACTCCTAGAAAGGAAGTAGAAATGAAACCTATGAAGGGCGCACACCTAGTACTGAACGAGGAGATCCTCGAGTTCCTACGAGGATCGCTTAACGACGTCGACCAGGCGTACTCGGACGCGCAGAACGACCAGGACCCTGAGTACACCATCGCGGAACTCGAGAGCTGGGAAGGCTGGACGAAGGAGAAGGACAACTTCGGTACGAAGGTGTATGCAGCCCGAGTCTACCCAGTCAACGGTCACGAGGCAGGAGAGCTCCGCGTTACCGTCGTTCTCAACAAGAAGGGCGCACTCAATCTCGACATCCGAGTCTGGGGTGACTACTGATGTATCTCGTTGAAGAGCACAAGCAGGGACCGAGTGGCGAAGAACACATCTCGTACCATACGATCGTGAAGAAGGCAAGGGACGAGAAGCACGCCTTCATACTCGCAGCTCAACGCCGAAGGTACTGGCGGATAACACACGGTTTCGAATCCCTCGGCTTCTACTTCGCAGCTAGCGAGCTCGAGGAAATCGACAAGGGCTACCGTTGGGCTGCATCGGATGGCTCGACGGTCGCCTACGAAGTGAGAAGGATCTGATGGAGAAGCTGCAAGGTAACGAACTCCATCACGAGTCGTGGGCCGAGTACGCAGACCACTCGCTCACCCACGACGGGCAGCTAGATAAGAAGAAGGTGCAGCAGGAACTTGATATCACGCGAGAAGTACCTGGCACGCCACTTCCGATACAACAGGAGTGCCAAGGGCCAAGCACGCAACAAGAGGTACGAAGAGAAACACCCTGAACGTGCTGTGCGTTGGGAGCCAGCGCGTGACAACCTCAGGAGAGGAGGTGAGACAGATGATAAAGGTGGGTAAGAAATACCTAACCATAGACCCTACGAAGGACTCGGGCAGTGTCGTCGATTTGCGCAGAATCTGGGCAACGAGGATTCCTGTAGAGGTCGTAAGGATTCGCAGGCTAGGCCTGCTCCGATACGACGTCAGGACCGAAGATGGCACAGAGTTCTCAACCAACAGACTCCTCCCGCTCAAGAAGGTTCGACGGTAGCCTTCTCTGGAGGTTCGCTGTCGCAATGGCTAGCACAGCCATTGCGCTTCCGCTCATTGCGTCGATTATTGGCGCACCCATCGGTATTCCGCTACTGCTAGCTGGGTGCCGACCGCTTAAGGACTACTTTACCAAACTGGTAAACGAGCGTGTTGCTAGTCAGATGCTCGTAACAAAGGCAAGGAGAAAGAATGTACACCAACGAGGAAATGACTCACGACTACGTCAGGGAAGAGCTCGGTATCGAGGAGATCGACAGACGCGTGCAGGCGCTTGATCCCGACGGCTCGATGAATTCCATCGCGCAGCTCCACGGCGACGGCTGGAAGCCGGAGCAGGTCTACGAGTTCGCCCAGCTCGCCAAGCAGTGGATGGACGGCGAGCAGGAGGTTCGTATCTTCTGCCACCGCTACAATGGCCTGGAGATCAGGCAGAACAAGACGCGCGAGCAGCTCGAACAGACCGTCCTCGACAACGAGTGCCAGCGTCGTTCAACGGCGAACTGGAAGGAGAAGCAGGACGACAAGAAGGCTACCGACGCAAAGCCGTACGTGATCGGAGCAGGCGACTGACCTAGTAGCACAATGTGGCAAAAAATAATCCAAAGAAATCTTTGGAAACCACTTGTGCTTCCAATAAGGTCCGCGCTATAATTAGATTAGAAGCAAAAGCACAGGCCAATCTAGAGGGAGTGACATGGCCAGGCACACCACCGCGACCGAGACCGAGACCCCGGATAGCACCGGGGCGGCGGACGAGACGGCCGACGAAACCACCGAGTCGACGAGCAACGGCGGAGGCACGCAGCGGTTCAACCTGCCCGAGGGCAAGGTGACGCCGATCCAGCTCAAGAACGAGCTGGTGAAGCGGGGCCACGCGCCGAAGGACATCAAGCCGCAGCAGTTCTACACGTTCGTCAGAAACCCCGGCAAGCAGGACCCGTTCCCCGTCAAGCACTACGACGAGGACGGCATCGAGTACGACGAAGCACAGGTCAACGACGGTGAGACGCGCGCCTGGACGCGTCCGGGGCTCGACCTCGAAGAGGGCGTCGAGTGGTTTCTGCGTCGCAAGCAGCGCGGCGGGACCTCAGGTAAGCCCGGGAGCTCGGGCAAGCCACAAGGCCAGGCACCACCGAACGACGCGCAGCACCGTTCAGCTGACGAGATCGACAACGAGGACGCTGAGGAGTTCGAAGAGGCCGAGTAGCCTCCCAGTCCCACTACAACTGAATAGACGTGAGGAGCGATGCGGTGACGAGGAGAGTGTCGTCCAACTCTCGTATCGCTCCTCACTCCAGCGACGAGCAGTGCGAGCCGCAGCGTTCGAGCCCGAACGAACGGGTAGCGACAAAGATGCGTTGCACCGCGTGTCCGGTGGAGAGCGGCTAACAACCCTCGCTACCGCTGCTCGTCCGAGTGCAGGAGACAACGCTGCTGAGTGTCGTCGAGGCCCTTCGTGACGGAGTCACATTCGGCTAGGCAAACCAGGCACTGGTGGCTCCTGCACACGGAGGGCGCCTCTTTTCCCCACACCCGAGAGGCGCCCTCCACTAAACAGTCAAAGGAGTATTACATGGATCTGACGCAAGGAGAACGTGTAACGCTTCGAGACGTCCTCGACATTCAGATTGAAGCGTTCGAGGACGCGATGCACAGAGACACGCTAGAACCAGAAGTGCTCCGCAGCTGGGAAGCACTTCTTACCAGAGCGGGAAGCTACGGGGATATCGTCAACGACCTACGTAGCATCAGAAAGAAGATGACTAACGATGATGACTGAGGAGGCGCCTCCGAAGCTATTTGAACACTGCCTATCGGTGTTCGCAGCGATGAAGAGGGAAGCCTCCCCAACGCAGATCGAGGGGCAGCACGCTCTTGTGTACGAGGGCTTCCTGACCCACCTCTTCAGCGAACTCCAGCTTGCAACGCCCTACTACACCTCGGTGATGCAGCGTCTACGCAGAATGCAGTGCGTTCGCCAACTCTCACGCGGTGGCGGTAACTCACCAAGTCGTTGGGAGCTCATCAGGGACCCAGAGTGGGACATCTTTAGTGAGGCCGAGCAAAAGCGGCTTCAGGGCGCAACCAAGCTGGGTCAACTGCAAGGACAGGTTACATCTCTCAACACGCGTGTCCAGCACCTCGAGGACACCATGGCACGCATACTGGAGGCATCATGATAGAACATCACGGACCCGACGAGCACAGCCCGATCGAGCATGTGTACGATCCTACAAAGGCAGAAGCCGTGATCCGTGATGTTTCGATTCAGTACCAGAAGATCCAGGACCAAGTCAGCCGCTACTTCAAGGCTGTCTACGGAGACGACGTCGTCTTCCGTGCACCGGAGACCTTTCCCAACGTCCTCGAGCGGTGGATGATCTATGCTACTACTCCTGGCGGCGAGAAACTGGCCGAGGAGCACATGCAGTTCATCGAGAAGAAGGCTAGGGAGCAGAGGTGAACTACGTCATCCACATCGAGGTCGCCGACGAGGAGATGGCCAAGCAAGTTGTCGACGACACCAAGGAGACCGACTCCATGTGCCTTATTACCAAGGACGGCGACGAGCTCGAGTTCGGTATCGTCAGCATCTCCTGTGGGAAGAAGGACTAGTGGCTGACGAGTTGATCTCGAAAGGCCTCTGGCAGCCACTCCCAATGCCTGAGTGGCACTACGAGGAGGCGCCTCGTACCTCGGAAGAGAACATCGAGGCTGCGATGCGGTACATTCGCAAGAAGTGCTTGGGAGAAGAGGACGATGACCGACACGACGTTCGAGGAGGCTAAGCGATGCCCCTCTTGCCAGGAGCCGGGCAAGGAGGTTGGTCTACGAAGTCCACAGGGGCTGGCGAGAGGGTCCAAGATCCATGTCTTCGAGTGCCAGAATGAGCGATGCGAATATGTAGCTCAGCGCTGGCTCGTGCAGACGAACCCGGATGGTTCGGTTCCAACTCCAGGCCAAAAGGGACCGAAGGCATTCGAGCGTCCACGTGAATCGACGCCTGTTATGCAGCAGGCACGTGAAGAGCTGGCTCTGATGGACTTCATGTCGACGCATCCGGAAATGTCGGAACGCGACGCACGTAGGACCATGGGATTCTAGCACAGCGAGAAGCGCATGAACATCGACGAATTCCTCAAACAAGTCGAAGCAGACGAAGAAGCAGACTCCAAGCTAATCACACCAGTCAACTACGGCAAGCTACGAGGTATCGCTCCACAACTAATCTACTACTACATCCGATCAGGCAAGATCACTACTCAACACTGCGACTGCGGTCGACGGGTGATTGAGAAGGAGGAAGCAGATGAGTACCTACGTTCAGTCGGAAAGCTCAGACCCAACAGCGAGGGACCTTCTGAACCTCCTGCACATGATGGAGCTGGAGGGGAAGGATCTTAACGTTCCGCTCTTCTACAACGAGGACGACGATGGCAACGGTACGTTCTACGTTGCCTGGATGGGTCTGCTAGAGCTCAACGACGACGGCGTCTGCCTGAGCTACGAACCCAACGACGCTATCAAGGCAGAGCACGCACGTCTGCGTCAGCAAGCCGAACTAGAGGAAGCGAACTGGAGAGCAGCGCACCCGACCCCTGTGGACATTGAGCGTGAGAGGCTCCGTAGGGAAGGGCTACTACCATGAAACTGTTTCGTCGACCACCAGGATACCCAGCGAATCCTCCACCTTCGGCACCTTGCGCAGCGCTTGGGTGGTTGATTGCAAGAATTAGTACGCCACAAGGCCTGAGACGCCTTCTAGGCCCTTGAACGTCCTGCTCGGACTCCTTGGAGCAATGCCATGAAACACTGGCTTCCCGAGCAAGACCTTGAGGGGCTTGGTTAGCTCTCTACAGGAGGCACAAGCCTCAACAACTCCAAAGGAGAATTATGCATCGTCGTAGTTTCATCGTTACGGCAGCCGCGGCTGCCATCACGCTAGGTGGCGGCGGAGCCGTCGCACTAGCAGCTACCAACCAGGGAGAGCCACCCGTTCCGATCATCTCCAACGCCCAGCCGCCGAACGGTAGCTCGTTTGCGTGCTACAACGAAGGCCACCTCTCGTACTACGAGTTCCGGCTGCCGCTACCGCACACGTGCTGGTTCGCAGGCGATACCCTCGTGGAACTCCCGGCGAAAACGATCACGTTCAACATCGCCAAGGTCACCGACACCACGATCGGACCGACACCCGCGCTGAAGGAGAGCTGCACTCTCAGCTCGCCGCAGACGGGCGACCCGCAGAACCCGTCGTACAGCTGTACGACTACGACTCCGTAACAACTTCGGCTCGGTCAACGGGAGGTGGAGCCGTCAAAAGCTCCGCCTCCGCGAGGGACTACGGAAGGTCCGTAGCTCTTAGAAAGGACCTCGATGAGGTTCAGACATAGAGCAGTTGCGCTTGTCGTAGGCCTACTGCTTAGTGTAGGCCTAGGTGGTTGTGCCGCTGCGACGCATTCCACTGCGTCGCATCATGCCAGTATCGGTCGGTACCTCGGCACCGTCGATCCTGATGAGTGGTGCGATGTCGCCCAGGTAAGCACCTGCATGAATGCTCGGAATGGCGGTCCTATCCTGCAGGACTGGTACAGCAATGTGGCGAATAACTCCTTCGGGCTCTATTCCGTCAATCGCTGCAACGGCGGCCTCTCGTCGACCAACTGTCCGATCTCGGGAAATCCGGTCGGATGGACGATCGCGCAGTTCCAGGATCCGACGCTCGGGACATGTGTCGACGACGCCAACGGGAACTCGGGGAGCGCCAATGCGTACGTGAACGGTACCTGCAACGGCAGCAATGGCTACGGCGGCGATTACGGAACTGTCTTCCTGCTCTACCACGATCCTGGCTGCCCAGTCGGCTTCGACCTATACTACAATGCACACTGGTCTCCTAGCTGGACTAGCCGGAGAGGCCTTTCCTGGAATACTCCTGGCGTCGGCAACCAGGCATATCTGAACGTGAATGGCATTCTCTGTCTCCAGGAACAGGTATTCAATATCGCGGCACCGCTAGCTCCGCAATCGCCTGCTCCGGGAGCTACGACCGGATCCCCTGCTGCTACTGTTCCGTAGCAACCATCTCACTGCTAGGAGACGAAGATGATTAGTAACGGTGGCAGCTTCGGAGGCGACTCGATGAACAGCACATCGAAGAGCTTCGATCGTTACCCAGTTCCGACGTGGAAGTTCGGACTGACTTACGTTCAGCCTTACTCCGTTCACGTCTGACCCTGAACGTCCTGCTCGAGAGCTGGCTGTGGCCATTGACTCACCGGTAACGACTGAGCCTGGAAACGCAGCCTCGACACTCGAGCAGGACCTTGAGGGCCAAGGCTAGGGCCCTCCGGAGGGAGGTGGAGACAATGCGTGATACTTGGGTCTGAGCGGTCGGGATCGCTCATCAAGGACCCTCGTCCTGCAACACCTGTAAAGAAACGCGTGCACAACCTCAAGTTACTGTCATGCAGGAGCAGACACTCTCACGTCTACGGGTGCTCCTGCATGGCAGTGAAGGGAGGAACATGAAGAGGCAAGTAGAGCCTTGCGAGACAGAGGGCTACCGCGGCCCTTGCCACAAGGGACATCAAAGGTGCATACGTGAGCGGCGAAGACGAAAAGCGCAAGACGCAGAGACCAGACGTCGGATCTACCGCGAGAGCAAGGCGTATCTGGCGACGCAGAAAAAGATCGGTGATCGGAAAGGAGTGGACACCACCAAGTCTGCAAGACGTCAGCGCTGGGAAGTGGTGCAAGCGCTGTCACGTACGTCACCCATACAACGGTAAGGACAGACTCGGAATCGACTACGAATGGAGGGATGGCAAAGTCATGGTGCTATGGCTATGCCCGGTAAGCGGGGATGTATTGTGACTGCGCAACCAGCACGGCATGAGTCTTGGTTCAAACTCTACGAGTTCCAACGAGACGGAGTAGCCAAGCTCAATCCCTACAACATCAACGGCGAGACGGCTACGTCGGCTCTCATTGCCGACGACATGGGACTTGGCAAGACCTGGGAAGGCATCGCTAGGGACTGTGAGTTGCGACGCGACCCCTACGCCTACAAGCGACCGACGCTCATTGTCGCACCTTCAGGTACGCATTGGAATAGCTGGGTAGACGTCATTCGCAAGTATGAGAGTGACACGATACCCATCTGGGTTGTTAACAGGAAGAAAAGACAAGAACTCGAACGCGCACTTGGACACGCTATTGATGGCAGAGGTCCGTTTCCTGCGTACGTCATCGTGCACTATGAGGCCCTCCGACTCATGAACGAGTTGCAGGACATCGACTGGTTCCACATCATTGCCGATGAAGTCCACAGGGTGAAGAACCGTACAGCTCAACAGACTCGGAAGCTGAAGTCGCTGAAGACGAAGTACAAGACGGGCCTCTCGGGTACTCCTGCAGACGACAAGCCGCAGGACCTTTGGTCGGTATTGAACTGGCTCTGGCCCAAAGAGTTCAGGTCATACTGGAGGTTTGTCAACGAGTGCTGCGTGTTCGAGGACGAGAACCTACAGAAGCTGAAGTACGGACGTAGCTTCAAGAAGATCGTCGGTGTGAACCCTGAAGGTGCACAGAAGATGTTGACGACCATCAGGCCTTACTACGTGCGTAGAAAGAAGTCTGAAGTCGGAATCGATCTGCCTGAGAAGTACTACACCGAGCGCTACGTCACACTTCCTCCAGGTCAACGCAGGGCCTACGACCAGATGCGCAAGGACATGATCGCATGGGTCGGTGAGCACAAAGACCAACCGCTCGTCGCAGGCGTCGTCGTCGCGCAGCTAGTCCGACTCCAACAATTCGCCCTAGCCTCTGTGGACTTCTCACCAGAGGGCAAGGTCACGCTCGTCGATCCATCCGTCAAGCTCGACGACCTAGAGGAGATTATTGACGGTAACCCTGACGAGTCTCTAGTAGTATTCAGCCAGTCGAGGAGCATGAGCCATCTTGCTGTACGGCGTCTTGAAGCTAGAGGAATTGTCGCTAGGCCATACACTGGTAGTGTCAGCCAGCACGACCGAGACCTCTACGAGTCGAAGTTCCAAGCAGGTGACATTCAAGTTCTCTGCGGGACGATTGCGGCTGGAGGGGAAGGTATCACGCTGCATCGGGCCTCTACTGTCATCTTCTTCGATCGTTTGTGGAATCCGACGAAGAACAGGCAGGCGGAGGACAGACTACATCGCATCGGTCAAATCAATCCGGTTCAGGTCATCGACATCATCGCCCGAGATACTGTCGATCTCGGACGTAAGCAACGTATAGCGAACAAGTGGGCCGCCCTAGAGTGGATCTTGGGCGACAGGACCAACGCAGAGGAGTACCTCAATGCTTGACAAGGACTGCTTCAACGTCCAAGAGCGCCTCGAGCCTATGTTCGAAGAGGCGCTAAGGACTCAGACTTTGGGCCTCAGGATCGTCTGCTGGTCGTTCATGACCATTCCGACGGTCCAGACCGAACTAGGAATGCGGCCAGGCTTCGGCGTCTACTACCAGGCCAAGGGTATGCTACTCGACCAGTCAGACGCACAAGCGCAGCTTTCGGCAGTCACGACACCGTTCGCGACGCAGGAAATGGTCAACGAGGCTATCGCAGAAGGCGCTGCACAGCTTCGCGAGAACCTCATCCAGAGCAACGGAAGGATACAGAAGTGACACTGTGCGCTCTCGACCCTGAGTACCCGATTGAAGTCGGAGTCGCTGACTCTCCTATGTTCGCTGATCTTCTGACCCACTGGGGGGGTAATAGCGAGACCGTAGCAGAGCTACAGGGCCATCTGTACCAGGAGGTCATCGAGATCACTCGGGTCCAGATACGACGAATCGTCTTCCCTCCGGTACCGCTCATCGACGTTCGCCCCGTTGCGACGTTCAGCGTCAGCGAGACCGGTCCTATGCAGGCGGTCAAAATCGATGACTTCAACGAGGAGGACATCGACGCGACCGTCACGTTCCTCGACGAGGCCTGGATCGACGAGGCCAAGAAGAGGAAGAAGTTTCATCGTACCCGACTGTTCTTCCGACTCGTCGGGGCAGCCTTCAGGGAGGCACGAACGGCGTGAATGAAATGTACGTCAGTCCTACACTGGATGAGAAGGTGGTCATCCGAGATGCCAAGGAGAAGTCCAGGCGGTTCGGCCCGTACAGGGTGCACTATCACCCTGAAGCCATACAATGCGAGGCGAAATATAGGCATCGCATGTTCGTTGATGGTAACGAGCATATCCTCAACCAGAGCGGACAGGCCTAATGGCGCGTGTCGTAGTTCTACACTTCGACGATAACGATGCAGCCGAACACTTCGTTGAGGGTGTCCTCGCTGCACAGGACACGAGTAGCGAGGACGAGCGGCTAGCAACGGAGGTCATGGCTACAGGTGCCATCGTGGCAGCTTGCAGCAGGATCGAAGCACTCATCGCGCGACCGACTGTCTACTGCAAGTGTGTCATCGTTGGAAAGTCGCGGGGCACAAGCAGAGGCAAGTTCTCGTCTACGACAGAAAGCTGGATGCGCACCGAACGCTTCGGCTGGTACGTACACGCACGTTGCAAGAAGCCCAATCGCTTCGTCGTTCGCGATTTCATCAAGAACATGCTTGTCGGTATCGGTTGCAAGAACCTACTCGACGAGCTAAAGGAGAAGATGAATGCATCTGAGCCAGCGACTGAGGCACAGGCTGAACATCTCGGAGACACGGAACCCGTGGCGAGTCATAGCCTGGAGAGTGAGAAGGCCCATAGTGTCGCAGACGCTCTGTCGCCTGAAGAGACACAAGCACTGGCAGAGGGAGACGCTCCTGCTGGCCCTCGCATCAGGAAAGTCGAAACGGTGCAGGTACTGCAACCGTTTGGTTCTCAAGGAGCAGTACCGTCACGTGACGTCTGGGGAGTAGACTTCGGTAAGGTAGGAGAGTAATGAAGCCTCTCCTAGGTGTAATTCTAGTGCTACTGGCTTGCGCGGTAGTAACAGGCACTATCGTGTACTGTATGTTTCAGTACTTCATCGCAGGCAAACACATCACAATCAACACTCGTCGTGTTGATTGCACTCGTTGCACAGCTGGCATACAGACGCTATACGATGGCGATTGGGGGCCAATCCCAACGCATCTACGGATCGTGCAAGAAGACGTCGATACGTTCGAGCCACCCAGGGCCAACTCACGCAAATGTAGTAGCTGCATGGGTCGCGGCTGGTACCCCAACGACGATCCTTATCAGGAGGACTAATGGCAATCGCATCACCGAAGTCGACCTTGACAGGACTAGTCATGTACAGTCTGGACCTAGTTAGGCAGTATCCAAGGAACCCACTTCACTTTCCCTACGACGTTACGCGCGTCTCAGTCGAACTCAAAGTTGAGTTCGACGATGAAGAGGCAGCTAAGCGCTTCGAAGACAAGGTCCGAAAGCTGCTAGAGCACGACGACATGCAGGTCTCTCTCCGAAGTAAAACTCAGTAAAAAGAACCTCTTGATATCCTAGTATGAACTGAGATATACTTAAGTTATCAGCACAAAGGAGTTCAGATGCAAGAGACAGATCTAGTGCATGAAGTACATACTACTGAACTCCGATCCTTCCGAGCGTGCCGTCGGCGCTGGCACTGGTCGTTCGGCAGAGACTTGCAACCTACAAAGACTCTGTCCGTCTTCGAGTTCGGCATCGCCTTCCACTGCGCTATGGAGGCAATGTACAATCCTGAGACGTGGGGTGCACCGAGACAACTCATCGCCCAGTTTGCAGAGGCGGCTTTCTTCGACGAGGCACAACGACAGAAGAAGGCGTTCTATGCACTTTCAGACAGGGGCCTGGGCAACGACGAAGAGCGAGACTACGACAAGCAACTAGAACTCGGTCGCGGAATGATTCACTGGTACGTCATGAACCACCTTCCTGTAGCTGAGTTCGTTCCTATCTACGTCGAGGTCAAGTTCCAAGTCCCGATCAACGACGAACTCGGAGATCAGCTCTACTGCAAGTGCGACAAGTGTAGAGCCAAGGAGCGTGCAGCTCCAGGCTATAAACTCGTCGACGACATAGTCGAGAGTGACAACTGGCGAGGACTACCTGTCGTCTACGAAGGGCGCATTGACGTTGTCGTTAGGGACAGACACGGAGACTACTGGATCGTCGATTGGAAGACGACCCAGCGAATGATGAACGAAGACTCCGACGTTATCCTCGAACTCGACGACCAAGTCACAGGCTACGTCTGGGCACTACGTCGTCAACTCGGACTCAACATCCGAGGCTTCAGGTACATAGAACTGAAGAAGGGATTTCCTGAGCCTCCGAAGGAACTCAAGGTTGTCCGTTTGGGTAGATCGTTCAGTATCAGCCAGAGCCAAGATACTGACTCGGCTACCTTTCGTCGTACCGTACAGCAGCGGGATGCAGGTGCATACAGGGAAGGTCTCTACGATGAGTACCTAGCCTGGCTCGACTCCGAAGGTCCTTGTTTCATTCAGGACCATAAGGTCTACAAGAGACCAATCCAACTCGACAACTTCGGCGTCCACCTCTACGAGACCGTCAAGGAGATGGTGAATCCCGACCTGGCATTGTACCCATCTCCTGGGCGCTTCTCCTGTGGCTTCTGCGCCTACAGAGAGCCGTGTCTCGACAAGGAGCAGGGAGGCGACTACCAATATGCACTTAACACAATGTTCGAAATCAAACCAAGGTACTACGCACTACGCGAAGCATCAACTGACAAGAAGGGTATCGGATGACCGATGCAGACGGAGCAGATCACCCTCCGGGCCTAGACTCCGACGAGACGCTACCAGACGACTTCGAGTTCCAGAAGGGCGCGTCAACAGCTACGCTGGATAAGAAGCAAGCAGAGCTGAAGGAAGCACGCGTAGCAACCCCAGTAGCGGAGACGCCTGCGCCACGAAGGATGTTCGCGAACATCCCCATAGCTCCTGTCCAGGCGAGCAAGCCCTACGTCAACAACATGATCTACGGGTTGCCCGGTTCCGGTAAGACACACCTCGCAGGTACAGGTGCAGCCTCGAGGCATCTCGCGCCGCTCTTGTACATCAACGCCGAGGCAGGAGCTTCGACACTGACCAAGCTCCGTGCCGAAGAGAACATCATGATCATTCCCGATCCTGAGGTACAGGGCGCAATCACCTGGATCCAGTTCGAGCAGGTCTACGATGAACTCGATCGCCAGTGCTACAACTCCAAGGACAAGCCCGACTTTCGTTCAGTCGTGATCGACACTGGCACTGAGCTGCAGAAGATCAACATGGACTGGGTTATGGGGAAGACGCTCAACGCTCACCCCGACCGAGACCCCGACGTACCAGGTCTCCACGATTGGGGCGCGTCAACCAACCGCATGAGGAAGACGCTGAGGCAGTTCCGTGACCTACCGATGAACTTCATCTTCCTGTGCCACGAGACTACCGAGCGGGACAACAAGGGCGTAATGTGGAAGCGTCCCGACTTGCCCGGCAAGCTGGCGAACCAGGTAGCGGGCCTGTTCGACCAGGTAATGTACCTATACACGAAGGAGGGCGACGCAGGAGACGAGACCAAGCCGACGGAGATTCGGCGGATGCTGCTGACGGGCGCACTCGAGGGATACGTAACGAAGGATCGCTCAGGCAACCTTCCGCTCGTCGTGCAGAATCCAAACATGAACGACATTTTCGAGCTCATCCACAAATAGACAAGGTACAAGTCACATGGCAATCAAAGTCAATACCGTATCAGGTCGAGAAGCGTCTTCGGGCGATGGCACCGGCTATCTCCCTTCCGGCTCGTATCACACCATCATCACCGAGGTCGAGTTCGCCGAGTCACAGTCCGAAGCGAACCCTGGCAAGCCGCTCCTGAAGTTCATCGCCACGGTGCAGGACGGTCCGTACGCCGACCGCGAACTCAAGTGGACCGCGTGCTGCTGGGAAGGTGCGCTCTACACGATCATCAACCTCCTCAAGGCACTCGGCATGTACGAGGACGCGAACAAGGGTAAGGGCCTCGACATCCCCGACGCGCCTGAGATGTACATCGGTCGCCACGTGATGGTGCGTCGCGGCGTCAACAAGAAGGCGAAGGCCGAGAACCCCGAAGACGACCCGATGTCGTGGATCGAGGTTCGTGGCTTCGCACCCTTCCGCGAGGGTCAGCAGTCCGGCACTCCCGCAGCAGGACCGAGCAAGACCAGGTCATCTGTCCTTCCGTAACCAGATCGGGGCCCTCTCCGGAGGGCCCCACTCTACAGGCGGGAGTCCTTATCTGCTATGTCAGGGTTGGTAGACTTCTTCGCAACAGCATACGGAGACACGACTGGCTATATCTGCATTGCTACTCGTAGGCCTGAAGGCAAGTTCACTGAGCAGTTCTTCTCGTACCCCGACGACGCAAAGATGGCGGAGAAGCTAGTTCGCTCTCGAGCACTCGTAGAGAACGTGTACTTCTGTCCTCAGCTCCTGAAGGAGACGAGACGTGTCAAGTCAAACGTGGGTCCGGTTGGCTGTATCTGGGCTGACCTGGATAGCTGTCACCCCAACAATCTACTCATACAACCCTCGATTGCTTATGAAACGAGTCCTGGACACTACCAGGCGCTTTGGACTCTGGACCGACCAGCAGACCCAGAAGATGCTGAAGATGCTGCACGGCGAGTGGCATACCACCATTCCAGCGAGGGTAGTGATCGAAGCGGATGGGATCTCACGCAGCTACTCAGGATTCCTGGTACTCGAAATTATAAGTACGGACAAGGAGCGGAGGCGCCTAAGGTACGAGTCTTGGTCTGGAACGATGACGTATATCCCCTTGAGGAGTTCCATCATCGTTACGATCAAGTTGCAGGATACGAATACCTAGACATACCGTTTCCAGAGTTCGTGCCGGAGAGAGGGGAGGAGATCCTTGAAAGGTACAGGCACCGCATTAACGGTGCAGCATTCACACTGTTCCACAGGACCCCAGAAACAGATCGTAGCTCCGCTCTCTTCAGGTTGGAAATGTACTGTCTGGAAGCTGGACTTCAGCTATCGGAAGCATTCCAAGTCTGTCGGGATGCAGCTTGCAACAAGTTCGGGGACAACTTCATACGCCTTTGGAAGGACGTATGTAGAGCATCTGCACGTCATTCAGAACAAGCGAAGATGGCCACTCTACCACCTGGAACTGAGTTGGCCTTGGTCACGAAGGCTGAACGTAAGGCACTAGATCAGGAACCGTCGTTCGTAGAGAGATATGTCGAATGGGCGAAGACAGTAGGCGACGCAGCAATCCAGTATCACGAAGCAGGCGCCTTCATAGCATTGTCGACCCTACTTGCTGGTTCTGTCAAACTGCCTACTCGGTACGGCTCAATCTGTCCGAACCTCTGGTTCATGATACTTGCAGACACGACGTTGACACGGAAGTCGACGGCGATGGACCTAGCGATGGACCTAGTTCTGGAAATCGACGACAGCCTCCTGCTAGCGACGGACGGATCGATCGAAGGCTTCATGACAGCTCTGTCGACGAGGCCGGGAAGAACAAGCCTATTCCTTCGTGACGAGTTCACGGGCTTCATGGATCAGATGGCCAAGAAGGACTATATGTCAGGCTTTAAGGAGTTCCTGACTAAGCTGTACGACGGTAGAACGCAAAAGCGACTCTTGCGCAAGGAAGAGATCGTCATCAAGGATCCACGACTCGTCCTCTTCGCAGGCGGTATCAAGTCGAAGATGCAACGAATCGTAACGACCGAGGACATCGAGTCCGGCAGAGAGCGATGTCAATAAGGTTAGGCCTCTCGGACCACCCGAAGAAGAGAACCGCACGGGCCGAGATCGGATACTAGAAGAACTCAGAGACATAAGCAAGGCTCATGAACACACCGAGGCCATCACGTTCAAAGGCAAAGTCGTAGGAGTACAATCAGCTCCTGTGGACGCTAAGATGACAGAACGCGCGTGGGCCAGGTACAACGTAGTCGAGCAGACTCTGACACAGTTGGCAGTAGACAGTGGCGTTGAGCTACGAGACACAATGGTTCCAATGTACGTACGTCTCGCAGTCAATATTCTCAAGGCTGCAATACTACTAGCGGCTTCAAGATGTCTCGAGGGCACTGTTGTCGTTGAGGAAAGCGACATTATACGAGCAGCAGCTTACGGCGACGTATGGAGGAGGTACGCACAGGACATCATCATCAACGTTGGCAAGGGACCACTCGAGCACAAGATTGAGCTGATCCTACATGCCATTCAGAAGCGTAAGAGCTTCGCCCGTTCCAAGCTGATGCAGACCTACCATCTCACCGCAAGAGAGATGGATGACATCGAGAAGACTCTCATCGCCCGAGGCCTGATTGCCAAGGGTGGCGAGGGAAGAGCAACAACGTACAACTCACTCTTGGAGAAGAACGAATGAGCGATGGAGTAGCAATCGTCAGTGGTGGACTCGACAGCGTTACTATGCTGTACCATCTCGTCAAGCACAACTACAGGCCTCACGTTCTGAGCTTCAACTACGCTCAGCGCCATGCCAAGGAACTCTACTTCGCTAACCAGGCAGCGGAGCGTTTCGGTCTTCCTTGGCAAGCGATCGATCTGATCGACGTCGGAAACGAGATGCGAGACTCTAACTCGTCACTCATCAACCCTGACGTCGACGTACCAGAGGGTCACTACGCCTCCGACACCATGAAGGCGACAGTCGTTCCGAACAGGAACATGATCATGGCCTCCATCGCCGCAGGCATCTGCATCGGAGAGGGTGGCCACTATGTCGCTGCCGCTCCGCATAACGGGGACGCTGCCATCTACCCCGACTGCCGACCTGTGTTCTGGCATCTACTCGAGGACGTCATCCGCAGGGCAAACGAGGGCTTCATTCAGCAGGACTGGAAGTTCGAGCTTCCGTTCATTCACTGGACCAAGACAGACATCGCATGCGAGGCTAAGCGACTCGACGTGCCTGTACACCTTACCTGGTCCTGCTACAAGGGTGGTAAGGTTCACTGCGGACGCTGTGGTACTTGCGTCGAGCGTCTCGAGGCTCTACATGACGCCAAGGTCGACGACAAGACCGAGTACGAGGACAACAGCTTCTGGAAGTCGCAGGTGAAGGTATGACCAGACGTACGCGCTTGAAGAAGCGCATTCGCAACAGTCCGATAAGGCAAGCGAAGCAGGCAAAGAACCGAAACAACCGACTCATGCTTGCTATGCTACGTCGGGCTCTGGGAGGAAAGAAATGACCTACTCCATCTCGAAGGAGTTCGCCCTCTCCGCAGCTCACTACCTGCGGGGCCTATCTCCAACGCACCCGTGCGCTCGGCTACATGGACACAACTACACGATCAGGCTCGAGATCGTTACAAACGACGTGGACGAAGTCGGCTTCGTATTCGACTACAACAAGCTCGACGGCTTCAAGACGGCACTCGATACCATGCTCGATCACCGATGCCTGAACGACGTACTCAACGTCAACCCAACCGCCGAGAACATTGCCAAGTGGCTCTGGGATCGAGCCAAGGTAGCACTCGATGAAGAGATCCGAGAGGAGCACGAGAACTACGAACTCGTGATTTACGTCTCGGAGACACCGAAGACGTGGGCGACCTACGCCGGAGTGAGCTGATGGCAAGCACACCGCTCCGTATAGTCGAACACTACGTATCGACTCAGGGAGAAGGTCCTCGCGTCGGCTACCTGACCCAGTTCGTACGATTCGCCGGCTGCAACCTGAAGTGCGCACTGTGGCCATGTGACTCGCAGTTCGCGATCGATCCGAAACTGTACCGAGAGGAGCAGAAGCCATTCTGGCCTAAGGAGCTCGTCGCTCAGATCAAGCAGCACCGTCAGCTGACAGGCGCTACTAACGTCTGCTTCACTGGTGGCGAACCCTTCCTCCAGAACAACGATGCACTTCTGGAGACAGTGCGACTAATGCGCGACGAGGAGGCGCACTGGGAAGCCTTTACCAACGGGACGCTCGAGATCCCCGAAAAGCTCTTCGACCTCGGTCTCGAGCCTGTTATGGACTGGAAGCTGCCAGGCTCAGGCGAGCCGACCTGGCTAGTACAGCGTTCACGCAACCTACGTCGCATGTCTAACTTCGGTGTGGGTACAGTTAAGTTCACGATCGCCAACGAGGAGGACTTCAACGTCGCTCTTCAGGTATGGGAGGCGCTCGTTCAAGACTCAGGCGTCCAGGTGTTCGCTGGTCCTGTATGGGACAAGCCAGGAGCCTGGGGCGCAACGGACATCGTCGACCTAATCAAGAAGCACAAGGTGTCTTGGCGACTCAACATCCAGGTACACAACTTCATCTACGGAGCGCAAACTCGTGGTACTTGATCTCAGTCAAGTAGAGCTGAACATGAGCGACCTAGCAGCGAGGCTGCTTACGGACATCGCGGGTATGGACATGCACAGTCCTCACTCGAAACGTACACCGGAGCGCTTTGTTCAGATGCTCAAGGAGATGACGACTCCGATCCCTTTCAACTTCACCACGTTCCCGACCAAGAATCGAGACATGGTCGTTGTCAAGCAGATTCCTGTCGTTAGCCTCTGCGCTCATCACGTCGTTCCCTTCCGCGGGTTCGCCCACGTAGGGTACATTCCACAGGACAGAGTTGTAGGCCTTTCGAAGATACCGAGGCTGGTTCAGAACTGTGCTCGTGCGCTATGTGTGCAGGAGGAGCTGACCTGTGACATAGCGGACCGTTTGCAGAAGCATCTCGAGACGGACGATGTAGCGGTAGTCATGGAGTGTGAGCATCTATGCATGACAATCAGGGGAGTGCAAGCTCCAGGGACGACGACGTACACCGCTACTATGCGTGGAGTTTTCGGAATGCACGAGCGAACAGCCAAGGACGAGTACATGAGAGCGATAGGCAAATGACACTCGAAGAGATCCAGAAACAATGCATCGAGGACACCAAGGAGTGGTTCCCCGAGCTGTACTACGACATGGGCTTCCTCACCCTAGCTCTCGCAGGGGAAGTTGGTGAGCTAGCCAACCTCGTCAAGAAGATCATACGAGGCACGCACGATGCCATGGCGCTCAAGACCTTGGTTGAAGAGGAGGCAATCGACTCCTTTATCTACCTCATCAACATCTTACCGTGTCAAACGAGCACACAATGTCGAGCGATTTGGCAGAACTACTGCAGAAGGCTGACGAGGAGTTCGTCGCTCGTTGCCAAGAGCGACTCGCCAAGGGCCAGGAGAAGTACGGCGAGATGGCGTTTCTCAGCACCGACACACTCGAAGAGGCAATGCAGGAGGTTCTCGACCTTGCCAACTACGCACGCTTCACCTTCATCAAGCTGTACCTGCTAAAGCGTGCAGCTACCAAGCACAGTAACAGACATCCCGCAGCAGACGCTCAGGGGTTCATTCCACTGAAGGAGCTATTCAATGCAGGCCAAGAGCATCCTCAAGCCCGGTGACGTATTCGTCATTCGCACCTCAGGCGACTCCGCGGAAGCCATCCAGCTCGGCGAAGCCCTACAGGGCAAACCGAACCTCGATAACCACGTCGCAGGTATGCACCACTGGGATGGAGACATTCCGTGGGGACTCGAGGGCAAGCCTGGAGGCGTCGGCTGGGTAGACATGCGCAGCTACATCGGCCACCCGATGGCCTGGAATAACTGCAATCAGCCCAACAGGACTGATCCGCAGCGCTACCTCGTCGCTTCTGACGCGCAGAAGATGCTCGGTACGAAATACGACTGGGAAGCTATCGGGGGAGACACTCTAGAAGCCCTTCACGTCAAGCTCTTCCACCTGACCTGGCCGCATGGTCTCGTCCCTGGCGAGGTAGTGTGTTCCTCGTACTGGGACTACCTGTACGCGATAGTAGGTTGGAACCGTCCCACGCCAGGCGACGAGCGCATGTGTGAGCCAGCCGACTGGACCAACTTCATCATCAACAACAACTACCACGTTACCCTGGAGGCAATGTCATGATCGACAAGTCCCTACTCGAAGGTCGTCACCGTGCAGTCATCGATGCGGTCCGGTGGCTCGACTGCTCACATCTTCCTCTGCATCTGCAAGTAGTTGCACGGCCGTTCGAAGACGTCGCAGCGAATATGCTGCACCTCATTAAGAGCAACGACCTGCAGGTCGCGCACATGATCACACGCTTGATCGAAGCCAAGGACTGTGCAGTGCGAGCGAAGATCGCAGACGGTGAAGCCCCCGCTGCGCACTAGAAAGAAGGACATCCGTTGTCCAGTATGTCGCTGGAAGCGTAGAGGCAAGAAGGCTCTAACCAAGTACCGACGACACTGGTTTAGGAGACACGATGAAAGTAGCACTTATTCCACCTACGAGCCTGCTGCACCAGATCGTAGACCAGCCTCTGCACATGGTCATTCCAGAAGGCCTGAAAGGGCCAGTCTACAGGAACTTCTACAAGGTCCTGGGAATGAGGGATGGCGTAGCGATCATGCTGGACAACGGCGCCTTCGAAGCGGAGGGTAGTAAGCCTCTTAGTCACGAGACACTCATTCAGATGGTGTACGAGGTAGATGCAGATATCCTGGTTCTGCCGGATCATATGGGTGATCTGGATAAAACCATCCAGACGTCGCGCGACTTCATGCACATCTGGGAGATGCACCACGCTGTTGCCGAGACCGCTAAGCCCATACAGTTCATGGGCGTCGTACAAGGTGCTGACGAGAGCCAGCTCAGGAGATGCGTTAAGAAGTATCTCGAGCTGGAAGAAGAGTTCGAGCAGACCATTATTCTCGGGCTCCCCAAGTGGCTATCAGAAGAGATCGACACGCACATCAGACTTAAAACGGCCTTGTACATTGAGGAGCATGCTCCTCATCCGATCCACCTCCTTGGCCTGTCCTACGCGTGGCCTAAGGAAATCATTCAAGCGTCTAGCTACCCGAACATCAACAGTGTCGATACGTCAGCTCCATTCGTCTACGCAGCGTACGACATACATATCGATACAAACGTAAGAGGCCCTAGGCGTCCTGACAACTACTTCAGCCTCGACGCCCGCTCGCTTAACACTGAGCTAGTTCAGCAAAACACCGAGACCCTGTGGAGGTGGGCGAGTGGACAAGCCTAGGAAGCATCCGGATGCACTTTGCGAGGACTGTGATCTGTATGACATTGGACGGTTCGTTCCCTCAGATGGACCGCCGCGAGCGACTCTCGCTGTGGTGGGCGAGGCGCCTGGTGCTAACGAAGCACGCCTGGGACACCCTTTTGTGGGGGTCAGTGGTAAGCTCCTCGACAAGATCCTCCAGCACTACCACATCGACCGCAAGGCCACCCTTCTCACAAATGCTTGCCTATGTCGCCCTCCGGACAACGCAACGCCCAGTGCGAACGCGATACATTGCTGTCGGCCCCGTCTCATTCAGGAGCTACAAGACCGCGGAGTCACTACGGCTGTGGCTATGGGTAACTCGGCCGCACGATCGATCTTGGGAGCTAAAGATGGTATCACGAAGCTCCGCGTCGGACCGCCACGAGAAGTACCGGAGCTTGGACTTCAAGTCATACCGACGTTCCATCCCGCAGCCTGTCTCCGACCGAAAGGCGACTCCTTCTTCCCCTCGATCGTAAACGACTTCGGCAAGCTTCTAAGGACGTCAAGTGAGTGGACAGAGCCTCAGGTCCTTGTCGTGGACGAACGTGGTATGGCGCTGCGAGCTATCGAAGAGTTGCCAAGCAGCCCCGTCACAGTTGACATTGAAAGTGACATCGACAAAGACGTCTCCTTCGAACACTCCTCGCGCCATCATCTTCTCTGTGTGGGAATCGGATACGCACCCGGAAAGGTTTGTGTGTTCGGCGAGAACGCGTCTAATGACACTACTGTCATGTCACGACTCGGAGAGTACCTGCGTTCTCATAATCGAATCATTGCTCAGAACGGCAAGTTCGATCTTGAAGGGCTCTACCATCGCATCGGGGCTGTACGTCTATGGTTCGATACCATGCTGGCTTCGTACTGCCTCGACGAGCGACGAGGAATTCATGGCCTCAAGTACCTCGCCGTGGAACTACTCGGTGTGCCGAGATACGATGACGACATCAAACGATACCTAGCTCCAGGCAAGGGCTACGGAGCTATTCCTCGAGATGTACTGTACCAGTACAACGCATATGACTGTGCAGCAACTTATGCACTGCATGAACTATTCACGCAAATGATGACGAAGGAGCCTGGTCTTCGTGCGCTACATGACTTCCTAGTTCGCGTATCGAACGAGATCATGTACGTCGAGCTGAACGGTATCGGTGTCGACCTCAAGTACAACGACGAGCTAGCTGCTTACTACCTCGAGCGACTTCGAATTCTTCGACACGATATGCAAGTCACCTCTCGCAGGCCCGAATTCAATCCTAACTCACCTCTGCAAATAGTCAAAGTACTCCAAGATCACTTCGGCATTACGGTACCGAAGAAGAGGAACCAGCAGGGTGAATGGCGACCTTGCACTGACAAGGAAGTCATCGCTGCACTCATCGAACGATGCAAGGAGCCCTGGGGAGAGTACTACGACTTCCTCGGAGCCCTTGCCGAGCACAGATTGGATGCGAAGTCGTATGGCACCTATGTCAAGGGTATACGTCAGCGCGTCTACAAGGGTCGTGTGTTCCCAACCTTTCTTCTGCATGGGACCACGACTGGTCGTCCTTCTTGTCGTAACCCGAACCTACAGAACATCACGCGAGGGCCACGTCTTCGCAAGCAGTTCGTACCTGTACATCCTGGCAATGTCTTCGTCAACGCTGACTACAAGCAAATCGAAGCACGCATCCTGACTTGGTTGGCAAAGGAAGACTACCTACGCGACATCTTCAACGATCCCGATCGCGACCTGTTCGACGAACTAACCCCGGTACTATATGGAGATACGAGTCACCTCGACAAGTATCAGATGAAGGAACTACGTATTCGCGTCAAGGCCTACTTTTACGGTCTCGGATATGGACGTGAAGCGAAAAGCATTGCTGAGGAATACGACCTGCCACTAACCGAAGCACAACGAGGCATGCGTGCGTTCTTCAGCGTCATCCCGAACATCGTTGAGTTCAGGGAACAGACAAGGAAGGCTGTCCTAGCTGGAGAAGACCTCACGACAGTGTTCGGTAGGCATCGTCGCTTCTGGTTGATTACGAAGGAGAATAAACACGAGATCCTGAACGAGGCTCTTGCCTTCAAACCTCAGTCGACAGCTTCGGACATCTGTCTGCAGGCATTTACCTGGATCCGGCCTGCACTCAAGGGCATCGCGCAGATACGTAACATCGTTCACGACAGCCTCCTAGCAGAGTGTCATAAGGACAACGTAGACAAGGTAGCAGACATACTTCGCTACTACATGATCAAGTCCGGACAGCAAGTCGTCGGAGACTACGTCAACATCGACGTCGACATAACCGTAGGAACAGATTGGGGACAGCTATGAACTACAACTGCGGCTACTGCCAAGGCACACGTGGTCTATGTAACTGCACTGAGGACTGCGGAGCTCGTGAAGCTGATCAAGGTCACGTATGTCCGAAGGCACCCCCTGAGGTAGTAGCTACATGGCTCCGCAGCACCGGAATGTACAGCGAAGAAGAAATAGCAAGGAGTACAGGCGACAAGAAGAAGACTATGAACGACATCCCACAGGACGACGAGCTAGTCCGACGCGTCTACGAGAAGGCAATGCGTAGCGACTCGGACGTAGTGATTTGGCCTACAGACTCTAGAAGGGATTGAGGTGAAGCATGCCTAGGGGACAAGCAGCTGAAGTAGGAACTACGTTCGTCAACCAGAACGGATACCATCACACCAAGACCGAAGATCGCGGCTTCGTGGCCACTCACGTCCTGCTTATGGAGGAGAAGCTAGGTAGGAGGTTGGAGAAGAACGAGTTCGTCAAGTTCCTAGACAACGACCGTTCGAACTTGGAACCTTCCAACCTAGTCCTCCGGACCCGGGGAGACGCTAAATCTCCACAGGCACGGCTCGCAGTGATTGAAGCCAGAATAGAAGACCTCCAAGCAGAGGCCGACGAGATCAGAAAGGAACTAGCAAATGAAGAAGCCTAGGTGGCCAGAGTCACAGAGGGACGTAGAAGTACTAACGCCTGCAGATCACGCTGCAAGGACTCAAGCAGCGATCGACTGGATCAACACAACAGGGCAGAAGCTCAAAACCTTTCCCATGTACGGAGCAATGGTCGCGCGCGAAGCAAGCGTCGCTATAGGTTGGGAGGAGTGGCCTTCAGACTGGCCTCGCGATTAACAATTTTCAAATCAGTGAGTTTTAAGAGACAGCGCTTAGATCGCATTCTAATAGCGTCTAACCTATGGAACCCTACTCACGTAGTATCGTAGTACCCCAGGATTTTTTTCCTAGCTTAGACTCTATTAGAATGTTTGAGGTAGACCATGATAGATATAAGCCTTGCGCTAGAACCTACAGGGCGTGACTACCAAGCCAAGAGCAACTACATGCACAGCGGTTATGCGCTGTGCCACGAGCACGATGTGTGCAGAGAGCTCATAGTAATTCGGCAATGTATCTGGGGCCGCGACGAAGGTATGTGTCAAATTCATGGCCCGCAGTGCCAGGTGCACGTAGCACTCACTAGCATAGTACTAGATCACGTTGTACCTGTACGTAACGGAGGCAAGCACTGCTGGTACAATGTGCAAACAGCATGTGCGCCCTGCAATAATTGGAAGGGAAATCGGTGAAACTACTTGCTCTTGACCCAGGTGGAACGACTGGTTGGGCTACCTTCGAACTCGAAGTTCGCGAAGGAATCTACTACTGGAAAGGAGCGCTGAAGAACCACTTCGAATGTGGTCAGATAGGAAACAACAGCAACCACCACCTCAAGCTCTGGTGCTTCCTTCACATTCAGAAACCCGACCGTATCATATGCGAGCGTTTTGACAATCGTGACAACGAGTTCGCCAAGATCATGGCTCGTGAATATATCGGCGTAGTCAAGCTGTACTGCGCCATAACCAACTGCCCTGTGGAGCTCCCGGGATCGGACCGGAAGGAGTGGACTACCAACATTAAACTGTCACTCCTAGGTATCCTCGCAACGCCAATTACTACCTGGAGGCATGCCAACGACGCATCCAGGCACCTGGTTGCCTGGATAGCAATCAAAGGCGAAGAGCATTATCCCGGCATACGTCGGCCGCTCATAGCAATCTTCAAAGAGGCTAGTGAGCAAGCAGAGTCCTAGCCGGGCCTCGAGGGACAATCGTGGCGGAACGACCGGAGGCCCGGCTAGGAGTCTTAGGTGCCCGGAGGCACTATCGGAGATGAGGTTGGTATCTTCGGCACCGTTGGTATCAGCGTCTCTTCCTTAGGCGGCGCAAGCGCTGCAGAAGGAGGAGCGTAGCCCGGAGGTAGCGTCGGTACCTCGGGTGGTCGCAGATCTGGTCTGTGCGTGTGCGGTGCACGGTAGGCAGCCAGGAACGTGATAGCTGCTGGTGCGGCTGCGTAGATCCACGACTGAAGCACGTCAGGAACCGTACCGCCCTTGAAGACGTACTTACCGAGCGCCCACAGCGCCAGGCCTGAGACGAAGGTTGCAGCAGATGCAACTGTGACCTTCGTCTCGACACGTGCTGCCATGCTCAGGATCCGCCCCAGGCCAGGTACTGACCCCACGACACGACGACAGCGGCCATGACTGCTTCGACTGCACCTTCCGTAGCACCGTCGATGATGTGCGAGGGTGCCGACCCTGGTGACCAGAGGAACGTACGCGTTCCCGTCCAGACGTGGCCGGCGGGTGCGGTGACTTTGATGTGAAGCATGTCTACCTCTTTCTTAGATGTAGTTGGCAGAGTAGGAGTAGGGCTAGTAGGTTGCCAGCCCATCGCTCCTAGGGTTGGAAGGTCGCCGTGGTAGATCGACGTGTCGACTCTTCCACATCCACTCCAGCTGACGACGTTAACGCCGAACTGTCCGTCGGTGCTCTGCCAGAGCGTATGTCCGATCGTCGGCTCCGTGGACTGGTATGCAGCGATCCACGTTCGCCTTGGAGATGCGAAGATGCCACCGAGGTTGTGATCGCTAACGAACACTGCGTAGCTGTACAGCCACGACCGTTGGTTGAGTGGAAGCTGATCGAGCCCGTAGAAGGCATCGATAATACCGAACCAGATCTCAGCTCGTAGTGACTGATTTCCTGATCCCTCCTCCAGGTCGAGTATAGGAATCTCGCCCTTGTTGAGATCTGGTCCGATCCAGTTGATGAACATGCCTGCTTGCGTAACTGGATCTTGATCCGCTCGCAGGTATTGGTAGAGACCGCAGAACGTGTAGTTGAGCGACTTGATCGTTGATCGGTTCGACACGAGCATCCTGTCGAGATGGTCGTTACCATACCCGACGCGAATGATCGCAGCTCCTCCGTTCTGATCCTTAATCAACGACCAGTTTGGTGCGTTGCCTGACGCAGGCGACTGGAACTCACTTACGTCTGGTACTAGTACTGTCATTCCGCCTCCTTGTTACTCGTCTTTCTTTCCTGCGGGCAGACGTCCCTTGTCGCCCGACTTTGCACCAATCCACCAAGTGCGGATTCGACGTACCATACCGAAGGGTATGAGGACGCATAGAAGCACAACCTCAACCCAACCTAGCACATGGTTAGTACTCCTGCTCAAATGCCAAAACAACGACAGGATAAACAACGCCGGAGTGACCATTGCATACAAGGCAAACTCAACTAGAGACTGGCCAACGTGACCTGTCCACCACCGTTCCAGATAGGAATACACTCCGATCCAACACGCAATGGTAACAATCGAAGCAATGCTACCAATCTCAAGACCTAGTCTCATCTTCTACCCTCCCGAAGGCGCAGTATAATCGTTTCCGCTATACGGTCATTCCCAGCAAGCCTATCCAAGCGCTTAACTACAGACTCCTTCTCCTGTTCCAACTTACGCTCCTGCTCCTTCCTAACACGCTTCGCCTCGGCCAACGAACCGTTTGCCTCTTCGACCTTCCTATCTCCTTCAGCCCGCCGAAGACGTAGGCGATTCCACAGGGGCACGACTTCTCCTTCGTCCAGAGGTGAATGCGCTTGCTATCAGTTCTGACGCACGAACAGCCGCATCTCCCCGCTCGGAGGCTGCCTCCAGTGCTTTCGTAAGCTCCTCAATAGTCTCATCCTTTCTCACATCTGCCTCTACCAGGCGTTGGAACTCGCCATCTGTGTGTAGCTTGTCCGAAAGAATCAACGTCAAGAAGATCACCAGCACAGTTACGGCACCAGCTCCTCCAGTGACAAGCGACAGAAGCGAATTTACGTCCACATCTTTCCTAGATAGTAATAAGACCTGGTGAGTTGACTGGATACCTTCCACCAATGCGAACGACGCTGCTATTGATAGCTGGCGATATACCGAACACTTGTAGTATGCCCGTTGAGTCTGTGTAGGAACGCGGTGAGCCTACGTTAGAGTCCGTACTCATAGCTCCGCCGACCTGGACGACTGGCCACGAGTAGAACCTTAGGCTCCTATATCCAGCGGGGAACGTGAAGAACGTTATGCCGTTATACGCTCCGGCAGCCGGAAGCTGTATAGCACCAGCTACCTCGACAGTACCATCAGCGTTCAGTCTGTACTGCGGAGGCAACTCGTTAGTAATTGTACCGACAAAGGAGTTACTAAGTGGTCGCATGTCTTGCCATAGGCCTGGCACGCATACTGGCGTAACGGAGACGGCCTGAGCAAACGTGGTGCTGCTATCTGCATTAGGCGTTCCCACCCGAGGATATGCGTAAGCTGCAGTCAGAGGTGCAGTTTGTATGGCTGACAGCTGCGTCCACGTGTTAGCAACGACCGTAAACGTCTGGTTGGTGGGTCCTGCGAGAAAACTGTGTGTTGAGTCCTGCCAGTCAAATCCTAGCTGCACCGACCCCAAAGACGAGTTCACTAGCGCTGTGACTAGATACTGCTGCAAGGGCGTAACGGGAAAAGGCGCATTAGCTGATTCCATCGCGCCTCCGCCTACGGTAACGCCATCGTTGACGTACATTCCGGCATGAGGGTAGGTTGCACCTGCAGGAGGGTCGCTTACAACAGCGAACGTACCGTTAAGTCCTACCCAACCAGTGGTGTCGCCGCCCCAGAAGTACCCGTTCTGACCTAGTGACGCCGTTACCTGATTCAAGTTCTTACGCACAGATCCAGGACTCTGAATCTGAAGCTGCTTCAATGACACCTGAATGTTCTTCACTGACCTTACCAGGTCAAACGTCGCAGCTTGCTGGTAGCGCGGCATCACTGACCCCCTGTGGACTCGTCGAACACGAGCGAAATCTTCTCCGTGCCCTGGCCTTCATCTGGAGGTTGTATCGTCCAACCAATTGCACGAACGGCGAACCGTACACCTCGAGGGAAGCGTGGATCGGTTGCATTGACAACGACGTAGTCGCCCATACCATACGAACCGAATTGCGGAAAGACGTTGCCCTCCAAGTCAACATGGTGAGTGACCAGAGGAAGATCGAGTGAGAGCAGATCCGAAGCTGCATGTGCGTTAATAGTAGTTTGAGCTGTTACACCTGAGTAGCTGTTGACGCCTTCCCAAAGCGGGTAGCCGGAGGCGAGCGCGTTAGCGTCTCCTGCTGAGCCTACGACAGCTGCTGCACCATCGCCATCGCCTACCGCCCACCACTGGTTGTTGCCTGCAGATGCGTTCTCTGTGTAAACGTAGTCAACAACAGGACCAGGGTAGTCAACAGTCAAATCAGTCTGTCCCACTGGGTTACCAATAGGTGTAGCAACGACTAGTTGCTTCTGTGGGTACCCCTGACCGTCCTCAGCCCAAGTGATCGTGTAGTCAGGTCCCGAGCTAAGGCTCACGATCGACTGAATCAAGTCGTCGTACGATGACGACAAGTCATACCCGTTTATAGTGAGCTGAACAACCGGATCAATAACCGGTAGGCTAGCAGCTGCTACACCAATACTACCTCTGGCTACTCCCTGTAGCTGTAGCCAGAGGTAGTTGATAGCGTAGCATTGGCCAAAGGTCATCTGCTGCGTCGTCTTACCTAGTACGTAACGAGGAAAGCGCCTAGCGGGGTAGCACTCGAATGTCTGTCCAGTCAGCGTCAGCGCCTTGCTATTCGATTGGTACTCACGGCTGAGAATAATTCCGCCCCAAACAATCTGACTCTCACGATAGACCCAGAACGCAGCCTTACCTGGCGTAGTCCTAGCGATGAGCTCGTCGTCAGGAATTCGCTTGTCACTTAGTCTACACCCTGCGCTCATGTTGCCAGCCTTGTTAAGTTGGCAATCCAACGTTACGCCGTTCACAGGCAACTCGCCCAGTATCTTGTTCGATACCAGATCGGTTGCCAGGTAGGTGTAGTGTGCTGTCATCAGACATCCAACGGAATACGCGCTTCGAATTCGGCAAACAGTGCCGAAGTAGAAATGTACTGAAGCTGGATATGACCAGTCGTGAGCAGCTGGGCCCGGGGAGATTGCTGACTAGGAGAAGCCGACTCAGCATCTGTGGCAGCTGCGAAGATGTGGTTGCTAGGTGGGCGATACCCCGCAGGCAGCGGCGAAGCGGTAATCGTCGTCCAGGTAGAGCTAGTACCTACCGTCGTAGCGATCGCCGCTGTTAGCTGAACCTCGTTATCGAAGGTCTTCCTGTACTTGGCGAAGCCACCTGCTGGTACAGACCAGCCTGCTGCTAGCGGATTGAAGTTGTGCCAAGGGTCTTGTGCTGCGGGAGAAGCTGTGTTGAGATAGGCGTAGGCGCCGTTGATGATAACGCCGAGAGCGAACGTATCAGCCTCGTACCACATTGTCCCGTTGGGGCAGGTCAACGAAGGCCTTGCGGTCGAGGTCGTAGGCCAGATGCCCTTGAGACCATTCCAAACTCGTGCATCGACAACCGTGCCACCACCGTTGGTAACGGTCATGTTTGGCACGACTCGAATGATTGCTAGCGGAATGGAGTTCGCAGGCAATGCAGGCAATGCACCAGGGGACGAAGACGAGAAGACACCAGCGACATCGAACACGTTCCAGTTGGCAGTGGCATCGCCAGGATCAATGCACTGCGCAACGATGTAATCCGATCGCCACTGCGTAGTAGAAACTGCAGGAATCGCGACGTTGAAGGTAGCCGTGTTGTAGCCTGCATACATTCCGTTCCACGCCGTCGTGTTCGGAATGAAAACAAGGCCTGTACCGATCTGTACGTTCAGTGAAGCCAGACCGGTAACGACCATTGCTTGACCCATGTAGGGATCGACACCGCCCTGTGGGCTAGTACCGCCTGCAGCGTAAGGCGCCCCAGACGCTCCTGCTAGCGCTACCCGAAACAGCTGCGCAGGGTGATCCGTGCGACCCTGACAAACGAACGGGGGCTCAATCGCTGCCATGCTATTCCTTAGTAGTAGGTGTTGTAAAGCGTAACGGTACAAGACCCTGTACCCGAGTCTGCAGTGAATGAAATGGTATCAGAAATCCCAGGCGGAACACTAATCCACTTCAAACCTGCCATCGCCGTACGACGACTAACTGTACCATTCAGGACAATCGACTTTAGTCTGGTATCAATTACCAGTATATCGCCAGCCGACAGCGAGATGGAAAGTGCCATCGAAGTGCCACTGTAGCTATCGGTCAGAACCGGATTGGTAACAGGCCCCGTGATCGTGATGAGCGGGTAAGCTGTATGCGTACCATTGTTGCTGACGGTAGCGCCGTAGTTCGGGAGTGCACCACCGAAGCCTACGTTGAACGACATATTGAACGACGTACCCAATACGGACAACGTAGGCACTGCTACAGAGACGCGCTGCGGGGGGTAGTCGTAGATGTACGGGTCCTCAGCCAGCAACGTCATCTGCACAGGCGTCATACCTACGCGCCTACCCATACCGACGTCGTAGACTATTCCGCCACCCTGACAATTAACGAACTTAGTAGTCTGCCCAGGCAGCTGGATGTAGAAGGGCCTCACTGCACTGTTGGCATAGTCAGCGCGAAGTGAGTTTAGCAATGTATCAGGGTCGCTAGGATTAGCATAGAGGTTGCCCTCAATAACAATCGTCCTGGAGGACAAGAACGGTGTATCAATGTACGTGCCATCCATACCCTGATGTTCATCAGTCGATGTTCTCAGCGGTGCAGTATCGAGTCCGCTCACCCTAAGGACGTCGACAAAAGGCAAACCAATACTGTCAGTGTTAAGAACCGTACCACTGTCACCAAAGGCCCAAGTGTAGTCGGTCAATGTTGGAGGCATCTAACTAGACCTCCTTGCTAGTTCCCATCCTAGTTCCGCTGCGTGCCTACGTGGATCGATTTCCTGTGTAGTAATGTAGAAGTTCTGAGTTGCACCACCTATACCTGCACCAGCCCGAGCTCTACCCGCAACTCCTCTGCTCAAGATCATCTCGCCTTCGTGGACTAGAGCAAGCCCAGTCTGGGGCACGTACCAGGAGCCACCTGCATAGTGCGGCAGCTTCGAGCTCGGTACTCTCAACCACAGCGCAACTTCTTGGCCCATCACCTGACCAAGGTGACGCATCATCTTCTCCAGCGCTGCCTGCTGAGACTTGAACCCGTCTACTACAGCCTTCCCATACACAGCAACAGCAGCATTGTGTGCTACACCGCCTGCAGCGGAAACGATCGCTGCCTCTGTTCGATTGATGTCGAGAATTCCACCTCTACCGCTTCCCAATATCGCCAGAGCATAAGTGTAGCCATCATCAGGTCCCATTGCTATGACCTGCTGAAGAAGATCCGACGACAATCCCATCCTACGTAGCTGCATCAGAATAGCAGCAAACTTCTTCAGCTGCGCTAGCTTCTGATGCAGCTGACCCTGGAGACTAGTATCTACCGTACCAGCACCAGTTGGTCGAATCGCACCTGATGCAGTAGCTGTAGCGCCAGAGGCCAAAGTGATATTCGACAAAGCACCGTAGCCTGCTAGGCTAGAAGCGACTTGTGACTGATACGCTACTGCAGCGTTATGCTGAGCGGTAAGAGCCGCTAGCTTACTGACCAAACTAGCCAACTGGTTCGACTGTCGGTCAATAGTTCGCTCGCGCCAAGTCGCAGCACCACCGCTGTAGTACCTTTGGATTGCCTTGATCGCATCCGTCTGCTCAGTTCGAATCTTGCTTAGGGTATTTACCAACCCTGAGAAATAGGCGTCAGCAATCCTTATTCCTGTAATCTGCTCAGCAGTCGGATGCGCGATGGGTGCGATCCTATTTGCCGGATGTGCTAGCTTATACAGTTGCCTCTGCACAGTCAGGATTTCAGCCTCAATGCGAAGGCGTGCAGCAGAGGTCCTAACATGCCTCAGCTCCAACTCATACGACTGCAAACGCAAAGCCAAAATCTGTTGCTGAGAAGGATTGGTTCCTGTAGCGTACCCCCTATGCGTTCCAAAACTCGCTAGCATCGAAGTTACTGTATCAAGTACAGTTTCGCCACCAAGGAAACGAACTAGCTCAGGTCCATGCTCTCCTACCCAGGCCCAGCCAGGCATAGCTCCCCGGGTACCACCAGCGTAACCGTGACCCGTACCGATACCACCGTAGGCGTTCCGAAGTCCGGGTCCGTAGTTGGCTTTCGCGTAGTTGAGAGCTGCTGCAATGTTCGCGAGTGGGTTGTAAACGTCAAACGCAGTACCTGGCCAGTGGTAAGCCCGGAACGTAGACATGATAACCTGCATCAGACCCTTTGACGGGTCGCCATGCTGAGCGTTAATGTCGGTCAGGTTGATTGCACGAGGATTACCACCAGACTCGGTCTGCATCTGGTACAGTACTGCATCGACAAGCTGGCCCGACAAGCCTTCCATACCTAGCGTACGAGCGACAAGGCTTCGCCACTGTTCCACACCCGCGCCAGGCTTGTATGTAGCAGCACCGCCCCCGGTCCCTGCTATTGTGTTCCACAGGCCCGAGATCATCTTCTTTGCGAGTGCGACAGGTAGTGTAGCGATTATGGAAGCTAGCTCGCCTGCTCCGGCGGCATGCGGGAAGGCACTGACGAAGGCGTTGGTAAAGGCTACCTGGTTGCCTGTCACAGCGGCTGCAGTCATTTTCGCAACTGCACCAGCAACGTTAATGACGCTGCTGATGATAGAACCTATACCTGTACCACCTCTGCCTGGCGCTCCGCCACCGTGCCCGCCAGGTAGTGGTACAACGCCACCTGCAGCCATTCCAGGAACGCCCATCATCGACAAGAGCCAGGCGTACTTGCGTGTCCTGTTCTTGTCGACGACAGCTTCGCCTGCCTCTAGCAACGCCGGATACTTATCTCCGCCACCGAACCCAGGGATCTTGCCGCCTGACGCCAGCGTCTTCACGAATGGAAGGTCGAGGTTGCTTAGGCCTATGGCATTCACGACTGTATTCCAAAGAGCCCGAATGCCACTATCGTAAACAGTACCGATGACGAAGTTGACAGGAATCTTGAAGGCTCCTTCGATGCCTTGCCAGATCCTACCTAGTCCACTCACCGTAGTCTTAGTACCACTTACGATCGCGCCCCAAGTAGAGGACAGGAAGGACTTGATACTGCCCCAGACCTGCTGGGTCGTGTTGTAGATCGCATGCCATACGCCAACTACACCGTTCTTGAGTGCGTTGAAGATTGGTGTACCAGCGCTGTAGATCGCATGCCAAACTGCTACGAGAAACTGCTTGATAGCATTCCAGACCTGAATGCCCATGTTTCTCATGTCAACTAGGGCTGTATGCCAATGGCCTGTGATGAGGTCGAGGAAGATGCTAAAGATGCCTACGATCACATCCCAGAATATCTTCACTACTGATTCGATGCCTGCCATACCGATCTTGACTATGGCAGAGACAATAGCCCACGAGACCTTGAACAGTGCAACGATTACAGCCCAAGCAGCTCTAAAGACGCCTACAAGAACGTTCCAGCCGACCTTAAGGCCAAGTACAACTACGTTCCAGCCTACCTTCACTACCGTCTCTATAATCGCCCACGCGGTCTTGAAGATGCCTGAGATGACGTCCCAAACGACGCGGAAGTTCTCAGCTACTCCATCCCAGATCTGCTTCCAGATCAGCTTGATAGAGTCGCCATGAGTCTTCCACCATTTATCGAAGTTGGTGGAGACCCACTTCTGGATACTCAGAAAGACGCCCTTGATCTTATTCCAGGCGTCGTATATCGACTTGTAGATGCTCTGCCAGATATGGTCTATCCACTTCCACATATCAAACCACATCTGGTGGAACCACTTGCTAATTGGGCCCCAGTACTTGTAGATGAAGTACGCAGAAACGGCTAGTGCTGCAACGACAGCTATGATAATGCCTATGACAAGCGCAATCGCAGCAAAGGGTATTGACGCTGCAGCAATGACAGCGGAGAGCACCATCCAAGCACCAACGACGATCAAGACAATACCTGCAAGCACCAATAGCACCGATACCACTGCTAGAACGATAGCAATGACTTTCAGAACAGGCTTCGGCAAGGACCCTATGAGTCTGAAGAACTCCGCTAGTACTCCTGCTACCTTCCCCACTACAGGCAGCAACTGATCACCTAGCACAATCATGAAGGCCTTGAAGGCGTTCCTGAGCAGTTGGATTTTAGCTGCAGGCGTGTTAGCCATTATACCGTAGGCAGCCTGTAGCGCGCCTCTGCTTGTGTACATATCGTTCGTTAGCTGATTGAGCTGTGCGAAGTTATGAATGGCGACGTTGAAGAACCTCATCGCCTGAATCGTTCCGCCTGTGCCCTTGAACATAGCTGTGAGAACGTCGTTCAGCTGCGTCGGATTCAGACCACTTAGAGCCTTGCCCAAGTTCGTCATGATGTTGTTGATAGGAAGCAGACGTCCTGCAGAGTCTGTGACCTTAATCATCGTCTGTGCCGTGAAGCCTAGCTTCTTGGCAACGTCTGGACCGAGAGCACCGATCACGGTCTTACCTAGGCTAGCAATCTTGTCTCGAGACTTGCCTATAGCATCCAGGGCTCGACCCGCAGAGGCAGCAGCGTTAGCAGCGGAGAGACCGTTCCTCGTGAGAAACGCCATCATCCCTGCGGTTACTTCAAACGTCTGATTCGCACGAACAGCAGACGGAGTAACGCGACCAATTACATTGGCAAAGTTCTCGTAGGTACCAACGCCATACTTGACCAGGTTGAACATGACGTCCTGGACCTTGATTACGTCCTGGACCTTCATGTGGTACGAGTTCATGACACCGATCGTAGCGCGTTCAGCTACGCTCAGATCGACTTGGCCTGCGACAGCCTCCTTAGCAAAGTTCATCAGGAGAAACTTGGCCTGTGTCATGTTGACATCCATCGAGGAGAAGATGTCATATAGGCCCTGCTGAATCTGGTCGAGCGGAACGGCAACTTTTCGTGCCACGTCAAGGCCAGCTTTAGCAACGTCATCGAAGCTAGCCTTGACTCCGTACATCTGTGTCTTGGTCAAGGCGACTTGACGATTGTACTCCATTGCAGCCGCTGTCGCCTTGCCCAAGAACAGTAGTCCAGCACCACCAACTGCAGCAATGCCTGTACCGACAGCCATCAATGCAGAACCCGTCTGCATCTGCTGTTCAGCAGCCCTCTTAGCTGACGCGTTGAGGTTGTTAAAGTCACCCGCCAAGTTGCGAAGAACGCCAGAGCTCATGTTTTGAGCTCTGACGACGAGAAGGACCTCACGTACACCGAGCGGCACGCTACCTCCTCCTATTCGCTTCCAGCTCCCGCTTGTGCTGCTCTTCTGCCTCCTTGGCCTGCTGCTCCATGATGACCAGATCCATTCCCTCTACGAGGAAGCAATCCTGATCAAGCCAGCCACCCGTCCTTGGCAGACAATGAAGCTCTCGACAGGCATTAGTCAGTGCTACTAGCTGCTGCGCTACTTCTTCTTCTCCTGATCGTGCGAAACTACTTTCCCCTGAAGGACGGTTCGCCCAGACGAGCTTACGGATCTCACTTCGGAGTTTGGGAGCTGCACCTCCCAGTCGTGCATCGTGTCGATGAAGTTGGCGATTTCCTCACCGATACGTCCGTCGAGCTGAGCGCAGTCGAGCGGGTTCTTGAAGTCGAGCTTGCGTCCTGACTCGTCCTCGAGATTGTGATCTATGACGCAGGTCTTCAGCTCGAAGTTGGCGACCGCCGTCTGAGCAGGGGTGACGTTCATCTGCGCAGTCTTCTTGCGCTGATCGGCTTCCATGGACATCTGCATCGCCATGTCCTGACGATGCAGGCGTTCGCCGTAGGACATACGACGAAGCAGAACCCAGCCCTCTGGTAGCGACGCTAGATCGAATCGCTCGGGTTCGGTAGACACAGTGGCACGTGGCATGATTCCTCCCTCAAAGAATCATCTGGACTAAGGAACGATTGTTTCCTGAGTCTTGTAAATGATGTCGTACTCGTTGCCGGAACCGTCGAGTACGGTCTGGTAGGTGATCGAGGCACGTATCAGGTTGCCAACTCCAGAGAGCGGCACCTGATACACGTCCTTGATCGCGTTGAACAGGTCGAACTGGATGTTGTTGTTAACACCGTTCGTCGCAAGGACAGTGATCTTCTGTCCCAACACGCTGATGAAGTTGACGTAGTCGGCGTTGGTCAGGAAGTCGCGCGTCGTCGTCATCTGACACGAGCGCTCACCGAAGCTGGCAAACTGTGCACCGCGCGTACTCTTAAGCCGGAACTGCTCCGCACCCACATCGTCGATGTCGAACGAGAAGGTGTCCATGTCGAACACCTGCGTCGGGTTCGGGATCTGAATGTTCCAGGTGCCTGGACCGTAAG
>Ga0209648_10000111_pt1 | contig 53585 bp, 53 predicted proteins | sample GraSoi2013_115cm_FD_185830 | JGI IMG/M metagenome (GOLD analysis project Ga0209648, IMG submission 185830) | Grasslands soil microbial communities from the Angelo Coastal Reserve, California, USA - Sample 9_17_2013_115cm (SPAdes) (version 2) | ecosystem: Environmental > Terrestrial > Soil >... | reverse complement strand
CTTCGCGACCGTCCAGAAGCTCACGAAGCGCGACCAGATGGCCGCGCTGCTGCGCGGCGACGAGCAGGTGGCGCGCGAGATCGGGCTCAAGTTCCTGTCGAACCTCATCGTGATCGGCCAGGCGGCGAGCCGCTTCAGCCAGAACAACCAGGGCATCCTCTCGGCGCACGCGCGCGTGACCGCGCGGGCGATCGAGTCCGAGACGGGCCGCGTCGTCGCCAACGTCTCGCTCGACCAGATCCGCGGTTTCGGCGGGAGCCCCGAGGCGGCGGGCGAGCGGGCGCTCGTCAACGCAGCCAAGCCGTCGGCCGAGCGGCTGCTCCAGGCGCTCGACGGCTTCTTCAAGCGCAAGGAGCGCCGGATCGACGTGCGCGTGCGGAACCTGCCGAGCCTGGACGAGTACCGCCGCGCGAAGGCGCTTCTGCAGAAGCAGCGCTGGGTGAGCGACGTGGCCGAGGGGGGCTTCGCGAGCGAGATCTCGGTCATCACGCTGACCTACCCGGAGAAGACGTTGTATCTCGCCTCCCGGCTCGGGCAGGACCCGCGCTACCGGCTGCTCGAGTTCGACCGGAGCCGGATCCTGATGGAGTACAAGCCGTGATGCGCCGGACGTGCCGCGCCCTCGTCGCCGCGGTGGCCCTGGTCGCGACGACCTCGTGCGCGACGGCCGCCGAGCGCCCCGGAGCGAGCGAGCCCGTCTGGCTCATGACGGAGGGCGAGGCCGCGCTCGCGCCCCCGCCGCTCACGCGCGCGGCGGCCGAGCTCCCGCGGAGCGGGCCCGTGATCAAGATCGTGACGCCCCAGCAGGCGGCCGAGGTCACGGCGCCGTTCGTGGTCGAGATCCAGTTCGAGCAGCGCGTCGGCGGCGCGGCCGTGAAGATGGACACGCTCAAGCTCACGGTCCTGAAGATCTTCGAGATCGACATCACCGACCGCGTGAAGCCCTACGTGCTGGAAAAGGAGACGAAGCTCCTCGTGAAGGAAGCGAAGATCCCGGTCGGGCGCCATCGGCTGAAGCTCCTCATCGCCGACGCCGAGGGCAGACTGACCGGCGAGATCTTGGAGGTGACGGTCAAATGAGGCGCGCCGCCCAGCTCGCGGTGTCGGTCCTGCTCGCCGTGCCCGCGGTCGCGTCCGCCCAGTCCATGACGGCCACGCTCGGCCAGGTGGCGGCGAAGATCGAGCAGGTCGCGGTGATCAAGGACAAGAACGTGGCCGTCGGCGAGTTCCCGCTGACGACCGGCGTGATGAGCGAGATGGGCGCGTTCCTCGCGGACCAGCTCGACGCGGTCCTCACCGGCCGCGCGTCCGCCGGCGGGTTCAAGATCATCAACCGGAGCCAGCTCTGCCAGGTCATCCGCGAGAACAAGCTCTGGGTGGACGACAAGTTCGATCCCAAGCTCCACGAGAAGCTCGGGCAGTGGGCCGGCGCCGATTTCTTGATCGCCGGGAAGGTGACCGGGCTCGGCCGCCAGCTCTCGCTGACGGTGCGCCTCGTGGACAGCGCGACCGGCCAGCAGGTGTGGGCCGACGCCCTCACGCTCCCGCTCGACGAGGGCCTCAAGGCGCTCCTCGACCGGCGGCTGACCGGCGACGGCTGCGGCGGCGCCCAGGTCGCCATGGCGGAGCCGCCGCCCGCGCCCGCGGGCCCCCAGGTGCCTCCCGGCGGCGCGGCGACGCGGGAGCCGCTCCGTGTAAGTATCTGGACCGACAAGAAGTCCTATCGCATCGGAGAGATGATCGCCTTCGGCCTTCGCGTGAACCGCGACGCGTACGTGACGCTGGTCAACATCGGGACCAGCGGCGACGTCAACATCATCTATCCGAACCAGTTCTCCCCGAATCACTTCGTGCAGGGCGGCCAGGACGTGCTCATTCCGCCGCCCAGCTCCACGTTCCAGCTGACGGTGCAGGGCCCGGCGGGCTTCGATCAGATCCGGGCCATCGCGACCGAGGAGCCGATCAGCCTCCACGCGTCGAGCTTCGGGGGCCAGAGCCGGACGGCCTTCCGCTCCCTCGACCGGATCCAGACGCGCGACCTGTCGGTCGGCATCAAGTCGTGGCGCGAGCAGGTCGCGCCCTCGAAGTGGGCGGAGCAGGTCATCGCGGTCGAAGTGCAACGGTGAGGAGGGCGTCCATGGCGAGCTCGAGACATCGCATCCTGGTCCTGGCTCTGGCGCTGGCCGTCGCGGCGGCGTTCCCGTCGCTCGCGGGCGCGCAGGCCTGGACCGCGCCGAAGCCGACCGACAAGGTCGAGGGCGGCATCAACTGGACGACGCAGGTCATCACCGCCTCGGCGGTGGGCGTGGCGCCGCCCTACGCGGTGAGCGTCGAGCACGGCCGGGCGCTGGCGATCCAGGCCGGCGCCGTGCTCGCCCGCCAGGAGCTGCTCGCGGTCGCGCGCGGCATGGTGATCGACTCGCGCACGACGGTGCAGGCGGCGATGGTCGCGAACTCGGTGACCGAGGCGCGCGTCTCCGGTGTCATCCGCGGCGCTCAGGTCGTGGGGACACGGGACCTCGGCGGCGGGGCGGTCGAGGTGACGGTCGCGATCCCGGCGACGGGCGAGTTCGCCGACCTGGTCCTGCCGCGCCCGCCGCAGCCCGTGCCGCCCGGCGGCGTCGTCACGCCGGCGCCCGCGCCGGCGCCGGTGGTGCCCACGCCCGCGCCGCGGCCCACGACGGTCGTCGCTGTCTTCACCGGGCTCGTCGTGGACGCGCGCGGGCTCGGCATCAAACCCGCGATGGCGCCGAAGATCCTGAGCGAGGGCGGCCAGGAGGTCTACGGCTTCTCGGTGGTGGACCGGAACTGGGTGATCCAGCAGGGGATGGCCGGCTACGCGAAGGACCTCCCCGCGGCCCAGGCGCACTCGCGGGTGACCGACAAGCCGCTCACGGTCAAGGCGGTCGCCGCGGCCGGGACGAACAAGACCGACGTGGTCATCTCCAACACCGATGCGCAGCTCCTGCTCGGCGCGGGGCAGAACCTCGAGTTCCTCGGCAAGGCGCGCGTCATGCTGGTGGTGGATTGATGGCCCGCCGTCGCGCGTTCGTCGTGCCGGCACTCGTCGCCGCGGCCCTCCTCGCCGCCGCGTGCGGCACGACGCTCAAGTCGCAGGGCGCCGGCGACAGTCCGGCCCATCACTGGGCACTCGGGATGAAGTTCCTCGAGACCGGCGAGGCGGCGCGCGCGCAGGAGGAGTTCGAGCGGGCGCGCGGACTCGACCCCGACTACGCCCCCGCGTACGAGGGGCTCGGTCTCGTCGCGCTCGCGCGCAAGGACCCCGAGGCCGCCGAGGACTTCCTGAAGGAGGCGAAGTCCAGGGACGGGAAGTACGTGCCCGCCTACCTCGGCCTGGCGCGCGTCTACATGGCGACGAACGAGCTCCGCCGCGCTCGCGACGAGGCGGAGTCGGCGGTCAAGCTCGCGCCGCGGAACGCGCGCGCGCATCTCGTGCTGGGTCAGGTCTTCCTCAAGCAGCTCGAGTTCACGCGGGCCGAGGCGAGCTTCTCGCGGGCCCTCGAGCTCGAGCCCACCTCGGCCGACGCGCGGCGCGAGTGGGACCGCTCGGTGAAGATCCGGCAGGCGTCGCCGGGCACGCTCGTCGGCAAGCGCATCGCGCTCGCCGATCCCGTCACGCGCGGCGAGCTGGCGGCGCTCCTGGCGACCGAGCTCGGAGTCGAGACGCGGCTCCGCAAGCTCCGGCCCGAGCTCTTCGACCCCTCGTTCCGGCCGCCGGGCGCGCCGAACCCCGCGGCGGCCGGGCCCGTGGCGCCGAGCGACGTGGACGGGCACTGGGCGAAGAACGCGATCGAGCTCGCCATGCGCCTGAACCTGATGGACGTCTACCCCGACGGGAAGTTCCGTCCCGACGAGCCGGTCACGCGCGCGGGGCTCGCCACGACGCTCGAGCAGGTCCTCGCGGTCATCGCGAACGACCCCGCGCTCAAGACCCGGTACCTCGGCCAGCAGAGCCCGTTCCCGGACGTGCGGAGCGATCATTTCGCCTACAATGCCGCGGTGGTCGTGACCACGCGCGGCCTCATGGAGTCGGAGCGCCCGAGCGGCGCCTTCCGGCTGGCCAATCCGGTGTCGGGCCCCGAAGCCCTCCTGGCGATGCGCAAGCTCGCGGAGGTGTTCTAGACTCCTCGAGGACGTCTCGGCGACGTCATGCTCGGGCGGTGAAGGAGGGACGGCGATGATCCAGCGCACCCGTTCGACGCTCCCGTTCGCCCTGGCCCTGGCCCTCCTCGCGGCGCCGACGGGCGCCGGCGCCCAGCCGAAGGACAGCGGGCCGGGCATCCAGGACGTGCAGGGCGAGGCGTACAACGGCCCGAAGGCCCGGATCGCGGTCAAGGACTTCGAGGACAAGATGTCGAGCACGGGCCACTACCGCGCCGAGTACGGGCGCGGGATGCGCGACATGCTGACGACCGCCCTCTTCGAGACCAACCGCTACATCGTCCTCGAGCGCGAGAAGCTCCAGGGCGTCGTCGAGGAGCTCAGGCAGGGGACCTCGGACCTCTTCCGGAAGGAGGCGACCGTGCCGCTCGGCGAGCTCGAGGGCGCGGAGCTTCTGATCACCGCGGCGATCACGGGGTTCGACCCCGGCACCTCGGGCGGCGGCGGCTCACTCGGCGGCCTCGTGCCCGGACGCCTCGGCGGCGTCGGCGGCGTGCTCGGCGGCGGGTACAAGAAGGCCACGGTCGCGATGGACCTGCGCGTGATCGACGTCCGCACCGGGCGCGTCGTCGCGGCGACCGCCGCCCACGGCGAGGCGACCTCGTTCGCGGCGGGCCTCGGCGGCATCGGCGGCGGGATGGGCGGGAGCCTCGGCGGTTTTGCGAAGACGCCGATGGAGAGCGCGATCCGCGACATGATCAAGAAGTCGGTGGACTTCGTCGTCGGGAAGACACCGGCCGTCTACTATCGCTTCGGCGGGACGACGGTGGCCTCCCCGCCCGGGGGCGCGCCGCCCGGCGCTCCGCCCGCGGTCGCCGCGCTGGCGCCTCCGCCGCCGGCCGCGGCGCCGTCGGGTCCAAAGGCGCTCGCGCTGATCCGGAGCGACGCCGATCAGAACCTCGTCGCCCGGCTCACCGACGCGACGGTGCGGGGCGCGGTCTTCACCGTGGTGGTGACGCTCACGCTCGAAGAGGGCAAGGCGCAGTCCGAGAAGATCGAGCTCGTCGCCGGCAAGAGCCTCGTCCTCGATTACGCGACGGGCCAGACGTACGCGGTGATCAACGCCGACGGCTTCACGTCGGGCCAGCTCAAGGCGGGTGAGGTGAAGACGCTCCGCGTGACGTTCAAGGCGCCGAAGGACGCGAAGACGGTGGGGATCACGCTGTCCGGCGTCGGGACCTTCGACGACGTGAAGCTCGGGCCATGAGGCTGCGGCCCCTCGGCGCGCTCGGCGCCGCCGTCGCGGCGCAGCTCCTGCTCGCCGGGTCCGCCGGCGCCGACACGCTCTTCCTCCAGGGCCGGATGGGCGGCCGCGTCACGCTCGAGATCACCGAGCGCTACGACCCGGCGCCCGGCACCAGCTGGATCAGCCTCAGGTCGCACCGGACGCCCTCGTTCGGCTCCACGACGTGGCGGCAGACCGTCGTGAGCGAGGAGGTCACCTACTCGGTGGACCCGGCGCAGGCGGCGGTGTCGCCCGACGAGAGCGGCAACCGGGTGCTCACCGAGCGCTGGGAGCAGCCGCGGACCCCCATCACGATCGTTCGCAAGATCCAGGTGGACACCGAGGCCACGCTCGGCCCGCTCCAGAGCCAGGCGCCGTTCCCGCCAGGCCAGCTCGCCCCCGAGGTGGCGCGCTTCCTCCGCGCGACGGCGATGACCCAGGCGCAGGATCCGAAGATCCAGGGCCTCGCTCGGCGGCTCGTGTCCGGGGCGAAGACCGAGCGCCAGGCCGTGACGGCGATCCTCAACCACGTGGTGGACACCCTCGCGTACCAGTACGACCCGCCGGCGCACGACGCGCTCGGGGCACTCGAGCGGCGGTTCGGCAACTGCCAGGGCTTCTCGCACCTCTCGATCGCGCTGCTGCGCGCCGCCGGTATCCCGGCGCGGCTGACCGTCGGCATCAGCCTCGCGAAGGGCTGGCGCGTGACGCACCCCGACGGGACCCTCACGTTCAAGATGGGCCAGGGCCGGCACGCGTGGATCGAGGTCTACTACCCGGACCTCGGCTGGATCCCGTACGATCCGCAGTCGAGCCACCTGTTCGTCTCGATCTACCACGTGCGCCAGGCGGTCGGGCTCGACGTGACGGACGTGGTCGGCATGATCACGGCGATGCCGACGCTCCCGGGCATGCAGGACACGATCAACGGCGACGGCCTGAACGAGAGCATCGCGGTCCGGACCGTGAGCACGGCGCGCACGCCGCACAACTACGTCGTCTCGCCCGACGTGCGCGACGCCGTCGTGGTCGTGACGCCCCCGCCGCCCGTCACGCCGCCGCCGGTGACGCCTCCACCGCCCGTGACGCCGCCCCCGGCCGTGACGCCGCCCCCGGCCGTGACGCCGCCCCCGGCCGTCACGCCGCCTCCGGGCCCGCCGCCGATCCGGCGCCAGGACCTCACGCGCCTCGTCGAGTTCGGGAACCTCGAGTTCCCGGCCTCGCTCCGCATCTTCGGCAGCGTCGAGGTGACGGGTGGCGTCGTGCAGTCGCGCCGCACCTTCATCGTCGAGACGGCGGATTACGCGACCGGCCGCGAGGAGCTCGCCCAGGCCTTCAGCACGGACCGGCCGCTGATCCTGGGGAGGCTCTCGCTCGCGCTCCAGAAGTTCGGCGGCTCGACGGGCGAGCTGTGGATCGAGCTCTTCGAGGCCGCGGGGCGCAAGCCCGGAGCGCGCCTCGCCGAGAGCCGCCGCCTCCCGGTCGCGGGGCTCATCGAGCGGGGCGGGTACCGCTGGGTCGTCTTCGACTTCGCGCCCGGTGACCAGGCGCCCCTCCTCGGCCCGGGGCGCTACTGGGCGGTGCTCCGCTCGACGGGCGACGGGATCTTCAACTGGTACTTCTCGCTCGGCAACGCGTACGGCGACCCCGACGACACGCGCTCGCGGCCTCGCGGGGCGTCCGACTGGTCGAACATCCTCAACTATCGGTTCAACTTCCGCGTGACGGGACTGGTGAAGCCATGACACGCCTGACGGCCCTCGCCCTCGCCCTGCTCGTCGTCGCCGGCTGCGCCTCCGGCGAGTACACCAAGGGACCCGTGGTCTCCGCGAAGGAGCTGCCGCGGACCATCGCCGTGCTGCCGCTCGTGCCGCCCGAGGATCCCGACAAGGAGGAGCCGGCGCGCGTCGTGACGCGGATGATCTACGGCTCGCTCAGCGCGAGCGCCTACGACGTCATCAAGCCCCAGGTCGTCGAGGAGCGCCTGGTGCGCGCGGGGCTCGGCGACCCGAAGGCCGCCCAGGCCAAGACGCCGGCCGAGCTGGCGAAGCTCCTCAAAGTGGACGGCGTCGTCTACGGCGAGCTGACCCATTGGAACCGGATCTTCCTCGGCGTCTACGCCCAGGTCGCGGCGGGCGCCCACATCAAGCTCGTGGACGCGCGCAACGATGTGGTCCTGTTCGAGCGCACGGAGGTCTCGCGGAGCCACGAGGGCGGTGTGCCCACGAACGCGATATCGGCCGCGATCACGCTGGTCCAGTCGGCGCTGAAGCTCCGCGAGATCGAGCTGATCCGCGCGTCGGACGACCTCGTACGCAACCTCCTCAAGGGCGTGCCCACGCCGCCGCCCGGCGAGGCGCGCCGCCCGCCCGCGTTCGGCAACGTCCTGAGCGACGGCTCGGGCCGGCTGCTCAAGATCGGCGACGTCGTGACGGTGATCGCGCAGGGCCAGCCCGGCGCGATCGGTACCTTCGACGTGCACCCGATCGCGAAGAACCTCGCGCTCGAGGAGACCGGCGAGGGCGTCTACGTCGGCCGCTACACGGTGAAGCCCGGTGACAACGGGACGGACGCGTTCGTCGTCGCGCGCCTCGCCGACGGCGCAGGGCGCTTCAGCGAGCGCGAGGACGTGCTGGGCCGCTTCAACGTCGACACGGTGCCGCCCGACGCTCCGAAGGGCCTCGGCGTGAGCCTCAAGGACCGGACGCTCAGGCTCGCCTGGACGGCGAACACCGAGCCCGACCTCGCCGCCTACCGCGTCTACCGCAGCGGCTCGGCGCTGTCGGGCTTCACGGTGGTCGCGACCACCGAGACGCCCGGCTTCTCGGACGCGATCGAGGGCATCGCGTACTATCGCGTCACCGCGGTGGACAAGGCGGGTAACGAGAGCGCGCCGGGGCCCTCCGTCGCGCTGCCCGTGCTGCCGTCGCAGCTCACGGGAACGGTCACGGCCGAGAGCTACCTCGTGCCCGCGCACTCGCCCTACGTCGTGCAGGGGAGCCTCACGGTGGACAAGGGCGCGACCCTCACGATCCTGCCAGGGGTCGTGATCCGCTTCGCGCCGGGCGCCGAGGGGATCGTCGTCAAGGACGGCGCGCTCGTCGCGCGCGGGACGCCCGCGCAGCGCATCACCTTCACGTCGGCGAGCGAGCGGCCGCGGGCCGGCGACTTCGGCGCGGCCGTCGTGGTCCGCGCGAAGACGGGGCAGACCTCGGCGCTCGAGGAGGTCGTGGTGGAGCACGCCGGCGTCGGCGTCCGGGTCGAGAGCGGCGGCGTCGAGGTGCTGCGCGCCGAGATCGCGAAGAACCTCCAGAGCGGCGTCGAGGTGTCCGGGACCGGCGTCCTGAAGCTCGGCGACAGCCGCGTGGCCGGCCAGCCCGCGGGCACGGGCGTCACGGTGCAGGGCTTCGGGCGCGCCGTCCTCCGCGGCAACAGCATCGTCGACAACGGCTGGGCCGTCGTGAACTACTCCGGGAACCAGGTGGACGCGCGCGAGAACTGGTGGGGCGCCGGGACGCCCGCCGAGGGGCTGTTCGTCGGCGACGTGGATCACCGCAGCCCGCTGGCCGTCGAGGCCGGACGCAAAAAATGAAGCCCCGCGTGCCTCCGGCAGGCCACCCACGGCTCACGCCGGCCTCGCGGGCCCCGCTACAAACGGAGCTGCACGCACCTGCGGCAGGCCACCTGGGGTCCAAGCCGGCCTCGCGGGCCCCGCTACAGTGAGCCGCGCGTTGCGGTGAAGCCGCCCCGCCTCAAGCTCCCGAGGCTCACGCTCTCGGGGCTCCGGCGCCAGCCCCGGAAGCTCGGCCCCTGGTGGCGGAACCACCGGCGGCGCCTCCTGCAGTTCTGGGCCGTCGGCGTGGCGTCGAGCGTCGTCGTGACGGCGGCGTCGGCCGCGGGTTACCTCGAGGGCACGCAGGCGAAGACGCTCGACCTGCTCCTGCGCCTGCGGGGGAGCGAGCTCAACGCCGACGTCGTCATCGTCGCCATCGACGACGAGGCGTTCGACTCGGTCGGCCAGCTCCAGCCCCTGCCGCGCGAGTACCTCGCGAAGATCATCCGCGGCCTCCAGCGCGCCGGCGCCGCGGTCGTCGGTCTCGACGTGACGTTCCAGGCGCCGACCACGCACGCCGCGGACGCCGCGCTCGCGCGCGCGGTGCGGGACTTCAGCGACGACGGTCTCTCGCGCGTCGTCCTTACGTCCGGCGTGATGCCCAAGACGGGTCCGCTCGCCGATGGAGCACTCCTGGCCGCGGTGGTCCGCGGCGCGCCCGACGTGCCCGAGGACCCCGACGCGATGATCCGCCGGACGACCCTGCTCCTGCCCGGGCCCGGCGGCCGGTTCGAGCCGTCGTTCGCCCTCGCCGTGGTCGCGCGCCTGGGCGGCCTGCCCCAGCGGACGCTCGACGAGGCGCTCGGCGGGGGGCTGGGCACCCTCGCGCTGCCCGAGTTCAGGCGCGGCCACGGGCTCGATCCGCGCGGCGAGCCGCTCACGATCCGCGCCGACGAGCTCCTGCGCATCAACTTCATCGGCAAGATGAAGAGCTTCCTCACGATCCCGTCGAACGCCGTCGCCGCGCTGGCGGACCCGCGGGCGGAGATCGCCCCGGACAACCCCTTCCGCGGGCGTGTCGTGTTCGTCGGGGCCACGTTCCAGGAGAGCCGCGACTTCTTCACGACGCCGCACGGCGCGATGGCCGGCGTGGAGGTCCACGCGAACGTGGCCCACATGCTGCTGACCCGGAGCTTCATCCGCCCCTCGGGCTGGGTCGTCAGCTTCCTGCTCCAGGTCGTCGTCGTCATGTTCACGGGCGCGGTGCTCGTCAGCTATCCGCCGATGGTGGGCACGCTCGTGAGCGTCGGGGGCATGCTCCTCGTCGGCTTCCCGGCGAGCTACGTGATCTTCCACCGCGGCAGCTACTGGGTGGACTTCATGCTGCCGATCCTCGCCACGCGCTTCCTGGGATTCGGTGCCGACACGCTCGAGCGGCGGCGGTTCAAGCAGGCGTTCAGCCGCTACGTCAGCCGCGAGGTCGCCGCGCAGGTGCTCTCGGAGTCGCCGGGGCTCCGGGGCGAGCGCCGGGAGGTCTCGATCCTCTTCTCCGACCTCCGCGGCTTCACGACGATGTCGGAGGACATGCCGCCCGAGCAGGTCGCCGCGATCCTGAACGAGTACTTCGACGCGATGACCGCGGCGATCTTCAGGTACCGCGGCATGATCAACGACTTCGTCGGCGACGCGGTCATGGCGATCTTCGGGGCGCCGCTCCAGGACCGCGAGCACGCCCTGCACGCGACGCGGGCGGGGATCGCGATGGGCGAGGCCCTCGAGGCGCTGAACCTCCGCTGGAAGCGCGAGGGGCTGCCACAGCTCCGGATGGGGATCGGCATCCACTCGGGCGAGGTCTTCGCCGGGAACATCGGCGGCCGATCGCGCGTCAAGTACACGCTCATCGGCGACGCGGTGAACGTCGCCTCGCGCGTCGAGGGCTTGAACAAGGAGCTCGGCACGACCATGCTGATCACGGAGGCCACGCGGCGCCTCCTGGGCGACGGGGTGAAGGCGCGGGACATGGGCCCGCGCGAGGTGAAGGGGCGGACGGAGCTCGTGCACGTCCATGAGCTGCTCGCCCTCGTCGGCGGCGGCTGACGGGGGCGCCGGAAGGAGCCGGGGGATGAAGCGGACATTCGTGGGGCTCGTGGCGCTCGGCGCGCTGGCGCTCGGGACGGCGGCGTGGGCCGCCGACCCGGTCGCGTACATCACGGAGATCCAGAAGAAGGCCGGGGGCGAGGTGCGCGTCCGCGGCGCCGGCGAGAGCGAGTGGAAGGCGCCGCGGCCGCTGCTCGCGCTGCGCCCCGGCGACCAGATCCAGGTGCAGGGCGACGCGCGCGTCGTCGTCCTCTTCCACGCGGGCGGCGGCACGAAGACGGTCACCGCCGCGAGCTCGCCGTTCACGGTGGCGGCGGCGAGCGGCGCCGCCGGCGGCGGCCAGCTCCGGACCGTCACGGCCAGCGTGAGCCAGTTTCTCCTCGGCAGGCAGGAGACGCCGCAGTACCGCAGGCTCGCCACGCGCGGCCTCTGCGCCGAGCCGCTCATCCTCTCGCCGCGGCACACGCGCCTCTTCGCTGGCGAGCTCAGGCTCGAGTGGGAGGGGTGCGACACCTACCGCTACACGGTCCGGATCGTGGGGCCCCAGGGCGTCCTCTGGGAGCAGGCGGATCTCCCGCGCCAGCCGCTCGCCTATCCGGCGACGGCGCCCGCGCTCACGCCCGGCGTGCCCTACCGCTGGGAGCTCGAGGCGGCGGGCCACCCGGTCGAGCGGGTCCAGTTCGAGATCCTCACCGAGGGCGAGGCCCAACGGATCCGGGGGACGCTCTCGCTCCTCGACCGCGCCGAGGGCTATTCGCCCGTGACGCTCGTCGTGATGCGGACGGCGGTGCTCTTCGAAGAGGGGCTCTACAACGAGGCCCGGCGGCAGCTGGAGACCGCGCTCGCGGCCCAGCCGGGTGAGCCGAACCTCCGGATGCTGCAGGGATACGTCTACCAGCGCATCGGGCTCAACGCGCTCGCGGCGGACGCCTTCGAGAAGGCCAAGTAGGGCTCAGGCCGGCCGGCGCCCGAGGAGCGAGAGGCCGCGCGCGGTCAGCACGATCTCGCCGTGCTGGTTCCGCATCTCCGTGAGCGAGCGGAGCAGCCCGCGGTCGGGCTTGCTCCGCGACGGGATCGCCTCGAGGATCGTCATCCGCACCGAGAGCGTGTCGCCCGGGCGCACGGGCTTGAGCCAGCGGAGCTCGTCGATCCCGGGCGAGCCGAGGCTCGCGGTGTCGGTGAGGAGCCCGTCGCAGAGGATCCGCATCCAGAGCGAGCAAGTGTGCCAGCCGCTCGCGAGGAGGCCGCCGTAGATCGAGCGCCTCGCGGCCTCCTCGTCCACGTGGAAGGACTGCGGGTCGAACTCCCGTGCGAACGCGAGCATGCTCTCCCGCGAGATCGTGCGGCTGCCGAGCTCGAGCACCTGGCCCGGCGCGAAGTCCTCGAAGTAGCGCACGACCTTCATCTTACGCTCGCCTCGGACGGCGGGGCCCCAGCCCCGCGACATCCTGCGGCTCGCACCACCCTCAGGAGGTCGCCGGCGCGGGCGAGCCCACCCGGCGCGAGCCGACCGGGTGCTCGCGGATCGCCAGCGCCAGGCCCGCGGCGAGGAACGCCATGAGCGCCGCGGAGACGAACGCGATCGAGTAGGTTCCCGTCCACTCGTAGAGCCAGCCCGCGAGCGCGGCGCCGAGCGCCGCGCCGACCTGGTGCGAGAAGTAGATCCAGCCCGACAGCTCACCGACCGAGTAGCGGCCGAAGATGTTCGCGGTGAGGGTCGTCGTCGGGGGCACGGTCGAGATGTAGTTCAGGCCGAAGATCGCCGCCCAGAGGTGGAGCGACGGCGCGTTCCACACGTAGAGCAGGAACAGGAGCGAGAGGCCGCGCACGAAGTAGTAGAAGGCGAGCGGCCCGCGGCGGCCGAAGCGGTCGCAGATCCAGCCCGAGCCGATCGTCCCGAACACGTTCATCGCGCCCATCACGCCGAGCGCGGTCCCCGCCTGGAGCTCCGTGAAATTGTGCTCGAGCGCGTGCGGCATGAAGTGGGTGAGCACCATCCCGACGGAGGTGTAGCCGCAGATGAAGAAGGTCGCCATGAGGAGCCAGAACTGCGGCACGAGCAGCACGTCCGTGACCGAGACGCGCTCCGCCCGCTCCCTCGCCGCCGCCTGCGCCGCGGTCGGCGCCGGCCCCGTCGCGCCGTACGGCCGGACCCCGCTGTCGGCGGGGTCGTTCCGCACGAGCCAGACCGCGAGCGGCAGCACGGTGAGGAGCAGCCCGACGCCGAGCCAGAAGAAGCTTCCCCGCCAGCCGAGCCACAGCGTGAGCGCTGTGGCGAGCGGGACCACGACGAGCTGGCCCGCCGACATTCCGCCCGCCGCGATGCCGATGGCGACGCCGCGCCGCGCCTCGAACCAGCGCGTCGCGACCGTCGCGGCCGTCGTCATCGCGACGCCGCCGGCGCCGAGGCCCATGAGCAGGCCCGTCGTGACGTACACATGCCAGAGCCGCTGGACGAAGGCCGCGCCGATCGCGCCGGCGCCCAGAAGGAGGAGCGAGGCCCCGACGACGCGCCTCGGGCCCCAGCGATCGGCCTGTCGGCCGACGAGCGGGCCGGTGGCGCCGAGCAGGAGCAGGGAGATCGCGGCGGCGCCGGAGAGCGCGCCGCGCCCCCAGCCGAACTCGGCCTCCATGGGCTTGATGTAGACGCCGAAGACCGAGCGGACGCCCGAGCCGGCCAGCATGCAGAGGGTGATCGCGCCGAGCACGATCCAGGCGGGGTGGAGCCGGGGACGGGGGGTCACGCGCTTAGGATGCCATGGCCCCCCGTCCTCGATTCAGTTCAGGACTTCCGCGGCCACCTCGCGCCTGAAGGTGAGGGCGTCGCCCACCGCGTCCACGACGACCGTGTCGCCCTCCTTGAACTCGCCCTCGAGCAGCCTGAGCGCCAGCGGATCCTGGATGAGCCGCTGGATCGTGCGCTTGAGGGGCCGCGCGCCGAACGTCGGGTCGTGGCCCTCGCGGCCGAGCAGCGCCTTCGCCGCGTCGGTCACCTCGAGCGTGAGGCGCTTGGCCTCGAGCCGGCGGCGGAGACGCCCGAGCTGGATCTCGACGATCCGCGCGAGCTCCTCGCGCCCGAGCGGGTGGAAGATCACCACCTCGTCGATGCGGTTGAGGAACTCCGGCCGCAGCGTGTTCCGCAGCTCCTGCATGAGGAGCGGCCGCACCTTGTCGGGCTTCTCGTACTCGCGGAAGATGTGGCTCCCGAGATTCGAGGTCATGATGACGACCGTGTTCCGGAAGTCCACCGTGCGGCCGTGGCCGTCGGTCAATCGGCCGTCGTCGAGGAGCTGAAGCAGGACGTTGAAGACGTCGGCGTGCGCCTTCTCGATCTCATCGAACAGGACCACAGAATACGGACGCCGGCGCACGGCTTCGGTCAGCTGGCCGCCCTCGTCGTACCCGACGTAGCCGGGGGGCGCGCCGATGAGCCGCGCCACCGTGTGCTTCTCCATGTACTCGGACATGTCCAGGCGGATCATGGCCCGCTCGTCGTCGAACAGGAACTCGGCGAGCGCCCGCGCGAGCTCGGTCTTGCCCACGCCGGTCGGCCCGAGGAACAGGAAGGAGCCGATGGGGCGGTTTTCGTCCGCGAGGCCGGAGCGCGCCCGCCGGACGGCGTTCGCGACCGCGCGGATCGCTTCCTCCTGGCCGACCACACGCTCCGCGAGCCGCTCCTCCATGCGGACGAGCTTCTGGATCTCGCCCTCGAGGAGCCGCGTCACCGGGATCCCGGTCCACTTCGCCACCGTGATGGCGATGTCCTCCTCGTCCACCTCCTCGCGCAGCATGCGGCCCTGCGCCCCGCGCTCGGCGAGACGCCCTTCGAGCTCGGCGAGCTGCTTCTCGAGCGCGAGGAGCGTGCCGTAGCGGAGCTCGGCGGCCTTCGTGAGGTCGCCCCGCCGCTCGGCCTCGGCCATCTGCTGCCTGGCGGCCTCGATCTCCTCCCTGACCTTGCCGAGCCGCGTGATGCCCTCGCGCTCGACCTGCCAGCGGGCCTTGAGCGCGGCGCCCTTCTCCTGGAGCTCCGCCAGCTCGGCGTCGATCTTCTGGAGCCGCTCGCGCGAGAGGGGATCGTCATCGCGCGCGACGGAGACGCGCTCGATCTGGAGCTGCATCACGCGGCGGTCGATCTCGTCGATCTCCTGCGGCTTGGACTCGATCTGGATGCGGATGCGGGCCGCGGCCTCGTCCACGAGGTCGATGGCCTTGTCGGGGAGGAACCGGTCGGCGATGTACCGGTGCGAGAGCACCGCCGCCGCGACGAGCGCCGTGTCCTTGATCTTCACCTTGTGGTGCGTCTCGTACTTGTCCTTGAGGCCCCGGAGGATCGCGATCGTGTCCTCGACGGACGGCTCGCGCACCATGACCGGCTGGAACCGCCGCTCGAGCGCGGCGTCCTTCTCGACGTGCTTGCGGTACTCGTCGAGCGTCGTCGCGCCGATGCAGCGGAGCTCGCCGCGCGCCAGCGCGGGCTTGAGCATGTTCGCCGCGTCCACCGCGCCCTCGGCCGCGCCCGCGCCCACGAGCGTGTGGAGCTCGTCGATGAAGCAGACGATCCGGCCCTCCGACTCGGTGATCTCCTTGAGCACGGCCTTCAGCCGGTCCTCGAACTCCCCCCGATACTTGGAGCCGGCGACGAGGGCGCCGATGTCGAGCGCCACGAGCGTCTTGCCCTTGAGCCCGTCCGGCACGTCGCCCGCGACGATGCGCTGTGCGAGGCCCTCGACGATCGCGGTCTTGCCGACGCCGGGCTCGCCGATCAGCACCGGGTTGTTCTTCGTGCGGCGCGAGAGGACCTGGATGACGCGCCGGATCTCCTCGTCGCGGCCGATGACGGGGTCGAGCTTGCCCTTGCGGGCGAGCTCCGTGAGGTCGCGCGCGTAGCGCTGCAGCGCCTGGTACTTGTCCTCCGGATTCGGGTCGGTGACCCGCTGGGAGCCGCGCACCTCGACGAGCGCCTTGTAGATGGCGTCCGGCGTGGCGCCGTGCTGCGCCAGGAGGCGCCCCGCGGCCCCGTCGCGCTCCTGCGCGAGCGCCAGCAGGAGGTGCTCGGTCGAGACGTACTCGTCCTTGAGACGCTCGGCCTCCGCCTGCGCGCGCTCGAGCGCCTTGCGCGTACGCTCGCCGAGATACTGGCCGCTCCCGCCGGTGACCGTGGGGAGCTTCGCGAGCTCGGCCCGCAGGGCCTGCTGGATCGCCTCGCGCCGCGCGCCGAGCTTGGCGAGCAGCGGGCCGACGACGCCCTCGGGCTGCTCGACCAGCGCCGCGAGGAGGTGCTCGGGCTCGAGCGCCTGGTGGCCCTCGCGGTCCGCGAGCGACTGCGCCGCCTGCAACGCTTCCTGTGCCTTCACCGTGAACTTGTCGAGTCTCATGCTCCTCTCACCCCTGGTAGGCGCGCGGGTCGTCCCGCCTGAGCGCCCTCAGCTTTTCGTACAGCTCTTTCTCCGCCGCGCCGAGCTCGCTCGGCATGACGATCCTCACCGTCACGAGCTGGTCGCCGGCGCCCGCGCCCTTGAGGCGCGGCATCCCGTAGCCCGGCAGCCGGAACACGCGGCCGCTCGAGGTCGCCGCCGGGATCTTCATCGAGACCTTGCCCTTGAGCGTCGGCACCTCGAGCGTCGTGCCGAGCGCCGCCTCGGGGGCGGTGATCGGCAGCGTCAGGTGGACGTCGTCGCCCTTGCGCTCGAACATCGGGTGCGGGGATACGGTCACCTCGAGGTAGAGGTCGCCGCGCTCCCCGGCCCCGCCGCCGCCCTCGCCCGCGACGCGCACGCGCTGGCCGCTCCTGACGCCGGCGGGAATCTTCACGTCCACCTGGCGCCGCGCCCGCTCCCAGCCGTTTCCGTGACACGTGGCGCACGGCTGGCCCTTGACGTTGCCGCTGCCGTGACAGGTCGGGCACGGCTCGTCGAGGTCGAGCGCGAAGGTGCGGCGCGTGCCAGCGAACGCCTCCTCGAGCGTGATCTCGATCGCCGCCTGCACGTCCTGGCCTCGGCGTGGCCGCCGGGCGCCGAACCACTCCCCGGCGTCGAAGCCGGCGCCGCGCCCCGCGCGCCGGCCGCCGAGGTCGCCGAACACGGTGCGGAAGAACTCCGAGAAGTCTCCCAGGTCGCCGGGATCGCCCTGGTACTCGACCCTGAACCCGCCGCGATCTCCTGCCGGACCCCGCTGGACGTGGCGCTGCCAGTCGGGGCCGAGCGTGTCGTAGCGGCGGCGCTTCTCGCGATCCGAGAGAACCTCGTAGGCCTCGCCGATCTCCTTGAACCGCTCGCCGGCGTCCTTGGTCTTGGCGACATCCGGGTGGTACTTGCGCGCCAGCTTCCGGTAGGCGGACTTGATCGCCTTGTCGTCCGCGTTCCGGTCGACACCCAGAATCCGGTAATAGTCCTTGAATTCGACGCTCATCGGCGACTGATCCTACAAAGAATATAGCAGATAAGTTTAGTCTGTCTAGCTAAGATGCCTCAGCCACTGGGGTCAAGTGACTGAAATAACGACCGTTTGGTGTTCCGGCGATCCCTATGGCCGGGCGGCGTCGCCCCCCGCTCACCCGCGGCCGAGCGTGAAGGCTACGTAGAGCGACATCGGGCCCCGCTGCAGGAGCACCGTGAGCCGGTCGCCCTCCTTCACGTCGCGCGTGAGGCGATCGAAGTCGGACATGCCGCGGATGTTCTGGCGGTTGATCTGCTTGATGATGTCGCCGCGCTGGACCCCCGCCTCGCCGGCCGGGCTCCCGTCCTCCACGCGCGCCACGAACACGCCCTCGAGCGAGCGCAGGTTGAGGCGCGCCGCCAGATCGGGCGTGATCGGCCGCACCTCGAGCCCGAGGAGCGAGCGGGGGCCGCCGGGGCGCCTCGACGCTTCCCGCTCGTCGGGCGCCTGGGCGATCTTCACCTCGATCGCCAGCTCCTTCTGCTCGCGCCAGACCTTGAGCTTCGCGACGCGGTCGGGCGCGGAGAGACCGACGGCGCGCTGCAGGTCGCCCGGCCCCTCGAGCCGCTTGCCGTCGAACTCGACCAGGATGTCGCCCCGCTGGATGCCGGCCCGGGCCGCCGGACTGTCGGGCACGACCTCGTTGACGAGCACACCCTTGGCGTCGCGGGTCCCGAACTCGCGGGCGAGGTCGGGCGTGAGCGGCTGGATCGAGACGCCGAGCCAGCCGCGGGTCACGCGGCCCTTGTCGCGGAGCTCCGTGTAGATCTTCCGGGCCATGTTGGACGGGATCGCGAACCCGATGCCGGAGCCCCCGGCGACGATCGCGGTGTTGATCCCGATCACCTCGCCGTGCATGTTGACGAGTGGCCCGCCGGAGTTGCCCGGGTTGATCGCCGCGTCGGTCTGCAGGAAGTCGTCGAAGGGCCCCTGGCCGATCTGGCGGGCCTTGGCGCTGATGATCCCGGCCGTCACGGTCGCCTGCAGGCCGAACGGCGAGCCGACGGCGATGACCCAGTCGCCGACCTGCATCTTGTCCGAGTCGCCCAGCCGGGCGAAGCGAAAGGTGTTCTTACCGTCATCCAGCTTGAGCACGGCGAGGTCGGTCTTCTTGTCCAGGCCGATGACCTTCGCCTTGTGCTTGCTGCCGTCGAGCGTGGTGACCTCCATGTCGGTCGCGCGCTCGACGACGTGGGCGTTGGTGAGCGCGATGCCCGTGGGGTCCACGATGACGCCCGACCCCAGGCTCCGCTCGGGGATCCGCTCCGGCGCCTCGCCGAAGAAGCGGCGGTAGAACTCCTCGCCGAAGAACTCCTCGAACGGCGTGCGCCCCGGGAAGCCCCGCGACACGGTGTTGATGTTGACCACGGCCGGCTTGATCGCGTCCGCGACCGCGGCGAACGAGCCGCTCGGCAACGGCATCTGCACCGGCAGGATCGGCGCCGGCGCCGCGGGCGCCGGGCCGAGCGCCTGGGCGCGGGCGTCGCCCCGGCCCTTGACCCATGCCCCGAGCGAGACGCCGACGACCAGGACCACGACGAGCGCCGCCAGGAACGTCCTCCGCCTGAGCTGGATCATCGCGCGGCCTCCTCCGTCACGCCCTCGCCCGCCAGCGCGCGGCGCAGCGCCTCGCCCTCGAGCGTCTCCGTGCGCTTCAGCTGCCCGGCCGCCGCGATCAGCACGGCCTTCTTGGTCGTGAGGACCCCGCAGACACGATCGTGGGTCCGGTCGAGGATCGCGCGGACCTCCTCGTCGATGGTCCGCGCCGTCGCCTCGCTGAAGTTCCGCTCGCCACCGAGCCCCGAGCCCTTGAGGAAGAGCGGCGTCGTGTCGCTGTAGGTCGCCAGGCCGAGCCGCTCGGACATCCCGTACTTGGTGACCATGAGGCGGGCGAGCTCGGTGGCCCGCTCGAGATCGTTGTGCGCGCCGGTCGAGACCTCGCCGTAGACGAGCTCCTCGGCGACGCGGCCGCCGAGCAGCACGGCGATCCGGTCCTCGAGCTCGCTCCGCGTGAGGAGGAAGCGGTCCTCGGTCGGCAGCTGGTAGGTCATGCCGAGCGCCGCCACGCCGCGCGGGATGATCGTCACCTTGTGCACCGGGTCGGCGTGCGGGAGCGACGCCGCCACCAGGGCGTGCCCCATCTCGTGGTGGGCGACAATATCGCGCTCCTTTTCGGATAGCACTCGACTCTTCTTTTCTAGTCCTGCAACAACTCGATCTATGGCCTCTTCGAAGTCGGACATCTCCACCGCGTCCTTTTCCTTGCGCGCGGCCAGCAGCGCCGCCTCGTTGACGATGTTGGCGAGATCGGCGCCGGCGAAGCCCGGCGTCCGCGCCGCGATCACGCCGAGGTCGACGTTCGACGCCAGGACGACGGCGCGCGCGTGCAGCTTGAGGATCGCCTCGCGGCCGCGCAGGTCGGGCTTGTCCACGACCACCTGGCGGTCGAAGCGGCCCGGACGCAGGAGCGCCTGGTCGAGCACTTCGGGGCGGTTGGTCGCGGCCATGATGATCACGCCCTTCGATGAGTCGAAGCCGTCCATCTCGGCCAGGAGCTGGTTCAGCGTCTGCTCGCGCTCGTCGTGGCCGCCGACGAAGCCCGTGGCCCCCGCGCGCGACTTGCCGATGGCGTCGAGCTCGTCGATGAAGATGATGCACGGCGCCTTGTCCTTGGCCTGCTCGAAGAGGTCGCGCACGCGCGCGGCGCCGACGCCCACGAACATCTCGACGAATTCGGAGCCCGAGAGCGTGAAGAAGGGCACGTCCGCCTCGCCGGCGACGGCGCGCGCGAGCAGCGTTTTGCCCGTGCCCGGCGGGCCCACGAGGAGCACGCCCTTCGGAAGGCGCCCGCCGAGCCGCTGGTACTTCTTTGGGTTCCGGAGGAAGTCCACGATCTCGACGAGCTCGGCCTTGGCCTCGTCCACGCCCGCGACGTCCGCGAAGCTGGTCTTCAGCTCCTTGCGGTCGAAGATCTTGTGCTTCGAACGGCCGAAGGAGAGGGCCTGCGTGGGGCCGCCGCCCACCCGGCGCATGAGGAACATCCAGAGGCCGACCATGATACCGAGGGGGAGCACCCAGCCGAAGAAGAGGTCGCGCACGAACGTGGACTCGACGCGGCCCGTGAACTCGACGTGGTGCTGCTCGAGCTCGCGGACGAGGGGCTGGTCGTCCACGCCGGGGATGCGCGTCGCCGTGAAGACGCGGACCGGGCCGTCCCCGCCGAGCCAGCGCCGGAGGCGGTCACCGGCCTCGCCGGGCGCCGTGGGCAGGGCGTCGGGCTTCGCGACGCCGCGGATCTCGCGGTCCGTCAGCGCGACCTTTTCGATCTTGTCGGCGCGCAGGAGCTCGAGGAACTTCGACATCGGGATCTCGACGGTGCGGGGCGCCAGGAGCCACGACTGGAGAAGCGACAGGACGACGGCCGCCACGAGGACGTAGGCGAGCGAGAACTGGAAGCGTTGGGAGAGCTGCGGCTTCATCGCGGGCTCCTCGTAGCGATGTTAATGTTCGGCCTCGCGTGTGTCAAACGCGTCCGGGTCGTTTTCCCTTGACACTCCAAACAGTTTGGCCTAAAAGTTGGCGCTGATCGCTCCTGTGAATCCGAGAACAAGCGCGTCGCTCGCGAGGGCCGACCAACGCCGTCGTTGGGATTTCTTCCGGGAGTCGCAATGAGGGATGGCTCCGCCCTCCGGCAGGCCGCCCGGGCGGCCCTGTCGGCGGCGTTCCTCGTCGCCGTCGTCGCCGCCCTTCCCGCGCACGCGCAGGACGCCGCCACGGAGCCGGCGTATCGCGCCTTCCCGTTGATCGGCTCCCGGCTCGCCGTGTGGGCGGTGGCCCAGCTCCACCTGAACTTCGCCGCGTTCATCCTGGGCGTGCCGATCTTCGCGGTGATCATCGAGATCATCGGCTGGCGCACGGGCGAGGCCCGCTACGACTGGCTCTCGCACGAGTTCGTCAAGCTCACCTTCGCGGCGTTCTCCACGACCGCCCTCCTCGGCGCGTTCCTCCTGTTCCTGTTCGTCGGCTACTACCCGAAGTTTTGGACGTACATGACCTCGATCTTCTTCCCGACCTACTGGGTCTACGCCCTGCTGTTCTTCGCGGAGACCTTCACGGTCTACCTCTGGTACTACGGCTGGGACTGGCTCGCCGGCCCGAGGAAGTGGATCCACGTGGGCCTCGGCGTGCTGTCGAACCTCCTCGGCACCGCGATCCTCGTCGTCGCGAACTCCTGGGTGACCTTCATGATGTCGCCCGCCGGCATCACGGAGAGCGGCGCCCTCAAGGGTTCGGTCTGGGCGGCGATCAACAACTACACCTGGATGCCGCTCAACATCCACCGCCTGATCGCGAACATCGTCTTCGGCGGCACGATCGCCGCCGCCTACGCCGCGTTCCGGTTCCTCAACGCGACGACCGACGAGGAGCGGGCGCGCTACGACTGGATGGGCTACGTCGGAAACTTCGTCGCGCTGTCGGCGTTCATCGTGCTCCCGTTCGCCGGCTACTGGCTCGGCCGCGAGATCTACGCGTTCAACCAGACGATGGGCATCACGATGATGGGCGGCTTCATGTCGTGGCTCTGGATCATCCAGGCCATCCTGATCGGCATCCTCTTCCTCGGCTCGAACTACTACCTCTGGCTCGGCATGGAACGCATCCCGGGGTCCGAGCGCTACCGGAAATACGTCCCGTACATGCTGATGATCCTCGCGATCGGGTTCATGGTGTGGGCGACGCCCCACAGCCTGATCGTGACGCTCGACGAGGCCCGCGCGATAGGCGGGACCCACCATCCCGTCCTCGGCGTCCTCGGCGTGATGTCGGCCAAGAACACCGCCGTCAACCTGATGATCCTCACGACGTTCCTCTCCTACGTGCTCTACCGCCGCGCCAACAAGCTCCCGATCAAGTCCTGGGTGCTGACCGGCATGGCGATCCAGTGGGCGGCGTTCTTCGTCGCGGCCGCGATCGTCGTGTTCTACGGCGTGTACGGCTACTTCGTCGAGTCCATCGTGCGGATCGGGTTCTCGGTCTACCAGGTGGGCGCGGTGCTCGGCGCGATCGTCCTGGTGATGACGATCGACATCCCGATGTTCCGCGGGGCGCGCTCGACCGGCGCGATCCGCTGGGGCCGGATCCCCGCGCGCTCGCAGTACGTGCTGATCCTCCTCGCCGTCACCTTCACGTGGCTGATGGGGCTGATGGGCTTCGCGCGCTCGGGGATCCGGCAGTACTGGCACGTGTACGGCGTCATGCGCGACACCTCGGTGGACGCGGTCACGCCGGCGCTCGGCTACGCCGCGAACGTCATCACGATCGTGACCGCCGCGTTCTTCGCGCTGGTGATGTTCATCTTCTGGCTCGGCGGGCTCTCCGAGCGCGGCCGAGCCGGGGCGCACGGCGCGGCGCCGGTGATCGCGGGCGGCAGCGAGGACGCCCCCTAGCGATGCGCGTGCCCGTCGGAGTGAAGGTCGGCGCCTTCGCGCTGGGCGTGATGGGGTCGTACACGTACTTCGCGAACTCGATCCCGCAGATCGAGTCCAGGCCCCCCGAGGAGCTCTCCCTCGAGGGCGGCGGCGTCACGCCCGAGCAGCTCGTGAAGGCCGGCGAGCAGATCTTCAAGACCAAGGGGACCTGCGAGGTCTGCCACAAGGTCGGCGAGAAGGGCATGCGCGCGCCCGACCTCGCGGGCGTCGGCGCGCGCGCCGCCAAGCGGAAGCCCGGGCTCAGCGCCAAGCAGTACATCATCGAGTCGCTGCTCGACCCGGGCGCCTACCTCGTCGAGGGCTACCCCAACATCATGCCACGCGTCGACAAGCCGCCGATCGGGCTCAACCGCTCCGAGCTCTGGGCGGTCACGGCGTTCCTCGAGTCGCTCGGGGGCACCGTGGACGTGAAGCTCGACGACATCCCGAAGACGGCCGGCGCGGCGGCGGGCGGCGCGCCGGCGGAGCTCAAGCTGCCCGGCGACCCCAAGGCGGGCGAGGCGGTCTTCACGGGCAAGGGCGCCTGCATCGCCTGTCACAAGGCGGGCAAGATCGGGGCCTCGCCCGTCGGGCCCGACCTCTCGCAGATCGCGCGGATCCAGACGCCGGAGTACATCATGGGCAAGATCCTCAACCCGGCGGCGATGGGCACCGTGACGGGCTACCCCAAGGGCGTCATGCCGCCGATGTTCGGCCAGTCGCTGACGGCGAAGGAGTACGTCGACCTCGTCTCCTTCCTCCTGACGCTCAAATGACTCCGGCATGAGCCTGCTGCGCTCGCGCTTCGTCCAGGCGGTCCTGATCCTCGTGCTCGCGTTCGTCGTGCTGCGGTTCGGGATCCGCCCGCCCGCGCCGTGGAGCGTCATCAAGATCTACATGACGGTCGTGCTCCTGGCCGTTCTCATCTACGTCTCCTCAGACTCGGACTCCTGGCGCTCGTTCGTGGGCCCGATCCGCGCGACGCTCGTGGACCCGAGCCGCCGGGCCGTGCGCCTGGCGCTCGCGGTCGTGCTACCGATCCTCCTCGGCTACTACGCCTACACGCAGGCGGCGGCGACGCCCCAGGCCCCGGCGGAGCTGCGCGCGGTGCATCCGGCGCCGCCGGGCTCGATCCAGTTCCGCGGCAAGGAGATCAACATCTCCGGCGTGGAGAACCCCCTGCGGAAGGACCAGGCGAGCGTCAAGCGGCACGTCGCGGCGGGCGGCGAGATCTACATCCGGAACTGCATGTACTGCCACGGCGACAACCTCGACGGGCACGGCCTGTTCGCGCCGGCGCTCAATCCGCAGCCGGCGGACTTCCAGGATCCGGGCACGATCGCGATGCTCCAGGAGGCGTACCTCTTCTGGCGGATCGCGAAGGGCGGTCCCGGGCTCCCGAGGGAGTCGACGCCCTGGAACTCGGCGATGCCCGCGTGGGAGGACCGCCTGACCGAGGAGCAGGTCTGGCAGGTCATCATGTACCTGTACGACGCGACGGGCCAGCAGCCGCGGCGCTGGGAGACCTCGCACTGATGCGCGCGCTCGTCAGTCGGCGAGGCGTGGGAGGCGGGGGCCCCTCGTCGACCACGCTAGTCGCAGCGCGCCTCGCGCGGGTCGGCGAGCCCTGCTCGACCACGCTAGCTGCAACGCGGGTGGCCGGTTCTCAAACGCTCGCCTCCGGCAGCCCTGACTACACGGGTCTCGCAGGGCTGCGCCGGCCCGCGCGACTGGCCGCGTGCGCGCTTCTCTCCTTGATCTCCCTGGCTGCGGGCGTGGGACAGGCGTACGGGCAGGCGGGGGACGCGCAGGCAGGGAAGATCGTCTACGAGAAGAAGTGCGCGCTCTGCCACGGCGAGAAGGGCGACGGCAAGGGGCCGGCGGCCGACTTGCTGGATCCGCGGCCGCGCGACTTCACGACCGGCATCTACAAGATCCGCACGACCGCCAACAAGACGCCGACCGACCAGGATCTCTTCACCGTGATCACGCACGGCATGCCGGGGACGTTCATGCCGGGGTGGAAGGTCCTGCCGGAGAAGGACCGCTGGAGCCTCGTCGCGTACCTCAAGACGTTCGCGCCGGAGCGCTTCAAGGAAGCGCCAAAGAAGCAGGAGCTGCCGAAGGAAGTCGCCTCGTCGCCCGAGTCGATCAAGCGGGGCAAGGAGATGTTCGAGGCGATCGAGTGTAACAAGTGCCACGGCGCCGCGGGCCGGGCCGACGGCCCCTCGCGCCCCGAGCTGAAGGACGAGTGGGGCCATCCGATCCGGCCGGCGAACCTCGCCAAGCGCTGGAATTTCCGCGGTGGGGCGACGCGCGCCGACATCGCCATGCGGCTCGCGGCCGGGATCCTCGGCACGCCGATGCCGACGTTCATCGACTCGGTCGAGAAGCCCGAGGACATCTGGCACCTGGCGAACTACATCGCGTCGCTCGGCCCCGAGTCGCCGGGCTACGCCACGCTCCTGTCGGCGCGGGCGGTCGCGGGCGACATCCCCGACGATCCCAACGCGCCGTTCTGGGCGGGGATCGCCCCGCAGAACGTCCCCCTGGTCGGGCAGGTGACGATCGAGCCGCGGAACGTCAATCCCGCGATCGACGTGGTGACGCTGCGGGCCGCCTGGAACGAGAAGGAGATCGCGTTTCACCTCGCGTGGGACGACCCGACGCGGTCGGTGCAGGACGCGGTGAACAAGACCTTCGCCGACGCCGTGGCGCTCCAGTTCCCGCGGGAGCTGCCGACGGGGCTCGAGCGGCCGTACTTCCTCATGGGCGACGCGTCGGACGCCGTGTACCTGCTCCGCTGGGAGAACGGCAAGGGCGGCACCGAGGCGCACGCGAACGGTCCGGCGAAGCTCGCGCCGATCGCGGGCGGCGAGGTCACCGCCAAGGCGGTCTACGCCGACGGCCAGTACCGGCTCGTGCTGAAGCGCCCGCTCGTCTCGAAGGACGCCGCGCGCCTCACGTTCCGGCCCGGCGTCTTCACGCCGATCGCGTTCCAGGCGTGGGACGGCGGAGCGGGGGAGGCCGGGGCCAGGATGTCCCTGACATCGTGGTACTATCTGCGGCTGGAGGAGCCGCAATCGAGTCGCCGCTTCGTCGTTCCTCCGGTGGTGGCGGTCCTGACGTTCGTCGTCATGGTGCTCGTGGGTCGCGTCGCACGCAGGCGTGCATAACCTCGCGTCAGCAGGAGGAGCAAGAGCCATGCGCAGAGCATTCGGAGCGTTCCTGGCGCTCGCCCTCGTCGCCGGCCTCGCCGTGTTCGTCGCCCGGCCGGCGCCGGTGGGGGCCCAGGGCGGCGGAACCATCGAAGCGACGGTGACCTACGCCGGCGCGCCGCAGATCCAGACGCTCAAGATCAACAAGGACACCGACAAGTGCGGGACCGAGGCGAAGATCGAGAAGGTGGTCGTCGGCGGGAACAAGGGGCTCGCGAACGCCGTCGTCTCCGTCGCCGGCATGAAGGGCGAGACGACCGCGAAGAAGGCCGAGGTCGATCAGCACGGCTGCAAGTTCGTCCCCCACGTGCTCGCGATGACGCCGGGCGAGATCGAGATCAAGAACTCCGACGGCGTCCTGCACAACATCCACACGTACTCGACCGCCAACCCGTCCATCAACAAGGCGCAGCCGAAGTTCAAGAAGGTGATGACGGAGAAGTTCGAGAAGCCCGAGATCATCAAGCTGACCTGCGACGTGCACAGCTGGATGCTCGGCTGGGTCGCCGTCATGCCGCATCCCTACTTCGGCGTCACGGACGGCAGCGGCGTGACGAAGATCGCGAACGTCCCGGCGGGCAAGCACACGCTGGAGGTCTGGCACGAGACGCTCGGCAAGCAGACGAAGGAGGTCGAGGTCAAGGCCGGGCAGGTGGCGAAGGTCAGCATCGAGATGAAGAAGTAGGGCCAGGAGGCTCTGCATGCTCGACTGGTGGCTGCCGGAGAACGTGTCGACGTACGGCCAGGAGATCGACTGGCTGTTCCACCTCATCTACTACATCACCGGCGTGACGTTCGTCCTCGTGTTCGTCGCGATGCTGGTGTTCATCGTGATCTACCGTGACCGGCCCGGCCGGAAGGCGCGGTACACGCACGGCAGCACGCCGCTCGAGATCGCGTGGACCGTCGTGCCGGCGCTGATCCTCGTCATCCTGACGATCCTCAGCGTGCCCGCCTGGTCGAGGATCAAGATGCACGTGCCGCCGACCGACTTCGACGTCTACGTGACGGCGAAGCAGTTCAACTGGCAGGTGACCTACCCGGGCAACGACACGGTCTTCCTCGACGAGATGCACGTGCCCGTCAACAAGGTGATCCGCGTGCACCTGCGCTCGCAGGACGTGATCCACAGCTTCTTCGTGCCCCAGTTCCGCATGAAGCAGGACGCGGTGCCGGGCCGTGAGATCGTCCAGTGGTTCGAGGTCGTGAAGCCCGGCAAATACGAATGGCCGTGCGCCGAGCTGTGCGGCTTCGGCCACTCCGGGATGCGGGGCTGGATCTACGTGCACACCCCGGAGGAGTACGCGAAGTGGGCCGCGGAGAACCTCACCGCGGAGGCCAAGCCCGCCGAGGCGAAGCCCGCGGTCGAGCCCAAGAAAGAGGGGAAAGCCAAGAGATGAGCGCCAGCAGCGCGACCGCGCACGGGCACGTCGAGCACGCCGGGCACCACGAGCTCGGCTTCGTTCGGACGTACATCTTCTCCACGGACCACAAGATGATCGCCCGGCAGTTCCTGTTCCTCGGGCTCTTCATGATGATCATCGGCGGGCTCCTGGCCCTCATGGTCCGCTGGCAGCTCGCGTGGCCCGAGACGCCCGTGCCGGGGCTCGGCCCGATCCTCCGGGAGACGGGCGGGATCCTCGAGCCCAGCACGTACAACATGGCGTTCACGATGCACGCGACGATCATGATCTTCTTCGTGATCATGCCGATCCTCGCGGGCGCGTTCGGGAACTTCTGCATCCCGCTGATGATCGGCGCGCGCGACATGGCGTTCCCGTTCCTGAACATGCTGTCCTTCTGGGTGACGTGCAGCGCGGGCCTCATCATGCTCTCCGGCTTCTTCGTGGAGGGCGGCCACGCCGCGGCGGGGTGGACCTCCTACGCGCCCCTCTCCGCGGTGGCGTCGTACACGGGCGTGAACTGGGGGCAGAACATCTGGTGCATCAGCCTCTTCATCATGGGTATCGGCTCGATGATGGGGGCGATCAACTACATCACCACGATCATCAACATGCGGGCGCCGGGGATGCGGCTCTTCCGGATGCCGCTGGTGGTCTGGTCCCTGTTCATCACGGCGATCCTGCTCCTGCTGGCGCTACCCGTGCTGACCTCGGCCGTCGCGATGCTCCTCTTCGACCGCACGCTCGGGACGAGCTGGTTCCGTCCCTCGGGCGGCGGCGAGCCGCTCCTGTGGCAGCACCTCTTCTGGTACTTCGGCCACCCGGAGGTCTACATCCTGATCCTGCCGGCGATGGGCATCGCGTCGGAGATCCTGCCGGTCTTCTCCCGCAAGCCGATCTTCGGCTACCACGCGATGGCGTTCTCGATGATCGCCATCGCGTTCCTCTCGTGGGTCGTCTACGGCCACCACATGTTCGTCTCCGGCATGAGCCCGGCGCTCGGCATGGCGTTCACCGTCACGACGATGGTCATCGCGGTGCCGTCGGCCATCAAGACCTTCAACTGGCTCGGCACGCTGTGGGGCGGGCGCATCCAGTTCACCGTGCCGATGCTGAACGCGCTCGCGTTCGTGTCGATGTTCGTCATCGGCGGGCTCAGCGGCATCTTCATGGCCTCGACGCCCGTGGACATCTACATCCAGGACACGTACTTCATCGTCGCCCACATCCACTACGTCGTCTTCGGCGGCTCGATCTTCGGCGCCTTCGCCGCGATCTACTACTGGTTCCCGAAGATGTTCGGGCGGATGACGAACACGGTCCTCGGCCATCTCCACTTCTGGCCGACGTTCGTCTTCTTCAACCTCACGTTCTTCCCGATGCACATCATCGGCGTCGGCGGGCAGATGCGGCGCATCTACAACCCGATGCAGTACGAGTTCCTCCAGCACCAGCAGCACTGGAACGTGTTCATCACGATCTCGGCGCTCTGCCTCGGCCTGGGGCAGATCCCGTTCGTCATCAACTTCTTCTGGTCGCTCTTCGCCGGGAAGAAGGCGCCGCTGAACCCCTGGAACGCCAACACCCTCGAGTGGACGGCGCCGTCGCCGCCGCCGCACCTGAACTGGGGCGCGACGCTGCCGACCGTCTACCGCGGCCCCTACGAGTACAGTTCGCCCGAGTCGAAGGAAGACTGGTTGCCGCAGAACGCGCCGCCCGTGACGTCCGCGGGAGCGCGGCGCCACTGATCGGGGGGAGGCGGTGGCGCACCGGCTCGCGCTCGTGACGCTCGCGGCGACGTTCGTCCTGATCCTCCTCGGGGGGCTGGTCACGAACACGGGCGCGGCGCTCGCGGTGCCCGACTGGCCGAGCAGCTTCGGTTACAACATGTTCCTGCTCCCGTGGGCGCGGATGGTCGGCGGGGTCTTCTACGAGCACAGCCACCGCCTCGCCGGCGCCGCCGTCGGCCTGCTCACGCTCGGCCTCGCGGCGGCGCTCTGGCGCGCGGGCGGGCGGCTCCGGTGGCTCGGCGCCGCCGCCGTCCTCGCCGTCGTCGCCCAGGGCGTGCTGGGCGGCCTGCGCGTGGTGCTCCAGGCGGACACGCTCGCGATCGTCCACGGGAGCCTCGCCCAGGCGTTCTTCGCGCTGCTCGCCGCCATCGCGCTCGTCACGTCGCGCGCGGCCGCGGCGCCCGCACGTGCGGCCGACCCGGGTGCGCGCCGGCTGGCCCTCGCGGCCGTGGCGGTGGTCTACGCGCAGATCGTTGCCGGCGCGCTCCTGACCCACGCCGGCCGGCTCTGGCTCCATCTCGGCGGGGCCGTCGCCGTGTTCGCGCTGGTGCCCATCGTCACCGCGCGGCTCCGGCGGAGCGGCGACGCGGTCGCGGCGCCCGTCGCGCGCGCGCTCCTCGCCCTCCTCGGCCTCCAGCTCCTGCTCGGCGTGGGGAGCTTCCTCGCGCGCTTCGCGTCGATCTGGATCCCGGGTGGACAGACGACGATGCTGGTCCTGCCGGTGGCCCACCGCCTCGCGGCGAGCCTGATCCTCGGCGCGACCGTGGTCCTGGCGCTCCGCGCGTGGGCGACAGCGAGCGAAGAAGATGTGCAGGCAAGGCGCATTGGCCGTACGGAGCCACACGTACCTTGGACGGGCCACCCACGGAGTCCGGCGGCCTCGCGGATGTCGATGGAATGAATCGCGCCATGCTGAACGGAGCCGCCACGCATCTGGAACAGGGCACGCCCCGAGTGTCACGGGCCTCGCGGGGCTCGCTACAATGGCGCTGACGACCGCGAGCGCGGGGCGCGCGACGACGGAGGCGATCGTCGTCCCGCTCGCGCGCGAGCGCCGCCGGGTCGTCGCCGACCTCGTCTCGCTCGCGAAGCCCCGGATCGTCGTCATGATCCTGGTGACGACGGTCGTCGGCTTCTACGTGGGGCACCAGGGCGCGCCCGACTACGCGCGGCTGCTCCACCTGCTCCTCGGCACGCTCCTCGCGGCCGGCGGCTCGCTCGCGCTCAACCAGTACTGGGAGCGCGACGTGGACGCGCGCATGGAGCGCACGCGCGCGCGGCCCCTGCCCGACGGGCGGATCGCGCCGCTCGAGGCGCTCCTGTTCGGCGGCGCGATCACGCTCGGTGGCATCGGCTACCTCGCGAGCTTCGTCGGGCTCCTGCCGTTCGCCGTGACCGCCGTGACCGCGGCGCTCTACCTCTTCGCCTACACGCCGCTGAAGCTCAGGACGCCGCTCTGCACGCTCGTCGGCGCCGTGCCCGGCGCGCTCCCGCCCGTGGCGGGCTGGGCCGCGGCCCGCGGCGACCTCGGTCTCGGCGCGTGGGTGCTCTTCGGGATCGTCTTCCTCTGGCAGCTTCCGCACACGCTCGCGATCGCGCGGCTCTACCGCGACGACTTCGCGCGCGCGGGCGTGCGGCTCCTGCCGGTCGTGGACGCGGACGGGGCGAGCACCGAGCGCCAGATCCTGAACGGCTGCCTCGCGCTGCTCGCGGTGAGCCTCCTGCCGACGCTGATCGGCCTCGCGGGCCCGATCTACTTCGCCGGCGCGTTCCTGCTCGGCGCCGCCTTCGTCGCGTTGGGCGCGCGCCAGGCGCTCCGGCCCTCGCTCGTCACGGCCCGGCGCGTGCTCTTCGCCTCGCTGTTCTACCTGCCGGTCCTCCTGGCGCTCCTGGCGCTGGACAAGGCATGACCAGCGACGCCCGCAACCGCCACACGCTGCGCGTGCTGCTCGCGATCATCGGCGCGCTCGCGGTCGCGTCGTTCCTCGTGGGGATCCGCTGGTGACGCCTCCGGTCACCCTCGAGGCTCCGCCGGGGCGCCGGCCCGTCGCGCGCCGTCCACAGGGCCCCGTCCCGCCGCCGGTGCCTCCGACGGGGGGGGACGACGGGCCCGGGCGCGAGCCGTCGGAGCGGCGGCCGCCGCTCGACAACCTCCGGCTGGCGATCCTGATCCTGATCGGCGGCGAGTCCATGTTCTTCGCAGCGCTCATCGGGGCGCTGCTCGTGCTGCGGCTCGGCCACCCCGCCTGGCCCCCGCCGCTCCAGCCGCGCCTGCCGGTGGGTGTGACGGGCGTGAACACGCTCGTCCTGCTCGCGTCGAGCGTCACGATGCTCGCGGCGCTCCGCGCCCTCGCGCGCGGGGCGGCGGCCACGGGGGTGCGCCGGCTCGCGCTCACCGCCGGACTCGGGGCGCTCTTCCTCGGCGTGCAGGGGTACGAGTGGGTGCGGCTCATCGGGTACGGGCTCACCGTGTCGTCCGGCGCCTACGGCGGCGCCTTCTACACGCTGATCGGGGCGCACGGCGTGCACGTCCTCGGCGCCCTGGTCTGGCTCGGCGTCGTCCTCGCGGGCGCCGCGCGCGGCCGCTACGCGGACGGCCGCACGACACCGGTCAAGGCGTGCGCGATGTTCTGGCACTTCGTGGTGGGCCTCTGGCCGATCCTGTACGTCGTGGTGTACCTGCTGTGACACTCGTCGTGGGGCTCAAGGAGACGACATGAGCGCAGCCTCCGTGCACTCGGCGGTCGAACCGGCCGAGACTCCCCTCACGCCGGACAGCTGGGGGAAGCTCGGGATGTGGATCTTCCTCGCGGGCGATGCCGTGGGCTTCGGCACGCTGCTCGCGGGCTACGGCGCGATGCGGGCGACCAGCGCCGACTGGCCGAGCCCGTACGACGTGCTCGGTATCAACCTCACCGCGCTGATGACGTTCCTCCTGATCTGCTCGAGCGTCACGATGGTGAAGGGGCTCGAGTGGCTCGGGAAGGGCGACCGCGCGCGGTGCAAGATGTTCCTCTTCCTCACCGCCCTCGGGGGCGCCATCTTCGTGAGCCTGCAGGCGTACGAGTGGACCCACCTGATCCACCGGGGCCTGCACATCAACGGCAACCCGTGGGGCGCGTCCCTCTTCGGCACGACGTTCTTCCTCGTCACCGGGTTCCACGGCCTGCACGTGACCGGGGGCGTGATCTATCTCCTCGCGATCATCCGGTACGTGGCGAACCGGCCCGAGCCGCGGGCCAGCTACAACGCGGTCGAGATCGTCGGCCTGTACTGGCACTTCGTCGACCTCGTGTGGATCATGGTGTTCACCTTCATGTATCTCATCTGAGGGACGGAGCGATGGCGAGCGCAGAGCACAAGCACCCGAACTACATGGCGATCTTCTGGTACCTCGCGATCCTCACGGTCATCGAGATCGCGGTGATCTACGCGCCACTCGCGAAGCTGACGATCGGCGTGCTCCTGTGTGCGCTGGCGCTCGGCAAGGCCACGCTCGTCGCGATGTACTTCATGCACCTCCGGTTCGAGGCGAGGACGCTGGGGATGGTCGCGATCACCCCGCTCGCGATCGCGACGCTCCTGGTGTTCCTGCTCCTCCCCGATGGCTTCGCGGTGATGAAGCGGACCGCCGACGTGAAGGCGCCGGCGGCCGCCCCCGCGAAGCACTGAGCCGGCCGCGCGTGACGGCCGGGGTCGCGGATGCCGCGCGAGGGTCGGGCGGGGCGCCTGGCACGGGCCCTCGGCCGGGCGGCGCGCCTCTCCTGTCCGCGCTGCGGCGGGACACGGCTCTTCGTGGGCCGGTTCACGATGGCCCGGTCCTGCGCGCTCTGCGGGCTCGTCTTCGAGCGGGCGCAGGGCTACTTCGTCGGCGCGATCTACCTCAACTACGCCGCCACGGCCCTCATCGTGATGGGCGGGTACCTCACGCTGTGGCGTCTCACGACGCTCTCGCCGGCGGCGCAGCTCGCGCTGTGGGTGCCGGTGGCGATCGTGTTCCCGCTGTGGTTCTTCCGCTACAGCCGGAGCTTCTGGCTCGCGCTCGAGTACGCGCTGAATCCCGAGCCGTGACGGCCGCGCGCGCGGCGGCCGCGGCCGGACGCGAATCGTCATAGCGCAGGCCCGAGAGGGAGGGGTCATGTTCAAGCACATCTACGTTCCGGTGGACAACTCGGACTACTCGAACCGGGCGATCGACCTCGCCGTCGAGTTGGGCCGGACGTGCGGCGCGAGGCTCACCGGCATGCACGTGTACGCGGCACGCCTCCACGACTACCGGTTCAAGCAGATGGAGTACACGCTGCCGGAGGAGTACAAGGACGAGAACGAGCTCGAGCGCCAGCGGAAGATCCACGACTCGCTGATCGCGATGGGTCTCCAGCTCATCTCCGACTCCTACCTCGACGTCATGGCCCGGAAGGCCGAGGCGGCGGGTCTCGCCTTCGAGCGCAAGATGGTGGACGGCAAGCACTATAAGGTGCTCGTCGAGGATTGCCTGGCCTCGGGGTACGACCTCGTCGTCATGGGCGCCCTCGGCATGGGCGCGGTGAAGGACAGCCAGCTCGGCTCGGTCACCGAGCGCTTCGTCCGCAAGGTCGCGAAGGACACGCTCATCGTCCGCAACGCGGACGCGCTCCGCGACGCGCAGGGCGCGATCGTCGTCGGTCTCGACGGCTCGCCGCAGTCCTTCAACGGGCTCAAGCTCGGCGTCTCCCTCGCGAAGGCCCTCGGCCGGCCTCTCCGTGCCGTCGCCGTCTACGACCCGTACCTGCACTACGCGATGTTCAACGGCATCGTCGGCGTGCTCAACGAAAAGGCGTCGAAGATCTTTCGATTCAAGGAGCAAGAGCAGCTGCACGAGGAGATCATCGACACCGGGTTGGCGAAGATCTACCAGTCGCACCTGGAGATCGCCCGGAAGCTCGCGGCCGCCGACGGCCTGGACCTCGACATCACGCTGCTCGACGGGAAGTGCTTCGAGAAGATCCTCACTTTCGCGCGCAAGGAGCAGCCCTGGCTGCTGATCCTCGGGCGCGTCGGCGTGCACTCCGACGAGCACGAGGTGGACCTCGGCTCCAACACCGAGAACCTCATCCGGCAGGCGCCCTGCAACGTGCTCCTGACGGGCGGCAAGTTCTACCCGCCGCTCGACGTCAAGGCCGAGGAGATCATCGCCTGGACCGAGGAGGCCGAGGCGCGCATGGAGCGCGTGCCCCTTCAAGTCAAGGGCGTCGCGCGGACGGCCCTCCTCCGCTACGCGATCGAGCAGGGCCACACGGTCATCACGAACAAGGTCATCGACGAGGCGATGGCGATCTTCATGCCGACGCGGATGGCCGAGAAGATGCAGATCATGGCCGAGGACCTGGCCGTCGCGAAGCTCCGCGCCGAGCAGCAGGCGGCGACGGCGATCTGCTCGGTGTGCGGCTACACGGTCAAGGGGCCGAACGCCGTCGTCGCGTGCCCCGTCTGCAGGGCCGGCGCGGAGAAGTTCCAGGTCATCTCGCGCGAGGTCGTCGAGGCGATCGCGAAGCAGGAGGGCGGCATCGAGGAGGAGGAGTCCCTGCCCGGCGTGCTGGTGAAGTGGTCCGCCGAGGCTCGCGACGCCCTCCGGGAAGTGACGGACGCGTACCTCAGGAGACGCGCCAAGGCGCGCGTGGAGAAGTACGCGCGCTCGCACAAGATCCCGGTCATTACCTGCCAGCTCGCGCTGCCGATGATCGAGGAGACGGTCGGCCGCGAGAAGCTCGGCGCCGGCTGGGACACGCTGCTCGCGAAGACGAGGTTCGAGCCGGCTCAGGCGCCCGCGCCCGTGGCGGAAGGGAACGGCGGCGCCTTCGCCTGGACCGAGGACGCGACCGCGCGGCTCGACCGCGTGCCGGCGGGCTTCATGCGCGACATGACGCGTGAGGAGATCGAGCGCGTCGCGGCGGCCAAGGGCGTGACGACGATCGACCTCGCCGTCTGCGAGGAGGGCATCGGCCACGCGCGGCAGACGATGAACGAAGTGATCGCGGGCTACGTCTCGCAGAAGAAGCCGCGGTAATCCTCTCGTGCCTGTTACAGGCGAGCGACGACGGGAAGGAGCCGCCGGTGAACCGGGTCGGCGGCGAGCCCGAAGGCCTCCAGGGTCACGGCGCCCAGAAGGGCGGGACATCCCGGCGGTCCCGCGACGAAGATCGTCGTGAGTTCCCTGTCGTCGAGCCTGACTCGAACTTCGCCGATGCGGTATGTGACGCGTTCGCCGCTCGCGAGCTCCGCCGGCCGCTCTTCCAGAGTGGGAAGCTCCAACCGTGCGACCAGCGCGGGTGGAAGGAGCGTGTACGTCGCGCCGGTATCGACGAGGAGATCGGCGGCCGTGGACCGGTCGCGAAGGTCGGGGTGAACGAGGATCACCGGGACCGTGAAGACGCCCATGCCTGAACGCTACCACACGCCGCGGGCACGGTGGAATGTCCACAGATGGTGACGGCGACCTCCTATACCGCGTACTCCGTCTCCTGGAACCTGACGCAGCGGTGCAACCTCGAGTGCGCCCACTGCTACATGTCGGCGTTCGCGGGCGCCGACACGCGGGGCGAGCTCACCACCGCCGAGTGCCGCCGCGTGATGGACGAGATCGCCCTCGTCAACCCGAACGTCTTCCTCATCCTCACGGGCGGCGAGCCTCTCCTCCGCCGCGACATCTGGGACCTCGCCGCGTACGCGGGCGAGAAGCGGTTCACGACGGTCTTCGGCACCAACGGCGTCCTCCTGCGCGAGCGGGAGGCGAAGCTCATGCGCGAGCACCGCGTGCTCGGCGCCTCGATCAGCCTGGACTCGACCGACCGCGACAAGCACGACGCCTTCCGCCATCTGCCGGGCGCGTGGGACGGCGCCGTGCGCGCGACGCGCGTGCTCGCCGACGAGGGGCTCGACTTCTCGCTCCACATGTCGGTCACCGACTGGAACGCGGGCGAGGTCCCGGCGATGATCGACCTCGCGAAAGAGCTCGGGGCGAAGGTCCTGAACTTCTTCTTCCTCGTGCGGACGGGGCGGGGGCGAGACCTCACCGACATCGACGCCGCGGCCTACGAACGCATTCTGACGTATCTCGCGAGGGTCCAGGGTGTGGGGCAGGGCCCGCCTTCGTTCGTCAAGCGGATGCTCGGCATGGGCGATGCGGAGGCGCGGGCGCCGTTCGAGGACCCATGGTCCACGCCGGTCGGCCGGGCCGACGGGCTCCTGATCCGCGCGAAGTGCGCGCCGCACTTCCGCCGCATCCTCTGGGAGCTGAACCCGTCCTCGCCGCTCCTCAAGAACTACGCCCACGGCTCGTGTCCGGCCGGCAAGTACTACTGCCGCATCACGCCCGAGGGCGACGTGACGCCGTGCCCCTACATGCCCGTCACGGCCGGCAGCCTGCGCCGGAGCTCGTTCGCCGAGATCTGGCGCGGCGCGCCCGTCTTCGACGATCTCCGCGAGCCCAAGCTCGGCGGGCGCTGCGGCGCGTGCGAGTTCTCGAAGGTGTGCGGCGGCTGCCGCTGTCGCGCGTACGCCACCTACGGCGACTACCTCGCCGAGGACCCCGCGTGCGGCTACCGGCCCGGCGCCCACGGCGGCGAGACCATCGAGCTCCCCGCGGATCTCACGTTCGGCCTGCCCGTGGACTACGAGCTCGTCTGGGACGAGGGCGCGCGCGAGCGGCTCGGGGCGATCCCGTCGTTCGCGCGGGGCATGGTGGTGAAGGCGGCGGAGGCGTACGCGCGCGGGCGCGGCGAGACGGTGATCACGCGTGAGCTGCTCGCGGAGGTGCGGACCAGGTGGGGCGGCCGCTTCCGGCCGTCGGCGCCGTGAGCGCGCACGAGCGGAAGTTCCGGCAGGCCGCCGGCGCGTACCTCGCGTACGGCGTCATCTACTGGGTCACCGCGCTCTGGCTCCAGCTCACCGTGCTCCCCATGCGCGGCCCGGCCGTCTGGTTCGTCGTGGGCGCCGCGATCGCCGTCGGCGTTCCCTGGGTCCTCGCGGCCCCGCGCCCGTGGTTCGAGCGCTGGGTGCTCGCGCGCCGCGACTTCGCGCGGGTCGTGGCGTTCCTCGTCGCGCTCCGCGCCGTCCTCGTCGCGCGGATCGCGCTCGCCGGCTCCGAGTCGATGCGGATGCCGAGCTTCGGCGGCGGCGTGCCGCCGAACGCGGCGGGCGCCTGGCTCATGGCCGTGGTCGCCGCCGCGACCGCCGTGGTGCTCGCTCGCGCCGCCTGGCAGAGGGAGGCGCCCTGAAAAAATACAAGGACATCGCGGGCGACGGCGGCTCGAACATCGTCGGCCAGGTCGAGGCCCAGCAGGCACGGCTCCGCGAGCGCCTCGCCGGCGTGCGCGCGATCGTCGCGGTCGTCTCGGGCAAGGGCGGTGTCGGCAAGTCGTCGGTGACGGCGGGGCTCGCGTGCGCGTGGGCGCTCGGGGGCGCGCGGGTCGGCGTCCTCGACGCCGACCTCAACGGCCCCTCGATGGCGAAGATGCTCGGCGTCCGCGGCCAGCGCCTGACGTTCGCCGCGGGCGGCGTCGAGCCGCCGCGGACCGGGCTCGGGGTGAAGGTGGTCTCGATGGACCTCCTGCTCCCCTCGGACGCGGCGCCGCTCGTGTGGGACGCGGCGACGCAGGCCGAGGCGCACACGTGGCGCGGGACGATGGAGGCGAACGCGCTCCGCGAGTTCCTCGCCGACACGAACTGGGGCGACCTCGACCTGCTCCTCCTGGACCTCCCGCCGGGCACCGACCGTCTCGCGACGATCGCCGGGCTCGTGCCTCGGCTCGCCGGGAGCGTCGTCGTCACGATCCCGTCGGGGGTCGCGCACCTCGTGGTGCTGAAGTCGATCACGGTGGCCGCACAGACGGGGGCGCCGGTCCTCGGTCTCGTCGAGAACATGGCCGGGCTCTTCCCCGGCCCCGACGCCGCCGCGCTCGCCCGCGACGCCGGGATTCCATTCCTCGGCCGCGTCCCGTTCGATCCGGCGCTCGCCGTCGCGTGCGACGCCGGTGAGCCCTTCGTCGCCCTGGCGCCCCAGAGTCCCGCCGCCCAGGGGCTCGTGGCGATCGCCGGCGAGCTTCGGACGGCGCTCGCCGCGCGCGTCGCGTGAGCGGGGCGCGCTACTGTCTCCGGTGCGGCGGCCGGCTCCGGTCCGTCGTCGAGGACGGGCGGCGCCGCCTCCGCTGCCGCCGCTGCGGCTTCACGTTCTACGGCAACCCCGTGCCGGCCGCCGTGGCGGTGATCCTGCGCGGCGGGCGTGTGCTCCTTGGCCGCCGCGCGCGGCCGCCGTACGTGGGCACGTGGGACCTGCCGGGAGGGTTTCTCGAGGCCGGCGAGACTCCGGAGCGCGGCCTCGCGCGCGAGCTCTCCGAGGAGCTCGGGGTGGCCACGCGGCGCGCGCGCCTCATCGGCTTCGTGACCGACCGGTACGGCCCCCGGGGCCTCCCCCTCCTGACGATCGTCTACCGGGTGACGCCGGGGCCGGGGCGGCTCACGCCGGCCGACGACGTGGCGGAGGCGCGCTGGTTCCCGCCCCGCGCGGTGCCGTACCGCGCGATCGCGTTCCGAGGGCTGCGGAAGGTGCTCCGGGCCTACCTCGGCGGCCGGCGACGCCGGGGCGCGTCCAAGAGCCTCGTGCTAGACTCGGGCTGAGCAGGTCGAGGAGGCCGAGCCGATGCTGACGATCCACTCGCAGCCCGAGGGTTTGCGGCGGCCCATCCTGATCATGGCGTGGAGCGGGTGGAACGACGCGGCCGAGGCGGCGACCACGGCCGCCCGCTATCTGGCGACCTCGCTCTCCGCCGAGAAGTTCGCCGAGATCGACCCCGAGGAGTTCTACCACTTCGGGCTCACCCGGCCCACCGTCAGGTTCAAGGCGGGCTCGGAGACGGAGCGCGAGATCCTCTGGCCGGTGACCGACTTCTCCCTCGCGCAGTCGCCCACGCTCGCGCGCGACGTGATCGTCGGCGTCGCGGCCGAGCCGCACCTGCGCTGGAAGGCCTACTGCGAGGCGGTGCTCGAGCTCGCGCGACGGTGCGACGTCGCGCTCGTGCTGACGCTCGGCGCGCTCCTCGCGGAGGTGCCCCACACTCGTCCCGTCCGCCTCGTGGGCGGCGCCGCCGATCCCGAGCTCGCCGCCCGCCTCGGCATCCGGCAGACGCGCTACGAGGGCCCGACCGGCATCGTCGGCGTCCTGAACATCGCCTGCCGCGAGCACGGCGTCGCCACGGCGAGCCTCTGGGCGAATGTGCCGCACTACATCTCGGGCATCGAGAACCCGAAGGCGACGCTCGCGCTCGTCAAGCGCGTGCTGCCGCTCCTCGGCGCCGCGCTCGACCTCTCGGACCTCGACGAGGCGGTGCGCCAGTTCGACCAGAACCTCGCCGAGATCGTCTCCCAGAACGCGAAGATCGCCAATTACGTCAAGAAGCTCGAGTCGCGCGACGCGGTCGAGGAGCCGGCGGAGCCGGGGCAGGGGAGCGACCTTCCCCCTGCCGCGGAGCTCGTCGCCGAGTTCGAGCAGTTCCTGCGCCAGCAGCGCTCCGAGTGAGGGGCGTCCCCGCGACCGTTGGCCTGATCTTGGTCGCGGCGTTCGCCCTGGCCGGCCCCGCCGTCGCGGCGGAACGCGCGGACGTCGTCTGGCACCCGGCGAAGCCCCGGATCGGCGACGTGGCCTGGCTCTACGTGAGGAACGTGACGGCGGGCGCGACGGTCGAGGGGTCGCTGGACGGCCGCCCGCTGGCCTTCTTTCCCTACGGGGAGGGCCACGCCGCGCTGGTCGGCCTTGACCTCGAGACGAAGCCGGGCACGCGCCACTGGCGCGTGGCGGCCGTCGAGAAGGGCCAGGAGCCCCGCACGGCGCGCGGGAGCGTGCAGGTCCTGAGACGCGACTTCCCGGTCGAGCGCCTGCAGGTGCCGAGCGCGATGGTGGAGCTCGACCCCGAGACCGAGCGGCGCGCGGTGGCGGAGGGGGCGCGTCTGCAGACGCTCTACCGCACGATCACGCCGGAGCGCCTGTGGCGCGGCCGCTTCACGCGGCCGGTCGCCGGGCCGGAGCCCGGCCGGGGCTTCGGGGCGCGGCGGATCATCAACGGCCATCCACGCGCGCCGCACACCGGCAGCGACTTCGCCGCGCCCACGGGGACTCCCGTCGTCGCGGCCAACTCCGGGCGCGTGGCGCTGGTCGCCGACTTCTTCTTCCCGGGCCGCTTCGTCGTCCTCGACCACGGCCTCGGCCTCTACACGCTCTACTTCCACCTCGACTCGGTCGCGGTCACGGAGGGCGAGCGGGTCGAGCGCGGCCAGACGCTCGGGACGGTGGGGGCCACGGGCCGCGCGACGGGCCCGCACCTGCACTTCGCCGCCCAGCTGGGCGGGGCGCGGGTGGACCCGGCGGCCCTCCTGGGCCTCTCGTTGCTCGACTAGCGCCGCCGCCGGGCTCTCGTCTTCTTCTTCGCCTTCCGGGCCTTCTTCCCGCGCGCCTTGCCCTTGGCCTTCCGGGCCTTGGCCTTCGGCCGAGACCGCTTCTTTGCCTTGGGCTTCCGCCGGGCCGCCTTCGGGGCCGGGGCGGCGGGCGCCATCGGGGGAGCAGGCGCCATAGGGGGCGGGGGCGTCGGCGTCCAGGGCTGGGGCTCACCGAACGTGCGTTCCATCGTCTCCTCCGTGAGTGAACGGGTGGCTCGCGCCTGCCCTACCCTGCCGTCGTGCCCGGCCGAGCGCAAGCGGAAATTAGAGCGTGACGCGGCGGCGGAGGCGGGCGGCGTCGGCCGCGAGCGCGCGATTCGACCACACGCTGCACGCCGAGCGCGCGAGCAGTCCGCGGACGGCGCCGCGCGTGATCCTGACGGGCGCCGTCGCGGCGAGCGGGTTCGGGTGGGCCGCGAGCTCCGCCACCGTCGCGAGCCCGATCAGGAGCGGCCACGCGCACGCGAGGCGCATCCGCCACTCGAGGCGTGGGATCGCGAGCGTGTAGCGCCACGCGACGTCGTAGTGCTCGAGGGCCTGGCCCAGGAGGCGGCGGTAGAGGGGGAGCGCGCGCGCGGCCGCGTCGCGGTCGAGCAGGTCCTTGGGCCCGAGGCCCAGCGTCGCCAGACCGTCCGCCGGCAGATAGCAGCGCCCGTGCCGGAGGTCCGCCGGGACGTCGCGGAGCACGTTGGTGAGCTGGAGCGCCTTGCCGAAACGCACACCCTGCTCGCTCATCTCGCCGAGCTTCCAGTGCCGGAGCCTCGGCCTGTGCGCCACGTGAAGGGCGGTCCAGAAGGGTCCCACGCAGCCGGCCACGAGGTACGTGTAGCGGTCGAGCTCCTCCGAGGTATCGAGCGCCGTGAGGCCGGGCGCGTCCTCGCCGGGGAAGCGCGTGAGGTCGAAGACCATGCCGGACGTGAGGGTCGCGAGCACCGCGCGCACCTCGACGCGGTCGGCGGCGGGGAGGGTCTCGACGCGCTCGAGGGCCTCGCCCACGCGCTCGAGCAGGCGGCGCTCGGCGGCGTGAGGCTGGTGGGGCGCGCACGCCCGCGCGACGGCAGCGACGTCGGCGGCCTCGCCCGCGCACGCGCGTCTGAGCGTCTGGAGGTGCGCGATGCGCGCCTCGCGCGCGATCAGCCGGGTGTCGGCGACGGTGTCGGCCGCGCGCGCGAGCAGGTACGCGAGGCCGATCGGCTCGCGCAGCGGGCGGGGGAGGATCGCGAGCGAGAGGTAGAAGCTCCGGCTGACCTGCCGCAGGAGGCCGCGCAGCAGGTCATCGGCCATCCTACTCGTAGTCGAAGGGGCGCTTCGGCGGGTCGGGCGAGTCCTTGGCCTTCTTGAGCCCCTCCTGGAACTTCCGGTCGAGGACCTTGCCCTTCTGGCCCTCCGCCTCCACGCCCTGCTTGAAGCGCTCCTCGATCTGGGCGGAGCGCGAGCGCAGCTTGTCGAACGCGGCGCCGAGGTCGGCGACCGAGCGCGTCGGCGGCGGCGGCTCGTGGGAGATGAGGGCGCGCAGCTCGGGATCGAGCGTGAGCTTGGCCTTGCAGCAGGGGCATTCGACGGTGAACGTCGTTGTCTTCGCCACGCGCCCAACCTAGCAGCGCCCCCGGAGGAGGTCAAGCGAGGGGTCCTCGGCCGCGCCGGGACCAATAGGGGCTTGCGATCATCGGGTCGCCGATCTAGGGTCATGGATCAAAGGAGAGCCAACGCATGAAACCCATCTTCGGGATCGTCGCGGCGCTGGCCGCGCTCAGTCTCGTGGCGAGCCCGGCGCACGCGCAGAGCAAGACCGACCTCACGATCGCCCTGTCGAGCTTCTCCACGGAGGTGCTCGATCCCGTGCTGGGCGGCCACGTCGTCAAGTACTACATGTCGCTGATGTTCGACTACCTCGTCGGCGTGACCCCCGACGGCCAGCCGTCGGGCAACGGCGGGCTCGCGACCAAATGGGAGGCCTCGTCGGACCACCGGCGCTGGACGTTCCACCTGCGCCGGGGTGTCAAGTTCCACACGGGCGAGGAGGTGACCTCCGAGGACGTCAAGTGGAGTCTCCTGCGCGCGATCGGCAAGCGCTCCACGACCGGCTACGCCGGGCCGCTCCGCACGCTCATCCAGGACATCGAGACGCCCGCGCCCGATCGCGTCGTGATCGTCACCAAGGAGCCGACGCTCATCATCCCGACGTATCTGTCGCGCTCGCTGTCCACCGAGGGCATGGTGCTCCCCAAGAAGTACATCGAGGCGAACGGCGACGACGTCTTCGCGCGGAAGCCCGTCGGCAGCGGGCCCTACCGGTTCGTGGAGCAGGTGACCGGCTCGCACATCAAGCTCGCGGCCGTGGACCAGCACTGGCGCATCGGCGTCCCGAAGTACAAGACGATCACCTTCAAGCTCGTGTCCGAGGAGACGACGCGGATCGCGCTGCTGCGCCGCGGTGAGGTGGATATCGCCGACGTGAGCCGCGAGCGCGTCCGGGAGCTCGAGCACGAGGGCTTTCCCATCCACATGCGCAAGGAAGAGGCCATCCTGACCATGTGGTGGATCCTCCCGCGGGACGGCGTGCCGACGAAGGACAAGCGGGTGCGCGAGGCCCTCAACCTCGCCGTGGACCGCGGCGAGATCGCGCAGTCCATCTTCGCCGGCAAGGCGGATCCGGCGTTCGTCCCGATGGGGCTCTCGTGGGCGTATCGCGACTTCGGCTTCAAGCCGACGCCCGAGATGCAATACCCGTACGACCCGGCGCGGGCGAAGAAGCTCCTGGCCGACGCGGGCTACGGCGGGGGCTTCAGCATGGATCTCTTCGCGTACCAGCTCCCGGGGCTGCCCGAGGGGCGGGCCTTCGCCGAGGCGATGGCCGGCTACTGGCAGAAGATCGGCGTTCAGGTGAAGCTGATCCCGGTCGACTACCCGGCGTTCCGGAAGACCTGGTTCGACCGGAAGACGCCGGGCGCGATGGGCTACTACAACATCGCCAACCGCGACTGGATCGGGACGTACGCGCTCATCGAGAAGATGGCCTACTCCAAGTCGAAGGCGACCGACGTGGTGAACGATCCCGAGATCGACGGCATGCTCGAGCAAATCCCGAAAATGACGGAGAAGGAGAAGATCGCGGTGCTGATGCGCAACGTCTACACGCGCCTGCGCAGCGAGCACTACGGCGTGCCGGTGGTCTACCTGCACTCGCCCTACGCCGCGTCGAAGACGCTCGGAAAGTGGAACATCGGCTCGGTCATGTACGACTTCTTCCTCGACGAGCTGGCCTCGTCGAAATAGCGGTTCGAGGCACGGCCGCAGGTGATCCGCTTCGTTCTCGCGCGGCTCGTGCAGTCGCTGGCGGCCCTGGCCATCCTGTCGGTCGTCGTCTTCATCCTGGCCCGGGCCACCGGCGACCCGCTCCAGCTCATCCTACCGATGTCGGCGAGCGAGGAGGACTACGCCAACGCGCGCCAGTACCTCGGCCTGGACCGGCCGTACGTGGAGCAGTACCTGTCCTTCGTCGGCCGGGCGCTGACGGGTGACTTCGGGACGTCGCTGCGCGCCCGCCGCCCGGTGATCGAGCTGATCGGCCAGCGGCTGCCGAACTCGCTCAAGCTCGCCGCCTTCGCGATGACCGTGAGCCTGCTGATGGCGTTCCCGCTCGGCGTGATGGCGGCGGCGCACAAGGGCACCTGGATCGACCGCGCCGCCCAGGTGATCTCGGTGCTCGGCCAGTCGCTCCCGACCTTCTGGGTGGCCATCGTGCTCATCGAGGTCGTCGCGGGGCGGCTCCAGTGGCTGCCCGCGGCCGGCATCGACGGCCCCGCGAGCTACGTCCTGCCCGGCTTCACGCTCGGCTGGTTCGTCGTCGCCGGGATGATGCGCCTCCTCCGCTCCGGGATGCTCGAGGTGCTCGACTCCGAGTACGTCAAGCTGGCCCGCGTCAAGGGCGTGGTCGAGCGCCGCGTGGTGTGGCTCCACGCGCTGAAGAACGCGCTCATTCCCGTCGTCACGTTCGCCGGCATCTACTTCTCGATCCTCGTCACGACCGCGATCGTGGTGGAGACGGTCTTCGCCTGGCCGGGGCTCGGGCGGCTCGCGTACGAGGCCATCACCTCGCGCGACTTCCCGGTGATCCAGGCCGTGGTGCTCACCACCGCCGCGATCGTCGCCGTCGTGAACCTGTCGGTGGACTGCCTCTACGCGTTCATCGACCCGCGGATCCGCTATGTCCGCTGAGCCGGCCGCCGGCGGCGCGCTCGCCCAGCCGCTCCCCGCGATCGGCGCGGCGTCGCGACCCGGACTCCGCGGCCGGAGGCTACCCGTCGTCTCGCTCTCGATCATCGCCGTCTTCGTGCTCGTCGCGCTGCTCGCGAACGTGGTGAGTCCGGCCGACCCAGAGGCGCAAACGCTGCGGAACCGGTTCAAGCCGCCGGCGTGGGAGGCGGGCGGGAGCCGGCAGCACGTCCTCGGCACCGACGGGCTCGGCCGGGACCTCCTGGCACGGATCATCTGGGGCGCGCGCGTCTCGCTGACCGCGGGCGTCCTCACCGTGCTCCTCGCGAGCGCGTTCGGCGCCGCGGTGGGCCTGGTCGCCGGCTACTACGGCCGGCGCGTGGACGCGATCCTCATGCGGATCACCGACGCCACGATGTCCTTCCCCGTGATCCTGCTCGCGCTGATCCTGGCGGTGACCGTCGGGCCGAGCTTCGCCAACGTGGTCGTCGCGATCGCCGTGATCCTCTGGGCCCGCTACGCGCGCGTCATCCGCGGCCAGGTGCTCACGCTCATGGAGCTCGACTTCATCACCCAGGCGCGCATCGCCGGCGCCTCGGCGTCGCGGATCATCCTCCGCCACCTGCTCCCGAACACGCTCAACACCCTCGTGGTGCTGATCACGCTCCAGGTCGGCTACGTCATCATCGTCGAGGCCTCGCTCTCGTTCCTCGGCGCCGGGATCCCGCCGCCGACGCCCGCGTGGGGCTCGATGATCGCCGAGGGGCGCGACTTCGTGACGAGCGCGTGGTGGGTGTCCGTCTTCCCGGGCCTCGCCATCCTCCTCGTCGTGCTGGCCTTCAACCTGCTCGGCGACTGGCTGCGCGACACGCTCGACCCGAAGCTCCGCCAGCTCTGAGCGCGCGGGTCGCGGCCGTGACGGCGCCCGTCATCGAGGTCAGCGACCTCCGGACCCACCTCGTCACGCGCTGGGGCACGATCAAGGCGGTCGACGGCGTCTCGTTCCGGGTGGCGGAGGGCGAGACGCTCGGCCTCGTCGGCGAGTCGGGCTCTGGGAAGAGCATGACGTGCCTCTCGATCTTGCGCCTCGTGCCGCGGCCCGCCGCGCGCATCCTGGGCGGCTCGGTGCTCCTCGACGGCGAGGAATTGCTGACGAAGAGCGAGCGCGAGATGCAGCGGATCCGGGGCCGGAAGATCGCGATGATCCTCCAGGACCCGATGAGCAGCCTGAACCCCGTCTTTTCCGTCGGCATGCAAGTCCGCGAGTCCCTCGTCCAGCATCGCGGGCTCTCGCGCAAGGCGCTCACCGAGCGCGCGCTCGACTTGTTGGCGGCGGTGGGGATCTCGTCGCCGGCCACGCGGCTCAGTGCCTTCCCGCACCAGCTCTCGGGCGGCATGCGCCAGCGCGTCGTCGGCGCGATGGCCATCGCCGCGCCGCCGCGCCTGCTGATCGCCGACGAGCCCACGACGAGCCTCGACCTCACGATCCAGGCGCAGTACCTGCGGCTCCTCAAGGAGCTCCAGGAACGGCACCGACTCGCGATGATCTTCGTGACCCACAACCTCGGCATCGTCGCGAAGATATGCGACCGCGTGGCGGTGATGTACGCCGGACGGATCGTGGAGGCCGGCCCCGTCGCGGCGATCTTCGGGGCGCCGGCGCACCCGTACACGCGCGCGCTGCTCGACTCGGTGCCGCGGCTCGGGGAGTCGAGCGAGTGGCTCGCGGCCATCGAGGGCCAGCCGCCCGACCTCGCCGCGCTCCCGCCCGGCTGCGCCTTCGCGCCGCGCTGCCCGCGCGTGATGGATCGCTGCCGCGCGGAGGCGCCCCCGGAGTTCGCCGGGGGCGCGGGTCACGCGAGCCGCTGCTGGCTCCAGGCGCCGCCATGAGCCCCCTGCTCGAGGCGACGGACCTCACCAAGCACTTCGCCGTGCGCCGGGGAATCCTCGGGCGCTCGGTCGGGCTCGTGCGGGCCGTGGACTCCATCTCGTTCACGATCGAGGCGGGGAAGACGCTCGGCCTCGTCGGCGAGTCGGGCTGCGGGAAGACCACGACCTCCCGGCTGGTCCTGCGCGTCGAGACGCCGACGAGCGGCGCGATCCGCTTCGAGGGCCAGACGCTCGACGGGCTCGACCGCGACCGCCTCCGCGGTTACCGGCGCTCGGTCCAGGCCGTGTTCCAGGATCCCTACGCCTCGCTCGATCCCCGGATGCGCGTCGGCTCCATCATCGGCGAGCCCCTCGTCATCAACGAGCGCCCGCCCGCCGCGACGCTCCGCACGCGCGTGCTCGAGCTCATCGAGCTGGTCGGGCTCCCCGAGCGGTCCATCGACCTCTTCCCGCACGAGTTCTCGGGCGGTCAGCGCCAGCGCATCGCGATCGCCCGGGCGCTCGCCCTCTCGCCCAAGCTCGTCGTGCTCGACGAGCCCGTCTCCGCGCTGGACGTCTCGATCCGGGCCCAGATCCTGAACCTCCTGCGCGATCTCCAGCGGCGGCTCGGCGTGGCCTACCTCTTCATCGCGCACGACCTCGCCGCGGTGGCGCACATGAGCCACACGATCGCGGTCATGTACCTGGGCAAGATCGTCGAGCTGGGTACGGTCGCCGAGGTCGCCCGGCGGCCGAAGCATCCGTACACCCGTGCCCTGTTCTCCGCGGCGCTGCCGGTGCACCCGGACGACCGCCTGGAGGAGATCATCCTCAGCGGCGAGATTCCGAGCCCGCTCGATCCGCCGCCGGGCTGCCGCTTCCACACCCGGTGCCCGCACGTGATGGACCGGTGCCGCGGGGAGGAGCCGCGCCTCCTGCCGGAGAGCGCGCGGCTCGTCGCGTGCCATCTCTATCCGGCGGCGTCGTAAGAGGACAACGGCCGGCTCGTCTCTTCCCGAGACGTGCGACAATGCCGCCGATGGCCGAGCTCACCAACGACTTTTCCTGGTCCCGGAGCCGCGACAACACCTTTCAGGAGTGTAAGCGCCGGTACTTCTACCACTACTACGGCGCCTGGGGCGGCTGGGACGCCGCGGCGTCCGAGGAGGTCCGGCGCCTCTACGTCCTGAAGCAGCTCGCGTCGCGCCAGCAGTGGGCCGGGCGGATGGTGCACGACGCGATCGAGATGGCCTTCCACGCCTTCGCCCAGGGCCGCGACATCCCCGTCGAGCCCTTCATCGCCGACGTCATCGAGCGGATGCGCGGCGAGTGGCGGTCGTCACGGGACGGCCGCTACCATCCCAAGTCCACGGCGCTCTTCGAGCACGAGTACCGGATCGAGCTCTCGCGCGCGGCCTGGCAGGCGCTCAGCCGGAACGTCGGGCAGTGCCTCCGCAACTTCTTCCGCCTGCCGCTCACCGCCGAGATCAAGAAGTCCGAGCCGGCGCACTGGTCCATCGAGCACTGGTCGAAGGTCTTCGCCTTCGAAGGCACGTCGGTCTGGGTCGCGCCCGACTTCGGCTACTGGACCGGCACGGGGCGCCTCGCGCTCGTGGACTGGAAGACGGGCGGCGCGAACCCCGAGGCCGCCGCCTTCCAGCTCGGCTGCTACGCGCTCTACGCCCACGAGGTCCTCGGCGTCGAGCCGGCGCGCGTGGACCTGCTCGAGGCGAACCTGCGCGAGCCCGAGGTGACGCCTCATCGCTGGAGCGACGCGCGGCTCATGGAGATCAAGGAGCAGCTCCGGCTGTCCGTTCGCTCCATGAAGGCGTACCTCGTGGACCCCGACGCGAACGTGGCGGTGATCAACGACTTCGAGAAGACGGAGGACCTGCGCATCTGCCGCTGGTGCAACTTCCGGGCGGTCTGCCGCCCCGAGCTCGGCTCGTGACCAGGAGCAGCGCGCCGTGAGAGAGAACACGCTGAAGGCGATCTGGAAGCGGGGCGAGGCGGTCGTGAACGGGTGGTGCTCGATCCCGAGCGCCTTCGCCGCCGAGGTCATGGCCCATCAGGGCTTCGACTCGCTCACCGTGGACATGCAGCACGGCGTCGTGGACTACCAGGTCGCGGTCACGATGCTCCAGGCGATCTCGACCACGCCGGTGATCCCACTCGCGCGGGTGCCCTGGAACGACCCGGCGCGGATCATGAAGATCCTCGACGCCGGCGCGTACGGCGTCATCTGCCCGATGATCAACACGCGCGCCCAGGCCGAGGCGCTCGTGGCCGCGTGCAAGTACGCGCCGCGCGGCTACCGGAGCTGGGGCCCCGTGCGCGCGTCCATCTACGCCGGTGCCGACTACGGCGACCACGCCAACGACCAGCTCGTCGTCATGCCGATGATCGAGACGGCCGAGGCGGTGAAGAACATCGACGAGATCCTCCGCGTGCCGGGCATCGACGCGGTCTACGTCGGGCCGTCCGATCTCTCGCTGACGCTCGGCTGCAAGCCGCGGCTCGACCAGACCGACCCGCCCGTCGTCGAGGCGCAGCAGCGGATCGTCGAGGCCTGCAAGCGCCACGGCGTCGTCGCCGGCATCCACAACGCCACGGCCGCCTACGCGCTCAAGATGGTCGCGGCGGGCTACCAGTTCGTCACGCTCGCGAGCGACAGCCGTTTCATGGCCGCGAAGGCCGCCGAGGAGGTCGGCGCGGTCAGGAAGACCGGCGTCAAGGCGGGCAAGCTCCCCGCGTACTGAGGCGTGACCGGCCCCACGCATCCCTTCTCCGACGCGCTCCGGGAGCGGGCGCGCGCCCACCTCGCCGCCTTCGAGCGGCGGACCCTCGCCCCGGACGGCCGGCGGCCGGCTGCGGTCGCCGTCGTCCTGGTCCCGGACGACGAGGGCCGCGGCTGCTTCCTCCTCACGCGCCGCGCGGCCGGGCTCCGGGCCCACGCGCGCCAGTGGGCGCTGCCGGGCGGCCGCATCGACCCGGGCGAGAGCGCCGAACGGGCGGCGCTGCGCGAGCTCCAGGAGGAGCTCGGCCTCGTGCGCGAGCCCGGGTCGGTGCTCGGCCTGCTCGACGACTACGGCACGCGCTCGGGCTTCGTCATCACGCCCGTCGTCGTCTGGGGCGAGGGCGACGCCGCGCTCCGGCCGAACCCCGACGAGGTGGCCGGCGTCTACCGGGTGCCGCTCGCCGACCTCGACCGGCCGGACGTGCCGCGGCTCGTGACGATTCCGGAGAGCGACCGTCCGGTCATCCAGGTGCCGATCCTCTCGACGCTCGTCCACGCGCCGACGGCCGCCGTCATCTACCAGCTCCGCGAGGTCGTCGTCCACGGCCGCCCCACGCGCGTCGCCCACTTCGGAGAGCCCGTCTGGGCGTGGTAGTCTGAGCGGCGCGATGGGCAGGCTCGACGGGCAGGTGGCGATCGTGACAGGCGGCGGCAGCGGCATCGGCCGCGAGGCGGCGAAGATGCTGGCGGCCGAGGGCGCCCACGTGGTGGTCGCCGGGCGGCGCAAGCCGCCGCTCGACGACATCGTCGGCGAGATCGCGCGAGCCGGGGGACGGGCGACCGCGCGCCAGGCCGACGTCGGCAAGCACGCCGAGGCGGTCGCGCTCGCCCGCTTCACCGTCGAGGCGCTCGGGCGCGTGGACATCCTCGTCAACAACGCGGGCCACTCGAGCAAGGCCCGCTCGATCCGCTGGGTCGGCAAGGACGAGTGGGACAGCGTGCTCGACGTGAACCTGAACGGCGTGTACGCGCTCACCCAGGCGGTGCTGCCGGGCATGATCGAGCGCGGCAGCGGCACGGTCGTCACGGTGTCCTCGCTGGCGGCGCTCAAGCCGGGCCTGATCGGCGGCGCGCCCTACGGCGCGGCGAAGGCCGCGGTACGAAATCTGATGGGCCACGTCCACACGGTGCTGTGTGACAAGGGCATCCGCGCGACGACGATCATGCCGGCCGAGGTGGACACGCCGATCCTCGACAAGCGGCCGCTGCCCCCCGACGCGAAGGCGCGCGCGACGATGATGCAGGCCGAGGACGTCGCGCGCGCGATCCTCCTCTGCGTCACGCTCCCGCTGCGCACGGTGATCGAGGAGATCGTGATGAGCCCGACGATCCAGCGCGACATGACCGCCGACCTCGCCGTGGCGGGCCGCGCCGGCGGGCCCGACCCATGAGCGCCGCGACGCTCACGATTATCGAGGGCGCGCGCGCCGTGGAGGTGCCGGAGGCGCGCGGCCTCGAGGTCGTGACGCGCGCCGAGCGCGAGGGCCGGCCGGTCGCCCTCGACCGTGACGAGCGCGCGGCGTATCTCGGCACGAGTGCCAAGGAGCGCGCGCGCGCGCTCGCGTCGCTCGAGGCGCCCGACTTCGCGCTGCCCGACCTCGCGGGCCGCCCGCACTCGCTCGCCGAGCACCGCGGGAAGAAGATTCTCCTGGTCGCGTACGCCTCCTGGTGAGGGTGCCGCCTCGACCTGCCCGTGTGGCAGGAAGTGTACGAGGAGCTCCAGGACCGCGGCTTCGTGGTGATCACGGTCGCGCTCGACAAGAGCCCGGACGACGCGCGGCCCTGGATCGACGCCGCGAAGCCGTCGCACCCCTCGCTCGTGGACACGAAGCACGTCCTCGCCGACCTCTACAACATCGTCAACGTGCCAACGGTCCTCTGGATCGACGAGCGCGGCCGGATCGTGCGGCCGAACGACGTCGCCTTCGGCACGGACACCTTCAAGCACATCACCGGGCTCGAGGCCGCGAAGCACCTCGGGGCGCTCCGGGCGTGGGTGAGGGGCGAGGCGGCGGCGATCCCGGAGGCGCGCGCGCGGCAGCTCCAGCGGCTCCCCACCGCCGAGGACCAGCAGGCCCGCGCCGAGTTCGGGCTCGGCGAGTGGCTCTTCGAGCGCGGGCGGCGAGAGGCCGCCGCGCGCCACTTCCTCCGGGCCGGCGAGCTGGCGCCGCACGACTTCACGATCCGCCGCGGCACGATGCCGATGCGCGGCGTCGATCCGATGGGGCGGGAGTTCCGCGAGATGCTGGGGGCGTGGACCAAGGCAGGAAACCCGTACTACCGACCACTACCGGAGTGACCATGGGACTCCTCGACGGCAAGGCGGCGCTGGTGACGGGCGCGGGGCGGGGCATCGGGCGCGGCATCGCGCTGGCCCTCGCGAAGGCCGGGGCGAAGGTCGTCGTCAACGACCTGGGTGCGAGCCTCGCGGGCGAGGGCGGCGACCAGCGCCCCGCCGCGCAGGTGGTGGACGAGATCGTCAAGGCCGGGGGCGCGGCCGCGCCGAACTTCGGCTCGGTCGCCGACTTCGGCGAGGCGACGGCGATGGTCGAGCAGGTCGTCACGACGTACGGCCGGATCGACGTGCTCGTGCACGTCGCCGGCATCCTGCGCGACCGGATGGTCTTCAACATGACCGAGGTCGAGTGGGACGCGGTGCTCGGGGTCCACCTGAAGGGCATGTTCAACACCGTGCGCGCGGCCTCGATCGCGATGCGCGAGCAGAAGGGCGGCCGGATCATCAGCATGTCGTCGGTCTCCGCGCTCGGCGCGCCGGGCCAGCCGAACTACGCGGCGGCGAAGGCCGGCATCATCGGCCTCACCTGGTCCACCGCGAACGCGCTCGCCAAGTACGGCGTCACCACGAACGCGATCATGCCGAGCGGGGCGACGCGCATGATCGACTCGACGCCGCGGGGGCGCGAGGTCTTCGAGCAGACGGGCAAGTGGCCGAGCGAGCAGGCGGTCGGCACCGAGCGCGACCCCGACAACGTCGCGCCCCTCGTCGTCTACCTCGCCAGCGACGCCGCGGCGCACGTCAACGGCCAGGTCTTCCACTCGTTCGGGTACGGCTACACGCTCCTCGCCCAGCCCCAGGCGGTGAGGCGGCTCGAGGCGAACCGCCGCCTGACGCCCGACGAGCTGGTGAAGCTCTTCCCCACGACCCTCGGCCGCGGCCTGAAGGAGCCGCCCGGCACGGCGTTCGGCAAGAGCCTCGGCGAGCGGCCGAAGGAGGAGTGGACGGACCTCGGGAGCGGCGTCCGCTTCTGGCAGTCGCCCTGGGAGGAGAAGTGAAGACGGTCCTCTTCGTCTGCCACGCCAACACCTGCCGGAGCGTGATGGCGCACGTGCTGCTCGAGCGGATGCTGGAGGAGCGGCGCGCGGACGGGGCCGTCCGCGTCCTCTCGGGCGGGATCGGCAACATCGCGCGCGACGGGATGATCCCCTCGCTGGACGCGCGGATCGTCCTCCGCGAGGAGGGGATCGATCTCGCCGAGGACGCGTTCGCCTCGACCGACCTGCGCGCGCACCCGGACATCGTCGCCGCGGCGGACCTCGTGCTGACCATGACGGCCGCCCAGACGCAGGCGATCCGCGCCCTGGGGGCGAGGACCGGACCGCCGGTGCTGACGCTCCGGGAGCTCGCCGGCGAGCTCGGCGACATCGCCGACCCCGTCGGCCAGAGCGAGGAGCGGTATCGCGCCTGCCGCGACGAGATCAAGCGCTGCCTGAAGCTCTCCCTCGACCGGCTTCTTGTGACATTATCGCCCTGAGGTGACCCCGTGACCCGGACGCGGCCCGCGGTGGTTCTGGCGCTCCTGCTGCTTGCCGCCGTCGGGCTCCTCCCCGGCGGCGCGCGCGGCCAGC
>Ga0209648_10000109_pt1 | contig 53759 bp, 31 predicted proteins | sample GraSoi2013_115cm_FD_185830 | JGI IMG/M metagenome (GOLD analysis project Ga0209648, IMG submission 185830) | Grasslands soil microbial communities from the Angelo Coastal Reserve, California, USA - Sample 9_17_2013_115cm (SPAdes) (version 2) | ecosystem: Environmental > Terrestrial > Soil >... | reverse complement strand
GGATGGGCGGCTATGATCGGCCGCTCCCTAAAATGCTTGTCACGACCTGGTACGCCTTGGCTGCCACCCACCCCCCGCCGGAATACGCGGCCAGATCCATCGCCAGCCTGCGCCATGTGGAAGTGCGCAATGCTTGCATCTGGCGTAAAAAGCGGTAGGGATGCACGATGCGAAAGTAAAACGGAAACACGCAGTGGCTCCAACCCAGTCCCACAAGCATTTTAGGGAGCGGCCGATCATAGCCGCCCATCCCTAGGCAATAGAGCAGCGGCGCTCGCTGCATGGCGTCCCTGAGGAGCAAGCTCCCGACCAGCGCGTGAGATTTGCCAACGATGCCTTCCGACAACGGATGGTGGTAGTAGCCCAGGGACCGGACTTTGCCATCACCAAACCAAAAGTTCTGGCGTTTGAGAGCGTAGCCTCCGCGAATGGCGCCGCTGTCGTCCACCGCAACAAAATATTCGTTGGAAATGGAGCTTTCGTTAGCGGGAGGCCAGCGTGGCACCGCGTGCTCGTAGAAAACCAAGTCCCTTTCCGCGCCGCCGGATTGAAGCCGCCGGTTAAATTCGGCAACCGCTGGCTCATGTTCCTTTCGATAAGGCTCAATGACAACCGCCAAAGGTTACCTCGGCGCGGCTTGAAGTTTGCCTTCTACGAGTTTCGCTATGTCTCCGATGTGTTTCATTTGCTCGATCTCTTCCGGCGAGAGCTGCAGGTTGAACTTCTCTTCGAGTGCCAGCACCAGGTTCAAATGTTGGATCGAGTCCCACGACTCAATGGTTTCTGGTGAAGAAGCAGCGTCGATCTGGTCAGCGGGAATTCCGAAAAGATCGGAAGCTATGCTTCGAACTTGTTCCAATACGCTAGATGTCACTCATTTCCTCCATCCGTCATGCTCACTTTGATCCATTCCGGCGATGCGATCTTACGCTGGGCCAGATCGAGAGACCATAGCGAGCCGTCGCCGTTCTGTTTGGCGAGTTCAAATCCATGTTGCTGGTAAAATTCCCTCGCGGGAGCATTTTTCTTGGTTGGGAGAAACCATCCCGTTAACTGCTTGCACCCGCGACGGGCAGCGCTGTCCGCTAGATGCGCAAGCAGTGCGGTTTCCACGGTCCTGCCAATCACGCGGCAACTGAGTAGGAAGGTACCAATCTCGCAAGCTTCATCTTGGTCGCGGGTAATACTCACGCCGACCAGTCCGTGGTCTCCGAAGCGGTCTCGAACTCGAATGGATAGCACTCGCGATCCCGGCTGGGCTGCCAATTCCGCGATCTGCTGCTCCCCGTAACGGCGCGTAGTGACATTGAACTGGTTGGTCTTTTGCGTGAGCTGAGCAACCCGGGCCAGCGTTGCCGGCACAACCGGCGCTATTTCGGCTTCCTGCTCAAGAAAGCGATAGAAATCTTCCTTCGACTGAAAAGTCTGCTCTGCGTGAGCGCGCTCGCGTTGTTCCGAGTAAAAAGTTGTGCGCTGCTGGTCTTCTGCAGAAAGGCTGAGACGCTCGAAAACCGGTTCGTCCCGGAGTGTAGCTGCGTACTGAAGCGGATCTTCTGGCAAATCAATAACCGCGACTTCCGGAAGCTGCGCCCGAACCTGTTCTCGCTCGAAGGGATTGTCATCCAGGAAGGCTAAGCTATCCATGCCGATGTTCAGTTCAGAAGCGATCTCGCGCAGACCTTGCACTTTGTCATTCCAGGAAATCCGCATAGCTGCAAAATTCTTTGGGCGCAGCAACATGCCAGGATGCTTTTCCAGCACCTCCATCGCGTCGTCCGGATTGTTCTTACTGCAGATGGCAAGCAGCATACCTTTGCGGGCCAAGTCGAGCATGGCGCGCTGCAAGGCCTGATAGCCCGCGCCCGGATATTCAGCACCCAGTTTGATACCGGTCATGCCATCCTCGCCAATGATTCCGCCCCACAGAGTATTGTCGAGGTCCACGACCAAAGCCTTCGCCGTCTTACCACTTAGGGGCGCGAGGAAACGCGACCACTCGCGGGAAATATGGATCAGCTGATCGGCGGCGATCGGCAGGCGTGCCGTCAGCCACTTGCGATCATCGTGCCAGCGGATGCGGCCATGGCGAGCGATCAACCCGTCGTAGTCGAGCACATACACGCCACGAAACTTATTCGCAGCCCGGCGGATATCCTGGTTAATGCGCTGGACGGCGTCCGGGAGTCCGGTCTCGATCTGGCAATCCAGAATGCCAAGTGCCGGACGAATAGGCTGCTCCAGGTTGTGGACGATTAGAGTTGCCTGGGTGCGTTCGCGAAACGCGCTCATCCACTGACTCATGCTGTTTGAAACGCGTTGCATCGCCTGTGTAACGGCTTCGCCCGGCATGTCGGCGTAATCCCTCCATAGATCAGGAGCGATATCAGCGGTTTGCACCGCCAGGATGACCGTGTTCGGCGCGAACCGGTAAAGAGAGCTTTCCGGATCGAGTATCTCTTGCGCAAACGCATTGAAGTCGCCAACGTGGACAGACAGATCAATACCGGTAGAAAAGGCGGCCGCCCGCAGCAGTGGCACAGCCGGCTCCACCGTGAATGAACGTAAAATTGCGAGCCGGAAGGGCACCAGAGAAATCCTGCCGCGAAGTTTTTCGAATCTGGAAACGACAAATGCCGCCGACGCCGGGCTGCTCTCAGCTCGCCATAGCTTAGCAAGCCGAAGAGCCGCACCGGTAGGTTGATCCCGAGAGATCAGGGCATCAGCCTCGCCGCGCAGATTCGCGATGTTGTTCTCGACAGCCATTTCTTACCGCTCCAAATATTCGATCAGCAACTTGTTCCTGGTGTAAACCCAGGCAATCCGGCGTCCGCCGAACGCGACGGCCGGAGTCGCTGGCCTCACCACCAGGGCACGCTGCGATCGGCAGCGTTTCAATTGCTCCTCAAGCGAATCCACGAGATAACAAACGTGGTGGATCCCTCCGCCTCTCTTGGCGGAAATTAGCACTGGCGAATCCTCCGCCGCCGGTTCGATGAGTTCGAACAAAGGGTCGGCCGGGTTTCCACTTTGAAGGAACGTTACTCGCACTTTCTGGTTAGGATCGTGGACTATGACGCCATCCCATACAGCGTCAAGCGAATTTGCAAGTCCCTTGACAGTCTGCTGAATGGAGGCCACCACCAATCCAACGTGATGAAAATTGCCCTGGGGTACCCAGGTAGCGGCGATTGAGACCACGGTGGACGTTAGTTCAGCGCCAATGGCAGTTTTTGCCCCGCGAGTCCGCACTTGGAGAGGGGTTCCTTGATTTCCAGCTACATCAAAGACTTTAGCACAGCTCGATACGCTCAACTAAGCTGGATTCGCTGCCTCGAACGATTACAGGACAATGACCTCCGGGAATGCCATGGCTTCAGGTCACGCCAGCAAGTGCCATTTCTATTGCATTCACGTCAGCGCCGATGTCTCGGCCGTCTGTTGCGGAGCCCAGCGCAGGAGAAGGTTTCTTGCAGGAAGCACCGTCATTCTCGTTACGACAAAGCGTGTATGGGCCAATTCCAGGTTCATGCACTTCGCGAATGCCAGCCGCACGCACGTCCTTGGGCGTGATATTGCCTGAGGGCCACCTCGAGCCTCCAATAATAAGGTTGTTGGTGAAATTGGAGTTTGCAAAACAACTCTTCAGCACCCCACCCGGGCCTTGCCGATCGGGCTCGCGCGCGCAATTTCGCTCTCCCCCTCCAGTACTTCCGATCTCGCGCTCGCCCGCAGAGGAGAAGATATTGTTCTTCACTGTGAAATTCGCAATCTTCTCCCCTGGGTTACCGATCGAGAATATCGCTCGAGGAACAAAAGCGGTTACATGTTCGATCTGGACATCTCGGAGCGGGGGTGCCACCGAAAAAATCATTGCGAACAGCCCAAAACCGTCGTAGTCCTTCTCGTGTACGTCCTCGACCAGAAGATCGTGAATACTATATCGTTCCCCTCCTGAACTCGCGCCTCCGGCATCCGAGGTACCATTGGCGATTTGGAAGACGTCCGCAACGTTCTTGATCTTGTTATAACGAATGGTCACATCGGTCACCGTGCAAGACGGACAATGATTGTTCTGGTTCTTGGGCGTGAGCAGGATCGAGAAGCCAGCTTGCGAGAAACCGCCCCAAACGTTTTCCAGCAAGTTTTGTTCGAACAAAACACGCTGAGCATTCTTAAGTTCAAAGTGGTTCTTCACGATGAAAGGATGGCCGGACACGCCACCAACGAACCCCGGTTCGCCTCGCTTCCAGATCATGGGCTTGAAGAGATGATTCCTGCGAATTTCGATGTCGCTCGGAGTGCGCGTGGCGCCGCCTCCACCAAACAGAATATTCTCGCCAGAGGCTTCCAGGAAGTTGTTCTCGATTTTGTATGGCCCTCCCGGGTTGTTGCCGCCGGTACTGCCAAGTGTCTGCGCATCGGTGCATGACCCAGTCCCGGCCACACAGTGGAAATCAGTGAAGAAGGAGTCGATTACGGCCACGTCGGTCGTGTTCACAAGCGCCAAACCGCGCGCGGTTTCGTCCTGCGCCGTTCCGTGAAACCACACGCGGTCGAAAATAAGATGATGGGCTGTGGCACTGCCCCTTTCTTCGCCCTCCACAAAAGCGAGCGCGGTGATGGATGCGCCCGCTGCTCCACGAGTGATCTCAAGTCCGATGAAGCGGTAGTGATTGGCTCCAGGTAAGAAAGCAAAAGGGCCAGAGCCGTTACTGCTGTCATACTCTATTTTCGCAAGAACATTACGAACCGACTTGCAGTGGAAATCAGGGCGCCCGGGAAGGGAAGCGACACCCGCGAAGCATGGAGTAAGCCTCGCGCCTTCAGGAGGCAGCTCGCTGTCAGCAGCACTCGTGCGCACTACAATCCATTGAACGTCAGGGCATCGTTTTTCAGGAAACCTGAACTTTCCTCTAAACACGGCGCCCGCCTGCAATTGCAGCGTGTCTCCGCAATCGGCGTTATTGATAGCACTCTGAAAATCGTCCCCTTCACGAATTGAGATTACCTTTCCACGAGCAGGTGTATCGGCAAGGGCACTCTTCACGACGACGCGTGGTAGCTCTGCTGGTCCGTCGAACCGGGAAGCCGCCCCGGGCGCTTGGGAAATATTACTGTCAGCATGGACGAACCAGAAGCTACCACTGAGTAAAACATAGATGATCAACAAAAACGCAGCGCAAAACCTGGAGTGAATCATGGTATGAAATGAAACGATTTACGAGAGCGGGGCCAACGGGCACTTCGATTCTATCCAAATTACTAGGCCGGGGCGTACCGCATATTTTGGGTATCATAGCACATCGCATAAAGGCTTGCCGCAGACCGCAATGCTCATTTCTGCGCGACATGGCATGAAGACGATTGTGGAATCACTCTTGCCGGTCTTCTGATCAAGCAGCGGAGTGGTTTTTATAGCCGCAACAGCACGTCCTTTGGCACACCCCATTTCGTAAAAACTTGCTACCGGTGTGTGGTGTATGCGATGTTGTTGCCAGGGAGTTCCAATTCATCCGTCGCTGGGAGCGCGATTCACGAAGCATGGGTCTTCAATTTGTTCTGACGTCGCCATCCGAGCAACCAGCATTACTCAGATTTTTGCTCGAAATCTATCACGCAGATCCTGACCTGAATTCGTTTCGCCCTGAGGTGTTGCAATGGAAATACTTCGCGCCGCACCCGGATTGGAACGGGCCTCGTAGTTTCTTGCTGAAGAACGACCAGGAAATCGTCGCTCACGCCAGCGTGTGGCCGGTTCGGCTCCAGACCTCCGGACCGGAACTCAAGGCAATTCATCTCCTTGATTGGGCTGCGCGCAGAGCGACGCCTGGAGCGGGCATTCAGATTCTGAGGCAAATCTCGGCGTTGGGCGATCTTTTGATAGCAATCGGGGGATCAGCTGACACAAGGGCAATCCTCCCGAAATTCGGGTACAAGAACGGCGGTGGATTGAAGAGGTATGTATACGTAGTTCGACCCTGGCTTCAGCACCGAACTAGCCGTCGGTACAACTGGAAGACTCCCTTGCGTTTCCTCCGAAATGCAGCCTCTAGTCTCAAAAGACTCCCACCAATCCCAAAAGATTGGCAGGCGAATAGAGTTCCGCATTTCGAGCACTCGGTGGAGCAAGTACTCGAAGCCCGAACGCCCCCCTCCCACCCACGTTCCGTAAGAACAGCTGCCGGGCTGAATTACATGCTCGACTGCCCGGCAGCTGAGTTCAGTGGATTTGTCGTTTCCAGAGCGAAGCAGCTGCGAGGCTACTTTGTGCTGGCAAAGGTAGGGAGACAGGCAAGGATTGTGGATATCCAAGGCGATCCTACCAATTCTAGTGAATGGCGCTCAATCTGTGCCCTTGCCGCCCACACAGCTTGCCAAGACCCTAGAATCTGTGAAGTGATCGTCGGCAGCTCTAGAGCGCAGATTGGAGAAAGCTTCGAGGAGATGGGCTTTTGGCAGCGACGAGTTGACCCGATTTATTATTACGATCCGCGCAATCTGTTCGCTCGGGGGACACTCCTCGAACTAAGTCTCATGGATAATGACTTTTCGTTTTTTTACAATCCCGAATACCCCTACATCTCTTAACAGAAGAGCCTGCCTGCAACCTGCAAGTCTCTGGTTGTCTAGACAATTCCTCCCGCGAACGTGTACTCCAGGTTCCAGCGCAGCCCTGGAACTGTTTTGGTCGGCCGGATGCGGCGCAGCCGGAGGGGATTGTCACCTTTGCGCACCGTCCCACCATTCGTGGTCACGCCCGTTTCGTATCCCAGTTGCCGGCTCAGAGTGACCGTACCATCAGCCCAATGCGGCTGCAATGCAGGGCAGGGATACGAGAAATGCACAACAGGTCGTCGCAGCTCCTGCTCTAACCTCCGTTTTGACTCGGAAAACTCGACTTGGGCGTCCGCCTCAGAGATGCGAGCCATATTAGGATGGGTCATCGTATGTGAGCCGACCGTATGACCTGCGTGAACGAGGGACCTCAGCTCATCCCAACTCATCATGGGACGATCCCTCGGGTTTGGCAATTCTGCTTCCAGGTCGCAACGTACTGACCCGACAAAGACTCGTTGGGCATGACCCGATAGCCTGCAGCAGTGGTTCGAGGCCTCCTCGAAAGCGAGCAATCGCTGCTCGGGCCTGTCGAGCGGCCAATTCTTCCCCGAGGGGTCTTTCCATGAGACCGCGTTGGCAGTGAGGAAGACGTATCGTAATTGGCTTGGCCAAGGCAAAGTCTGGCGATCCAGGCAATCGACAATAACATAAAAAACCCCGGGAATGCCTGCCCGATCCAATATTGGTCTCGCCACGAGGTAGTTATCGGCGTAGCCGTCGTCGAACGTAACCACCACGGATCTCGGCCGCAGTTCCTTTGCGCCTTTTGCAAAGAGAAAAACGTCCTCCAGGTTCACTGGATTAAAATGGCGAGCAATCACCTCCATTTGTCCTCGAAATACCTCGGTGGAATGGATGATGCCCCCCAAGGTGTCAGATTGCGCCGAAGGGTCATCCTGAACCGAGTGGTACATGATGATGGCGACTCCCTTGCCCGCAAGCTTGGAGGCGAGTCGCGTGGCTCTACTGCCAATCAGAAAACGCTTTAGGGAATTCTTGAGCATCGAAGGAGGGTGATGCCGGCCCGAGTTTCAGTATTGGAACTTACTGCTCCGATGACAGCGTGCACTCGGTTGACTGAACGCAAATCTGTACGGACCGAGTACGGGATTCGCCCGACGCACTTATTGTAACTCCTCACCGACCCGTAGTGCATCGCGAAGAAAGTGAGCCATCCCGACGATAGCTCGTTCTGGAATCCGATCCGGGGCTGATGGTGAAGAACGAAGCCGCTGTTCCAGTCTCTTAGTATGCTGTCAGAGCGCTCTGAATCAATCCAAGCCGACCATTTTGTAAGTTGCTTTGACAACCCTGGTATCGTGGATCATAATCTTCGCAATTGAAAGCTGGTCAGCGCCCCCTCGTCTTGAGGAGGACTTGTAATGGCCTCGGCTCACGATTTCGCGGAGATCGCCCGCAGCGCCTCGGAAGCCAGTAAGATCAAACTTCGGGACGTAGATCTTACTCGATACCAAAATCCCCCAGCCGACACATGCTATCCACTCGAATATGCGTTCCATCTGCTTGGGGACGTCCGTGACAAGCTGGTCGTGGACCTTGGTTGCGGATCAGGCGAAGAAGTTATACCGCTCCGACAGCGGGGTGCTCGTGTCATTGGCATAGACATTTCGCCGCATCTGATTGCAATTGCCGACGAACGATTGCGAAAGTATAGAGTTGATGCCGAATTACGGATCTGCTCGGCTTATGAGACGCATTTGCTAGATGAGTCGGTCGATGTTGTCTTCTGTATGTCGCTCCTACACCACTTGCAGTTGGATCGCGTTAAGAAAGAGATACGGCGCATCTTGAAGCCGCAAGGCTTACTTATTGTAAAGGAGCCAATACGTTTCTCCTGGACGATGAAACAGTTACGCCGACTATTTCCATCCAGAGAAGATGTGTCAGAGTTCGAGTATCCTCTAAATTCCAAGCAAGTGGGCGCACTGGTTGAGGGGTTCCAAGTGCTTGCCAGCCGGAGCTTTCGGACTCCTTTCGTGCCCCTGCTCACGCGGATGATCAAAGCACCTCACCTGAGGAGGCTGATTTGTTCCCGCGATGCCTGGATTCTGAGCCACTTTCTTGTGGTCGCACACTTTGCTACAATTCGGGTGATGGCTCTGAAGCCTGCGGCATCATCCGTCGCCTCGGCTTCGAATCACGACCAGTCTGCCGACGGATCTGCCGCTGCTGCCTGGCAGCAGCCAACTTCCGGTCCCGTTCGGTATGAATCTTGTGCTGCCGCCCCGCAAGCATCGGAGTGTGGTGGTTGCGCTCTTTCCTTATACGTTCGCTCCGCCTCTCATAACGGACGAACGCTTTCTCCATTTCCCCAACTGAGGCGGGACACGGTGTCCTGGTTCAGGCTGAAATGGAGAGGCAGTACATGGCGCTAGTACACGCCGGCAATCGCTGCCTGGATGGCACTGATGTCGGCCCCTAGATCCTTGCCATCGGTACCCGCGTTTTTGTAGGGACTGGTGGAACCCAACGTATAATCCCCGCCGATTCCGTTGTTGTAGTTCGCAAATTGCACACCCGTATCACTGGATGGAAAGAAGTTCCCGGTTGGCCACTGACTAGCCGTATAGTTGAAACTCGTACCTCCAATTATGGCGTTAGTTGTAAAAACGTATCCGCCTTGAAAACATGCGTTCAGACTAGTAACGGGCACATCCAAGGCCGCGCAGTTGGTCAACCCTCCGGTACTCCATATTCCAAGTTTTGTTGGGCCCACGATGTTGTTGGAGAACGTAAACCCATACATCGGCGGCAAAGACGTATCCGCGCCTAGAGACATGATTTTTCCGCCGCCAGCGTTTATATCTGGGAATCCGGTAACGTGGTTGATCATTACGTTGTTCAGAGGATTCACTGGATAGCCGTTGAACACTTGGAACAGTCCACCATTGCCGCTATAGAGACTGGCGTTGATGTCGTCAAGCGTAATGTCGTGCAGGCTCCAACGCTCACCTGCAGTTCCAAATGCTCCGGTGTCGGAACCAGAATCCGCCAGAGAAATCCCGGTTCCAGTATGGCTGATTTTGTTGTAGCGAATCGTTACATCGGTGACTTGGCAAATGTTACAGTGGCCGCCTTGGTTCTTGGGCGTCAACAAAATGGAAAACCCGACTTGTGAAAATCCGCCCCACGAATACTCGAAAATATTTCCCTCGACTAGAACACGCACCGCGTTTTTAAGTTCTAGAAGATTCTTAACCATAAACGGATTGCCACCCGCCCCGCCTACGAACCCTGGCTGCCCTTTCATCCAGATTAATGGCTTAAAGAAATGATTTCGCCGGATTTCAATATCGGTTGGAAAAGTCAACGATCCTCCCCCACCAAACAGAACATTCTCTCCCGAGGCTTCTAAAAAATTATTGGTAATCTTGTATGGCCCCTGCGCAGTAGAACTGTTTCCCCCACCCACTGCCTGAGCATCCGTACACGTGCCCACTACCGAAGTACAGTGAAAATCGCTGGTGTAGGAATCAAATATCGCGCCATTAGTGATCCCTCCTAGAGCAAAGCCAGTCTTAGTTTCATCGTTCGCTGTGCCGTGCAGCCAACTTCTGTCCACATAAATCTTGTCGGCGGTGCCGGATGACAGAGAAATAAGGTCATACACGATACCTATCCCCGCTGTTCTTGTAATTTCCAGCCCAAGCAGACGGTAGTGATTCGCGCCTGGCGCAAGAATGAATGGGCCGGACCTACTTTGAGGCTCTACCACCTGCGCTAGTACATTTTGATTGCTGGGACAAGTGAACGCTGGACGTCCAGGTAGCGAAGTCACGCCCGCATAACATGGAAGCATGCGTGAGCCCTCGACAGGTAAGCTCGAGTCGGGAGCGCTAGTGCGCAAGATGATCCAGTGCGAGTCATCGCATGCCTTCGCCGGTAACGTGAACGTGCCAGTGAAGGTCGCGCCGGCGGCCAGTTCAATCGTATCGCCGCAACTCGCATTGTTCAGGGCAGTCTGCAGATTGCCACTGGTGCTCACCGGTGTGTTCGTGCCAGGTGCGGGAGTGTCGGCTAGCGTGCTCTGTACGTACGTCCGCGGCAGTTCCGCTGGGCCATCATAATTTCCGCCCGTCGTCGGAGGCTGTATTGTTGAGACCGAGAGTGAGAATGTCTTGCTGGCAGTGTTGCTTCCGCCGTCGGCAACTTGCGCGGTGAACGAGAACTGCCCAGTCTGCGCGCTCGTCCCGTTCAGAACACCCGAACTGTTAAGCGTGATGCCTTGCGGCAATGAGCCGGCGGCGACGCTCCATTGGTAAGGAGTAATTCCTCCGCTTGCTGAGATCTGATACGAGTACGCGACTCCAGACTGTGCCCCCGGGAGCGAATAGGTTGTGATGGAGAGTGAAGGAGCACTGGAGCTCACCGAGACGATTGCGCTGGCTTTCTTGGTTGTGTCAGCCGCGCTGGTCGCGGTCACGGTTACGTTTGTGCTGCTGGTTATACTTGGGGCGGTAAACAATCCGCCGCTAGAGACTGTGCCGGCGGTAGCTGACCATGTCACTGCTGTGTTGCTCGTGCCCTGCACCGTGGCGGCAAACTGCTGATTTTTTCCAGAAGCCACACTGGTGGTGGCCGGCGATACCGCCACGCTGATGCTGGAACCCGAGGGGCTCACGGAGACGATTGCGCTCGCTTTCTTCGTGTTGTCAGCTGAGCTGGTTGCCGTGACGGTCGCGGCAGTGGTTGTCGACACACTGGGCGCCGTAAACAGACCGCTTTCCGAAATCTTGCCTGCGGTTGTGGACCAGATGACTGCTGTATTGCTCGTGCCCTGCACAGCGGCAGCAAATTGCTGAGTGTTTCCGGAAGCCACACTGGTGCTGGTCGGCGAGATCGTCACAATGATGCTTGATCCAGCAGAGCTTGAGATAGTGATCTGCGTTTTCAGCCTGCCCACTCGACCAGTCGAGTCAGTGGCCTTCACGGTGAAGTAATTGGTGCCTGTCATCGTTGGTGCACCCGTTACTGCACCCGTTTGCGAGTTCAAAGAGAGACCCGCGGGAATCGCTCCGTCTACGACCCCGAAATAGTATGGCGGAGTGCCACGGTTAGCCCAAACTGACCCCGAGTACGTTGTGCCCACAACTCCCGCGGGCAGATTGACGTGGACTATGGGCGACAAAGGGCCGCTATCGACCGCATGTGCATTAACAACGCCGAGTACACAGAATGCAGCCAGCAGTAGCAAAGAAATCTGCCCAACTGCTAGTGCATGCAACCGTGACAGGCGAGCAACATTCTCACGATTGCCGGAGCCGGCCAATTGAAGTGCCATTAGGTGACCTCATAACGAAAATTTTCGGGGGGATTCGTTCCCCAAGGCTCTCTATCGGCACTGTAACCAAAGTGTCACCAGATTGAGAGATCACGAGAGTTCTACTGGGAAGTGCTTCCTTTGGTGCAAGGCAGGCGGTCAGATTCCCTCGAGACCCAGCACTTCCAGATCTGGCGCGGTTTTTGGGGCAACTCCGGGTCCGCAGCACGGCGATTTCTGATGGGGTCACAAGAAGTACTTTCGTAATGCCTGGAACGCGTTCCTTACTGGACGGAGAAAACATTTTCCTCTCCGCATTCCGTCTTGAGTTTTTCACGGGCGCAATCCTTTAAGACTGATTGACTTGCAGCTTGCTCTTTGGCCTCTGGATTGCCTCTTTGCGGGGTAGGACATGATTTTTCGCGATGAGGCGCTTGGTGCGGACAGTTTTATTGGGAAGTGCGCTCGGTTTCTTGGCTTTCCTGCTGGACTTGGCGCTGGATCTCAAAGTGTCTCGACAGCGCCGGTATTGGTATTGATCCAAGTGTCCGGTCCGACCGCAACCCTGATTGCCGGACAGAGCCAGTTCCGCAAACTGGAGCTCTTCCGACACTAACTAACGTCGCGACTGTCGCCCCTGGCGGCATGCTTATAGCCAGAGCAAGCGGCACCTGCTCCATCACAGCAAAAAATCGGTGCGGTGAGCGGATCTTTTAGCCTGACGGTTGCTCCTACGCTGGTCTCAATTGCCATTGCACCGGCGAATGCGTCGATAGCCTTCAAAGCCACCCAACAGTTGCTGACGGTGGCAGCGGCCGTGTTTGAGGAAGCTCGCGGTTGTTGTGAGCTCCTGCGTGCTATTGTCGCTGGGGTCGACGGGACGGCGGTTTTGACGGTGCAATAGGTACCGCGAGCTACCTGCCGAGAATTACAGCGCGCATCCGATCGTAGGCCGCATTTCCGAGGAGACGCTTCGCGCCATTGCGCAGACCGACTCTCAAGCCGAGCCTCCAGAGTGTCTCTCCGCGGCACAACTTCTGAAACGCAGGCTTGGTGAGGCCGCGCGTAATGGCCACCCGGCCAAGCAAAAAGGGATTTGTTGCAGGAGAGTTCGCCCGCGGACTGCTGGTCGCCACGGTGCGATATTCTGCGTTTTTTGCCATCTGAATTGCTCTGGCATCGTAGCGCCCGCCGGGACACGAAAAGTGCTCGACAGGCTTGCCAATTATGTTTTCAAGAACGTCCTTCGAATAAACGATCTCGCGGTTTAGATCGGCATCATCCAAATCGGAAAGATAAGGGTGAGTCATCGAGTGGCAGCCAATTTCAAAACCGAGATCGCTCAGTTCGCGTAGTTGAACAGCAGACATGTAGCCAGCCTTGCCGAGAAGTCCAGCGGCAACGTAGAAAGTGGCACCAAAACCAAATTCCCTTAACACTGGAGCAGTCGCCAGCAGATCGGTTTCGCATCCATCGTCAACCGTAATTGCGGCGGCTGGAGTTGAGAATTTTAGTGCATTGGTTACGCTGATGCCCTGCAATCCCATCTCCTGGATTGCAGACATCTGCGATCTGAATTCATTTAGGGAAATTACGTAACGTGCGTAGCCGGGTTCGGACTGGCATAAATTCCGGTTTGGAAGCAGAAGCTCGTGATACATCAGAAAAACGGTAGCTGGTTCCGGCATGGTTATTTCCCGCCGACCGGCTGGAGGTGAGGGGAGAGAAATTTCAGTAGTTGGTCTTGCAGAAACGGGCCGCAGGCGATCAGGCCGCCCATCCGCGGGTCCTTACGGTTGCAGATGAGCTCTGTATTCCACCTTGTCCGGACACATCCGCCCGCGCTGGCGACCAGCGCTGCCCCCCCGGCGACATCCCATTCGTGTTTTGGAACCAGTGTGAACGTGATGTCTGCTTGGCCCGCTGCAACCCTGGCGAGTTTGTAGGCCACTGAGCCCATCGCTTCAACCTTGAAGGGCGCGCTCTGAAACATTGTCCACTCGCCGCGTTTGGTCTCGCTGCGGCTGGCCAGAACGAGTGCTCCTTCGAGAGTGCGCCGCTGGCTGGCTCGCGCCGGCATCCCATTATAAGTAAGCCCGGAATCAATCGAACCAAGGAAAACTTCATTGGTCACGGGATTGCAAATGCCCCCGGCAACAGGTCGGCCGCGATCAACCAACGCGATCGAAACGCAGAATTCAGGGATTCCCGCGACAAACTCGCGGGTCCCATCCAACGGGTCCACGACCCAAACCCGGGAACGGAAAAGCCGTGAGTGGTCGTCCGCGCTCTCTTCCGAGAGCCAGCCTTCGCCGTCGCGTAGCAAGTTCTTCCGTAGTACCGCATCGAGTTCCCGGTCTGCATCAGTGACCGGATCATGTCCGGCCTTGTATTCAGCTGCGATTTCTCCAGGCGTAAAGCGGCTGAATACCTGCTTCGCTGCTTCGATGGCAGCCTGGATTCTTTCAAGTACGTCGGAATAGGAGGATCTTGGCATGGGCGATATTCAGTGCATCGGCGCCCACAGCATTCTGGCGCCTGTAGTGAGGAGAATCGCACAGAGGATACGCCGCAGCCAGAGCACAGGAACACGAGTGCTGAGATAGGAGCCGATCAGTCCGCCCGGGATTGAACCGATCAGCAGATATCCGACCAGCGAGAGATCAACGTTTCCCAGACGAAAGTGCAAAAGACTGGTGACACCGGTCAGCACGACTGCATGAACAATATCGGTACCGACCATGACTCTCGGCGGATAACTATAGAACAGCAACAGAAGCATCATGATGATACTGCCCGATCCAACCGAAGTCATTCCAACCAGGAAGCCCGCGAACAAACCGATCACCGCCATTCCCGCGAACGACTTGGCCGTCGGCGGGCGGTTCGCCACTTGGGCTTCGATCCGGCGCTGCAAAAGCAGCAGACTTGAAACCACAATCAAGAGAATTCCCACCGCGGTCTTGATGAAGTCGTTTACTCCTGCGCCATGCACAACCCGAAGATGCTGCAGCAATCTCACACCTAGAATCGAACCGGGCACGCTGCCCAGCGCGAGGGCAATCACCACTTTGCGCCGCACCGTTCCTTTACTCAGATGGACGGCGCTGGATGGAATCTTGGTTATGAAGTTGAATAACGCGTCTGAACCAACCGCAATGATTGCGGGAATTCGCAGACCGAAGATCAGAACTGGCAGCAGCAATACGCCTCCGCCGAGCCCCGTCAGGCCGATCAGCGCGCCAACCGCCAAGCCGATCAGTATCTTGACCGTGATAAGTTCCATCGCCAGTTAGTTATTACGCCCCTGCTGAAAGCACAGGTTCGGGACTGACTCCGATGAAGCCCTGCTGCTCCAGGTGCAAAATGATTTCCTGAGCGGCTTCTTCCGCGCTCAAATCAGCGGTGTTGATCACCACCTCGGCGTCGGTAGGCGCTTCGTAGGGATCAGAAACACCCGTGAACTCCTTTACGATCCCGGCACGCGCTTTGGCATAGAGTCCCTTGCGATCGCGCTGCTCACAGGTTTCAATTGGGGTGGCAATGTGTACCAGAATGAAGCCTCCGTAGGGCTCGATCATCTGCCGCACCTGCTTACGCACAGAATCATATGGCGCAATGGGCGCGCAGATGGCGATCCCCCCATTCTTGGTGATCTCCGACGCCACGTAGCCAATCCGCCGGATGTTGATATCGCGGTGCTCTTTGGAGAAACCCAGTTCGGAGGAGAGGTGTTTGCGAACCAGGTCGCCATCGAGAATGGTCACCGGTCGTCCCCCTACCTCGAGGAATTTCGTGAGCAGGACGTTGGCTATGGTTGATTTGCCCGACCCCGAAAGTCCAGTGAAGAAAATCGTCACACCCTGCTTGTGCCGCGCAGGAAAGCTGCGGCGCAACTCCCGCACTACTTCCGGATATGTGAACCATGCGGGAATATCGCGTCCCTCGTTAAGCCGGTCGCGCAATTCAGTTCCGGAAATATTCAACACCCGGGCACCCTGCGATACTTCATTGTCGGGGACGTAGCAGTCCTGATTTTCGAGATAGACCATCATGCTGAAAGGCACCATGGTGACCCCGATTTCGTTCTCGTGCTTCTTGAAAACTTCCTGCGCTTCATAGGGCCCGTAGAATGGCTTCCCATCGGAATCTTTACCGGGGCCGGCGTGGTCGCGGCCAACAATGAAGTGGGTGACGCCGTGGTTCTTTCGGATCAGTGCGTGCCAGATGGCCTCTCGCGGCCCGCCCATGCGCATCGCCAGCGGCAGCAATGATAGCTTTGCCGTTCCCGGAGGATACTTCGCCAACAGAAGCTGATAGCAGCGTACGCGAGTGAAGTAATCTACGTCGCCGGGTTTAGTCATTCCGACCGAGGGATGGATGAGCAGATTCGCCTCAACCACTTTTGCGGCGCGGAAGGTCAATTCCACGTGCGCGCGATGCATAGGATTGCGCGTTTGGAAGGCGACAACGCGACGCCATCCCATGCGCGAGAATTCCGTGCGCAGTTCCGCAGGCGTCAGCCTGAGAGTTTTGAAATCGTAGTGCGTCGGCAACTGCAGGCCTTCCACTTTCCCGCCCACGTACCAGGGATTTGCTTTGTTCAGCAGATAATCGACCCCAGGATGCACAGCGCTGGTGGTGCCGAAAACTGATTCAGCTTCGGCTTTGCGGTCCGGTTGCCATACTTCTTCCACGTCCAGTACAGCAATCATTACGCCTTCGGGATCACGCAGTGCAATCTTGCTGCTACCGGGCTGCAGGTTCTTGGCAAACTCCGCGGTGACGTCGAGCGTGATCGGCATCGGCCACAGGACGCCGCTTGCCAGGTGCATGTTGTGGCAAACGCGTTCGTAGTCGGCGCGCTTCATGAAGCCACGAAGCGGAGAAAATCCTCCGCTCAATAAAAGCTCGAGATCGCATAGCTGGCGGGGCGTGAGGTCCCAGGAGGGCCACTCGCGGGAGTGGGCTTTCAATTCTGCGTTGCGTTCGGCCGAGGCAACCAGCTCTACGAGGTCACCGCCGTGGGGCGGAATAAGATGGCTTGTCGAAGTCGTCAAAACGCGAAACCTCCGTGATTGTTGTGAATTTCCCCTGGATGATTTCCAGCCGCGCACAGCCAAAACTGAGGATTAGAAGACGGTGTTCTGCCGGCTATTTCTAATTTACCAGCACCGAGTGCATTCTGAATGTTATCAAAGTAATTCGGCGAAATCCGATTCCCCTTGGAAGTCTGTTTCCTGGGCAGGCCTTTACTTCGAGGAAGGATGCGCTACCGCGACGGCGGCAGCATATCCAGCAGGCGCGCTCACGCGGAGGATACGCCATCGCTGTGCCTCAGACGCATCCGGCCGGGTTGCGAGTTTAACGGTCGTCCTCTCGCCGGCGGCAATGGATACATCGAAAAGTGCGAGCGGAAAGAAGAGTCCGTCCCCACGCGCTTTGACCAGAGCCTCTTTCCGGGTCCAGCAGTGAAAGAATGCTTGCCAGCGAATTGCCTTGGGGAGATTCATCAAAGCCTGCTGCTCCGAAGCCGAGAAAAATCTCGCCGCAACCTCGTCAATGTTGATATCCTTCCGCCACTTCTCTATATCAATTCCGATCTGACGCCCGCGGCAAATTGCGACCAGCACGCATCCGCTGGTATGAGACAGATTGAACTCTAGGCGCGCTGCCAAATGTGGCGCAGCAAGAGACGGTTTACCATGCTCCGAATAGGAGAAGCGCAAATCTTGCGGTGCAGTGTCAAGGTATCGGCCCAGCAACATCCTCAACATGCCTCGGGCGAAACCAAAATCCTGACGGTCCTGATCAAAATGGAACCGCGCCATGCGATCCAATTCATCTTTCGACAGCAGTGGAATCAACTCCTGAGGCCGGAAAGCGCACCTTTGCGGGTTGCCGTTCCACACATGAATTTCATACTCTCCGAGGCTGTGGTGGCACGGTTTCTCGGACAAGGACGAAAAATCGAAGGTGAGCAGTCGCAGACCTTGTGGCGAATCTATTCCTCCCCGGTGCAGGCCGACCTCACTGGGGCAGACTGGGCTATGAATTGTCACGAAGCGGTAACCACCTCAGCTGACTCGATTTTATTTTCGGTATCGGGCACTCGATCGCTTTGCGAGTGGAGGTCCTTAAGCCTCTGCGACAGCGCGGCGGCCAGCTCGCGCACATAAGGCTCTCGCAATAGCAGCCGGTGTTTGGCATTCGGTAAGACTTCGATGTACACACCCGATGCGGTCCTCGATCCCCAGCCGAGCAGTTTGTCTTGGTGATAGTAAAAGGGCTGCTTGGGAGCCTTGAAGATCGTAATCCTGCTCTGAACACGTGCTGGCACAAAATCATCGCCAGGCCAGTACGTGTGAAGCCACGCGCTCTTAGGCGGCGCTGATTTCAAACCCACCCACCATTGGATCCGGTTTCGCAGCGCCTTCCGCGCCATTGCAAGCTTTGCGCGCCAGGACCGATCCCAGAATTCTCCTAGGCGCCGATAATAGTAATAGATCTTCCAGAGCCTTCGATTCTGAGTATTCTCGATCACCCAAGTGTCCATAATGGCGAGCAGATTCACTTTCTGCCCCTGCGATTCCAGCAGCCGCGTCATTTCGAAAGCGATCCGCGCTCCTTCGCACATGCCTCCGAGATAATAGGGTCCGTCTGGCCGAACCGTGCGCATCGCGTGGATGTAATCCGATGCAACCTTTTCATATTCTTCGGCAGTATACGGACGGCGCCCCGCGCGTGGACCCGGGCCTGGTGCCTGGAGCATGTAAAAAGGCTGGTCAGACCCCATATGCTCGGACAATTTCAAATATCCGAGAGCATTTACTCCCGGCAAAACTGCCGCGAAGAAAGCGGGCAGCGACCCTTGCCCTTGAATCTCGCGCAGGATGGACCTGTCCACGTCATCTGTTCCCCGCAACAGGTTGGCCAGGTATTCGATCGTCGCGCCTTGGAACAGCGCCAGCAACGGAATGTCCTTGCCGGTTTCCTTCTTGATTTCTCCCATGAGCTGGACTGCCATCAGCGAATGGCCGCCCAGGTCGAAGAAATTGTCGGTGACGCCAATCTTTTCTTTATTCAACACGCGCTGCCAGACCTTTAGCAGCGCAGATTCTGCCTCATTGCGCGGCGCAATCGTTGCGCGTTGTGTTTGAAGGTGTTCCGGCTCCGGCAACGCTTGGCGGTCGATTTTGCCATTGGCATTGAGCGGCAGTTTCGGCAGTAGCACGACCGCCTGCGGCACCATGTAGTCCGGCAATTGCTGCTTCAAGTAGGCGCGCAGCTCTTCTGCTCCGGCCGTGCCCGCCACCGGCTGCTCCCGGCTGGGGACCACATAGGCCACCAGCCGTTTGTCCCCTTGCGCGTCTTCCCGCGCCAGCACCACGGATTGTTTAACCGACTCGTGCCGCGCCAGCACGGTTTCGATCTCCCCCAGCTCAATGCGGAAGCCGCGCACCTTCACCTGGTCATCGCCCCGCCCCAGAAACTCGATGTTCCCGTCTTCCCCGTAGCGCGCCAGGTCCCCCGTGCGGTACATCTTGCCTTCCGGGTCGGTGGTGAACGGGTTCGGGAGGAAGCGTTCCAAAGTTTTCTCCGGCTGTCCCAGATAGCCCGCCGTCACCCCCGCGCCCGCAATGTACAACTCACCCGTCACTCCGATGGGCACTGGCTCCAGGTTTTGATCGAGGATGTACACCTGCGTGTTCTGAATCGGCCGCCCGATGGGAATGCTCGCCAGCTTCGCCTGTTTCCAGTCGTATTCCTTCAACTTCAGCGTCAGCGAACCCACCGTCGTCTCGGTCGGCCCGTAGTGGTTCAGAATCTCGCAGCCGGGATGGAGCCCGGCAATCTTCTCCAGCAGCTTCGGCGTCAGCGTCTCTCCGCCCAAGATCAGGTACTTCCGCGGCAGCAGTTTCCCGGCCTCTTCATTCAGCGCCTGCAGCAGCGCCTGCAGGTGCGAGGGCACGATCTTCAACACGTCCACCGGATGTTTCGCCAAATACTCCGCGAACTGCCGCGGATCGGTCGCCATCTCGTAACCCACAATGTGCAAGCCGCCGCCGGAAATCAGCGCTGGATAAATGCAGGTGTTGCCCAGATCCGCGCCCAACGTCGACACCGTGGCAAACTGCAAGCCTTCGGGATCTTGCTCCAGCTCCAATCGCTGCGTGATGAAGTGCGCATAGTTGACCAGATTGCGGTGCTGCACCGCCACCCCCTTCGGCACCCCCGTCGATCCCGAAGTGTAGATCACATAAACCAGGTTCTCCGGCTTGGTGTTGGCCGTGGGATTGGCTTTCGATTGACTCGCCCACCGCTTCCGATCGCCATCCATCACCACCACCGCGCCCCCGAACTCCGGCATCTGGGCTGCCAGTTGGGATTCGGTGATCAGCGCCACCGCCCCTTCCAGCTGCTGCTGCTGCCGTGCCGCAGGATTATCCCGGTTCAGCGGAACATACGCGCCCCCGGCTTTCAGGATGGCCAGCACCGCCACCATGGTCTCCGCCGAGCGCTCCAGGCACAGTCCCACCAGCCGGTCCGGGCCCACCCCCTGCTGGCGCAAGTAGTGCGCCAGTTGGTTGGACTGTTCATTCAGCTCGCGATACGTGAGGGTCTGCTCACCACAGCGCACCGCCAGGCGCTCCGGGGTGCGCGCCGCCTGCTGCTCAAACAACTCCTGCAGGCATTGCTTCTCCGGATACCCAGCCGCCGTCTGGTTCCACTCCACCAGCAATTGCCGGCGTTCGCTCTGCGGCAGCAGCGGCAACTTCCCTACCACCGTCTCCGGATTCTCCACTGCCGCTTGCAGCAGATTCCGGTAATAACCCGCCATCCGTTCCACCGTCGCCCGCTCCACCCGCGAGCCGTCGTAATGGAACTCCAGCTCCAGTTCCGATTCCCGCCGCACCACCGAAAGCCGCAGCTTAAAACGCTCGCTCATGACCTGCGCCCGCTCCAGCCTGAACCCCACCCCCCCATACTCCTGCCGCCCGCCCAGATCGTGCGAAGTGAAACCGAATGGCAGAACCGGGCTCTCCGCTTCAGAAATCTGGGTCCAAGCAAAACTCTCTTGCCAATTTCGCGCCTCCGCAGTCGTCGACTGAATCCTGTCAAGCAGGTTGCGGACCGAGATCTCGGACCGAAGCTCCGTTCGAAGCGGAAGCGAACGTGCCAGGGGGCCCAATGCCGCTTCGAGCTCCGCATATCGCCGTCCATTAAATTCACAACCGATCGCGATGTCCTGCTGCCCTGAAAGCCGGAAGATGAGCACATTCCAAGCCGCCAAAAGAACATCATCCGCTGAGGCATTCTGCGCCGCAGCAAGCGAACCGATTCTCTTCGCCAATTCTGAAATCGACAACCACACAAACTCCGGCGAGAAAGCCGCTGCCTCCTGCCTCTTTTCCAGTGGCAGGCTGACGGATCCCAGCGAAGAGAAGTCGAGGCCTCGGCAGTGGTCCCGCCAAAAGTCTCTGCCACTTTTCGTTTCCTCACTCACAAGCAGCTCGTTCTGCCACTCGGCCAGATCGGCATATTGCATCACGTCATCCGCAGCGGCGCGGTGGTCACTCCCATAACTTGTTCCGATTTCCTTGCAAACATTCTTCAGCGTCGCCGCGTCGGCACAGAAAGCCGGCAGCGTCAGCACCAGCGTGTGCTGCTTCGGGCTGGTCGTCACCAGCAAGGCGCGAAGCGCTGGCCCTTTTTCGATATCTGGAACAGCTTGCTGTTCGCGCCGCAGAAGCTCTGCAACTCCAGGCGTGGGGTTCGCAGAATGCTCAAAAAGAAATCGCGGGTCTTCCTGGATTACCTGAAACGGCAGCTTGACACCCGTTTGCCGACGGAATGCAGTCCGCAGAATTTCATACTTCGAGACGACTTGTTGCAGCACCCGCTCCAGCCTCGCAAGATCCAGATTTCCTTCGATGCCGATAACGCACTGAGCGACTTGCGGCACGCCGCATTCGTACTGCGACCATGCGCGCTCCTGTTGCAGTGACAGCTTGAAAGCAGCCGTCGCCAAGGTAGGATTCGATGACATTGTTTCTGCCTGACTTCGAACTCAAAACTCCATTCTGACAGTCCGACTGCGGTTTGGCACCTTACTTTCGTGACTCTACGATGGGTTTTAGACGCGTTGATCCTGGCTGAGTTTGTGCCGCTGAAGACTTGGTATTGGTGAGCAGCAGATAAGCATAAAAATCGCTGTTGCCAATTCTTTGCCAGCCAGGAGCAGGAACGAACACCTCCAAAGGCGGCATTGCTTGGCCAATTACGGCCGTTGCACCAGTCTTACGAAAACTCTCCAGGACCTGCGACTGCACAGATGGGCTTGAAGACCAGAAATATTCTGCCTGTTCATGGGGGATTTCAGCGATCACCCGCACTTCCAACAATCGTGCCCACTCGACGCGGTGAGACCCTCCGATGCGTCCCACTCTGTCCCCGGCTTGCACTCCCATCGCCCGCAACCCCTTGGCGACCTCCCATTGCGGATGTTGGCTGCGCCGAAATCCTTGGCGGAAATCTCCGGCTGCCGACAGGGTCATCGGTATTCCAAGCGCAAACAGCAGAGCGAACGTGGCGCCCACAACCAGTCTTCTAGATTCGTCTCCTTTCGATAGCCGCACGCTTGAAAACAATGCCGTCCACAAAACGATGAAGAACGCCGCCACATATCGTTCTTGGACAAGCACGAGCAGATACATACACAGGGCTGCAATCGCTGGTAGCCAAACCGGCCACAATCGCAGCGTTGCCGCGAGTGAGGCCAGCGGCCGTCCGGCTGCGCAGAGTACAAGCAGGACAACCATCAAAGCAGCCTCATGGGTGAAGAGTAGATCGAAGCACAACCCTGCATTTGAGAAAATTGCGTTCAATTGCCGGCGCGGAATTATCCGTGGCCGCGCTCCCTCGGCCCAATAAGTGGGATCGTACCAAGCAGGCAAGGTGCCACCGACTGGTCCCACAAAAGCGTAAACCGGCGGGAATTCGAATATCTTCTGCGGCGGATGTTGAAACTTGCCGCCCGCAGTACCGAGATCCTGCATGTTTACCTCAGTTAAGTAGGTCCATCCACCGCTGTCCCCAAACGTGAAATGGCCGCTCTTGTGGGACAATCCGGCAATGAGGGGGAACGAGACCAGCAGGAAAAGCACAGCCGCAAGCAACACCCGAGGAGCTGCTAGCTTTAGCTTTCCACTCACAAGCAGGGCCACCCCCAAAAAAACAAAGGCGAGAGGAAACATGAGCGTTTTCGCGTAGTACCCGAGTCCAAGGGTCAACCCCAGAAGGGCAAACGAGTACCAACTCTTCCAGCCACTCCGGATTTTCAGAACTATCGCAATAACAAGGTATACAAACCCGCTCATCAACATGTCAGGACTTACACGTTCCAGCGTAATAAGCGTCAGCGACAACCAAAGGAAGATCAAATATCCGATCACCCTGAGCGTCCACTCCGGCAGAACAAGCTCTGCATCTTGGAGTTTCTGGCGGGAAACTCGGCTGTCAATAAATGTCTGCAACATGAACTCGTAGGCGGTAAGCGCGAATACGTAAGTAAGAAAATTGACTAAGTGGACCAAAGTAAATTCCCAATAGGGCGAAGGTTTCAGGAGAGACTTGGCCAACGCCAGCAGCCATGGATAGAAAGGGCTCCAATGTCCAACGGCAAGCATCTTCCAACCGCCGCTCAAGTACGCATCCGCCATGTCGAGGTACGAGATTCCGTCCGAATTCATCGAGTGACGATTGTTCCATGCCTGCAGGAAACCAAACACGAGCGCAACACACCAGAACAGAATCCGAAGCCTGTGCTGGAGAGTCTTATTCTCGATTCCCGTCGCGGTTGGGTACTCAGATTTCTCGGGGGAAAGAACTGTGTTCACGTTAGCTCCCTTTCCGGGGCGGTGTTTCGCGGGCAAGTACCTGCAACTGGTGCTCCAGGTCCTGGAAGCGTCTTGCAATTGTGTGTATCACCAGTCCGGCTGTGATGGACAGGAATCCGGACAACACCAGACCAACAGCAAGGACCGCAGAGGGCAATCTCGGCACCAGACCTGTCTTGATAAATTCGATGACGACGATCGTTCCTGGAATGAGCCCTAATCCAATGCAAAAAAGGCCCACGGCACCAAAGAACGTGAGCGGCTTGTAGTCACGGAACAGCGCCAGAATCGTAGTTAGAATTAGACGTCCATCATGCAGAATCCGAATCTTGGAGTGGCTCCCCTCTGGTCTTGCAGTTAAATCTGCGGGGATCTCGACGATTCTGTAGCCACGCGCCAGCGCCTTAATCGTTAACTCTGTCTCCGTCTCAAAACCTCCCGTTCGAAGCGGTATGTTCTTAACAAATTCTCGATTGAAGGCGCGATAGCCTGAGAGGATGTCAGAAAGCCTCAGCCCAAAGATCATGTTGATTACGGCTAAAAAGAACTGGTTACCAATTTGGTTGAGCGCCTTGAATTGGCTTTGGGATCGCTCCATCAACCGCGATCCCACCACCATGTCAGCCTCTCCGTTGAGCACCGGAGCAATTAACTCGTGGACCTTGGCCGCCGGATAAGTCCCGTCCCCGTCAACCATGACATACACGTCCGATTCCACATCCCTGAACATGCCCTGCACAACGTATCCTTTGCCTTGCCTCCGCTCAAAGGCGATGCGAGCGCCCGCGGTTCTTGCTACTTCGACAGTTCGGTCCTCGGAGTTGTTGTCGAATACGTATATCTGGGCATTTGGTAATTCCGCCCGAAAATCTCTCACCACCTTCCCGATCGTCAGTTCCTCGTTATAACAAGGAATGACAATGGCCACACGCGCAGAGCTCGAGGGCTCGTCGGTCCGCGTACACGAATCTGCGGAAGCTTGGGCGGGAGTCGAGTTGCAATCCTTCGATTCAAGAATCGTCTGATTCATATGTCTGTCTCTTGTTTTTACTGAGATTTCCATTCTGTCGAGCTAGCCGCCTTCAAGCCGGTCAAGTTATTTCTTCATACAAGAATTTGTTCTGACAGCCCCACCACGGGTTAGCACCTTACGTGCGTGACTCTCCCGAAGTTTAAGCCTCAATCGCTTTGCGGCGAATCTTGCGCAATTTCTCCAGGCCAGCCTCCTGGAATTTCTTCTGTTCGCTCCCGCGCTGCTGCCTTTCCGCCTCGTCGAGCGCGACAAAAAGGGACTCCAGCCTGATTCCCGGATCCTCGCAGACTTTCCTCAGCAGACGTTCGTATTGATTAGCTACTCGTACGATCGTGTTCGCCTCGAATAAGTTCGGGTTGTACATCCACATGGCCGAAGGATCGTCCTCCGGATTGTTGATAAAGACGACTAGATCAAAGCGCGAAGAACTGCCCACGCCCAGCGGCCCCAGCTTTAGCCCGCCAAATTCCCGCACAATCTGGGGAGTGTTCTGCATTACAAACAGCACCTGCACCAGCGGATTGTGACTCAGACTGCGCTCTGGCCGTAACTCTTCGACGAGTTTGTCGAAGGGAAGGTCCTGATGCGCCATGGCCTCCAGCGAAATCTCGCGCACCTGCTGAAAAAAGTCTGTAAAGCTTGCCTCACGGTCCAGCCGGACGCGCATGGGGAGAAGGTTCACAAAGAATCCGATCAGCCTTTCGGTCTCGAGCTGGTTGCGGTTCGCGAGATCGGTGCCAATCACTATGTCGTCCTGCCCCGAAAGGCGCGCAAGCAACAGTTGGAAGCCGGCCACCAAAGACATGAAGAAGGTGCCGCGCTGAGAACGGCTAAAGGTCCGCAGGTCGCGAACAAGCTCCCCGGGCATCTCTTGGCGGTGCTGTGCTCCCCCAAAATGTTCCCTCTCCTTGCGCGGGCGATCAGTTGGCAGCTCCAGCACGGCTGGCGCACCCTCTAGCTGCTGGCGCCAATATGCAAGTTGTTTTTCGAGTACCTTGCCCGAAAGAAACTCGCGCTGCCACACCGCATAGTCTGCATACTGGATCCCCAGTTCAGGCAGGGACGACGGTTTGCCCTCCAGATTCGCTTCATACAGCGTAGCCAGCTCCTGTGACAGCACGCCCAACGACCAGCGATCAGTGATGATGTGGTGCATCATCAGAATGAGCGCATGATCATCGCTGGCGATTTTGATCAGCCCCGGCCTGAGCAGTGGCCCTGTCGCCAGATTGAATGGCTTCTGGATTTCTTCGCTAGCGAGCTTGCGAGCCTCGGCTTCGCACATCTCCAGCGTGGGAAGATGACTAACATCAACAACAGCCAGCTCCACCTGAGCGTGCTTAGCGATAATCTGTACCGGCTGGTCGTTCATAGTGGCGAATGACGTACGAAGCGACTCGTGCCGCCTCACAATTTCGTTCAGGCTCTTCTCGAGAGCTTCTACGTCGAGCGGGCCCTTCATGCGCGTGATGTACGAGACGTTGTAGAGCGGGTTGCCCGGCTCCAGTTGATCTAGAAACCAGAGCCGCTGCTGAGGAAAGGAGAGCGGCAACGGCCTGTCCCTAGGGACCGGCCGCAGCGGAGGCGCTTCGAGTCCGCATTCTTGACGAGTCAACGCTTCCACCTGCCGTGCCAGTCCAGCCACGGTTGGCGACTCGAATAAGGTTCGCAGGGGAAGCTCGGTTTTAAATGCCAGTTTTATCCGGGAAACGAGTTGCGTCGCCAGCAGCGAGTGCCCGCCAAGGTCGAAAAAGTCATCTTCCACCCCCACCTGCTGCAGTTTCAGAACCTCCGCCCAGATTCCTGCGATGATTTCTTCTGTCAAGGTGCGTGCGGTCTTCGCATCCCGGGTCGAGCCGGTCGTCCCGTAATCCGGGGCGGGCAGCCGTTTGCGATCAACCTTGCCACTCGTTGTGAGGGGCAGTTGGTCCAGTTCAACGATCGCTGCTGGCACCATGTAATCCGGCAAACTTTTTTTGAGGTGTTCGCGCCCCTCTGCCATCGTCAGATGTGCGCCCGCTTGCGGCACCACATAGGCAACCAGGCGCTTGTCGCCAGGAGTGTCCTCGCGAACTACCACTATTGTCTGCCGCACTGTGGGATGCTGCGCCAGGGCGCTCTCAATTTCTCCAAGCTCAATGCGGAAGCCACGCAGCTTCACCTGATGATCCATCCGGCCCAGATATTCAATGTTGCCGTCGGCCCACCAACGGCAGAGGTCGCCGGTCCTGTACAGGCGCGCCCCGGGCTCTTTGCCAAAGGGGTTAAAAATAAATTTCTCAGCCGTGAGTTGGGGCCGGTTTAGATACCCACGTGCCAGCCCGACTCCGGCAATGTGCAATTCACCGGGCACTCCGATAGGTACCGGTTGCAGGCGTTTGTCCAGGATATAAATCTGTGTGTTCCAGATCGGACGTCCAATCGGCACAATGCTGCGCTCACTTTCCGCATGGCACTGCCAGTAGGTAACATCCACTGAAGCTTCAGTCGGACCGTAGAGATTATGCAGTTCTGCGCCCAGCCGCTGGAAAAATCGCTGCTGCACCTCGAACGGCAGTGCTTCGCCGCTGCAAACTACCCGCCGCAGGCTAGTACACTGCTCCACCCCGTCAGCTTCCAGGAAAATCCGTAGCATCGACGGCACGAAGTGCATGGTAGTGATTTTCTGTCGGATAATTAAATCGATGAGATAGTTTGGATCCTTGTGCCCTTCCGGTCGCGCCACTACCAGGCATGCCCCGGTCATCAGCGGCCAGAAGAACTCCCACACAGAAACGTCGAAACTGTACGGCGTTTTTTGCAGCACTCGATCGCTGCCCTCCAGCTGGTACGCGTGCTGCATCCACAAAAGACGATTTACTATGCCCTCATGCACGTTCGGGACACCCTTGGGTTTTCCCGTTGAACCCGAGGTGAAAATCGCATAAGCCTGGTCTTTGCCATTCGTGAGGCAGGGCGGATTGGTCTCCGGTTCGTTTGCCACAGTCTGCCAGTCGCGATCCAAGCAAATCACTGGAATTTTGTGATCGGGCAAGACTTCGAGCAGCCGCCTTTGCGTGAGTAGCACCGCCGGCGCCGCATCTTCCAGCACCATGGCCAGCCTTTTTCGAGGATGATCGGGATCAAGTGGCACGTAGGCCCCACCAGATTTCAGAACGGCCAGTAACCCGACAACCATCTCTATGGAGCGTTCGGCGCAAATTCCGGCCAGCACCTCCGGCCCAACTCGCATTCCCCGTAGCCTGTGTGCAAGCTGATTGGCCCGTGCGTTGAGCGCGCGATACGTCAGTTGCTCGGATTCAAACACCAACGCGGGCGCATTTGGAGTTTTCTCAACTTGCTGCTCAATGAGCTGGTGCAGGCAAAGGGCGCGGGGATATTCCACATGCGTGTCATTCCACTGCACCACGACCTGCTTCCATTCCGGTACAGTGAGCAACGGCAGATCGGACAGTTTCTGCGTGGGGTCTGCAACGGCGGCTTCCAGCAGCACGCGGAAGTGGCCCAGCATACGCTCCACGGTCGCCCGATCAAAAAGATCGGTGCTGTACTCCAGACGCCCTTCTAGTCCTTCCGGGGTCTCGATCATTGAAAGGTACATGTCGCCTTTGACCGTCTTGATCCCGCTCGGGACGGGTTTCAATCTGAGACCCCTCAGCTGCAACGCTTCCACCGGCGCATTCTGTAACGCGAAGAAAACCTGAACCAGTGGACTGTGGCTGAGACTGCGCTCCGGTCTTAGCTCTTCGACCAGCTTTTCAAACGGCATGTCCTGATGCGCATAGGCGCCTAGCGCGGTTTCTTTCGCCCGCGAAATAATCTCCCCAAAACTGGGGTCGCCCGCAAGGTTGGTGCGCAGCGGGAGCGTGTTTACGAAAAATCCGATCACATTTTCGAGCTCGGGCTGATTGCGATTGGCGATTGCGGTCCCTACCACGATATCGTCCTGCCCGCTGTAGCGCGAGAGCAATGCCTGGAATCCCGCGAGCAAGGTCATGAACAGGGTCGCTCTGTGCTTGCGGCTTAACTGGTTCAGCTTGTCGCTGAGTTCGCGGGAAAGCGAGAGACTAGCAACTTCTCCGCGGAAGCTTTCAGTGGCCGGACGAGGGCGATCTGTGGGGAGCTCCAATACTTGCGGAGCGTCCTTGAGGTGCTCCTTCCAATACGCAAGCAGTTCCTCCAGCACTTCGCCGCGCAGCCACTCGTGCTGCCAAGCTGTGTAGTCGGCGCATTGCAGCGGCAATTCTGGAAGCTGGGCGGTTCTGCCTTCAATTGTTGCTTGGTAAAGGGTTGCGAGTTCCTGCGACAGCACACCCATCGACCAGCGATCGCTAATGATGTGGTGAATATTGATCAATAAATAATGTTCATCGTCACTAAGGCGCAAGAGCATGGCACGCAACAGTGGCGCTTGTGTCAGATCAAAAGATCGGTTCGCGTCCGCCGCGATCAGTCGCCGCGCCTCGGCTTCGCGCTCGTGTTGTGGGATGCCGGAAAGGTCAATTTTCCTGAGGGGAACCCGCGCCGAATCGTGAATGATCTGCACGGGCTGGTCCGCAACCGTGTCGAACCTGGTTCGCAAGCTCTCATGTCGTGCTGCGATCACATTCAAGCCATTCTCGATGGCTTCGGCGTTTACCTCGCCGTTGATCTTGAGAGTCCAGGGAATATTATAGACCGGGTTGTTCGGCTCGAGCTGGTCGAGAAACCACAGTCGCTGCTGCGCAAATGAAGCCGGCAGAGGTTTTTCGCGCGACACCCGAGTGATAGCCGGGATTTCTGACCCGCGCTTCGCCGCCTGGATGCGCGCGGCCAAGCTCTCCAATTTCGGCGACTCGAACATCGCCTTGAGCGGAATTTCGACGTCGAAAGCCTGACGCAACCTGGAAATTACTTGCGCCGCGAGCAATGAGTGCCCGCCGAGCGCAAAGAAGTCATCGTTCGCGCCGACTGGAACATGCAACACCTGAGACCAGATCGCGGCAATTCGTTCTTCAGTCTCGTTCCGGGGAGCAATGTAGATGTGTTCTTCCGGGCGTCCGTATTCGGGAACCGGCAACGCATTGCGGTTTACCTTTCCATTTGCCGAGAGCGGGAAAGACTGCATCATTACGAATGCTGAGGGCACCATGAACTCGGGTAGGCTGGTGCTGAGATGGGTGCGTAAGTCTTCCACCGCGGGAGCGGTGCCCTCAGGCAGGATATAGCCGACCAGTCGCTTGTTACCGGGCTGGTCTTCTCGGGCTAAGACCACGCTCTGGCGGACTTCCGGATGCCGGTCGAGTGCCGCCTCGATTTCACCGAGCTCGATGCGGAAGCCACGAATCTTGACCTGATGATCAATTCGCCCCAGGTATTCGATGTTGCCGTCTGGAAGGAAACGGGCCAGGTCGCCGGTCTTGTAAAGCCTTGCCCCAGACTTATTGCTGAAAGGATCGCAAATGAATTTTTCAGAGGTTAGATCGGGCCGGTTCAAATAACCGCGCGCGAGGCCAACGCCGCCGATGTGCAGCTCTCCCGCGATGCCGATGGGCACAGGCTGAAGACTCTTGTCGAGCAAATAAATCTGAGTATTGGCGATCGGGCGTCCAATAGGCACCAACGCTCGCGAATAATCCGCACGGCAGCCCCAATAGGTCACGTCGACCGCGGCCTCTGTGGGACCATATAGGTTGTGGAGTTCCGCCGAGCACAGCTCAAAGAATTTCTGTTGCACTTCGTACGGAAGCGCCTCGCCGCTGCAAAACACGCGACGCAGAGCGTGGCAGCGATTCAAGCCTTCCGCCTGGAGAAAGATTTGTAGCATTGAAGGCACAAAGTGCAACGTGGTAATCCGTTCGCGTGCGATGATGTCAACCAGATAGGCGGGATCCTTGTGGCCCTCCGGACGGGCTACGACTAATGATGCGCCGGTAATTAATGGCCAGAAGAACTCCCACACGGAAACGTCGAAGCTGTAGGGCGTTTTCTGCAACACGCGGTCGTCGGCCGTCAAGCGATAAGTTTCTTGCATCCACAGGAGGCGATTAACAATTCCCTCGTGAACGTTAGGCACACCCTTCGGCTTGCCGGTGGATCCGGAAGTGTAGATGGCGTATGCCAGGTTCTTTCCGTTGGTCACGAGCGGCGGATTGTCAGCGGGCTCGACCGCCACATGTTGCCAATCGCGATCCAAACAGAAAACCCTGCCCGAGTACGGGGGCAGGATCGACAACAACCGTTCTTGCGTGAGGAGAACTTTTGGTTGCGCATCCTCCAGCATCATTGCCAGGCGTTGCCGGGGGTAGTCAGGATCAAGTGGGACGTAGGCACCGCCGGCCTTCATAATTCCGTAAAGCCCCACTACCATTTCCACCGAGCGATGCGCGCAGACGCCGACTAAATCGTCTGGGCCTACGCCCAATTTGCGGAGATAGGACGCAAGCTGGTTGGCGCGCTCATTCAGTTCTCGATAGGTAAGCCGCTGCTGCTCACAAATCAAGGCAGTGGCTTCCGGAGTCCGTTCAACCTGAGTCTCAAAAAACTGGTGGAGGCAGAGCCCGAGGGGGTAGTCGGCGGAGGTGGAATTGAAATCGCAGATAACTTGCCGCCGTTCGTTTTCGGTTAGCAGCGGCAGCTTCGATATCTGACAATCAGGCTGTTGGGCAATTCCCTGCAACAGCGTTTCAAAGTGGCCGAGCGCGCGGGTGATCGTGTCGTCTTCAAACAGATCCGTGCTATATTCCGCCCGGATCATCAGCCCTTCGGGTGCTTCGATTGCAAACCATGACATGTCGAACATCGAAGTTCCAGTATGGACAGGCATGCGTTCCAGCTTTAGTCCTGGGAGGTCAGGCGCCTGCATAGGCGCGTTCTGCAATGCGAACATCACCTGGAAAATCGGATTGTGCGCCAGGCTGCGTTCTGGCTGAAGCTCCTCGACTAGTTTTGCGAATGGAATGTCCTGATGGGCATAAGCTTCAAGGCAGACTTCTTTCGCTTGCGCCATCAGCTCGCGGAAGCTTGGGTCGCCGGACAAATCGCCTCGCAATGCCAGCATATTCACGAAAAACCCGATTAGCGGCTCGACCTCGGCAAAATTCCGATTGGCAATCGGGGAACCGACGACCACATCTTCCTGGCCCGAATAGCGGGAGAGCAGCGTCTGAAACGCCGCCAGCAATGTCATAAACAGCGTGACACCTTCGCTCCGGCTCAATGCCGTGAGTTTTTCAACAAGAACGCGAGGCACAATGACCGACTGAGTGGCGCCGCGCGGCGTCATTACCGGCGGACGGGTGTGATCGGCGGGAAGCTCGAGCACCTGCGGCGCACCCGCGAGCTGCTCTTTCCAATATCCCAGCTGCCTTGTAAGGATTTCCCCCTGGAGCCATTCGCGCTGCCAGGCGGCGAAATCGGGATATTGCACCGTAAGAGCAGGAAACGGAGACGGTTTGTCCTCGGCGAAGGCTGCGTAGTGGCCGGCCAATTCGTCTGAGAGCACGCCCAAGGACCAGCGGTCGCTGATGATGTGGTGCATGGTCAGCAGTAGTACGTGTTCTTCCGTGCCTAAATGGAGAAGCTGCGCCCGCAGCAGCGGCCCGGAGGAAAGATTGAATGGCCGCCGCGCCTCGTCACTCGCAAGCTTGTGGATCTCGGCGTCGCGTTTTTGGTCCGGAAGTTGCGACAGGTCGAGAATTGGAAGATGAAGCTCCAGCTTGGGTGCAATTACTTGAACGGGCTCCCCATTGCTCAGCGCGAAACTCGTGCGCAATGATTCGTGTCGCTCAACAACCTTGTTCAGGGCGCGCTGAAGCGATGTACCGTCAAGAGTTCCGCGCATGCGGAACATTTGGGGAATGTTGTAAATTGGATTCCCCGGCTCGAGCTGGTCCAGAAACCAGAGCCGTTGCTGCGCAAAGCTGAGCGGGAAGTGATCGCGCTTTGCCAGTCTGATAATGGGAGGAGCCTGCAATTCATCTCCCGATCGCCGGGCATTTTCAATCCGCAGCGCAAACTCTGCGATTGTGGGAGCCTCGAACATCGCCCTGAGTGGCAACTCGACGCTCAAGGTCTGTCGCACGCGCGCTATCACCTGAGTAGCTAGCAGCGAATGGCCGCCCAGAGCAAAGAAATCGTCATGAACGCTGACTCGGTCAACACTCAGGAGCTGCAACCACGCAGCCGCGACCATTTCCTCAATCGGAGTACGCGGTGCAACAAAGGCGCCTTGCAGCTGGCGGCGACCCACGCGTTCAAGTTCGACGGCACGGGAAATCCCTCTGACATCACGCAGTTCGGCGGCGATGCGCGCAAGTAGCCGGTTCTGAGCGGCAATTTCTGAATTCGCAGTTGCCGCGCGTAGGACGTCTTCCGGGGTAACCTTCCGGTGATCAAAGACCCACAGACCACGCAGAAAGCTCGGTATTTCTTCGGCATTCTCCGGCAGCAGGAGGGTTAGCACTTCCGGACATTGCGCCTGCACCTCCGCGCACTCTGCCCGGCCGCCGCCAATGAACACAAAGCTGTCCAGTCCGATTTGCAGCTCATCTGCGAGTTCAGCTAGATTCTGCGGCTTAGAATTCCAGTTCATGCGGCGCGCCGCTATGTGCTCGTCCCTAAGGACCATGCCGGAGTTCTCAGCGAACACCGCCTCCACGTCGGCTTCGGCATTCTTGCCACACAGACATAAAAGCATGCCGGCATCGATCTGGTGAAGCATGAACTCCTGCAAAGCGCGATATGGAGCATCCACCAAAACGCCGAGCGGCCCATCCTCGTCGCAAACCCCCTTCCAAAGCGTGTTATCGCAATCCAGCACAATAACCCTGCGCGGAGCGCTCCACAGAGAAAACATCCGCCTGGCCAGCGTGGATCCGAGCGCGATGAAAAATGGCGGCGTGTAAGGAATGTGGCCCAGTTTGTCGGCGTACTCGTCTTCGTAGTTCTCCACGGAATACAGGTTCAGCGTCTGCGCCGAGGTGATGACGTCTACCCGGGGGGGCATGTCGAGTTCAGATAGCAAGACCTGTTCCATGCGCGTGAAAAACTCTGTCCACCCCGGCCGCGCGGCCAATTTTTGGGCTGGGGGACAAACACCGAGCAGAATCGGTGCCGGCGAACGTTGAGCCGCGGTCTGCAGCGCGCTTACCAGTTCGTTCACGTTACGTGCAATCTCTTGTTTGGCCGCGGCTTCGCTCGCGGCCTCTTCAAATCGTTGCCAGTCACTCATCCGCACCAGGACAATGTTGATTCCGTCAGCATTACGCGAAACCAGGCTCGAGGGGTCGAGCAACTGCTGAAACATCTGGTTGTAGGGAGCGAAGACCATTTCGGCGTGGATGCCAAGTTCTTTCATCCAGAACAAGAGCGAAGATGCCACCGGTTCAGCCGTGAACGTAGAAGTGACTGTGATGGTCTGCTTCTGTTCGCGCCTTCGTGCAGCCACAGCTTGCTCGACGAGGGCATGGGGAAGCACGATTTCGGCAATTCGCACTTGTGGGCGCAGGGTTAACTGTTCGAGAACGGAAACGTAGCCGCGGAGCAGATGCTCGATAGTACGGCGGTCAAAAAGATGTTGGTTGTATTCGCAGTCGATCGAAATTCCACCTGCTCTTTCTTCGGCCACAAAGCGCAGGTCCAGAAATGCAACCCCAAGATCAAACCTGAGGAGCCGGGCTTCGAGCACATCGGTGCGGAAGGCCATCTCTGGGTAGTTTTGTACTTGAAGCGACACGTGATAGAGCGGGTTGATATTTAGCGACCGCTGCGGCCTGACCGCTTCGATGATCTTTTCGAACGGACAATTCTGGTGTGCAAACCCTCCAAGGACGTTTTGTTTGGTTCTGCGCAGGAAATCGAGCGCAGATTCATCGGACGCCAAGCGCGCCCGCAGCGGAAGAAAATTCGTAAAGCAGCCGATCAGGTTTTCGATCTCGGTCTGGTCGCGGTTCGCGCTCACGGTTCCGACGATCAGGTCTTGCTGTCCGGTCCATCGCGCCAACAGAATGTTCAGCCCGGCTAGCATCGCAGGGAAGAGAGTGGTCGCTTCGGCCTGGCACAAACTCTTCAGTCGATTGGAGAGTTCCTCGCCGAGCCAGACCGAACGGCAGTCGCCGTCATAATTCAAACTCTCTGGACGAGCGCGGTCGGTGGGCAGGTCGATCGACGCAGGCGCGCCTTCCAGGTGCTTGCGCCAGAATTTCAGCTCACTCTCAAGTACTGGACCCTGCATCCACTCTCGCTGCCAGATGGCGTAATCCGCATACTGCACCGGAAGCTCGGGAAGCCTAGGTGCATCACCGCGCAAGTGCGCCTGATAGAACTCGCCCAATTCCCGAAACACAATGCCGCCAGTCCATCCGTCGCTGATGACGTGGTGGAAGGACATTGCGAGCACGTGATCGTCGTCGGCCAGCCGGAACAAATGCGCGCGCAACAAAGGGCCTTGTGCTAGACCAAACGTCTGGCGTCCAAAACCGAACATCAAGCTTCGCAACTTTTCTTCGCGCTCTTTCCCGGGAGCCGAGCTGAGGTCGGTGACGGGGAGGGTGATTCTAAGTTCAGGCGAGATCCTTTGCCAAGGCTGCCCGTTTTCATCTTCGGGAAAGGTGGTCCGCAGAATCTCGTGCCGTTCAATGATCGAATTCAGCGCCCTTTCGAGAGCGCCAACATTGACTTGTCCTTGAATCTGAAGCGCCCTGGGTTCGTTATAGAGATAGCTGGCCGGATCCAGTTGCTGGATCACCCACATTCGCTGTTGAGCGAACGATAGCGGAACCGTCTTACGGCTGGTCCGCGGCTGGATCACCGGAACAACCGTAAGGGCCGCGCGTTTGCGCATGCGCTCGAGCAGCGCTTGCTTAGCCGGACTTAAGTTTGCTGCCTTACTCAGCTTGTCCTGCGACATTACTCTTCCATCTCAGGCGCATCCTCTATTTTGCGTCCGCTGCTTGCTCCAAGTACCAGGCGTGCTTCAGTACAAACGCACCGTTCCGGGGGACCTTTCCGGTCCCGTAGAAATCAGACTCCAAGACTCGGATTTTGGCGGCATCTTCGATCGCATCTGCTTCTGAATTGTTCAACTCGAGGAAAACCTTTACTGCATACTCTCCCGGCATCAAGGTAAAGCTGGGGATTTCGCACGCGAAGACCTGCGGCCCGACCTGTTCTTTGATCGAGCGGCTGGGTTCGAACATGCTGTGCGCGGTGAAGATTCGCTGGCCATAGCTGTTGTTGAAACCCAGTCCAACGTTGAAGCTCGCGGTTGGCCTGGGGAGATCGAAATGAACTCTTACCTTAAGCCGCGACCCGATCGACAGGCCTTCGACCAGCGGCTGCTCGTTTTCCGTAAAGAATTCGAGCCGCTTGAGCAGGGGCGCGACGATGGACCGGCGATCGCCTACGCCGTTCAATTCCACTACGTGCCCGGTTCCTGACTGCGTCGAAAGACTATTCAGATAGTACTGAATGGCGTCTTTGGGAGTTCCATCGTAATGGAGCTTTCCTTGGTGCAAGACGATTCCGCGAGAACACAGGTTCTCGATTGCCGCCATATTGTGCGACACGAACAATACAGTCCGTCCGCTGCGGCTGACCTCGCCCATCTTTCCCAGACATTTTTTCTGGAAAGAAAGATCGCCAACGGCGAGAACTTCATCGACCACCAGGATCTCCGGATCGAGATGTGCGGCCACAGCGAATGCCAGCCGCACATACATCCCGCTGGAGTAGTGCTTCACGGGAGTGTCGAGAAATTTTTCGACTTCTGCAAACGCGACGATCTCATCGAAACGCCGGATAATCTCCGCTCTGCGCATTCCCAGGATTGCCCCGTTCAGAAAGATGTTTTCCTTACCAGTAAGCTCAGGGTGAAATCCAGTTCCGACTTCAAGCAAGCTAGCCAGCCGGCCGCGAATGGTCACCATCCCTTCTGTCGGACTGGTGATCCGCGACAGAATTTTTAGCAGGGTGCTCTTGCCGGCACCGTTTCGGCCGATGATGCCAACAATATCTCCCTGATTGACTTCGGTATTCACATCTTGCAGCGCCCAAAAAGCGTAGAGGTCTTCTTTAGGAGCGCCATTGTTGCGCAGTCCTGTGAGCTGGCCAAACGGTTTGCTAACTGTCCGTTGCAGCAGTTCGCGGAAGGTTTCCGCCTTACGCAGGCGCCGACCACCGAGCTTGTACTGCTTGGAGACATTCCGAATTTCCAGGATGGGGTTCATTAGTTACCAAAAAACATCAAATGATGTCCGCGAAACGGTTCTCCATCCGTCGGAAGATCAACAGACCGGAAGCAAAGAGAAAAAGACTCACGGCGATGGACAAACCCATGACCTCCCAGGAGGCGGGAGTGCCAAGCAGGGCGTGACGGAAGCCAATCACCACCCCCGCCATAGGATTTAGGCCCATTAGAATCTGCCAGCGATGCGGAATGTAGCGGGCAGGATATATCACGGGCGTGACGAACAAGCCCATCTGTACCATGAATGGCACAACATATTTCACATCGCGAAAACTGACGTTCAGTGCTGAGAGGGTGAGTCCACTTCCCGCTGCGGCCAAAACCGCGGCAAGCATGAAAACCGGCAACCATAACAACGCTGGGGTTACAGGCCAGCGGTAGTACAGCATCATTACTGAAAACAATCCCAACGACAGCATCAAATCCAGCAGCAGCGCCCCGATCGCCCCTAAAGGAATGAAAATTCTAGGAAAGTATATTTTCGACACCAACTGGTGGTTGGCAAGGAGGCTGTTACTGGACTGAGTTACCGAAGTGGAAAAAAAAGTCCACGGCGCCAGTCCAGCATAGGCAAAAAGTTTGTATGGAGGGCCATCACTTTCCACATGCGCCAGCCGGTTAAATATGAAGGAAAAGATCAACATGGCGATGAACGGCTGGAGAACCGCCCACAAGCCGCCTAGCAGAGTCTGACGGTAACGGATCTTGATGTCGCGCCAAACCAGAAAAGCGAACAGCTCACGGTAGAGATATACTTCTTTAAAATCAATGGCTTGCCAGCCCTTGCGCGGTCGAATGGTAAGCTCAAACGTGCTGGACATTTCTTCTCCTGGCGCAGGTCAAAACCCTTGTGTCTAGGTTGGGGAGGGTGAACCGGCGAGCCACTCAAGTAACCCGGACGTCGTTTCCCTGGTAGCTTCTGGCAATTGAAACCCAAAGCTTATCAGTTTCCTTCAGAGGTTTGCACAAATCATGCCACTTGTCCAGATTACCTGTAAGATTTTTGCACAGCAAAATCCCATTATTTCTGGTGGCTGGAAGCGAAGTTGCTAGGAGATTTAGGACTAAGATATAGACAAGAGGGATGACATGAGATTCGCCGTCGCAGTTGCTATCGTAGTGGTTTGGGGGGGCTTGCTCTTCGCGCAGAAGCCGAAAGACCCAAGCTTGCCAAGAGGTACGCGAAGCTCCGCAGGTGCAGGGCATAAATCTAGCAGTTCGAGTGTTCTCACCTCGGCGGCAAAGACAAATTCTTCTTCAGCAAAGGAGGTTGCAAAGATCGAGCACGAATCCAAGTCGCACCTTAAAACGCCGAACGCGACCCGGGTGGCATCGCCAAAGACTGGCACGCCTGGGCAGGTCAGGAAGCAATCAATCAGGCCTTCGCGCCGGAATAGCAACAAAACTAACGCGAGCAACACGCGCCGGGTTGGTCGAACGAGGGTGCACTGAGCCCACAGCCTCCGGCCTTTATCTTAAGAGCTTGAACCGGCCTCATCCTTCTGCAGCTCAGCAGCGAGCAATCTTTCCGCTTCTTCGTCAGAAATCCCTTCCAGTTCATGGAGCAGCCTCGCCATCTCTTCCTGTTCATTCTCGATCGCAGGACACTGGCTAATCTGGCCTGCCAGCGCGGCGATAGTCGGATGCTGAAGAAAGACTTGCAAAGAGATCTGTATCCTGAATGCATTACGGATTCGCGAGATGATCTGGGTAGCAAGCAGAGAATGCCCGCCGAGCTCAAAGAAGTTGTCGGTCACACCCACGCGTTCTAGCTTTAGTACCTCCTGCCAAATCCCAGTCAGTTTTTCTTCTTCTGGAGTGCGCGGGGCGACCATCTCGCGCACCGTCTGGAGGTCCGGAGAAGGCAGCGCGCGCAAATCCAGTTTGCCATTAGGCGTAAGCGGCAGGGAATCGACCAAGATGATGTTCGCAGGAACCATGTAGTCAGGCAGTTCTTGCGCCAGAAAGGCACCCAACTCCTCCGGACGGCTAGCGCCGACCACGTATGCGGCAAGCCGCTTTTCGCCGGATTTCCCCTCCAAAGGTATGACTGCGGCGTGCTCGACGGCAGGGTGCCGCTTGAGAACAGTTTCGATCTCGGCGGGTTCCACCCGGAATCCACGGATCTTGACCTGCTGGTCAATGCGCCCGAGGAACTCGATGTTGCCATCCGGCAGAAACCGCGCCAGATCGCCCGTGCGATACATCCGTGCCGCCGAGACATTGGAAAACGGATTAGGAAGGAAGCATTCAGCGGTCTGCTGGGGCTGGTTCAAATAGCCTTGCGCGAGTCCAGTCCCGCCAATGCACAGCTCCCCAGCTACCCCCACGGGCACCGGTTCCGTTCTCTGGCCAAGGATGTAAACCTGATCGTTCGCTATTGGGCGACCGATGGGCACGGTTGCCGGCTCCCACGCGCTGACCTCTGCGCTATCGACCTTGAATGTACAGCACCCTACGGTCGCTTCTGTGGGACCATAGTGATTAAAAATCGTACAGCTTCCGAATTGGCGTACGCGCTCGACCAAGTCCCAGCTCGCAGCTTCTCCCCCCAGCACCAGGTATTTTCGCGGTAGTAGTGATGAAGCAGCATCCGAATTCAGTAATGTCGAGAGATGCGAGGGCGTAATCTTCAACACGTCGATGGGATGTCGCGACGCGTAATCACCAAAAACGAAAGGCGACATCGCCATTTCGTAGCTGATCACGTGCAGACATCCGCCCGAAATCAAAGCAGGGAAAATGCAGGTGTTGCCCAGATCAGCGCCAATGGTGGAGACGGTGGCAAAGTGCAGCCCTTCCGGGTACTCCTCGAGTTCAAGCCGGCGCCAGATGAAGTGACCGTAGTTAACCAGACTAAAGTGTCGGACCGCAACTCCTTTCGGGGTTCCCGTGGAACCCGATGTGTAAATCACGTAGACCAGATTTTCCGGGGAAACGTCGACTTGAGGATTAGAACTCGGATGCGCAGATAGCAACGCGCGGTCACGATCGATACAAATGATCTTTCCTCCGAACTGGGGCAATCGATCGAGATGCTTCTGCTCCGTAAGCACCACAGGCGCGCCAGTCTCGGACAATTGGTGCGCCAGCCGCGATTTTGGGTTATCGGGAATCAGAGGTACGTAGCAGCCCCCCGCTTTCAAAATTCCTAGCAACGAGATAATCATTTCCGCCGAGCGTTCCAGACATAGGGCCACGGGCACGTTTGCACCAATGCCGTTCTGCCGGAGCATGTGCGCAACGCGGTTCGCCTCCTGGTTGAGCTTCGAAAAACTCAGCACGTTTTCACCAAAGCGAAGGGCTGGGCGATTAGGATGCAACGCCGCCTGTTCTTCGAAGAGTTGGTGTACGCACTTCGCATGGGGATATTCAGCGGCAGTTTGATTGAAGTCATGGACTACTTTTTGCCGGTCGGCTTCCGAAATGATCGGCAACGCGCTGACTGGCAAAGAAGGAGTTGTGGATGCAGCCCTGCACAGCACCGAAAACCCGTTTGCAAACTGGGTCACCAGCCTTCGGTCGAAATGGGAAGTATCGAAATCGAGGCCTGCCGTGTGTGACTCGTGAGAAACCGTGCAGCGCAACTGCAGCCTGGGGCCGACTACCGGAACGAAACGTGCAAACTCAGAAATCTCGATGCCGCCCGGAGTAGTTTTTTCCGGAGACTGTTGAAAAGCAAAGCCAACAGAAGCGCGGTTAGCAATTACGTTTGCCGAAAAGTAATCCTGCCATTCCAGAGTGCTTGCCCGGCCTTTCTCGCTTTGGCCTAAGAAATCGGTAAATCCTTGTTCTGCCTCGAAGTTGACGAGGGTTGGCAAGCTTTTGGCGAAAGCCCCGACACCATACACAAATTCTTCATGCCTTCGCCCGTCGCTCAGATACGCGATGACAAATTCCTGTTGACTGGTCAGGCGCCACAGGAAAATCTGCCAGCAGGCAAACAGAAAATCTTCAAGCTGAACTGCAGTGAGTCCGTCGAATGTCGCAGGGAGCGCTACCGGAACCGTGTCCCACGAGCATGGATTGGTGGGGCTTTTCCGCTCTAATGGCAGGCCCAGCGCTGGAATAGACTCAATCGGAACGCGGTGCCAGAACTGTGCAGCTTGTTTTGCTTGTTCCCCATCTTCGCGGAACAACTCATTCTGCCATTCCGAGTAATCCGCATACTGCAAGACCTCTTTCGAGACCACCTGACCCGAGTACAGCTTCCGGAGCTCGGAGAAAATAATGTTAAGGCTCACGTTGTCCACACAAAGGACGGAGAAGGTAAGGGCTAGCAGATGCCGGTCTCGGCCTAACTTCACCGAGTTACAGTGGAACGCAGGCCCTTTCTCGAAATTGATATTCGAGGAGTCGCGAAGAAGCTCTTGAATTGAAGATCTCTGCTGGCTTTCCGGGACTGTGCTTAGGTCTATTTCATCCCAGGAAAGCTCGTCATGCTCGCGCACAACCTGAAAGGGGAACTTCATGCCGGTACGTCGCTGAAAACTGGTGCGCAGAATCTCGTGCCGATTGAGAAGCACTTGCAAGACCTGCCGGAGCTCGCCTACGTCGAGCCCACCTTCCAGCAAAATCGCCAAACCCGCGGTTTCATTTTCTCGGCTTTGCTCAAAAACTTGTCTTTGTTGCGGAGACAGCTCATAGCCGGCGTTCATTTGTGATTGCACGCTGTTTTTCTTCTCCTAGGATGGCGGTTTGGTCGAAGTCCCCAGGGAGGACGGGCGAGAAAAATAAAATTATACTCTGTCTCACCAAACCGTCCCTAGTGTACATAATAGTTTCGATATTAATTACTTTGGTTTTCCAGCTTGCCCTTCGCCCCGCCACAGACTGGACTTTTCGGCTATCAAGCGTGATATAGTAAGTGCGTCCGAGCCGAGGAGTCAGGGGCTCGGTCCACAGGATTGTGACCCGCGTCAGTCAAGCTCTTGCGATGCGGTTAGTTGCCGCATGTTCCCCCCGTGCCGCGCATTCCATTTTATGGGTCTTTCAGCAAACTCCAGCTCAACTTGTAGCCTTGTCCTGGCTTCGACTTTCTACACACCAGCATTGGAGCGACCTTTTTCGGAGGCTCTCGGCCGCGCCCTTGAAGCGTATTCGGTCAGGTGTGTTCCGTACAATCAACTGCATACCTTTCTTCTAGATCCGCGCTCGGTCATCCCTGAAGGTACGCCTGCGGCCATAGTATTGCTTTTGCGAGTTGAGGATCTTGTCCGGCTGGAGCTTGTGGCCCTTGGGCACATCACGACGGGCGCAGCGGACCGGTGCATACGTGCGTTTCGGGAACGAACTGAGGAATTCCTGGACGTTCTCAGGCGTATGTCACGGGTTAGCCTAACCACGATGATTTGTCCGTCTGGGCGTGGCGCATACGACCTTAAGTTCTTGGGGAACGCCGTGCGTGTCTCTGAGCACAAGATCGCTGCCGAGTTGCGCCGTCAACAACGGAACTTAGTCATCAGCTGGTCTGAGTTCGAACGCGCGGCTAAACCGGAGAATTGGCTAAATTCGGCAGGCGATCGATTAGGCCACGTTCCGTTTTCGCCAGAAGGTCTGGAGGCCCTGGCACGCTTCTGCGTCGGGCAACTGGACCGCATGCCTACTACCATCCTTTCGCCTCAGGCTGATGGCCATGGCACTGCAGACCTGGAGCGCTTTCTCTCAAGCCTTGAATTGGAGATGAAGGTGACGCCTCTGATCGAAGAGGACGAGCAGCAGGCCATCAATCTCGTCCGCCACACCACTCATTTCATCAACGTGCTGGACCGCAAGTGGGAATTGGGAGGGATTCGCGCACTGGCCGCCAGCGCGCCCCGTGGTGAAGCGTGGACAGTAAGTGTTCGCGATCGATTTGGCGACTATGGCGTTTCCGGCGCTCTCACCATCGGGATCGAAAACTGCCTGGTGCGTGTTGGCCTGTTGTTCCTCACCTGCCCTGTGCTTGGCAGGCAGGTAGAGTATGCCTTCCTGGGGTGGATGGCGAAGCTTGCCGAGCAACGAGGGGCGGATTACATCGAAGTACCTTTCACCGCGGGCCGGGACAACCAGGCGTTGCAAAGCCTTCTGGCAATCCTGGCCGGAGAGCCGTCAGGTTCGAACACGGCCAGTGTCTCCTCGGGTGGCGCACGGTCGTTCCGCCTTAGAGTAGAAGGACTGGCCGACCAGGTCGTGAGAGAAGCGCCGAATTCAGCCAGCGTAAAGGCCATTCTTTCCAAGTTGCAGGTCGAACAAGTACACTTCTTAGCCTGAGCGTCGAGTTTTATGCCAATGTCAATGACGATTGAAGACAAAATCCGTAACTATATCTTGAAACAGTACCCTGCTCTGGCGGCGAGGGGGCTGGGTGATAGCGACGCGCTTGCAGGCGTGTTGGATTCCCTCGCTGTTCTTGGTGTGGTTGGCTTTATTGAACCTGAGTTCTCTGTTGAGCTGACTTCTGCTGATCTGACCGACGAAAACTTCGAAAGTATTAGTTCGATCGCGCGGCTTGTGGAGCGGCTCGGAGCGTCGTCGGCCAAATAGCCTTACGGCTTACTGCAATGCCACACTCATACTTATTGCATCACTTACTGGAACACGCAAGCTCGGCAAATCCGTCGAAAGAAGGAATTGTTGATCTCGTCGGTGCGCGTCGATCATTCAACTACCGCAGCTTCCATGCGATGGTTAGCCACTGCGCGGCTATGCTACAGCAACAGGGGCTGGAGCGTCGCGATCGGGTAGCGATCTACCTCCCCAAATCTGTAGAAGAAGTTGCTGGCATTTTCGCCGCGACCATGGCGGGCGGCATCTTTGTGGACGTCAATTCGCTTCTGCTTGGGCATCAGGTCGCTCATATTCTCACCGATTGTGGCGTGAAGTATCTGATCACCGCCAGGCGCGAGTGGAAGCGAATTTGGGATGAAGTCGTAAATGTAGAATCACTGCGCTGCTTGCTTCTGATCGACGATTACGGAAACGAAATTCAAGAGCGGGTACCCGCCATTTGGGGCGTGCTTCGCGGGGGCGGGCAGCCCCACGCCTCGACGGCCATTGGAGAAGATCTTGCTGGAATTCTTTACACCTCGGGATCCACGGGCATGCCGCGCGGAGTCATGCTGTCTCATCGCAATTTGCTGGCTGGCTCGCGCATTGTCTCGACCTACCTGGAGCTTGGCCCATCGGAACGCATTTTGTCGATCCTTCCGTTCAGCTTCGATTATGGATTGAACCAGCTTTTGACCACAGTCCAGAATTCCGCCACGATCGTGCTGTTCCAGTACCGGTTTCCGGCAGAGATCGTTCGTGTCTTGCAGAGTGAAAAAATCACCGGACTCGCCGGAGTACCCCTGATCTGGGCAGGTCTGGTCCATCATACTTCGGGACTGAAAGAGGCCGAGATTCCTTGGCTGCGCTACATCACGAACAGTGGCGGTGCTGTGCCTACCGCAACAGTGCGCAACCTGCGCAGACTTCTTCCCGCCGCCAGGATCTTTCTGATGTACGGCTTGACCGAGGCGTTTCGTTCGACATACCTGCCGCCTGAGGAAGTGGACCGGCGTCCGGATTCGATCGGCAAAGCAATCCCCGAAACCGAGATTCTGGTTGTCAACTCAGAGGGGCAACCTTGCAAACCGGGGGAGCTAGGAATTCTCGTCCACCGTGGGCCCACGGTTTCGCTCGGATACTGGGGCAAACCCGAATTAACCCGGCAATTTTTTCGCCCACATCCATTCATTCCGGCGGATCATGGTGGCGAGACCGTCTGCTATTCCGGAGATCTGGTGAAGATGGACGACGAAGGATTCCTCTATTTTGCCGCCCGGGCCGACGGTCAAATCAAAAGCCAAGGCTATCGCGTCAGTCCCGCGGAGGTGGAAGAAGTACTGATGGAAACCGGCGAACTGGCGCAAGCGGCAGTCATCGGACTGCCTGTGGCTGATGCAGGTGAGAAGATCCATGCAATCGTTGTACCCGTGGGCACGGCTGGCCTGAATACAGATGACATCCTTCGCCGATGCGCGCAGCGATTGCCCGCCTACATGCTTCCGAAAAGCATAGAAATTGTGGAAACGTTGCCGAAAACTCCAAACGGAAAAATTGATTACAAATCACTGCGTGCCGCTCGAATGGAGCAGCGACAGTGACTACGCTGCTCGAATGGTCTGGCGGTAAGGCCAAGCTGCAGGGGGTCGCAGTCGAGCAGATAGCCGCTGCCTTCGGCACTCCGCTTTATGTGTACGATGAGGGCGCTTTGCTGAGCCAGTTCCGCCGGCTCCAGCGCGCTCTGCCGAAGGCGGTCGAGATCTATTATTCGGTGAAGGCCAATCCCCATCCGAGGATAATCAGCATTTTCGTGCACCAAGGTGCGGGTTGCGAGATCGCATCGGGAGGAGAATACGACCTTGCTCGACGGACGGGCGTGCCTTCGGAAAAGATTGTCTTTGCCGGACCGGGTAAAGGGTGTGAAGAGCTCGAATACGTCGTGGCGCACGGGATTGGCGAAATCCATATCGAAAGTTTCGACGAGATCAAGCTCCTCGAACAAGTGGCGAAGCGCCTGAGGACAAGGGTTAACGTCGCTGTGCGAATTAATCCAAGCGCAGCGTTCGGGGGCGGTCTGCTTATGGGAGGACAACCGACCGCATTCGGGTTCGAGGAGGAAGCGCTGGATGAGGTATTACGTGATCTGGCTTCGTGCGCGTATCTCAAACTGCGCGGCGTACACCTCTACATTGGAACTCAGATCCTCGATGCTGAAGCACTACTCAGGCACTGGCGGCACGCGGTTGAGATCGCGAGGAAGACAGCCGACTTCACTGGCGAGCCGATTTCAACGGTTGATCTCGGAGGCGGGCTCGGAATCCCTTACTTTGCTCATGAGAAAGAGCTCGACCTCGAAGCTTTGAGCTGCGGTGCAAAAATCGTCATGGATGAAGCGCGTGCCGACGGCAGGCTTATGACGGCTCGATTCATAGTGGAACCCGGGCGGTTTCTCGTCGGCCCGGGCGGCCTTTACGTTGCCTGCGTAAGATCGGTCAAGAGCTGCCGCGGCACGAGTTTTGTTGTGCTGGATGGAGGCATGAACCATCACCTGGCTGCCTCCGGAAATCTCGGACAAGTGGTCCGCCGCGATTATCCCATTGTCAATCTGAGCCGGCAGAAATCAGACTCAGATTCGACCGTTGTGGTCGTTGGGCCGCTCTGCACACCGATTGACACGCTTGGACGCAAGGTGAAGATGCCTTTTCCCAAACCGGGAGACCTGATTGGCATCCTGCAGTCGGGAGCGTACGGAATGACTGCGAGTCCGCTGCACTTTCTCAGTCACCCCACTCCCGCTGAAGTCCTGGTCAATCAAGGCGAATATGAGCTTATAACTCCGCGCCAGACCTGCTTCGGGCAGAACCAGAGCGGTCGCGCGAGCACATGATTGTTTTTACTATCTTCGAACGAGGTTAGAAAAATGAGTAGTGACGCAACCGCCCCATCAAGGCTGGAGCGAGTACGGGACTTGTCCGCGGAGACCTTTGTTTCCCAGTATCTGCAGAAAAGCCGGCCGGTGGTCGTGACCGGTGCGATGCGAGACTGGAGCGCCACCGAGACGTGGCGGCCTGAGGCTCTCGCCAGCCGTTTTGGAAACGAACGAGTCCAGGTCTATGGCGATCTTTTCCGGCTGGCCGCTATCAGCTCTCTGTCCGAATACTTGGACCGATACTTCGGACAGCAGCCGACCAAGCCGGGTTCCGTCCCCTATGTGCGATGGTATTGCCATCTCGCGGACGATGAGCGCGTGCCCTGGGCGGACGATGTCTTTGACCGATTTCGCGATGATTGGGCACGACCGGCATTTTTCCCTTCCAATTCATTTGTGCTGCCATACTGCGCGCAGTCCGGCACTATCGACCCGACCCGAGATTGGTTCCCCGCCCGGGGCCTCTTCATTTCAGCCCGCGGCGCCCGGACTCGCTTGCATAAGGACCCGTGGTGCAGTGATGCGCTCCTTTGCCAGATGTTTGGGCGAAAGGATTTCGTAATGTACGCCCCCTCGCAAGCGCCAGGCCTAATGAACGGCGGCAAAACTGTTGATATTGAAGCGCCGGACTTACAGACGTTTCCAGATTTTCCGAAGCTGTGTCCAACGGTAAGAGACACGCTTGAGCCGGGCGAAATCGTGTTGGTTCCGGCAGGTTGGTTCCATCATTTCAACTCCGTTTCGGACAGCATCTCGCTTACCTGGAACTTTGTGCACGTATGCCGGTTGAGAGAGTTTGTCTCCTATCTTGTGAGTGGGCCGGGCGAAAGTGAGTTGAAGCAATTGTCTTACGCCTATTCCAATGCGAAGTGAATCATCGGACAGCGACGGCTGGGTAAAAAGCACGGCTACCTACCTCTGCCGGAGGCAAGGCGTGAAGGATTCGACTCTTAATTACGATCGCTTAGCTTATCGGGTCTCGGCAATTCTACAGCTTCAGAATTGCGAGTGAAGCGCTTCAGAACCTTAGCAAAAAGACCAAGCAAACGGCTCCAGAGCATCAGTACGAACCCCAAAACAGTCGCCAGCGCGGAAGTCGCCACCATGATCTGATCGGGTCCGGCGTACAGAGCCAGTAATGCGATTTTCATCGAGCCCCCTAACCCAAAGCAAGTTGCTTGATCAGACTACCTGATTTCGAGTGATGGTGCTGCGCTTGTTTACCCAGCAAGTTAAGTGCCAGTTAACCTTGCGAGACCGGCCGAACAACAAGCCGCGGGCCGCGAGCTGTACTTAAACGGCTTATAACGAGTGTTTGGTTCGATTAAAATGAACTGATGATGGCAGAAGATGGGACCCCTGGCGCGCAGGTATGCAAAATTCTGCACATGTCCGGCACGGGGTAGCTCCCTGCCTTGAGATTTGATTCCCGCAAAAATGCGAGGCAGCTTCATGATCCGATCCTTGCCAGACTCGTTCGACTAGGGAGGATGCGCCGAAACACTCTGTATTTGGGCGAACTGGAGATTTTGGCCCCGGTGAGTCAAAACTTGTGCAGAATTGTGCATACGCATTTGTGACTTCGCCAGGCAGTCTACGAGGTGCCGCGAGCGAGAGTCGTTTGACAATAACGGAGCTTTCACGCGCTTTGATTGGTTAGCGTTGTACGGCGGTCCAAGTCAAGTGATGACCGTCACCTCGGGGCTCGCCAGTATTATTGGCGTTGTGCTGATCTTCTGGAACACACTTGTAGCCGCTTTCCTCAAGTTTGTCCATGTGTTCTGGCGATCCGCCCAGCGCGCGCCCCCCCCACAGCGGAGCACCCAGGCAGATCCCTCTTAGGTTTTTTTTGCGCAAAAAGGTCATCGTTATTGGGCTGGACGGACTCGAACCTACCATTGTTGAGTCCACTAACATGCCACACAAGTTTTTTTCATCACATCCCCCGAAAACAAGTCTGCGCTAAGAACAAGTGCTGTAACTCATGGCCAAGGCCAAATCCAGCGCCGACTTGCGCGTCTTTTTACAGCAATGGGGCGAATGTTGGCATGAGATACATGGCCCCATGAGTGCTCAGGTGATCGTCATCAACGTAGAGAGCATGGTTCTCCGACACGATGCGGCAAGAGGAGTAGTTGCATAACGTCTGGTGGGGATAAATAACGCGCACCCTATATTTCTCCGCGACCTGCGACAGGAGCTTGAAAGCACGGGCTTGGCGTTCCAGGAATTCCGGATAATGAGGCGCCAGGCTGGACACCTTGCCTGTGACCACGTTGCGCGCTAGCACGGTCGGCACGTCCATTTCTACCTCCGGCACGCTGGCAATTATCGTGATATTTACGTGAAGCCGCTGAAGTTCCTGGACGGTTGCAGGTAAGAGACTTTCAAGCTCGCGATAGTCTTCCTTCGGATTCCGGTCTGCAGTCAGCAGAGCGGGGCCACCCCGTTCCTGCCGATAGCGGCTGCCCTCGGCGTAGAGTCCCCAGCGTGCATGTAGAAAGACGTTACTGATGTGGTTGGATTTGATGAAGTCCAGAACGGACTGATTGAACCGAGTGCATTTTTTCACGTCGTCCTGGTCGTAGCGCTTTAGCCCCAACAACGGAGCACACGCCGGAACGAAAGCGACTGCACCAGACTTATGGTTGGCTGCGGCCATTTGCTCAAAGAGGGGAGCAATGGCTCCGGCGTGAGAATCGCCCCACAAAAGGAAACCCGGTGCGCTGTTTCCAATGGCGCAGATCTGGCCCAGGCATTGATCGCGCCTAGCCCAGTAATCGCTCTTGCCGGCGAGCAGGCCGAGCACCTGGCTGCTGAACCGCGACGGGAGGCCACCGGTCAAGAACAACAGGCCTCCAAAAAGAACAAAAGCCACTGACCCGGCCGCGGCTCCCGCGAAGAGCAGCCTTCGCGACTTCATCAGTCGCCGGCGGCCGCGGAATGGGCTCTCCACAAATCGCCACGAGAGTGTCGCAATAACGACAGCAACCCCCATCACCGCTGCAATTTCCCATCCGCTAAGCCGCCGAACCAAATAGTACTTAAGGAAAACAAGCAGTGCCCAGTGCCACAAATAGAGCGAATAGGAGATAAGGCCGATGAAGGCGACCGGCTTAGTGCTCAGTACCTTGGCGACGAAGGTGTCGCGCCCCGCGCCGCTGTAAATGATCAGGGCGGCCCCGAGGGTGGGATAGAGAGCGTTCACTCCCGGAAACGCACGAGTTCCCGACAAAGTCAGAAAGCTGTAGACGAGGAGTACTAATCCAAGAAAGGCAAGAACATTGGCAATGAGCCGATGCCGTACAGGCCGAATCACTTGGATCGCAAGAATTCCGCCAAGCAGCAGTTCCCAGGCGCGCGCCAGGGAAGAATAGAAAGCGGCTGAATGGTGGGTGTGGACGTACCAAATGCTGAATGCTAGCGAGAGACCCAGCGCCGAAAGCAAAACGACGGAATAGTGCTTGCGCAAATACCGGGTCACAAGAAAAAGAACAAGCGGGTAGAGAATATAGAACTGCTCCTCGACTGCCAGCGACCAAGTATGCAAGAGCGGCTTCATTTCTGCCGGGGCCTGGAAGTAGCCAGTCTGCATCGAGAACAGGACATTGGAAGAGAAGAGCATAGTGGCAAAGAGACTGCGCCCGAATTCTCTGGCATCATCCGGCATTAAAAGCACATAAGCGGCGAGGGATGCGCAGATGAGCAGGACAAACAGCGCGGGAAGAATGCGGCGCACGCGTCGTTCGTAAAAGTGAGCAACCGAAAAACTGCCCTTGGCGATGTCATCCAGGATGAGTCCGGTAATCAGGTACCCAGAGACGACAAAGAACACGTCCACGCCCGTGAAACCGCCCGAGACCCGAGCTATGCCCGCATGGAAAAGCAACACCGGCACGATCGCCACTGCTCGTAATCCATCGATATCAGCGCGATGTTTCATTACACAAGACGCGAGGGAAGTATAAATTTCCTTTTCGGCCTGGGAAAGGGCCCTTAGTGCATCCGCTTGCGCCTGTTCGACGCGTTGTGAAACGGAGGGTCCAAACCCACGCCGTAAACCAGACGGCGATCCTCGCGTTAACCCCACGAGTACAAATGCCGGCTCAAGGTTGGGAATTTTGGTTCCGTAGTAGCCGGAACTCCTGTAAACTGGTTCGGTTTCCGCAGCAGAACCGACCAACAAATCCCTCTTAGGTTATTCTTTGCTCAAAAAAGCCATCGTCATTGGGCTGGATGGACTGGAACCGACCATTGTTGAGTCCATGCTGGAGCGTGGGGAACTCCCGAATCTTGCGCAGATTCGGCAATCCGGTTCGTATTCGCGGTTGAGAACTACCTATCCCGCGCAGACTCCGGTGGCGTGGTCGTCATTCGCGACGGGAACCAATCCCGGTGGCCACGGGATCTTTGACTTCATCTCGCGCGATCCGGCCACTTATCTTCCTGACGCGGCGCTGAGCCGCTTCGAGTGGCCGAAGAGCGCTTTCGCTCCGCCCCAGGTGGTGAATCAGCGTAAAGGAATGCCGCTATGGCATGCGCTTTCGCAGGCTGGCGTGCCCAGTGTGGTGCTGCGTTGTCCGTGCACGTTTCCTCCAGATGAGCTGAACGGCAGGATGATTGCCGGAGTCGGCGTGCCTGACTTGCGCGGCAGCCAGAACAAAGGGACGTTTTATACCCAGGATAGAAATGCCCAGGCGCGCGAAAGCGAACAGGTAATCATTCTGGATTCAGGATCTGATCTGAAGGCGCATGTGATCGGACCGCGGAACACGCGCCAATCTCCTCCTGGCGATACTACCTGTGAGATTCGAGTTCAGGTCAGCAAAGATCAGCGCCGTCTGGTGATCGAAACCGGAGGCAATCCCGCGCGGATCGAAGTTGCGGAAAGGTCCTGGAGCGAGTGGGTGCGCTTCAAGTTCAAGTTTTCCATGCTGCAATCGGTCACCGGCATCGCGCGCTTCCATGTTAGACAGATCGAGCCGCAGGTCGAGTTCTACGTCTCTGCGGTCAACTTCGACCCGGCAGCTCCGATGTTTCCGGTTTCTGCTCCCGCGAGCTACGCCAAAGATTTGGCCAGTGAAATCGGACTGTTCTCGACTTTAGGAATGGCCGAGGACCATAACGGCCTGAACAACGGCCGCCTCGACGAAGCGGCTTTCTTGGCTCAGTGCGAACTGGTGCTTGCAGAGCGCGAGCGCCTGATGCGCTTCGAACTCGACCGCTTCAAGGAAGGCTTCTTCTTTTTGCTTTTCGATACGCCCGACCGGGTGCAGCACATGCTCTGGCGGTTTCGCGATCGCGAACATCCCGGATATGAGCCAGATCTGGCGTGCGACTTCTCGACGCTGATCGAGCAGCACTACACCCGGTGTGACAGGCTTCTCGCGCCGGTTCTCGACAAGGTGGACGAGAACACGCTTCTCTTTGTGCTCTCCGACCACGGGTTTAATACTTTCCGCCGCGCCTTCGATACCAATACCTGGCTATGGCAAAACGGGCTGCTGGCGCTGAACGACGGCCGCAAGCCGAGTGAAGATCTGGGCGAAGGATTTGCTGCGGTGGACTGGTCGCGAACCTATGCTTACGCAGTAGGACTGGGTGGAATTTATCTGAATTTCAAGGGCCGCGAGGGCGAGGGAATTCTGGAAGACGGCACCGAGGCCGAACGGGTTCGCAATGCGATTCAGACTGGGCTGGCGGAGATTCCTGACGGGGCGGCTCAGCGAGCGGCGGTGCGCAGCGTTTCGCGCAAAGAAGATCTCTATTCCGGGCCTTACGCCGCCAATGCTCCGGATTTGTTGGTTAACTTCCATCCCGGGTTTCGAGTCTCATGGCAGAGCGCGGTTGGAGGATTCTCCAACGCATTGATTGAGGACAACACCCGCCGCTGGAGCGGAGATCACATTGTGGATCCGGAGGCGGTACCCGGAATTTTGTTCATGAATCGCGGCCATCGTCCTCAGGGTGACGGTGTTACCCCGCACATCATTGACCTGGCGCCCACAATCCTGAATCATCTAGGAGTTCCAGTTCCTCAAACCATGGAAGGAAGTTCGTTACTCTGAAATGAAGATTTGTGTTCTTGGACTCGACTGCGCCGCGCCCGAAGTAGTTTTCGGTGACGAGCGCCTGGTGAATCTGCGCCGGTTGATGGACATGGGGGTTTACGGACGCCTCGAGAGTGTGATTCCGCCCATCACCGTGCCGGCATGGATGTGCATGTGCACCAGCCAGGACCCCGGCTCGCTGGGCGTGTACGGCTTTCGCAATCGCACGGACCATTCTTACGAAAAGCTGGGCTTCGCCAATTCCGCGTCCATTAAGGCGCTGGCGATATGGGACCAGCTGGCGAGAGAAGGGAAGCGGTCGATCATCGTCGGAGTGCCGCCGAATTATCCGCCACGCAAGATCAATGGCATTAGCATCGGATGCTTTCTCACACCTGACACGGTGAAGAATGACTTCACGCATCCGGCTTCGTTCAAGGCAAAAGTCAACGAACTGGTCGGCGAGTATCCGGTGGACGTGAAGAATTTCCGCACCGACCGCAAAGACTGGCTTAAAGAAGAAATCTTCCGCATGAGCCAGAAACAGTGGAAAGTTGTGCACTGGATGCTGAAAGAACAGCCGTGGGACTACTTCCATTTCGTGGACATCGGGCTCGACCGCATGCATCACGGCTTCTGGAATTACTTCGACGAAAAACATGTGCAATTCGAGCCGGGAAACCCTTACCAGAATGCCATTCCGGAATACTATTTGTGGCTCGATCAGCAGATCGGGAAAGCGCTCGAATTGCTCGACCAGGAAACTGTGGTTCTGGTGGTTTCCGATCACGGAGCCCAAAGGCTCGACGGCGGAATTGCGATCAATGAATGGCTCATCCGCGAAGGCCTGCTGGTCCTGAACGAATATCCGACCACCCTTACCGCTTTTGACAAGCTGAATGTGGATTGGAGTAAGACTCGCGTGTGGAGCGAAGGCGGGTACTACGCCCGCGTTTTCTTCAACGTTCAGGGCAGGGAGTCGAATGGCGTGATTCCCGCCGGCGAGTACGAGTCTTTCCAGAACGAGATGAAAGCCCGGCTCGAAGCGCTGGCTGACGACAAGGGCCGGCCGCTCAATTCACTGGTTTTCAAACCGAAGGAGCTCTACAAGAACGTTCGCAACATCGCGCCTGACCTGATCGTTCACTTCGGCGGACTTTACTGGCGTTCGATCGGCAGCGTCGGGCACCCAGC
>Ga0209648_10000107_pt1 | contig 53934 bp, 49 predicted proteins | sample GraSoi2013_115cm_FD_185830 | JGI IMG/M metagenome (GOLD analysis project Ga0209648, IMG submission 185830) | Grasslands soil microbial communities from the Angelo Coastal Reserve, California, USA - Sample 9_17_2013_115cm (SPAdes) (version 2) | ecosystem: Environmental > Terrestrial > Soil >... | reverse complement strand
GTCGGCCTGAGACGGCCGACAGCACGGAGAGCCCGGAGAACCTTTGGTGCCATGTCAGCCTTCCCCGGGCCGGCACGTTCTCTACTCGGCTTCGCCGGGCTCTGCCCACCACCGTAGCGATGCCTCACCGCGCCGCGCAAAGGCACCGACATTCCCTGGCCGGTATGGGTTAAACATCCCTTAACCTGCGGCAGTCGCAATTGCGTGAGGCAAGTGGCGCCCGAGGTCGGCACGGCGCGCCGCTGCTGTCGCTTCAGGGTTGGCCGGGCGGCGGCATGCCCTCGCCGGGGCTGGGCGCCGGCTTGCCCTCGCCGGGGATCGTGTCCCGGAGCAGGCAGGTCAGCCTGGAGGTGCAGACGCGCCGGTCTTGCTCATCGGTTATGACGATCTCGTACGTGGTCAGGGTCCGCCCGCCGTGCAGGAGCGTGGCCACGCCAGTGACCTCACCCCCTGCTGCGCCCCGGTGATGCGTGGCGCTGATCTCGATCCCGAGCGTGACGCGGCCCGGCCCCGCGTGCAAAGCCGCGCCGAGCGAGCCGAGGCTCTCGGCCAGCACACATGAGGCGCCGCCATGCAGCAGTCCGTAGGGCTGGGTGTTGCCGGCGACCGGCATGGTGCCGACTACCCGCTGGGGAGACGCTTCGAGGATCTTGATGCCCATGCGGCCGGGGAGCGTGTCCGCGCTCGCCAGGTTGTAGGACTCTATGATCCGCTGCTCGCTGTCGTCTCGCACCGCTACCTCCGCAAGTTCGGGACGGCTGTTGTCCGCGCTGGACGAAGCCTAGGAGCCCGGGGTGGGCGGGCATTCTCCGGATCCCCCTCCCGAGCCCGGTCCGGCCGCGGCCCAGGTCCGGCTGCGGGCTCCGGGTCGCCGGGGTTGCCTGCCGGTGTCCGACCTGCCGATTAGACTGCGTGCGTGGTGACGAAGCCGACCCAGGCGCCTGGTCCCGGAGGTCCCCGGCCAGGCCACCGCGACCGGCTGCTCCTGCTGGACGGTCATTCCCTGGCGTACCGGGCGTTCCATGCGCTGCCGCCCGAGAACTTCTCGACGACCACCGGGCAGCCCACCAACGCCGTCTACGGCTTCACCGCCATGCTGATCAACGTCGTGCGCGACGAGCAGCCGACGCACATCGCGGTGGCGTTCGACCGCAGCGAGCGGACGTTCCGGCACGAGCAGTACGTCGACTACAAGGCGAACCGGAAAGAGACCCCAGCGGACTTCAGGACCCAGCTCAGCCTGATATTCGAGGTGCTGGACGCGCTGGGCATCCGGCGGCTGTCGGTGGCAGGCTTCGAGGCCGACGACGTCATCGCCACGCTCGCCACCGAGGCGGCGGCCGAGGACATGAGCGTGGTGATCGTCACCGGCGACCGAGACGCGTTCCAGCTGATCACCGACGAAGTGACGGTGCTGAAGACCGGGCGCGGGGTCAGCGAGACCACCCGGTTCACGCCGGACGTGCTACAGCAGACCTACGGGCTGACCCCGGCCCAGTACCCGGACTACGCGGCGCTGCGCGGTGACGCGAGCGACAACCTGCCCGGCATCCCGGGAGTCGGCGAGAAGACCGCCGCGAAGTGGGTGACCGAGTTCGGCTCCCTGGCCCAGCTCGTGGACCGGGTCGACGAGGTCAAGGGCCGAGCCGGAGACAACCTGCGGGAGCACCTCGCCGGCGTGCTGCGCAACCGCCAGCTCACCGAGCTCATCCGCGACGTGCCGGTCGAGGCGGCGCCGCGGGAGCTGGCCCCCGCCCCGTGGGACCGCGAGAAGATCAACCAGCTCTTCGACACGCTGCAGTTCCGCGTCCTCCGTGAGCGACTCCAGGTCACGTTCCCGAACGGGATATCCGCATCCGCGACCAACGCCGCCGCGGCGAGGGCCGCGGGGCCAGCCGAGGAATTCGACGTCGAGGCGGAGGTGCTCGGCCCGGAGGATGTGGCGGAATGGCTGTCCGAGCACGGGACCGGCGGCCGGGTCGGCCTGGCCGCCAGCGGGACCTGGGGGCGCGGCACCGGCAACCTCGAGGGCCTGGCCCTGGCCGCCCCGGATGGCGCCAACGCCTACGTCGACCCGACGGCGCTGACCGAGGACGACGAGCGCGCGCTGGCGGGCTGGCTCGCCGACCCGGCGCAGCCCAAGGCGCTGCACGACGCGAAGGGGCCGATGCACGCGCTGGCCGCCCGCGGCCTGGAACTCGCCGGCCTGACCAGTGACACCGCGCTCGCCGCGTACCTGGCGCTGCCCGGGCAGCGCTCGTTCGACCTGGCCGACCTGGCCGTGCGTTATGTGGGCCGGGAGCTGACCGGCGGCGAGACCACCGTCGGCCAGCTGACCCTGGACACCGGCGGCGAGGCCGAGTGGGCGAATGCGCTGGCCCAGCGGGCCCGGGCCACGGCCGAGCTGGCCGACGCCCTGGACGCCGACCTGGAGCGGCGCGGCGCGGCGCGGTTGCTCGCCGACGTCGAGCTGCCGCTGGTCGGCGTGCTCGCGGAGATGGAGCGGGCCGGGATCGCCGCCGACGTCGACCATCTGGCCGACATGTCGGCCACGCTGGGCGGTGAGGTCAAGGAGGCGGAGCAGGCCGCGTTCGCGGTCACCGGCCACGAGTTCAATCTCGGCTCGCCCAAGCAGCTGCAGGAGGTCCTGTTCACCGAGCTGGGCCTGCCGAAGACCAAGCGGATCAAGACCGGGTACACCACCGACTCCGAGGCGCTCACCAGCCTGCTGGCGCAGACCGAGCACGCGGTCCTGGCGCACCTGCTCCGGCACCGGGACGTGGCCAGGCTGAAGAGCATCGTGGACTCGCTGATCCCGATGGCGGGCGTCGACGGCCGCATCCACACCACGTACAACCAGATGATCGCCGCCACCGGCCGGCTCTCGTCCACCGACCCCAACCTGCAGAACATCCCGATCCGGACCGAGGAGGGACGCCGTACCCGGCAGGCGTTCATCGTCGGCGCCGGCTACGAGACCCTGCTGACGGCCGACTACAGCCAGATCGAGCTGCGCATCATGGCGCACCTGTCCGGCGACCAGGCGCTGGCGGACGCGTTCACCTCGGGTCACGACTTCCACGCGGAGACGGCATCCCGGGTGTTCGGCGTGCCGCCGCAGGAGGTCACGGTCGAGCTGCGCAGCAAGATCAAGGCGATGAACTACGGGCTCGCCTACGGCCTGTCCTCCTACGGGCTCTCGCAGCAGCTTCGGGTCAGCCGGGAAGAGGCCACCGCGTTCATGGACGGCTACTTCGAGCAGTTCGGCGGCATCAGGGACTACCTGGAGAAGATCGTCGCGCAGGCGCGCAAGGACGGGTACACCCAGACGATGCTCGGCCGCCGCCGGTACCTGCCCGACCTGGTGTCCGACAACCGCCAGCGCCGGGAGATGGCGGAACGGATGGCCCTCAACGCGCCGATCCAGGGCTCGGCCGCCGACATCATCAAGGTCGCCATGCTCGCGGTGCACCGGCGGATCCGCCACCAGGGGCTGCGGTCCCGGATGCTGCTCCAGGTCCACGACGAGCTGCTGTTCGAGGCGGCGCCCGGAGAACTCGACCAGCTCAGGGAGCTGGTCCACGCCGCCATGTGCGAGGCGGCCGAGCTCACGGTCCCGCTTGAGGTGTCGATGGGCACCGGGCGCAGCTGGGCCGACGCCGCCCATTGACAAAATCTGCATAACGAGTCCGGGCGCCGGGAGCAGGCACGTCCGGCCCCGCTCAGAGGGGGAATTCCCGGCCGGCAACATGCCTGCCAGAGCAGTTGGCGGCCGCCCGCAGATTGACCGGTAGGCCGCACTCTCATATCCTGATCGCTGCGCTGTGTTTCTTGCAGTCCGCCATGGTCAGGCAGTCCGCGGGCCGTCACTAGGCAGGTCGCGGCCGGTTACGCTGGCCAGGCAAGTCCAGTCACTCCTGGCCGCCCATGGCGGATTCGACTGTGCATGGCGCATGTCCGTACATCCCTGTCCGTAGCCGGAGCCCACCTACACATGACGACCAGCAGCACCGAGATCACCTCGACCCCAAAGGTAGCGGTCAACGACATCGGTTCCGAGGAGGCCTTCCTCGCCGCGATCGATGAGACCATCAAGTACTTCAATGACGGCGACATCGTCGCGGGGACCGTCGTCAAGGTCGACCGAGACGAGGTCCTGCTGGACATCGGCTACAAGACCGAAGGCGTCATTCCGTCCCGCGAGCTGTCGATCAAGCATGACGTCGACCCGCACGACGTCGTCAAGAGCGGCGAGCACATCGAGGCCCTGGTCCTGCAGAAGGAGGACAAGGAAGGCCGGCTGATCCTGTCCAAGAAGCGCGCGCAGTACGAGCGCGCCTGGGGCACGATCGAGAAGATCAAGGAAGAGGACGGCGTCGTCACCGGCACCGTCATCGAGGTCGTCAAGGGCGGCCTGATCCTGGACATCGGCCTGCGCGGGTTCCTGCCCGCATCCCTGGTCGAGATGCGGCGGGTTCGTGACCTGCAGCCGTACGTGGGCAAGGAGATCGAGGCGAAGATCATCGAGCTGGACAAGAACCGCAACAACGTGGTCTTGTCCCGCCGGGCCTGGCTCGAGCAGACGCAGTCGGAGGTCCGGCAGAACTTCCTGAACACGCTGCAGAAGGGCCAGATCCGCAAGGGCGTGGTCTCGTCCATAGTCAACTTCGGCGCGTTCGTCGACCTGGGCGGGGTCGACGGCCTGGTGCACGTGTCCGAGCTCTCCTGGAAGCACATCGACCACCCGGGAGAGGTGGTCGAGGTCGGCCAGGAGGTCACGGTCGAGGTACTCGACGTGGACATGGACCGGGAGCGGGTCTCGCTGTCGCTCAAGTCGACGCAGGAGGACCCCTGGCAGCAGTTCGCCCGCACCCACCAGATCGGGCAGGTCGTGCCGGGCCGGGTCACCAAGCTGGTGCCGTTCGGCTCCTTCGTCCGGGTGGAAGAGGGCATCGAGGGCCTGGTGCACATCTCCGAGCTCGCCGACCGGCATGTGGAGATCCCCGAGCAGGTCGTGCAGGTCGGCGATGAGATCTTCGTCAAGATCATCGACATCGACCTGGACCGGCGCCGGATCAGCCTGTCGCTGAAGCAGGCGAACGAGGGAACGATCGGCGAGGCGGTCGGCGAGGAATTCGACCCGACCCTCTACGGCATGCCGGCCACCTATGACGAGCAGGGCAACTACGTCTACCCGGAGGGCTTCGACTCCGAGTCGGGTGAGTGGCTCGAGGGATATGACCGGCAGCGCGAGGAATGGGAGCACCAGTACGCCGAGGCACGTTCCCGGTACGAGGCCCACCAGGTGCAGGTCGCCGAGGCGCGCAGGTCTGATGCGGCCGAGGCCGGGTCGGGCGGAGATCGCGGCGAGCCGGCCGGCCGGCCGCAGGCCGAGCCCGAGGCCGAGGCCACCGGCACGCTGGCCTCGGACGAGGCGCTCGCGGCGCTTCGGGACAAGCTCTCCGGCGGCCAGAGCTAGGAATCTGGCGCGAAACCAGGGCCAGGGTTCCGGGGTAGGCCCGTGTTTCGAGTAGGACTGACCGGCGGGATCGGCGCGGGCAAGAGCGAGGTGTCGCTCCGCCTGGCCGCGCAGGGCGCGGTCGTCATTGACGCCGACGCCATCGCCCGAGAGGTGGTCGCGCCGGGCACCGACGGCCTGGCCGAGGTGACCCAGGCGTTTGGCCCCGAGGTGCTCCGCCCGGACGGCGAGCTGGACCGGCCCCGGGTGGGCGACATCGTCTTCGCCGACCCGCAGCTGCGCGGGAAGCTCAACGCGATCATCCATCCCAGGGTGGGCGCCCGGATGGCCGAGCTGGAGCAGGGCGCCGGGCCGGGCGCGATCGTGGTGCACGACGTTCCGCTGATCGCCGAGAACGGCCTGGCGGACGCCTACGATCTCGTCGTGGTCGTCGACGTGCCGCCAAGGATCCAGATCGAGCGGCTGGTCCGGCACCGCGGCATGACCCGCGAGCAGGCCAGGGCCCGGATGGCCGCACAGGCCAGCAGGGAGCAGCGGCTGGCGATCGCCGGCATCGTGATCGACAACTCGGGCTCGCTGGCCGAGCTGGACCGGCAGGTCGGCGACCTGTGGGCGGAGCTGCGCCGCCGCGCGGCCGCGTCGGCCCCGTGAGCGCGCCGGGGGCCCCGGGGCCGCGTCCCGGCAGGAATGTCGGCGGCCCGGCCTACATTGTTAGCGTGAAGGGTCAGCTGTCCCGATCTGCGCTCTCTAGCCGCGCCGCCGACCCAGGGGGAAAGGAGGAGTCATGCGCCCGGTAACCGACCTGCAGCGGAGCGTTGCCCCCTTCGAGGTCGTCACCGACATGGTGCCGGCCGGCGACCAGCCGCAGGCCATCGCGGAGATGGAGCAGCGGATCCAGTCCGGCGCCCACGACACCGTGCTGCTGGGCGCGACCGGGACCGGCAAGACCGCGACGGTCGCCTGGCTGGCGGAGCGGCTGCAGCGCCCGGTTCTCGTCATGCTGCCGAACAAGACCCTCGCGGCCCAGTTCGCCAACGAGCTGCGCGAGATGCTGCCCAGGAACGCCGTCGAGTACTTCGTCTCCTACTACGACTACTACCAGCCGGAGGCTTACGTACCGCAGACCGACACCTACATCGAGAAGGACTCCTCGATCAACGACGAGGTGGACAGGCTCAGGCACTCCGCGACCAACTCGCTGCTGACCCGCCGGGACACGATCGTCGTCGCGTCGGTGTCCTGCATCTACGGCCTGGGCACGCCCCAGGAGTACGTCGACCGCATGGCCAGCCTTCATGTCGGCGACACGATCGAAAGGGACGGCCTGCTGCGCAAGCTCGTCGGCATGCAGTACACCCGCAATGACCTGGCCTTCACCCGCGGCACGTTCCGGGTGCGCGGCGACACCATCGAGGTGATCCCGGTCTACGAGGAGTTCGCCGTGCGGATCGAGATGTTCGGCGACCAGATCGAGCGGCTGATGACGCTGCACCCGCTGACCGGCGAGGTGCTCAGCGAGGACGACGAGCTGTACATCTTCCCGGCCACGCACTACGTCGCGGGCCCGGAACGGATGGAGCGGGCCATCGCCGGCATCGAGGCCGAGCTCGAGGAGCGGCTCACGGAGCTTGACCAGTCGGGCAAGCTGCTGGAGGCGCAGCGGCTGCGGATGCGCACCACCTACGACATCGAGATGCTGCGCCAGGTGGGCAGCTGCTCGGGGATCGAGAACTACTCCCGGCACATCGACGGGCGGGAGGCCGGCAGCCCGCCCAACACGCTGCTCGATTATTTCCCCGAGGACTTCCTGCTGGTCATCGACGAGTCGCACAACACCGTCCCGCAGATCGGCGCCATGTACGAGGGCGACGTCTCCAGGAAGCGGGTCCTGGTCGAGCACGGGTTCCGGCTGCCGAGCGCGATCGACAACCGCCCGCTCACCTGGGAGGAGTTCGGCGACCGGATCGGCCAGACGCTGTACCTGTCGGCCACCCCGGGACCTTACGAGCTGCAGCGGGTGCGCGGCGAGGTGACCGAGCAGGTCATCCGGCCGACCGGGCTCGTCGATCCCGAGGTGATCATCAAGCCGACCAAGGGCCAGATCGACGACCTCGTGCACGAGATCAGGGAGCGGGCCGAGCGTGATGAGCGGGTCCTGGTGACCACGCTGACGAAGAAGATGGCCGAGGATCTCACCGATTACCTGCTCGAGCTGGGCGTCAGGGCGAGGTACCTGCACAGCGAGGTGGACACGCTGCGCCGGGTGGAGCTGCTGCGCGAGCTGCGGCTCGGCGAGTACGACGTTCTCATCGGCATCAACCTGCTCCGCGAGGGGCTGGACCTGCCCGAGGTGTCGCTGGTGTCGATCCTGGATGCGGACAAGGAGGGCTTCCTCCGGTCGGGGACGTCGCTGATCCAGACGATCGGCCGCGCGGCGCGGAACGTCTCCGGCCAGGTACACATGTACGCCGACAAGGTCACTCCCTCGATGCAGCGGGCGATCGACGAGACGAACCGGCGCCGCGCCAAGCAGGTCGCCTACAACGCCGAGCGCGGCCTCGACCCGCAGCCGCTGCGCAAGCGCATCGCCGACATCCTCGACCAGCTGGCCCGCGAGGACGCGGACACCGAGAAGCTTCTCGGCGGGGCGGGACGCCAGCAGAGCCGGGGCAAGGCGCCCGTGCCCGGCCTCTCCTCGCGGGCCAGGGCGGCCGCGGCCGGGGCGGGGCAGGGCGAGCACCGCCCCGGTGAGGGCGGGCCGCCGCGCGAGGACCTGGTGGCCCTCATCACCGAGCTCACCGACCAGATGCATGCCGCCGCCGCCGAGCTGCAGTTCGAAATCGCCGCGCGGCTACGCGACGAGATCAAGGAGCTCAAGCACGAGCTGCGCGGCATGCACGCCGCGGGCGTGTAGCTTCCGCGGGGTCGTTCCCGGGGCCAGCCCGGCGTGAGCCGGGTCGGCCGCGAGAGCCGGTGCGGCTTCCGGTGGAACCGGCAGTGGCGCCGAGCCGTCCAAGGATCGTGGGCCGTCCAACAGCAGCGGCCGTCCAAGCACCGCGGGCCCTCCCAGGGTCGCGGGCCGCGGCCGTCTCCGCGGCCGGCGCACGGCAGCTCATCCTGGCTGGCCCGGGAGCCACGCGCGGCGCGGGCGGGGAGAGAGGCAGCCATGAAAAGGTCATTCTGGCCGCACGGTAAGGCCGGGACCAAGCGCCATAACGCACGCGGGCGGGCGCTGCTGGGCGCGGCCATCGCTCTTGGTGGCGTGGCGCTAGCCGCGTGCGGGAGCATTCAGGCGTCCGGCTCAGGTGCCGGGTCCGGCCGGGCGTCCCCGGCGGCCTCCGGGGGGTCCTCGGGCTCGGCGGCCAACGCCGGCGGAGGAGCCGTCTCCTCGCAGCCCGCGCTCTGCCGGGACGCCGCGACGGTCACCAGCGTGGAAGTCGTGCGGAGTCATGGTTTCCGGCTGCCGGAACCGCAGACCGCGTTCCCGAACCAGGTCACGGTCACGAGCCCGCCCCGGGTGCGCGCGGTGGCACGGGCGCTGTGCGCGCTGCCGCCGATGCCGCGTGGCGTGCTCAACTGCCCGGCACAGATCGCCGGCGCGGACTATACGCTTCGCTTCGCCGCCGACGGCCGGTCGCTTCCAGCGGTTACCATCGAGGCGACCGGCTGCCAGACGGTCACCGGGGTCGGCCCGGTCCGCTGGGCCGCCACCTCGCCCGGGCTCTGGCGGGTGCTGGCCGAAGCCGTGGGCAGGACCCCGCCGGGGCCGCCGGCGCTCAGCGGTGACCGTCCGGGATCGACCTGCCGGCCGCGGATAACCAAGATCGACGGCTGCCCGGGCCTGGCCCGGCCGGGCGGAGCAGTGGCCGAGCCCGCGGGGGCGGCCGCCCCGTAGCCAGACGACCGGGCCGCCTGTCCCCGAGGAGGGTGCGCGTGACCTGGGTGATGTTCGACTACGGCGGCGTCGTATCGCACCCGCCCACTCAGCAGGACATGGCGCTGCTGGCCGGAGCCGCCGACGCCGAAGTTCCGGCCCTCATGGACGTGTACTGGGAATGGCGGCGTGCCTACGACCTCGCGGAACTGGACACCCCCGGGTACTGGAAGCAGGTGGGCCGCAGCCTGGGGCACGCCTACGGCGAGGCTGAGATCTCGGAGCTCACCCGGCTGGACCGGGCCGCCTGGCTGCGGCCGCAGGCCGGAACGGTGGCGCTGATCGAGGACCTGGCCGCTGCGGGACGGCCGCTCGCGATGCTGTCCAACGCGCCCGACGACCTCGCCGAGGCGATCAGCGGGCTGCCGGTCGCCGGGCATTTCGGACATCTGATATTCAGCTGTCAGCTGAAGTCGGCGAAGCCGGATCCGGCGTGCTACGGGGCCGCGCTGGCCAGGATAGGGGCCAGGGCGGATGAGGTCATCTTCGTGGACGACCGCATCGACAACGTGGCCGCGGCGGCCGCCGTCGGCCTGCAGTCCGTGCACTTCACCAGCCCAGCGCGGGCCCGCGCGGCCGTCGCCGAGGGGCTGGCCGCCAGCGGCTGAGCAGGCATCCGGGGCGGGTTAGCGCCGGCGCGGGCGCTGGGGCCGGCCGAGGCGCCTGGCCCTGGTTACCGCGGGCGGTTAACCAATGGGGCGGCGCAGGAGCAGCGTGTAGGGTCGTATATATGCTGGCGAGCCTGGTCGCCGCGCTGGTGTCGGCCTTCTGTTACGGAGTCGCCGCGGTCATGCAGGCCATGGCCATCCGTTCGGCGAGCCGCCGGCCCGCGCGGATCCGGGACGGGAGCCCGGCCGCTGGCCGGGTCGATCCCGGCCTGCTCGTCCGGCTACTGCGCCAGTGGCGCTTCCTGGCCAGTCTCGCCATCGACATTATCGGTTTCCTGGCCCAGCTCGTGGCGCTGCGGCGATTGCCGCTATTCGCGGTGCAGGCCGTGATCGCATCCAACCTCGCCGTGACCGCGCTGTTCGCGGCGTGGCTGATGCACGTCCGGCTCAGCCTGCGGGAATGGCTGGCGGTCACCGGGGTGATCGTCGGGGTGGGCCTGCTCGGAACCTCGGCCGGGGCGCGGGGCGCGCCCGACGTCGACCCGCCTTTCCAGATCGGGCTGATGGTCACGGTAGCCGCGGTCGTCCTGGCCGGACTGGCCGCGGCCAGGCTGCCCAACCCGGCCCGCACTCCCGTGCTCGGGGCCTGCGCCGGGCTCGGGTTCGCGGTGCTCGCGGTCTCGGCCAGGATCCTGCCGGGATTCGCGCCGCACCAGCTCGTGCACAGCCCGGCCACGTACACGCTGGCGGCGGCGGGGATTGTGTCGTTCATGCTCTACGCCACGGCCCTGGAGGGCGGCAGCGTGACCGTGGCCACTGCGGCCGTGGTCCTCGTCGAGACCGTGCCGCCCGCCGTCGTGGGCGTTATGTTCCTCGGCGACACCACCCGGCGCGGCCTGGCCGGGCTGGCCGTGTCCGGATTCATTCTCGCGGTGGCCAGCGCGGTGGCCCTGGCGCGCTTCGGCGAGGCTGGTGAGCAGGCCGGACGCGGATCGCCCGGTGAGGCGGCCCGGCGCTCGCGGGATCGCTCCCGGGCCACGACGCCCGTGTGACCGGTCAGGGACGGTGCCGGCGGGTGCGTTCGGTGTTGATGCCCGGCCCGCTGTCGCCAGGCTGATATTCTGATAACCCGTGGACCGGCGGATTTACCGGCGGGCAACGACCACGGGAGCCCTACTTGGCCACGGCACCTCGCTCATCACGGCCCGTCTCTACCAGGCACCTCTTTGTTACCGGTGGGGTTGCGTCCAGCCTCGGCAAGGGGCTGACGGCCTCCAGCCTCGGCCGCCTGCTGAAGCTGCGCGGGCTGCGGGTCAACATGCAGAAGCTTGACCCGTACCTGAACGTCGACCCCGGCACCATGAACCCGTTCCAGCACGGCGAGGTGTTCGTCACCGACGACGGCACCGAGACCGACCTGGACGTCGGGCACTACGAGCGCTTCCTGGACACCCGGCTGCCGGGCTCGTCGAACGTCACCACCGGGCAGATCTACTCGAGCGTGATCGCCAAGGAGCGGCGCGGCGACTACCTGGGCGACACGGTGCAGGTGATCCCGCACATCACCAACGAGATCAAGTCGCGCATCATCGAGATGGGCAGCCCCGACGTGGACGTCGTCATCACCGAGGTCGGCGGAACGGTGGGCGACATCGAGTCACAGCCGTTCCTGGAGGCGATCCGCCAGATCCGGCACGAGATCGGCCGGGATCGCTGCTTCTTCCTGCACGTCTCGCTGCTGCCCTACATCGGGCCGTCCGGCGAGCTGAAGACCAAGCCCACCCAGCACTCGGTGGCCGCGCTGCGCAGCATCGGCATCCAGCCCGACGCGATCGTGTGCCGGTCGGACCGGCCCATCAGCGGCGGGCTGAAGCGCAAGATCAGCCTCATGTGCGACGTGGACGAGGAAGCGGTGGTGTCCGCCGTCGACGCACTGTCGATCTACGACATTCCCAAGGTGCTGCATTCCGAGGGCCTGGACGCCTATGTGGTGCGCAGGCTCGGGCTGCCGTTCCGGGACGTGGACTGGAGCGACTGGGATGAGCTGCTGCGCCGGGTGCACCGCCCGGCCCGCAGCGTCACGATCGCGCTGGTCGGCAAGTACGTGGACCTGCACGACGCCTACCTGTCGCCGGCCGAGGCGCTGCGCGCGGGCGGGTTCGGCAACGACTGCCGGGTCAACATCCGCTGGGTGCCCAGCGACGACTGCCAGACCCCGGAGGGAGCGGCGCGGCAGCTCGACGGGGCGGACGGGGTGCTGGTGCCCGGAGGCTTCGGCGTGCGTGGCATCGAGGGGAAGATCGGGGCCGTGCAGTACGCCAGAACCCATGGGATCCCCCTGCTCGGGCTCTGCCTCGGCCTGCAGTGCATGGCGATCGAGGTCGGGCGCGACCTGGCCGGGCTGGACGGGGCCAACAGCGCGGAGTTCGACCCCGACGCGCCGCATCCGGTGATCGCCACGATGGCGGGCCAGGAGGCTGTCGTGGCCGGGGAGCAGAACATGGGCGGCACCATGCGGCTGGGCCTCTACCCGGCGCTGCTCGCCGAGGGGAGCCTGGTCCGCGAGCTGTACGGCACGGACATCGTGCAGGAGCGGCACCGGCACCGGTACGAGGTCAACAACGCCTACCGCCAGACTTTGGAGCACGCCGGTCTTGTCTGCTCCGGGCTGTCGCCCGACGGGCTGCTCGTGGAGTTCGTCGAGCTGCCGCGCAGCGTCCATCCGTTCTTCGTGGCGACGCAGGCGCATCCGGAGTTCCTGTCCCGGCCGACCCGGCCGCATCCGCTGTTCAGCGGGCTCGTGGCCGCCGCGCTGGAGCGCTCGCGCGCGGTGCCCGCCGCCGATCCCCTGGCCGCGGCCGGCCGCCGGGCCGCCGCGAGCGCGTGACCCCGTGACCGAGCCGAAGGAAGGGGGAATGGGGAGGCGGGCGGGGACCCGGAGGCGAGCGGGAGACAGCATGAGCGAGCCGGAGGGGCGCGGCGCCGCCTGGACTGAGGAGCGAGGGACGAGCGACGAGGGAAGGCGGCGCCTTATGGCGCCCCGGAGGCGAGCGGGAGACACGGCGACGGAGGAGGTGGAGATCCGCGACGTAGCCGAGCGCTGGCCGGTGGCCTCGTCCGCCGTGCTCGCCGATGGCGGCCTTGTGCGCCTCCGCAAGGACATGGTGCGCATGCCGGACGGCGAGGTAGTAGGCCGGGAGGTGCTCGAGCACCCGGGCGCCGTGGCCATCGTGGCCCTGGACGACCAAGACCGGGTGCTGCTGATCCGCCAGTACCGGCACCCGGTCGGCAGGCTGCTCTGGGAGATCCCGGCCGGCCTGCGTGACGTCGCGGGCGAGCCGCTGCGGGTGACGGCCGAGCGCGAGCTGCTTGAGGAGGCCGGGTACCGCGCCGCGACGTGGCAGGTGCTCACCGACTCGTTCTCGTCGCCGGGGATCAGCACGGAGCGGCTGAGGATCTTCGTCGCCCGCGGCCTGACCGAGGTTCCCGAGTCCGAGCGCTCGTACGTGCCCGAGCACGAGGAGGCTCACCTGATCCCGGCCTGGGTGTCGCTGGATGGGGCCGTGGCCCGCGTCCTGGCCGGTGAGCTGCACAACGGCGTCACGGCCATAGGTATCTTGTCCGCGTATGCGGCGCGCCAGGGCGGGTTCACCGCGCTGCGGGACGCGGACGTCCCCGAGCGCTGACCCGGGGCTGCGAGGCATGCTCGGAGTGGACCTGCCCGGCAACGGGGCCGGCAGGCCACGAAGACCAGGAAGGACACCGACGCCATGAAGGTCGGCATTCCCAGGGAACTTAAGAACCACGAGTACCGCGTGGCGATCACGCCGGCCGGCGTGCACGAGCTGGTCCGTTCCGGGCACGAGGTGTTCGTCCAGAAGGACGCGGGAGCAGGCTCGCTGCTTCCCGACGCTGACTTCTCCGCCGCCGGGGCGACGATCCTGCCGGACGCCGATGCGGTGTGGCGGGCCGGCGACCTGATCCTGAAGGTCAAGGAGCCCATCGCTGAGGAGTACCACCGGCTGCGCAAGGGCCAGGTCCTGTTCACCTACCTGCACCTCGCCGCGTCCCGGGAGTGCACTGACGCGCTGCTCGACTCGGGGATCACGGCGATCGCTTACGAGACCGTCCAGCTGGCCGACGGGTCGCTGCCGCTGCTGGCCCCGATGTCCGAGGTGGCCGGGCGGATGGCGCCCCAGGTCGGCGCCCACCACCTGCAGCGCGACGGCGGCGGGCGCGGCGTCCTGATGGGCGGCGTCTCCGGGGTCTATGCCGCCAAGGTGGTGGTCCTGGGGGCGGGCGTGTCCGGCATGAACGCCGCGGCGATCGCGCTCGGCATGCAGGCGGAGGTGCTGCTCGTCGACAAGAACGTCGGCCGGCTGCGTTCGGCGGATGCCATCTACCAGGGACACTGCCAGACCGTTGCGTCCAATGCGTATGAGATCGAGCGGGCGGTGTCTGATGCGGACCTGGTCATCGGCGCCGTGCTGGTCCCGGGCGCCAGGGCCCCGAAGCTGGTCTCCAACGACCAGGTGTCGCGCATGAAGCCAGGCTCGGTGCTGGTGGACATCTCCATCGACCAGGGCGGCTGCTTCGAGGACTCCCACCCGACCACGCACGCCGACCCGACCTACATGGTGCACGAGTCGCTGTTCTACTGCGTGGCGAACATGCCCGGGGCGGTGCCGCACACCTCGACCTACGCGCTGACCAACGTCACCGTGCCCTACGCGCTCGAGATCGCGAACCGCGGCTGGCGGGCCGCGCTGCGCGCCGACCCGGCGCTCGCGGCGGGGCTGAACACCCATGAGGGCGCCGTCACCTACCGCGGCGTCGCCGAGGCACATGGCCTGCCCTGGACAGCGACCAGCGAGGCCCTCAACTGAAGGCCGTACGGAGCACGAGCGTCGACGACGCGGTCAGGCGCTACCTCGACCACCTGATGGTCGAGCGCGGCCTGGCGGCCCACACGCTCCAGGCCTATCGCAGGGACCTGCGGCGCTACGCGGTCGTGGTCGCAGCGGCGGGCCGGGCGGGCATCAGCGAGGTGACGACCCAGGACGTGACCGAGTTCCTGGCCGGGCTGCGCGAGGGAGACTCCGGCCACCCGCCGCTGGCGGCCAGCTCGGCCGGGCGCGCGGTCGTCGCGGTGCGCGGCCTGCACGCGTTCGCGGCGGCCGAGGGGCTGGCGCCGTCCGACCCGGCCCGGCCGGTCCGGCCGCCCGCGCCGCCGCGGCGGCTGCCGCGGGCGATCTCTGTCGCCGACGTCGAGCGCCTGCTGGAGGCGGCGGGGACCGGCGCGGGGCCGCGGCCGCTGCGCGACCGCGCGCTGCTCGAGCTGCTCTACGCGACTGGCGCGCGGATCTCGGAGGCGACGGCGCTGGACATCGATGACCTCGACCTGGCGGCCCCCGTGCTGTCAGCGCCAGGGCCGCCGGCCGTCCGGCTGTCGGGAAAGGGCGGCAGGCAGCGGATCGTCCCGGTCGGCAGCTACGCGCGGCAGGCGCTGGAGCACTACCTGGTCAGGGCGCGGCCAGCCCTCGCCACCGCGGCGCGCAGGACCTCCGCCAGCCCGGCGGTATTCCTGAACGCCCGCGGCGGGCGGCTCACCCGGCAGGGCGCCTGGGCGGTGCTGCGGGCTGCCGCGCAGCGGGCCGGGATCGCCGGGGTATCGCCGCACACGCTGCGCCATTGTTTCGCCACCCATCTCCTGGACGGCGGCGCCGACGTCAGGGTCGTCCAGGAGCTGCTCGGGCATGCCTCGGTCACCACCACGCAGGTCTACACGCTGGTGACCGTGGACAGGCTCCGCGAGGTCTACGCCAGCGCGCACCCCCGGGCCATCAGCCCCAGGGGGGACGACCCCCCTTCAGCCCCCTATGAGCGAGCCGGAGGGGCGCGGCGCCGCCTGGACTGAGGAGCGAGGAACGAGCGACGAGGGAAGGCGGTGCCTCAAAGGCGCCCCGGAGGCGAGCAGGAGACACAGCGGAGCAAGCTCCGCGCGGTCCGAATCCGCGCAAACGGTGAGTCGGCTTGCCGCCGCCAAGCCCAGGCCCTAGCCTCGCGCTAGAGTCCGGGTTTCAGCGGACGCATGCACGCGCATGCGGGCAACCGCTGGGGAGGTGCAGTAGGCTGTGGCAGCGTTCCGAACATTGGAGGTCAGGCCCGGCGTGCTTGGCCCTACCGGCCGGCCGGTGCCGGCCTTCCCCGACCCCGAGCCCCTGCTGACGCACGGCCCGGCCCGGGTCGCGGCGGTCTGCAACCAGAAGGGCGGGGTCGGCAAGACCACCACGACCATCAGCCTCGGTGCCGCCCTGGCCGAGCAGGGCCGCCGGGTGCTGCTGGTCGACTTCGATCCGCAGGGCGCACTGTCGGTGGGCCTGGGCATCCAGCCGCACGAGCTCGACGCGACGATCTACAACCTGCTCATGGAGCGCGGCATCACCGCCCACGATGTGCTGTTCAAGACCAATGTGGACGGCATGGACCTGCTGCCCAGCAACATCGACCTGTCCGGCGCCGAGGTGCAGCTGGTCCACGAGGTCGGCCGGGAGTTCGTGCTCGGCCGCGTGCTGCAGCCGGTCCTCCCGGACTACGACATCGTCCTGATCGACTGCCAGCCGTCGCTCGGGCTGCTCACGGTCAACGCGCTGGCCTGCGCGGACGGGGTGATCGTGCCGCTGGAGTGCGAGTACTTCGCGCTGCGCGGCGTAGCCTTGCTCATGGAGACCATCGACAAGGTGTCCAGCAGGATCAGCCCCAAGCTCGTGCTCGACGGGTTGCTGGCGACGATGTACGACTCGCGCACGCTGCACACCCGGGAAGTCCTGGCTGGTGTGGTGAAGGGCTTCGGCGACAAGGTCTACCACACCGTGATCAGCCGGACCGTGCGGTTCCCCGACGCCACCGTGGCGGGCGAGCCGATCACCCGCTTCGACCCGACATCCAACGGGGCACATGCTTACCGCGAGCTCGCGAAGGAGGTACTGGATCGGTGGCACCAGGCCGACCTCGCGGTTCCCGCTCACGGCGGGTAAGCCTGCCGGGAGTCGCCGAGCTGCTCCGTCCGGCGGGCCGGGGCACCGCGGTCGAAGTCCAGCGCCAGGCCAGCGGCCGGGAGCTGCACTCCCAGAAGATCACCGTCTACCTGTCCGGAAGCGAGCTGCTCGACCTGGAACGCGCCCGTCTGACCCTCCGCGCCCTCGGCCTCACCGTGGACCGCGGCCGGATCGTGCGCGAGGCGCTCGCCGTCCTGCTGGCCGACCTGGATGCTGAGGGCGACCGGAGCCTGGTGGCCCTGCGGCTCTGCGAAGGGACCTCGAGCGGGGGGGCTTGGGGGGGTCGTCTGCCCGGGCCGACACTGCGCCGGGGGGGTCTGGGGGGGTCGTCCCCCGAAGGGGTACGGCCGGAGTGACGATGATCGCTGAGCCGGGCGACACCCGGGCGGCTGGACGGTTCGAGGTGCACCTTGACGTCTTCGAGGGCCCCTTCGACTTGCTGCTCGCCCTGATCTCGAAGCACAAGCTGGACATCACGGAGATCGCGCTGTCCAGCGTCACCGACGAGTTCATCAGCTACATCCGGGCCCGGGCGGACGGATGGGACCTGGATCAGGCCAGCTATTTCCTCGTGGTCGCCGCCACCCTGCTCGACCTCAAGGCGGCGCGGCTGCTGCCGGCGGGGGAGGTCGACGACGAGGAGGATCTCGCCCTGCTCGAGGCCAGGGACCTGCTGTTCGCGCGGCTGCTGCAGTACCGCGCCTACAAGGAGGTGGCGGCGGTGCTGGCGAGCAGGATGGCGGCCGCCGGCCGCCGATTCCCGCGGCGGGTGCCGATGGAGCCGCGCTTCGTCGACCTGCTGCCCGAGGTGCTGCTCGGCCTCGGCCCGGCCGAGTTCGCCGCGATCGCGGCCCGCACCCTGGCGCCCCGGCGGCCGCCCGTGGTCTCCACCGCGCACCTGCACATGCCCCGCACCAGCATTCCCGAGCAGGTCGGCATACTGTCCGAGCGCCTGGCCCGGCTGCGCCGGGCCACGTTCCGGCAGCTCGCCGCGGACTGCGTCGACACCTATGAGGTCGTCGCGCGCTTCCTCGCGGTACTCGAGCTGCACCGCAACGACCGCGTCTCGTTCGACCAGCTGGTCCCGCTCGGCGATCTCTACGTGAGCTGGGCGGCCGGCGATCATCATGACGACCTGACCATCACCGAGGAAGCCGGCGAGTAGCGATGCAGAACGGATCCGCCCCCGACCTGGGCGACACGAGCGGCGCGCCCGCGGCGGAAAGCCAGGCTGCCGCTGGGCCGGCGGAAGGCCAGGCTGCCGCTGGGCCGGCGGACGGCCTGGCCATACCCTCCCAGCCCGACGACCAGGCCCCGGAGCGGCAGGGGAATGACCAGGCCGCGTCAGCCGGAGCTGACGGCGAGGGCGTCCCCGGACTGCGGGCCAGCCTGGAGGCGATCATGCTCGTAGCGGACGAGCCGGTCTCCGAGGTGGTCATCGCGCAGGTGCTGGAGCGGCCGCGCGCGGAGGTGGCCGGGACGCTGCGCGAGCTGGCCGCGTCCTACGCCGGGGAGCAGCGCGGCTTCGACCTGCGGGAGGTGGCAGGCGGCTGGCGCTTCTACACGCGCGAGGAGTGTGCTCCCGTCGTGGAGCGGTTCGTGAGCGACGGCCAGGAGGTTCGGCTGACCCAGGCCGCGCTGGAGACGCTGGCCGTCGTCGCCTACCGGCAGCCGGTGAGCCGCGCCCGGGTGTCCGCCGTGCGCGGCGTCAACTGCGACGGGGTGATCCGCACGCTGGTCCTGCGCGGGCTGGTGGAAGAGGCCGGCACCGATCCCGAGACGGGCGCGATCCTGTTCGCGACGACCGCGTACTTCCTGGAGCGACTCGGGCTGCCGGGCCTCGACGCACTGCCCGAGCTCGCCCCGTTCCTTCCCGATCACCTTGACGACGAGCCAGACGCAGGTCATGAGCCAGCGGGGTCGTGACCAGGGGGCCCACGAGGGCCACGACACGCTGGTCGACGTTCCGGGCGGTATCCGGCTGCAGAAGGTGCTGGCCGCGGCCGGCGTGGGCAGCCGCAGGCACTGCGAGGAGATGATCGGCGAAGGCCGGGTCGAGGTCGACGGCGAGATCGTCCGCCGGTTCGGAGCCCGGGTTGATCCCCAGCGCCAGGTCATCCGCGTGGACGGACGGCGGATCCCCGCGCGCGAGGATCTCGTCTACGTCGCCCTGAACAAGCCGGCCGGGGTCCTGACCACGATGTCGGACGCCCGGGGCCGCCCCACCATCGCGGATTTCCTCGGCGACCGTGCCGAGCGCCTCTTCCACGTCGGCAGGCTCGACTACGACACCGAGGGCCTCATGCTGCTGATGAATGACGGGGAGCTGGCGCACCGGCTGGCACATCCTCGTTACGGCGTGCTCAAGACGTACCTGGCCGACGTGGCCGGCCCGCTGCCGAGAGACCTGGGGCGCCAGCTGATCACCGGGGTGAGGCTGTCCGACGGGGTGGCCAGCGCCGACCGGTTCCGGGTCGTGGAGCGGGCAGGCACCCGGGCCCTGGTGGAGATCACCCTGCACGAGGGGCGCAAGCACATCGTGCGGCGGATGCTGGCCGAGGTCGGCCACCCGGTCAGCCGACTGGTACGCACCCACGTGGGCCCGGTCGCGCTCGGCTCACTCCGGCCGGGCACCACCCGGCGTCTCAGCACGAGGGAGATAGGCGACCTCTACGCCGCGGTAGGCCTATAACCTGGTAGCTCACCGGGCGGAGGGGCGAGGGCGGGAAGGACGGCTTCCCGCGGATTCTGGTGATCGGGTCACGGTGGCAGCAGCCTCCCCGGCTGACCTCCATGATCGTGGACCGAAACCCACGTATATGACGGGTCTGGGTCCAGGATCATGGAATACACCTCCAGAAACCCGAACGAAGGGCAAGGAGGACTCGGCAGGTGGCGGTCAGGGCGATCCGGGGCGCGGTCCAGGTCGACGCGAACGAGAGCGCGGCGATACTCGAGGGCGCGTCCGAGCTGGTGGCCGAAGTGATGACGCGCAACCGGCTCACCCCGGCGGACGTGATCAGCGTCGTGTTCAGCGCAACCAGTGACCTGAACGCAGAGTTTCCCGCGCTCGCCGCGCGCAAGCTGGGTTTCCAGGACGTGCCGCTGCTGTGCTGTGCCGAGATCGACGTGCCCGGCGCGATGCCGCGCGTGGTCCGGCTGATGATGCACGTGGAGACGGAGGCGCCGCGCTCGGCGATCCAGCACGTATACCTGCGCGGTGCCGCCGCGCTGCGCCTGGACATCGCGCAGTGACCGCCATCAGCGAGCCGGAGGGGCACCAGGCGCCCTCGAGGCGAGCGGGAAACACAGCATGAGCGAACCGGAGAGGCGCGGCCCTCACCATGGAGGCCCCCGGCAGGCAGTGGTGATCGGCACGGGGCTGATCGGCACCTCGGTGGCCCTCGCCCTGCGCGATGGCGGCGCCACGGTCTGGCTGGCGGACTCCGATCCCGCGGCGGCCAGGCTGGCCGCGGATATCGGGGCGGGCGCCGAGCTGCCCGATGGCGGTCCGCCCGGCGGCCCGGCCGACCTGGCCGTCCTCGCCATGCCGCCCGAGGCCGTCGCGCCCGCCCTCGCCGCCGCTCAGGCTCGGGGCCTGGCCCGCTGCTACACCGACGTGGCGAGCGTGAAGGAGCTGCCGCTGGCCCGGGCGCGCGAGCTCGGCTGCGACCTGGTGGGCTTCGCGGGAGGGCACCCGCTGTCCGGACGTGAGCGTTCAGGTCCTGCCGCGGCACGAGCCGACCTGTTCCTCGGCCGTCCGTGGGCGATCTGCCCGCTGCCGGAGACTGCGCCCGGCACCGTGGAGGCCGTCGCCGGCCTGGCCCGGGCCTGCGGCGCGCAGCCGGTCTGCATGTCTGCCGCCGATCACGACCGCTGGGTCGCCCTGGTCTCGCACGCGCCGCACGTGGCCGCCGCCGCCGTGGCCGCCCGGCTGAAGCACGCGCCGGAGGGTGCCCTGGCCCTGGCGGGCCAGGGGCTCCGCGACGTTACGAGGATCGCGGCGAGCGACACCGCGCTGTGGACGCAGATCCTGGCGGCTAACGCGGCGCATGCGGGTGAGGTCCTCGAGGCGCTGGCGGCCGATCTCGCCGCGGCGGCGGGCGCGCTGGCCAGGATCGCCGAGGGCGACGAGCGGTCGGTCAAGGACCTGACCGGCTTGCTGGAGCGCGGGGGAGCCGGGGTAGCCAGAATCCCGGGCAAGCGAGGCGGGCCCGCTCCCGCTTACGCCATCGTCCAGGTGGTGATCGGCGACCGGCCAGGCGAGCTCGCCAGGCTCTTCCAGGCGGCGGGCCAGGCCGGGATCAACATCGAGGATGTGAGGATCGAGCATTCGCCGGGCCTGCCGGCAGGCGTGGCCGAGATCGCGGTCCGGCCGCAGGCCGCGGATAAGCTCATTGAGGCGCTGGCGGCAGGCGGCTGGCCGGCTCGCCGGTAGCATCGCCTTCGTGACCAATCACCCCGGCCTCGTGATCGCGGTTGACGGCCCGGCAGGTTCCGGCAAGTCCACCGCGGCCCGGGGCGTCGCGCGCGCCCTGGGGCTGCGCTACCTGGACACGGGCTCGACCTATCGGGCGCTGACCTGGTGGCTGCTCGCCCGCGGCGTGGACGTCTCGGAGCCTGATGCGGTGGCCGCGGTGCTAGCCCGGGGGGACGACCCCCCGGAACCCCCCGCTGCCGTCCGCTCGGGCCGGCAGGCCGACCCTCGCGGCCAGCACGGCTACGCCGGGCTAGCCCGGGGGGACGACCCCCCGGCGCGTCTCGCCCGTCCGGTGATCGAGGCGGGCACCGATCCGGATGCCCCGGCGATCTGTGTGGACGGCCGCGACGTGGCCGGGCTCATCCGGACCCGCGAGGTATCCAACGCGGTCAGCGCGGTCGCCTCGATCCCGCAGGTCCGCAGGCACCTCGTCGCCATGCAGCAAGGGATCATCGCGGATACGCTGGCGGCCGGGGAGGGGATCGTCGCCGAGGGCCGGGATATCGGGACCGTTGTGGCGCCCGACGCGCCGGTGAAGGTGTACCTGACCGCCAGCGAGACGGTCCGGGCCCGCAGGCGCACCGCCGATCTCGCCGCCGACCCGGCCGCCACGGTCGCGGTGACCCGGGCCGAGCAAGCGCGGCGGGACTCCTCCGACGCGCCGCAGATGGCCAGGGCGGCCGACGCGGTCGAGATCGACACCACAGCCCTGGGCCTGGACGAGGTCATCCGCGAGATCGTCAGGCTCGCGGACTGCAGGAGGGCGGGCGCGTGGACCAGGTGATGCCCGGCGGGCCCGGACCCGCCGACGGCCGCGGCGGGCACCCCGACGGGGAGGCGCCCGAGGGTCACGAGGAACCCGCGCCGGTGGTGGCCGTCGTCGGCCGGCCGAACGTCGGCAAGTCGACCCTGGTGAACAGGATCCTCGGCAGTCGGCAGGCGGTTGTCGCGGACACCCCCGGGGTCACCAGGGACCGGGTCGCCTACGATGCCACCTGGCGCGGCCGCGCCTTTACCTTGCTGGACACCGGCGGGTGGGAGCCATCTGTGGAGGGCTCCGAGTCTCTGGCGGCCCGGGTGGCCGCGCAGGCGCGGGTAGCGGTGGAAGCGGCGGACGCCGTCCTGTTCGTCGTGGACGCCGTGGTGGGCGTGACCGACGCCGACGCGGCCGTCGCCGCGGTGCTGCGCCGATCGCGCAAGCCGGTCGTTCTGGCCGCTAACAAGGTCGACGACGCCCCGGGGGAGCCCGCGGCCGCGTCGCTCTGGTCGCTGGGGCTCGGCCAGCCGGTTCCGGTGAGCGCCCTGCACGGGCGAGGCAGCGGAGATCTCCTCGACGAGGTTCTCGACGCGCTGCCGGCTGCGCCGGCCGAGCCGCTGCACGCGGAAGGCGGCCCGCGGCGCGTAGCGCTTCTCGGGCGCCCCAACGTCGGCAAGTCCAGCCTGCTGAACAGGCTCGCCGGACAGGAGCGCGTGCTGGTCGACGCGGCGGCGGGCACCACGCGTGATCCCGTTGACGAGCTGATCGAGCTCGGCGGCAGCGTCTGGCGGTTCGTTGACACCGCGGGGATCAGGAGGCGGGTGCGGGAGGCCCAGGGCGCCGACTACTTTGCCGCCATGCGGACCGAGCGGGCGCTTGAGCGCGCGGAGGTGGCGGTGGTGCTGGTAGACGCCAGCGAGCCGCTGGCCGAGCAGGATCTCCGCATCGTGTCGATGGTGATCGACGCGGGGCGCGCGCTGGTCATCGCCTACAACAAGTGGGACCTGGTCGACTCCGACCGCAGGCACTTCCTGGAGCGCGAGATCGACCGGCAGCTGCACACCGCCCGCTGGGCGCCGCGGGTGAACATCTCCGCCGCGACCGGCTGGCACACCGACCGGCTGGTCCCGGCGCTTGAGCTGGCCCTGGCGGGCTGGGAGACGCGAGTGCCGACCGGCCGCCTCAACGGGTGGCTGGCGGGGCTGATCGCGGCCACCCCGCCGCCGGTGCGTGGCGGCAGGCAGCCCAAGATCCTCTTCGCGACCCAGACCGGGATCCGCCCACCGCATTTCGTGCTGTTCACGACGGGCTTCCTGCAGGCCGGCTACCGGAGGTTCATCGAGCGCAGGCTCCGGGAGGAGTTCGGCTTCGGTGGCAGCCCGGTGCATCTGTCGATGCGGCTGCGGGAGAAGCGCGCCGGATCTTCCGGCCGTCAGGCGAGATCACGCCGGGCCGGGTAGCAGCCGCGGCGGTGTCTCCCCCTCGGGCCAGCCAGAACCATACGGTGGTTGCGGCCTCGTCGCGGTCGTAACCCCACTGGTCGGCCAGCGTCTGCACCAGGAACAGCCCGTGCCCGCCCGAAACGCAGCTGTGGCCCTTCACCACAGGGGTGCTCAGCTCCGAGCCCTCGTCGGTCACCTCGATCCGCCTTCCGCCGCCGATCTCGATGACCGTGATCGTGACGGTCCCGCCCGGGCGGCGGGAGTTGCTGTGCAGCACCGCATTGGTGACGGTCTCCGAGGCCAGTAAAACCGCCACGTCGGTGGAGGGATTGGCCTCGCCGAGAGACTTCTCCACGAACGAGCGCGCCGCACAGACGTGCTCGGGACGTCCGGGGATCGTGATCCTTCCGAGGACCGTGGCACTCGCCATCATGGCCAGATCTTGGGTGGCGTCGCTGGCCCCGGTGGCTGATGGTGCCATCTCAGTCCGCTCCCCTCCCCGGCGCAAGACCGGCTGCCGCGGAATGTCATCGCCGGCCGCATCGCTAACGGGCCCGCGCCTGGGCCCGGGAGGGCGCGGCACAGGCTCGAAACCCTAGAACTCATCATGGTCTGGGAGTGCATGCCACGCAAGTGCGTGGTACAAGTCTGACAGACGAAATCTCAATTGGGATCCCATGTGACCCTGTTTTCCGCTATCGTGATCCAGAGTCCAATAGCCGCACGGCGGTGCCCGTGCTCCGCTCGGAGCCGGGAACTGCTCAGCGTGCCCTCGAGGAGGGGAGGCCGAATGACCGCGTCAATCGGCCCAACGGTACGCCGACGTCGGCTTGGCACCGAGTTAAGGCGTCTGCGCGAAGCACGCTCTATCAAGCTGGAGGAGGTCGCCGACAAGCTGGGGCTGGCTGCCTCGACGCTGTCGCGGATCGAGACCGGTAAGGCGCCCACCAGGACCGCTTACCTGTCGGCCATGCTTGATCTCTACGGCGTTAACGACCCCGCGCAGCGGCAGATCATGATCGACATGGCCCGCGAGGGTCACCGCAAGGGCTGGTGGGCGGCATGGGAGGACGTGCTGCCCACAGGATTCGGCGTCTACGTCGGCCTTGAGGCGGAGGCGGCCTCGTTGCGCGCCTACGAGTCCCTGGTGGTCCACGGGCTGCTGCAGACCGAGGCCTATGCCCGAGTCGTCATGACCACGGTGCGCAGAAGGCAGACCCCAGAGCAGATCGAGCGCCTGGTGGCGCTGCGGATGCAGCGCCAGGAGGTGATTCTCCGCGCGGACCCGATCGAGCTATGGCTCATCCTCGACGAGGCCGTGATCCGCAGGACGATGGGCTCGCCCGAGCTCATGCGCGGGCAACTCAACCACCTGGCCGATGCGAGCCTGTGGCCGAACGTCACGCTCCAGGTGCTTCCGTTCTGCAGTGGGCCGCACCCGTCCCTGAACGGGCCCTTCGCGATCATCGAGTTTCCCGAGCGCTTTGACCCCGACGTCGTCTATACAGAAGGTGTCGCCGGACAGGCCTACCTTGAGCGTGAGCGAGATGTCCGCGCCCGCGCCGAGGCGTTCGACCTGCTGCGCGCGGCCGCCCTGTCCCCGGGCGACTCGACCGACCTCATCAGCACGCTGGCCAGGCAGATTGTCTGATTGATGAAAGGAACCCGAATGACACACGATCTGAGTGAGGCCCGCTGGGTCAGGAGCCGTGCCTGCAGCTCCGACGGCTGCGTGGAGGTGGCGCACCTGGCCGGAGGCAGCGTCGCGGTCCGCGACTCCAAGAATGAACACAAGGCCGCGCACGTGTTCGACCGTGAAGAGTGGTCAGCGTTCATCGCGGGCGTGAAGAACGGCGAGTTCGACCTGCCGCTCAGCTAGCCGACGGGAATTGATGCCGACGCCCTCCCGCAGTCCCGCCCCATGACGGGAGTGCGGGGGGGGCGCCGGCTTCGCTCAGGATGACGCGGGCCGGCCGAACTCGCCGTCCTTGGCGCCGCCGAGAAACGCATCCCACTCCGACCTCGTGAAGATCAGCGCGGGGCCCCGCGGATGCCGGGAATTGCGCATCGCGATCTCACCGCCGGCAAGGAAGGCGACCTCCACGCAGTTGCCGCCTGTGGGACCGCTGTGGCGGCTCCTGATCCAGGTCGCGCCCGCCAGGGCGCTCGCGTCCATGCCATTGCGGATGCTGCTCATGGGGATCGCTCCATATCCTCGAGCAGTGTACGAATAATCTCTTTGGATTCCTCAGGAGGCGCGCTCGTGGCGCTGAGCTTGTCCATGACCGCGGCGTAGCGGTCCACGTCGACCGGCTTGTCGAGGTACATGGCGCTCGTCAGCTGCTCCACGTAGGCCACGTCGGGCAGGTCCGGGACGGCGAAGCGCAGGATGCTGAAGCTCCCCGGCGCCAGGTAGGCGCCAGCGGAATCGGGTACGACCTGCAGGGCAAAGCCCGGCTGGTCACATACGCCGGACAGGTACTCGAGCTGGGCGCGCATGATCTGGGTGCTGCCGACCGGCCGGGTCAGCGCCACCTCATCGACGATCGCCCATAGCCGCAGGCCGCCGGAGCCGAACCGGCGCTGTCGCTCCTTGCGCAGGTAGACCAGGCGTTCGGCCTCGTCCAGGGAGAACTCGCCGAGGGCGATGACCGCGGCCGCGTACTCCTCGGTCTGCAGCAGGCCGGGGATGAACTGCGAGTCATAGCTGCGGATCGACTCCGCCGACTCCTCGAGGCCGATATAGGCCTGGAACCAGCCAGGCAGCACGTCCTGGTACTGGTGCCACCAGCCGGGCTGATTCGCCTGGCCGGCCAGGGTCAGCAACTCTTCCCGTTCTGCGGGGTCAGTGATCCCGTACAGGCCGAGCAGGTCGATGATGTCGACTTCCCGGACCGAGGTCCGGCCCAGCTCGATGCGGCTGATCTTGGATTCCGATCCTCTGATCGCCCGTGCCGCCTCTTGAGCGGTGACTCCGCGTGCCTCGCGCAGGCGGCGCAGCTGTGTGCCGAGGAGGATACGCAGAACTGTGGGCCCGCCAGCCCCCTCCACCATGAGTCGCGCTCCCTCCTGTTCAGCTCCCGGGGTTGCTCCCCGAGCTACCGCTGCGGACCCGCTCACGCCGCCGCGTGCGAAGCCGCGGTCGGCACGCCAGTGAGTCCAGGCTAGCTGCGCATCTTCAGATGAGATTTCCGGGAACAATTGCGTGATGCATGTGTTCGGTTGCGGCCGTTACCACATGATATCGCATATGCGATTTCACGCTACCCCTAAGTCTGCGTCAGACGGAAGCTTGCTGGCCTCGCTCGGGTGTGGGCTGGGTCCGTGGCCACGCCTGCCTGGGGCACTGTCACGAGTGACGACTGTGACAGGCGTTGCTGGGTGACTCTACGCGCGGTTTCCCCGGCGTGCTGGCCTATCGCTACGATCAGGCTGGGCGGTGAATCCGGATCCGGGAGACAGGCGGGCCATGCGCTACAGGTCACTGGGCACATCGGGGCTCATGGTCTCGGTGGCCGGCCTCGGCGGCAACAACTTCGGGCGCAGGCTGGACGTCGACGCGACCCGCGCTGTGGTGGACGCGGCCATGGACGCCGGGATCACGCTGCTCGATACCGCCGACAGCTACGGCGGCGGCGGCCGGTCGGAGGAGATACTCGGCGAGGTGCTGGCCGGCCGTCGCGATCAGGTCGTGCTGGCCACGAAGTTCGGCCATCGGAACTTCGACATGGGGTACGGGCCGGCCGCCGGCGCCAAGGGCGGACGCGGTTACATCATGCGCGCCATCGAGCAGTCGCTGCGCCGGCTGCGAACCGACCACATCGACCTCTACCAGATCCACACGCCCGACCCGGACACGCCGATCGAGGAGACCCTCGCCGCTCTGAGTGAGCTGGTGACGAGGGGCATGGTCCGCTACATAGGGCACTCCAACTTCTCCGGCTGGCAGCTCGCCGAGGCCGCCGGCGCGGCGCGCCAGCTTGGCACCGCGGCATTCGTTTCCGCGCAGAACCACTGGTCCCTGCTGGAGCGCGGCGCCGAGGCCGAGGTCGTGCCCGCCGCCGTGCATTACGGCCTTGGCGTGCTGCCCTACTTCCCGCTGGCGAATGGCCTGCTCACCGGAAAGGTCCGGCGTGGCGTCCCGCCCCCCGAGGGCAGCAGGCTGGCCAGCCGAGGAGACTACATCACCGACGACAAGCTCGACCGGGTGGAGGCGCTGATCGGCTGGGCACAGCAGCACGGTGTCACGGTGCTCGACGTGGCTATCGGCGGCCTGGCCGCCCAGCCGGGCTGCTCGTCGGTGATCGCCGGCGCGACGTCGCCGGAGCAGGTCAAGGCGAATGCCGCGGCGGCGAGCTGGATACCGTCCGCCGACGAGCTCGCGGACCTGGACCGGCTCGTGCCCGGCCCCCCCGGGTCAGGCTGACAGGTCAGCCGGAGCCGCGTCAGCGTGACGGCGGCCTAGGGGCCGAGATCGCGGTCCTGTACAAGGCCAGGATGCTGGAGAAGAACCGGGGCGAGTATGAGACGTTCGAGGTGTCCCCGCCGTCCTCGTAGCCCCCGATAACTCCGATCACCCAGCCGTTGCCGGTCTTGGCGTTGACGCCCGCCAGGAACGGGCCGCCGCTGGTGCCGTCGGTGTAGTTGTCACAGTCGAAGACCATCTCGTGGGCGTTGTCGAAGTTGCTCGCGGGAGCCGTGCACGTGATCGGCTCGTCGGTTTGACTCGGGTACCCGGTCACCCGAACGATCTGCGCCGGCTCGCCGATCTTCAGGGTCTCGGCGCCGGTGTGCCTCTGGATGCGGGTGCCCTTCCGGCCCGCGACGAGAAAGGCGACGTCATCATCCGGATCCTGGTCCTTCGACCATGCGGCGTCGACGTACTCCGCCGTGACGGCCCAGATGCCGTAGGGGAACCTGCCGTTGTGATAACCGGGCGCGAAGACGATGCTGCCGGCCGGGCTGAGGGATTTGCCCTGGAGGCAATGAGCCGCGGTGATGAGCAGGTCTCCTGCCGGGCTGCTGACCACGCTTGCCGTGCAGAAGTGCGAGCCCAGCCTGCCGTTGGAGCTGGTGAACAGCGCGCCGACCGCGGCCGTCCCGTTGAACGTGATGCTGCGCCTGGCGGCAGGCTGGCCTGCTGCCTGAGCCACCGGCGAGACGAGGTACGCCCCGATCGCGGTCGCCACAACGCTCGCCAGCCAGGCCGTCCGGTTCATGGCCAAGACGATGGTCATGCGCACAGCGGACGCGGGGCGCCCGACGCCTCGGCGCATCCAGCCCCCCTCGCAGGTCGATCACCCGCGCTGCCGCGCGCGAGGCATGTCTTTTGCCAGCTCTTTAGCTGATTGTGCCGACTTCGAGCCCGGAGGACCATAGGTCCCGGCTGGGAGGATGCTGAGACATTACTGAATATCCACATAACGCATGAAAGCGCTCGCACCCCTCCCTGGCACGTCGCCGTGGTCGGGCATCCGCATGCGACCCCTGCAGGCAGCCGGCGCGCCAGATCCGGCGCTGCCCCGGACAGCCGCACAGGCCTATTGGTCGCGCCGCCAATCAGGCTCGCGCTGAGTAAAGTTCTGGCCACCTCTAGTTGCAGGCTGGGTGGCGTTGAGAAATCATGAGGCGACGGCTTGCCTGGCGTGCCGAGAATGGAGCGGGAGATCGCGGTGGATGGTGCGGCTCGGACCGCTGCGAGCCGCGCGCCCTCCCGCCCCGGCCGGCCCACGTTCCGCGAGGTCTTCGCGGTCAGGGAGTTCCGCGCTCTCTGGCTGGCGCAGCTGCTGTCGGTGGCCGGCGATCAGCTGGCCCGCGTCGCCATGACCGTGCTGGTCTTCGACCGCACGCATTCGGCGCTCTGGACGGCGCTGACCTATGCGGTCACGTTCCTGCCGTGGGTGATCGGCGGCCTGGCGCTGTCCGGGCTGGCCGACCGGCGGCCCAGGCAGCAGGTGATGGTGGCCTGCGACGTGGCCCGGACGGTGCTGGTCTGCCTCATGGCGCTCGTGAGCCTGAAAGCGCCGCCCGCCGCGGCGTTGTGGATCATGGTGACGCTGCTGTTCTTCGTGACTCTCCTTGACTCGCCGTTCAAGTCGGCGCGCTCAGCGATGATGCCCGACGTGCTACCAGGCGAGCGGTACGTCCTCGGCACCGCCGTCACGCAGACCACCCTTCAGGTAGGCATGGTCTCCGGCTTCGCGCTGGGCGGGCTGGTGGTGGCGGTTCTCGGAGTGCGGGCCGCCCTGCTGGCCGACGCGGCGACGTTCGCCGCCTCGGCCCTGCTGGTTCGGTTCTGGGTGCGCCAGCGGCCCGCTGCGGCTCACGCGGCGGCCGGCCGCCGGTCTCAGTTCGCGGAGATGGCCGCCGGGGTGCGCCTGGTCCTCGGCGACCGCACGCTGCGGACGCTGATGCTGCTGGGCTGGCTGGTTGCGTTCTACGTGGTGCCGATGGGCCTGGCGGCGCCGTACGCGGCCAGCTTCCACACCTCGCTTCCGATCCCGGTCAGCACGGGGCTCGTGTTCGCCGCGGGGCCTTTCGGCACGGCCTTAGGCGCGGTAGTGCTCGGCCGCCTGGTTCCGCCAGCGTCCAGGCAACGCTTGATAGGCCCGCTGGCGACCGCCGCCTGCGGCCTGCTGCTGCTGTGCTGGCTGCAGCCAGAGATGATCGCCGCGCTGGTGATCATCGCCGGTTCCGGGGCGTGCGCCTCTTACCAGCTGGCGGCCAATGCCGCCTTTGTCGCCGCCGTGCCGCCCGACCGCCGAGGTCAGGCCTTCGGCCTGGCCAACGGGGGCATGCAGGTGTCACAGGGCCTGTGGATCGTTCTCGCAGGCGCGGCCGCATCCTCCAACGCGATCTCGCCTGCCACTGCCATCGCCATCAGCGGCGGTCTCGGGGCAGTCTTGGCCGCCGCCCTGGCGATGGCCTGGCACCGTCATCCAGGACACATGCCTGTCAAAAGATGACCTCAGAACCTCTGAGGATGCGGCGCGTTACTGCCACTCGTTGCGCATGGCTGGCTCCTTCCTGGGCGGGCTGGCGGGGTGGGCCGGGGTTACTGCCACTCGTTGCGCATGGCTGGCTCCTTCCTGGGCGGGCTGGCGGGGTGGGCCGGGGTTACTGCCACTCGTTGCGCACGGCCGGCTCCTTCCTGGGCGGAGATGCCGTTGTCGATACGGATAGACGGTTGTGGGAGGTTCTTGGCGAATTGTCGTCCGACCTTGACAGCCTAGTAACATTCCTGTCACTATGCGGCATTGGTTCCCCTGATCGTTCTTGGTACCCTGTTGCACTGAGCAGCTCTGCATCCGGGGAGGGTCCATGACTGCCTTCCTCCTGCCCAGAGCGGTGGGGGGCGGCTTGCGCCGTGCTGGGCGTAGCATTCGCGGGCTGCCTGTCTCGGCGCTTGCGGAGCCACTGCGGAGCTACATCCTAATTGTGACTTCACTTGCCATAGGTGTCTGCTCGTTCGTCGCTGCCTGGAGCCAATGGAAACCAGAAGAAGTATTGATTTTCGCGGGCGTGATCGCCTGCGGATTTGTGGCAATTGAGTCGACCAGGACCGTCAGGGAGGTGCACGGCACTGTAGGAAGAGATCTCCAGACGGTCTGGTATCTGACGGCCGCGGTCGTCCTGCCGCCTATATATGCGTTTCTAGCTCCCGTGCTCTTTACTGCCTACAAACTATTGAGGGTGCGCCGCGGCTTCGTCTATCGTCGTATATTCAGTAACGCGACGATCAGCCTAGCTTATGGCGCTGCGTCTCTCCTGTTCCATGAGGTTGATCGCACAGCCTCAGGAGCTTTGCCTGGATCTGGGGTTCATGCGCTCAGATGGACGGGCTTGGTCGCAGGGTGCGGCGTGATGGCTTGGTTGATCAACAACGGACTTATCCTCGTCGCGATCAAGTTCGCCGACGGGAAAGCACGAATCCGTGATTTGTTTGGCAATCTTCAGGCTATTACCTCCGATCTAATCGAACTAAGCCTGGCAGTTTCCCTAGCGCTTGTGGTTTCAATCGATTCCTGGCTAATGATTCTTGCGCTACCTTCGGTAGTGCTCTATAGGCGCTACCTAATACATGCGCAGCTTGTAACCGAAGCTCGCCTTGATTCTAAGACCGGTTTGCTCAACGCCGGGACTTGGCAGCACGAGGCAGAGGTCGAGTTCTTCCGTGCGCTACGCGCCCGCACGCCTCTTGCGCTCGCCATGGTCGACATAGATCATTTCAAGGACGTCAACGAGACGGCGGGCCATGTTGTGCGCGATCAGCTTCTTCGCGACGTCGGGAGCATGCTGAAGGATCAGTTGCCGGGCCATGACTTGATCGGCCACTTCGGTGGCGAGGAGTTCGCCATTTTGCTTCCGCATACGGATCGGGAGGAGGCGCAGAGGATCAGCGAGCGGCTGCGCGATCACATTGCCGGCGAGCCGATCGCGATTGAGTCGGGTACCCAGGCTGGATACGTGTTCCGGCTCACAGTCTCGATCGGGGTGGCCGTCCTGAACGAGTCAAGACGCGCCCTGGCCGAGCTGATCGGCGCGGCAGACTCTGCGCTCGGCCAGGCTAAAAGTACGGGTTGGAGCAAGGTGTACGTGCTTCCTGACGCTTCTGGCGGTTCTGACGAGTCAGAGAGTTCGTAGCTAGCCCTCTGACCGGCTGGGGTGCCAGGATGTAGCAGCCTGAAGCCATGCCATGGCCTGGCTCATCAAGCCCAGGAGAGGCCCGTGAGAGCCCACTTGCGCGGGTAAATATTCAGGTGCCTGTGCGGCCATGGCCCGGCCATGGCCCTGCCCGAACCTGAGGGCGACGGGGCAAGCTGATATGCCCGTTACGGATGTTGAGCTGGTGTAGACGCGTACCGATGCGCGCCGCCTGTGCTGTGGACGTGGAAACCGCCCCTCCCGCCACCATCCCGGCAGCACTGGGTCGATGCGGGCCTGATCGGCTACCAGGCGGGCCCGCTTGGTGGATTCCCGTGATCATTTCCGGGATGACTGACCAGAGGAAATGATCTTGGCGTTCCAGGCAGCCTTGGGCTTCCTGCCGCTCACCCGTCCTATGGCTTGTCGCATGTCGAGCCTGGGTGAGCGGTGGCATTTGGAGGGCGGCTTTGGGCAGTGAGGAGCGTCCGGCTGGTGTGCCGTTCCGTCCGGCTGGACTGTATCCATCGGATGAGAGAATCGCACTGGCGAGAAGTCAGACGAGTCTGGAGGCGTTCTCGGCGATGAGAGCTGCGCTGTATGAGCGGCATGGGGCGGCCCGGGAGGTGCTGCGGGTAGAGGACGTGGAGCGGCCGGAGCCCGGGCCGGGGGAGGTCCGGGTCAGGGTGCAGTACTCCGGCATCAACCCGACGGACTGGAAGTCCCGCAGCGGCGCGACGCCGCGGCCGATCGACGGCTTCCAGATTCCGCATCACGACGGTGCCGGGGTGATCGACGCGGTCGGGGAGGGCGTGGATCCGGGTCGCAACGGCCAGCGCGTGTGGCTGTGGATGGCCGCGGCTGGGCGCCGGTGGGGGACCGCCGCCGAGTGGACCGTGGTCCCGGAGCAGCGGGCCCTCCCGCTGCCCGACAGCGCATCGGCCGAGCTCGGGGCCAGCCTCGGCGTCCCGGCGATAACCGCGCACCGGTGCCTGTTCGCCGACGGTCCGGTCGACGGGAAGACGGTCCTGGTCGCGGGCGGGGCGGGCGCGGTGGGTCACTTCGTCATCGAGCTGGCCAAGCGGGCCGGGGCGCGAGTGATCACCACCGTCAGCGGGCCGTACAAGGCCGAGCTGGCCGCGAAAGCCGGCGCGGACCTGGTCGTGAACTACCGGGAGCCGGACGCCGTGGAGCAGATCCGGTCGTTCGCGGGCCCTGGCGGCGTCGACCACGTGGTCGAGGTGGCCCTCGGCGCGAACCTGCAGCTCGACCTGGCTGTGCTGCATTCCGGCGGCCGGATCGTCACCTACGCGGCGGAGGCCGCCGACCCGGTGCTGCCGGTCCGGGCCTGCATGACGGCCAACGTGGTGCTCAGGTTCGTGCTGCTGTACGGGGTGCCGCCGGAGGCGCTCCGCCAGGCGGTACGGGACATCACCGCCGCGCTCGCCGACGGGGCGCTCACCGAGCTGCCGGTGACCAGGTTCCCGCTGGACGAGATCGCCTCGGCGCACGACGTAGTCGAGGGCGGGGCCGTGGTCGGCAAGGTCCTGATTGTCCCCTGAGCGGGTGACCGCACGGCCGATGCGCTGATCCGGCGCGAAGCCGGCCCCGGGACCCAGCCATGCTCGTCGGCCCCGGTCGGGCGCTGGGCGTTATGGCATAACGGGCGCGGAACCCGTGATGAGGTGGGAGGCATGAAGGTTCTCGTGATCGGCGCCTCGGGCGCCATCGGCCGGGCGGTCACGGCGGAGATGCTCGAGCGCGGGCATACGGTCACCGCCGCCACCAGGAGCGGCATGCCGGTCGAAGGCCTGGTCGTGCGAACCGTCACCGGCGACGCCTCCGACCCGGCATCGGTGGCGAGGCTCGCCGCGGGCCAGGACGCGGTCGCATCGGCGACCGGCCCGCGACGCAGCAACGGCGAGAGCCCGGAGGACAGCATGCTCGGCGCGGCCCGCGGTCTGGCCGAGGGGCTGCGCCGGGCCGGGGTGCGCCGCCTCGTCGTGGTCGGCGGGGCCGGCAGCCTTGAGATCGCGCCAGGCCAGCGCCTGGTGGACACTCCCGACTTCCCTCCGGTGGCGAGGCCGACGGCCCTGGCCCACGCCAGGGCACTGGACGAGGTGTACCGCGGCATCGCGGATCTGGACTGGACCTATATCAGCCCGGCCGAGGTGATCGGCCCGGGGGAGCGGACCGGGGAGTTCCGGGTCGGCGGGGACCAGCTGCTGGTTGATGACGTCGGCCAGAGCCGGATCAGCATCCCCGATTTCGCGATCGCGTTCGCCGACGAGCTGGAGCACGGCAAGGCATTCCGCCGCCGGATCACGGTCGCGTACTGAGCCGGCGCACACCGAAGCGTTACGGTGCGCGGGATCGGGATCGCGATCAAGGCTTCCTGGCCACGCCCGTGCACGCCAGCCGTGCCACGCCATTGGATCTTCGCCGCAGCGTCCGTCACGGGCGAAGGCGATGCAGGTCGCGGGGGAACAAGGTCACCTCGCGCACGTTCGCGGCGCCGGTCAGCCGAGCGGTCCAGCGTTCCAGCCCGATCGCGAAGCCGCCGTGCGGCGGCATCCCGTGCTCGAAAACCTGCAGGTAGCCGGCGTACGGCCGCGGGTCCTCGCCCCGCTCCGCCAGCGCGGCCAGGTAATCGGCGTGCCGGTGCAGTCGCTGCCCGCCGGTGACCAGCTCCATACCGCGGAACAGCAGGTCGAAGCCGTTGGAGTACCCGGGCCTGGCCGGGTCGGGGTGGGTGTAGAACGGCCGCTTGACCATCGGATAGCCGGTCACGAACAGGAACTCCGACCCGTGCTCGCGCAGCGCCCAGTCGCCCAGCCACCGCTCGTCCGCCGGTGAGAGGTCCGGCTCGCCTCGGGGATCGCGTCCGGGGTGGCCGGCGATCAGCTCCTGCGCGTCCGCGAAATGGATCTCAGGGATCCGCCGCGGGACCGCGGGGGGGATCGCCCCGAGAAGAGCCAGGCCAGAACGGGCCCGTGCGCCAGCTTCCGCCGCCATCCCGGCGACCGCCTCGCGCAGTATCTCCATAACGTCGTGATGGTCGGCGATGAAACCGAGCTCGGCGTCGAGGCTGGTGTACTGGGCCAGGTGCCGGGCGGTGTCATGCGGCTCGGCCCGGAACACCGGCCCGACCTCGAAGACCCGTTCGAACACCCCGACCAGGGCCTGCTTGTAGAACTGCGGCGACTGGGCCAGGTAGGCGGGCCGGCCGAAGTAGTCGATGCCGAATACGTTCGCCCCCGACTCGGTCGCCGATTCTACGATCTTCGGCGTGTGTACCTCGGTGAACCCCAGGCGGTCCATGGTCTCGCGGAAGCCGGCCACGCTGGCTGCGGCGATCTCGAACCCGGCCTTCAGCACAGGATGCCGGAGCGTGGTCGGCGCGTGGTCGAGGATGGTCGGCAGGCTGGCGGTCACCGACGGGCGGTACAGGTCGAATGGCGGCGGCGCGGCGGGACCGGACAGCGGCGTGATCAGCGGCCCGGTGAGCTCGGCGCCGCCCGGTGCCTGATGGTTCGCCGAGACCGTTCCGGCGACCTCGATCACCGTTTCTTCCGGCAGGCCCGGGGCAGGTTCGCCGGCCGGGACCGGAGCGGGCAGGACGGCCTGGGCCAGGCCGGAACGGTCCCTGACGATCAGGAACGTCACGGACTTCAGCTCGCGCCGGCGGTGCAGCCAGCCGGCGATTCTGACCTGCTCGCCGACGTGCCTGGGCAGGTCGGCAGCGAGAACACGGGAGATCATCGCACTCCTCCGGGGATGTGCTCGACGACCCCTTGGGAGTGCGGGCGAGAAGGGAACTCGCGGTGCCACCGCACTTTCGCCACCGCCGGGCTGGCCATGCGGGCTAGTCAGGGGCGGCCTCGTTCCGGCCCGGTCACGGGGGCAAGCCGACGGGGCATGGGGCCTGCCGCCGGCTTGCGGCAGCCGTTCCTCCCCGTGCTCGGGAGGGTCTTCACGTACGGGGCGTGAGGCCGCCTTCGCAGCTGCCGGCGGCTCTCTCGGCTCACGCGATCCCGCGCTACTCGTCTCCGTCAACGCGTTGCTCCCAGGATACGGCCGAAGAGCTCAGCAGGGCTCACCAGCCAGCCGGACCGGATGGACGTCTGCCGGGCCCGGCGATCGTGACCGGTGCACGACGGCGACCCGGCGCCGGGCGGGCTGGGCGGCGGGGGCTGGCGTGGGCGCGCGCGGGTTGCCTGGGGTTAGGGCGGGCAGGTGCCGAGGCCGGTCGCGTCGTCGGCCTCGGGCTCGGAGGGGCAGCCCTCGGACTCGGCGGGGCAGCCCTCGGCGGCCTGCTGGGGGTCGGCGGCCGCGACGATCGCCTCGCTGATCTCGCGCAGCTGCTCGATCTGCCCCGGGGTGAGCTGGTCGATCAGGGACCGCCGGACCTGCTCGACATGCCGGGGCGCCGCGGCGGCGAGGGAGGCGAAGCCCTCGTCGGTGAGCTGCGCGATCTGACCGCGCCGGTCCGTGGGGCAGTTCGTCCTCCGGACCCAGCCTCGTTGCTCCAGCCGCGCCACGGCGTGCGACAGCCGGCTCTTGCTCGAAGTCGATGCCTCGGCCAGCTGCGTCATCCGCAGCGCCTGGCCTGGCGTCTCGGACAGGCGCACCAGGATCTCGTAATAACCGTGGGGGATCTTCGCGTCGTGCAGGAGTTGCGCGTCGACGGCGTTGAACAGCGTCTGGCATGCGGTCAGGAACGCCCGCCACGCCCGCTGCTCTTCGGCGGTCAGCCACCGGGTCTCTTGCGTGCTCACCGTACCAGCATACCTCGCGATGGTTGAGCGTTTGACAAATTAGCGTCCGGCGTGATAACGATTGAGTACTCAACCAACTACCCACTAGGAGAGCTTCTATGACCGCTGGCAGCACGGCGACGACCATCCCCGGCTACGTCGCAGGCACATGGACGATCGATCCGGTGCACTCCGAGATCGGCTTCTCGGTCCGGCACATGATGGTCAGCAAGGTCCGCGGCAAGTTCAGCAACTTCTCCGGCCAGATCGTCACGGCTGAGGACCCGTTCCAGTCCTCGGCGACCGCCGAGATCGACCTGAAGTCGATCAGCACCGGCAGCGACCAGCGTGACGAGCACATCCGGTCCGCCGACTTCTTCGAGGTCGAGACCTACCCGACGATGACCTACCGCTCGACTAGCGCACGGTTCGAGGACGGCAATTACGTGCTCGACGGCGATCTCACGCTCAAGGGCGTCACCAGGCGCGTGCCGCTGATCCTGGAGCTGAACGGCTTCGGCCCCGACCCGTTCGGCGGCACCCGGGCCGGGTTCACCGGTACTGGCGAGCTCAACCGGCGCGACTTCAACGTCAACTTCAACGCCCCCATGCAGAACGGCGGCGTGGTGGTCGCTGACAAGATCACCCTCCACCTGGAGATCGAGGCCGTCCTGGCCGCCTGAGCCGCGGCGGCTCTCAGCCATCTCGACGGAGCACCGGTGCTGCGCGACAGCACCGGTGCTCTGTCCTGCCGGGCAGGATTAATGCCAGGGTGGGTGTGGGCGAACACGGAGAGGCTGCCATGGCCGTTGACGGGCGAGGCCTGCATATGACCGGCTCGGCGGAGGCCGTGGCCGCCTACGACCGGGCCCTCGATCACCTGGTCCGCTTCCAGCCCGAGGTCGTGGATGTGGTCGCGGAGGCGGCCGCGGCCGATCCGGGCTGCCTGATGGCCCGCGTCTTCCGTGCCTACCTGGCCCTGATGTCCACCGAGGAAGGCGCGGTGGCCGGGGCGCGGGAGGCTCTCGGCCCGGCGAGCTCCGGCGACCCCCCGCTGCTGCCTCGTGAGCGGGCCCACCTGGCCGCCGCGCGGCGCTGGGCCGCGGGCGACATGGCCGGCGCCGGAGCCCTCCTCGGCGAGATCTCGGTGCAGCATCCCCGCGACCTGCTGGCGCTGGCGGTCGGCCATCAGGTGGACTTCTTCGCCGGCGACGCCGTCAACCTCCGGGACCGGATCGGCCGGGCGCTCGGCGCCTGGCATGACGACGACCGCCAGCTCGGATTCGTCCAGGGCATGTACGCGTTCGGGCTGGAAGAGTGCAACCTCTACGGGCTGTCTGCCGACGTGGGCCTGAGCGCGGTCGAGCAGAACCCCGATGATGTCTGGGGGATCCACGCCGTCGTGCACACCCACGAGATGCAGGGGCAGATTCCCGAGGGGATCCGCTTCCTGCGAGATCGCGAGCCGCAATGGCAGACGGGCAATTTCCTGAACGTGCACAACTCCTGGCACTACGCGCTGTACCTGCTGCAGGGGAACGACGTGCCGGGAGCGCTCGCCGTCTACGACCGCGTCCTGCACCACGCCGGATCGCAGGACGTCGCGCTCGAGCTGCTCGACGCGACGGCGCTGCTGTGGCGGCTGCAGCTGGAAGGGATATCGGCGGCAGGCCGCTGGCCGCCGCTGGCTGACGCGTGGGCACGGCTGCTCGCGCCGGGCTACTACCCGTTCAACGACATGCACGCGATCATGGCGTTCGTGGGCACCGGCGATCTCGCCCGCGCCGAGGAGGTCATCACCGCGCTGGAGCGGGTCGTGGCAGAGGGCGACCGGGCCACGACGGGCTGGCAGATGACCTCCGCCGTGGGCCTGCCAGTGTGCCGCAGCCTGCTGCACTTCGGCTGCGGCAGTTACCAGCGGGTCCTGGACGAGCTGCTGCCCATCCGGACCCGGGTGCACGAGTTCGGCGGCAGCCACGCTCAGCGTGACGCGGTGGAGCGCACCCTGCTCGAGGCCGCGATCCGCGCCTCGCGCACGGATCTGGCGCTCGCCCTGGTCAGCGAGCGGATCGCGGTCAGGGAGTGCAGCACGTACGCGTGGTCCAAGCGCGCCTCGCTGCTGGCCACCGCGGCCGACCAGCCCGGGGCGGCCTCGGCAGCGGCCCGGGCCAGCGAACTGGCCGGGAAGATCCGCGCCGCGGCGAGCTAGGGCCAGGCCGCCAACGACCGCGATCGCTTCAGGCCGTGGCACCGGGCTTGCCAGTCTGCGGTAGGCTTCGTCTCGTGTCTGGCCTGGGCCGGACCAAGATCGGGACGTGGCCCAGCTTGGTAGGGCGTCGGTCTGGGGGACCGAAGGCCGCGGGTTCAAGTCCCGCCGTCCCGACAATGCTCCCTAGGTCATTGTGGCCGGGGAATTGTCAGTGCTTGCCGCTATATTCAAATCTGTGCCTGATGCTGCAAGGAATCGACGTACCTGGACCGACGACGAGCTGGCCATGGCGGTCTACCAAGCGCAATCTTGGCGCGGAGTCCTGCGGAACTTAGGGCTCTATCAGAATGGTCCCATCCACGTAGTCAAGCGCGAAGCCCAGCGGCTCGGCCTGGATGCCAGCCATTTCGGGTCTGGGGTGCGGTGGACAGACGCGCGGCTAACAGCCGCGCTCGACGAGGCGGCTTCATGGCCGCAGTTGCTGTCAGCGCTGGGGATGCGGCCAGAGTCTCGCCGCTCGAGGGAAAAAGTGAAGGCCAGGGCCGCGCAACTCGGCCTAGCCCTGGACCATCTGGCTCGCCCCTCGCGAACGCAGACGAAGCTGCCAGAGGAGGTGAGCGTGCTTGCTCCCGACATGGCTCATCTGCGGGATGCTGCCCAGTCGCTCGTCACGGCCTGGTTCCTGGTCCGCGGTATGTGGCCAGCTGCTCCGGCAGAGCCCCGTCCTTACGATCTCCTCTTGGAGTCGCCGCCCAGCGGAGTGAAACGAGTCCAAGTGAAGACCAGCACCTGCGCTGAGAGTTCGGGCTCCTGGCATGTGGGCATCGGCCGCCACGTCGGCGGAGGCGACAGGCACAATCAGAGGCGGCCTTATCGCGCAGATGAAGTGGATCTTTTCGCGATCTTCGATGGCGAGCTCATGCTCTACCTGATTCCGAGGGCTGCCATAGCAGGCCGGACAGGGATCTGCCTCGGGCCGTACCGTCAATTCATGGTGGGCAGCGCAGCGAGCATGTTCTCCGGCCGGCCAGGGGGATTCGAGCCGCGGCCTGGTCGGCCAAGTCACGCGGCCAGGCACGCGGGCTCCTGCGGCGACTTGGCCATATTGCCGCCATCCGCCAACCCCTCGCCTGATCTCCAGGAACGCGGCAGTCAGGCGGGCACCGGCCAAGGGCCCTCCAGACCGCTGCAGGCGGCCAAGGTGAGGCCCGCGGAGCGGCCGGGCGATGCGTCGGCCCCTGACCCTCGCTGGACTGAGGACGAACTTCGTATAGCGACCAAGCAGGCCACTTCGTGGGCAGATCTACTCAGGACGTTCGGGTATAGGCCGTCGTCGACCGCGCCACGCCGAGCGCTGCGACGCGAGGTGGAGCGTCATCGGATCGACACGAGTCACTTCGTTGGCCAGCGCAGATGGTCTGATCAGGCGCTGATAGAGGCCGCGAAGACAGCAGAGACCTGGGCAGAACTCCTTACGGGGCTGGGACTGTCGACGGCCAACAAGTCGTGTGATTCGGTTCGGGCCGCTGCTTGGCGGCTTGGGTTGGAACTCGGCAATATCACGCTGGGCCCGAAGACCGGCCGCCAAACGATCGGCATCGACGTTTCTGTCCGGCCTGCTCTCGACCACTTGCGGCACGCCGCCACGAGCATTGCCGCGGCGTGGTTCCTGCTCTGTGGCAGGCCTGTGTCGACACCGAATGAGCCAGCACCTTACGACCTGATTGTGGATATGCCAGACGGCCTCAAGCGAGTCCAGGCGAAGAGCGCAACATCACGTGACGCTCGTGGCAACTGGATCGGACGCATCGGCCACCGCCCGGACGGATCCCCCAAGGCCGCGGACTTCATCCCCTACGGCCCGGACGAGGTGGAACTGTTCTTCGTGGTGGATGGTGACCTGCTGCTCTACCTGATCCCCGTCGACGCGACCGCTGGCAAGGCGACGTTGTCGCTGCGCACCTACCGCGACTTCGTCGTTGGAGACGCGAGCAGCCTTCTAGACTCGCTCGATCCCACCCTCGGGAGCGGAGCCAGCCCGCTGCGGCCTGCCAGCTAGCTGGGACGGCGTCAGCCACAGGCTTCGGCCCTAGCTGATTGGGCGGGGGATGTGGCGGCCGACGTCGGAGAGGTCGGCGATCCGGGCCTCGGTGACGTCCAGGTCGGACTCGGTGGGGCTGCTGGCGATCAGCTTCAGGTTGCTGCCCCGCTTGGAGACGGCTGGCTTGGGGGCTTCCTTGGGGACGGGACGGTCAGCCTCAGCGCCATCGAGGGGCACATCTGGACGGCCTGCTGCGCTTCCGACCGCAGCCAGTGCGGCACCGGCATGTCGGGGAAGACCGGGTAGCCCTGGCCGTCCAGCTGCACGAGCTCGGGCACGCCGGATCTGCCGGCGTCAGACGGGCAGGCACTGGTTCTTGATACGGCACCGCCGGGCGGGCCGGTCGGGCCGTCTGGAAGCCTGGGAGTGTGCCCGATCGCCTCGCGTCGCTGCTGCCCTTCCCTGCCTCGGTCCGCCCCCAGCCCGGCTTTCTTGCTCTCGGCTCGCGGCGCTCGGTCGCCGCGGGTCCCGATGCCGGGTCGGCAGCGGCCGCAGTTCGCCGGGCGCTCGCGTCGTGGCCCTGGCCCGACGACTCCGTCCAGGGCCGCCCGGACGGTCAGCCGGGCGATCACCCGGCCCAGGAGATCACGGTCGACATCGATCCAGCCCGGCCGGAGGAGGGCTACCGGCTGGACATCGGCCCAGGGCAGATCCGGATCACGGCCGGGGGAGCCGCGGGCGCGTTCTATGCGGCGCAGACCCTGCGCCACCTGCTGCCCGATGACGCCTGGCGCGCCGCGCCGGTGCCGGGCGAGGCCTGGTCGGTGCCGTGCGCCGAGATCGAGGACGCCCCCGCGCTGGCCTGGCGCGGCGCCCACCTGGACGTGGCCAGGCACTTCTTCCCCAAGCGCGAGCTGCTGACGCTGATCGACAGCCTCGCGGCGCTCAAGCTGAACAGGTTCCACCTGCATCTCACCGACGACCAGGGCTGGCGGATCGAGAGCCGCGGCTACCCCGCGCTGCACGAGATCGGCTCGCACCGGCCGCGAACGCGGATCAGCCTCGGCGGGGAACAGCCCCCCGTCTACGACGAGACGCCGCACGGCGGTTACTACACCCTCGCCGACCTGGCCGAGCTCGCGGCGTACGCGGCGCAGCGGATGATGACCCTGGTGCCCGAGATCGACATTCCCGGTCACGCATCGGCCCTGCTCGCGGCCGTCCCCGAACTCGGCGCTGGTCCGGGCGAGCCGCCTCGGGTGGCTGCCGACTGGGGTATCCTGCCGCACTTGATCTCCCCGCTCCCGGGGACGATGAGGTTCCTCGAGGTAGTGTTCGCCGAGCTGCTCCAGGCCATCCCGGCCGGATACGTCCATATCGGCGGGGACGAGTGCGTGCTCGACCGCTGGCGCGCGGACCCGCGAATCGATGCCTACCGCCGCGACCTGGGCCTGGCCAGCGCCGGGGATCTGCACGCCCATTTTCTGCGGGAGACAGCGGACCTGCTGGCCGACCGGTTCGGCGCGCGGGCGGTGGTCTGGGACGAGGGTTTCGCCAGCGGCTCGGGCACGCCGGGAGGCGGGCTGCGGCCGGACACCGTGGTGATGGCCTGGCGCGGGATGGACATCGCCCGGCGCGCCGCCGAGGCTGGCCACGACGTCATCGCGGCCCCGGTGTTCCCGACGTACTTCGACTACTACCAGGCCGATGACGACCGCGAGCCGGCCGCGATCGGAGGGCCGGTCCGGGCGCAGGACGTGGCCGCGTTCAGCCCAGCACCTGCGGACTGGCCGGCCACGGCGGCGGGGCGGCTGATCGGTACCCAGTTCCAGGTCTGGACGGAGTACATCCGGGATGGCCGCGCGCTCGAATACATGACGTTCCCGCGCGCCTGCGCGTTCGCGGAGGTGGCCTGGACCGGCGGGCCAGTCCCCTGGTCGGCCGGGGCCGGCCTGTCAGAGAGCACAGGCTTGTCGCAGGGCGCGGGCTTGTCGCAGGGCGTGGGCTTGTCGCAGGGCGCGGGCTTGTCGCAGCGCGCCGGCTCGCCGCTGCGTGATCGGCTGGCCGCGCACGCGCGCCGCCTGGACGCCGCGGGTGTCGAGTACCGGCCGCTGGACGGTCCCCGTCCCTGGCAGGAGGGCGGGGCCGGACCGCGCCGGCACCGGGCCGGCTACCGGGTCGCCGAGGTGGTGGCTCATCTCGACGGCATCGCGGCGGCGCCGGGTCCGTGACCGGGCCCATGGTGTCATCGGGCGGGGCACGACGCGGAGGGCCGACCCGTTTGCGTCAAAGAATGATGCGGAAGAATTGTCTTATCCCGGGCCAGAGTCAACCGGGGCCAGACTCGGGGGCGGCGCTATGACGGTTTGGGGACCAGCGGGCGAGAGCGGCAACGGGGGTGACGCGACGGTTCCGCTGCCGCTTCCTGTCGGCGGCGTGCCTGTCGTCGACCCCGTCACCCGCGCCGGCTCGGTCGTCGGCGCACCCCCAGGCCGCGGATACGGCCCCGAGGGATACGGCCCCGAGGGATACGGCCCCGAGGGATACGGCCCCGAGGGATACGGCCCCGAGGGATACGGCCCCGAGGGATACGGCCCCGAGGGATACGGCCCCGAGGGATACGGCCCCGAGGGATACGGCCCCGAGGGATACGGCCCTGAGGGATACGGACCTGAGGGATCTGAGAGATACGGTCCGGCGCCCTACCGTCGGCCACCGAGCGGTCCGGCCGCGCCGGGCCGCAGGCGGCCCCGGGCCCGCAGGCTGCTGTTCCGGGCGATCGGAGTAGTCGTGTCCCCGGTCCTGCTGGCGATCATGGCGTTCGGCGGCCTGCTGATCGTCACCCCGTCCGCCGGCAACGCCCCCGCGCTGGTCCGGGCCCAGGACCAGGCTCACCACGTGGCCTACCCAGGGCCCCCGGTCCCGGCGCGCTTTGCCGCGGCGCTGGTCGCGACGGAGGATAAGCGCTTCTACTCCGAGCCAGGCATCGACCTGTTCGCGGTCGGGCGGGTGGGAATCTCCTTGGTGAGGGGCCGCGGCGCCCAAGGCGGCGCCACCCTCTACCAGCAGCTGGCCAAGCTGCTCTACACCCGCGGCAGCTCCGCCTCCGCGGCGGATGAGGCGGAGCAGGTGGCGCTGGCGGTCAAGCTGTGGCTGACGTATACGAGACAGCAGATCCTGCAGATGTACGGCGATGTGGCCTACTTCGGCAATGGCTTCTACGGCCTGGCCGCCGCGAGCTGCGGGTACTTCGGGGTGCGGCCGGCCGGGATGTCCTGGCCGCAGGCGGCGCTGCTGGCGGGCATGGTGCAGGGCCCGTCCGTGGACGACCCGCTGACCAATCCGGCGAACGCGCGGGCCCGTGAGGTGCACGTCGTGAGTCGGCTGGTCGCGACGGGGAAGCTGACCGCGGCGCAGGGCCGTGCGGCCCTCGCCGTGTCCTTGTCGAGCCTGATCTCCCGCGCCGGGCAGGGCTGCTAGGGGTGATCTAGCCTAAGCGGGCGTGCCGCGGCGGGCTCCGTCGCCCTGCTCGAGCCTGCGGCGCGCCAGCCTGGCGCTGAGCAGGCCGGCTCAGCGGCGCGGGCGGCACCATTTCCGGCACGCGCTCATCTCGCTGGCCGAGCAGCGGGCCGTACGGCGCCATCCGCCGCGCGCGATGCGCCGGTCCCGGGTCGGCGGGCTGCGCGAGCCACACCCACTTGCGGTAGGACCAGAACCGGAACATGGTGGCCAGCGCCACGCCGACCAGGAACGCGGCGTTCAGCGTGACCTTGTCGTGGCGCCCGAACTCGTGCTTGGCGAGCTCGAGGCAGGCCTGCTGGATCACTATCCCGATCAGGTTCAGCACGATGAACGTGACGGTCTCACGGCCCATGCCGGTCCGCTCACGGTGCCGGAACGTCCAGTAACGGTTGCCCACGAACGTCACGGCCGCGGCCACCATCGTGGCGACTGCGTTCGCGGTGAAGGTGGCCTCGTGGTTGGAGATCAGCAGGTTGAATACGCCCGCGGTCACCAGGAACCCGATGCCGCCGATGATGCCGAACTTGGCGAACTCGTGGATCAGGTGCCGGAACCGCTCGTACAACCCGCCGACAAGACTCACCTGGCTGCCTTCCTTCCCCGTATCCCCTCAGGCCCGCCGAGGTGACTCTGTGAGGGTACCCTGAACGCGCCACCGGTTGGCGAAACCCGCCGAAAACCAGACGCCCCTTATACCTGGCCTTGCCCATCGTGGGACGGCTTGCCCCGTCTTGGGGACCGGATATCCCTTCGGAATTGCCGCATCTGCCGGGTAGTGTCACGAGGATGCCCGCTCCCGACGTGCTTATTCATGCCCGCGGCCTGGCGAAGAAATTCGGCGACGCCGTGGCGGTGGCGGGCATCGATTTCGACCTGCGCCGCGGCGAGGCGTTCGGCTTCCTCGGCCCGAACGGGGCGGGCAAGTCGTCGACCATGCGCATGATCGGCTGCGTCTCGCCGCCCAGCGGCGGTGAGCTGTCCATCCTCGGCCTGGATCCGGTCGCCGACGGGCCCGCGATCCGGGCCAGGCTCGGCGTGGTCCCCCAGGAGGACACGCTGGACGTGGAGCTGACCGTCCGGGAGAACCTGCTCATCTACGGACGCTACTTCGGGCTGCCACGAGACGTCATCGCCGAGCGCACGGCCCGGCTGCTGGAGTTCGTGCAGCTCGCTGACCGGGCAGGCGATCAGGTCGAGCCGCTGTCGGGCGGGATGAAACGCCGCCTCACGATCGCCCGCTCGCTGATCAACGACCCGGAGATCCTGCTGCTCGACGAGCCGACCACCGGGCTGGACCCGCAGGCCAGGCACGCGGTATGGGACCGGCTGTACCGACTCAAGCAGCGGGGCGTCACGCTGGTGCTGACCACGCACTACATGGACGAGGCCGAGCAGCTCTGCGACCGCCTGATGGTGATGGACCGTGGCATGATCGCGGCCGAGGGCTCGCCCCGCGAGCTGATCGAGCGGTACTCCACTCCCGAGGTACTTGAGCTCAGGTTCGACCCGGCCGAGCACCAGCAGGCGGCCGAGAAGCTCGCGGAGCTTGCTCCGCAGCGGGCCGCTGAAATGGGGTCGTCCCCTCCGGGCCTAGGGCCAGCGCAGCTCGCGGATGCACCGGCGGAGCGGATGGAGGTGCTCGCGGACCGGGTCCTGCTGTACACGCAGAACGGAGATACCGCCCTGGCCGCGGTCCGCGGCCTCGGTCTCGAGCCGCTCACCTCCCTGGTGCGCCGCAGCACGCTGGAGGACGTGTTCCTCCGGCTGACCGGCAGGCGGCTCGAGGACTGATGAGCCGAGCCCTCGCGATACGCGAGTTCCGGTTCTGGCTGACCAACTACCGGCGCACCTGGCGAGGCTCGATCTACTCCAGCGTGCTCAATCCCGTGCTCTACCTGGGCGCGATGGGCCTGGGCCTCGGCGCGCTGGTCGACCGCCACGGCGCGGGCGGCCTGGGCACACGCAGCCTGGGCGGCGTCAGCTACCTGGTCTTCCTGGCTCCCGGGCTGCTGGCCGCGGGGGCGATGCAGACTGCCATGGGCGAGTCCACCTACCCGGTGCTCGGCTCGGTGAAGTGGCTGAAGACCTACCAGGCGGCGGCCGCCACGCCGCTGCGGCCCGCCGACATCTTCCACGGGCACCTGTTGTTCACCGTGATGCGGCTGGCCATGAACAGCGTGATCTTCGTCGCCGTGATGGCCGCGTTCGGCGCCGTCCGCTCGCCCGGCGTGCTCGCGGCGGTGCCGGTGGCGGTGCTGACCGGGCTGGCGTTCGCCGCCCCGGTCGAGGCCTACGCGGTAAGCCGGACTAAGGACCAGTCATTCGCGATGCTGTTCCGGTTCGGGATGATCCCGCTGTTCCTGTTCTCCGGAACGTTCTTCCCGGTCAGCCAGCTGCCCGGCTGGGTCAGGCCGGCGGCCTACGCCACGCCGCTCTGGCAGGGCGTGGCTCTGTGCCGGTCGCTCAGCCTCGGCACCGCCACCCTCGGCGGCGCGCTGCTGCACGTTACGTACCTGATCCTGCTCGCCGCCGCGGGCATCGCCGCCGGGCACCGCACCTACCGCCGGCGGCTCTATGTCTAGCACTGCGACACGGAGTACCCGGCTGAGCAGGCTGGCGCAGCTGGGCGGGCGGGGCAGCGCGCACCTGATCGAGCGGCATGCCCGGGCTTACCGGCACGCCTGGGTCGTGCTCGTCTCCGGCTTCTTCGAACCGCTGTTCTACCTGCTGTCGATCGGGGTGGGCATCGGGGAGCTGGTCGGCAAGGTCAGCGGGCCCGGCGGGCACCCGGTGGGATTCACCAGCTTCGTGGCCCCCGCGCTGCTGGCCACGTCCTCGATGAACGGCGCGGTCTTCGACTCGACCTTCAACGTGTTCTTCCGGCTGAAGTACAACAAGTTCTATGACGCGGCGCTGGCCACCCCCATGCGCTCCGGCGACATCGCCCTCGGGGAGATCGGCTGGGCCCTGATCCGCGGCGGGCTGTACGCGGCCGCGTTCATGGTGGTCATGCTCGCCATGGGCCTGGCGCACTCGGCCTGGGCCGCGGCGGCGCTGCCGGCGGCGCTGCTGGTCGGCTTCGCGTTCGCCGGGGCCGGGATGGCCGCGACCACGTTCATGCGGAGCTGGCAGCACTTCGAGTTCGTCACGCTGGCCACGCTGCCCATGTTCCTGTTCTCGACCACGTTCTACCCGCTGAGCGTCTATCCCAGGCCGGTCCAGATCGTGGTGGAGTGCACCCCCCTCTACCAGGGCGTGTCCCTGATCCGCGGCCTGACCCTCGGCGCGGTCGGGCCCGGCCTGCTCTGGCCTGTGGCCTACCTGGCGGTCATGGGCCTGACCGGCCTGTACGTCGCAGGCCGCCGCATCAGCGGGCTGCTGCTCAGATAGGGCGCCCGAACGCGCGGGGCGGCCGGGCCACGGCCGGCGATCACGTCCCGGACGGGCCGGAGAAGTAGCGCCGCGGGTTGGCCTCGAGCATCGCCTCGATCTGAGCCTCGGTCACGTCTCGCTCGCGCAGCGCGGGCAGCACGTCGTCGAACAGGTGGCCGTAGTGCCAGGCGGGCGCGAAGGCTGGGATGAGATCCTGCGGGAACCAGTCGATGTAGCACGACGCGTCGTGCGAGAGCACCATCCGGTCCGCGTAGCCGCGCCTGGCCAGCTCTGCCACGGTATCCACCCGCTGCTCGAAGGGCAGCAGGATGTCCAGGCCGAACCGGTCCATGCCCAGCAGGCAGCCCGCGTCGGCCAGCGTGGCCAGGTAGTCCAGGTCCGCGGTGTCACCACTGTGGCCCATCACCACCCTGGTCAGGTCGGCCCCTTCGGCGGTGAGGATCCGCAGCGCCTCGAGCCCGGACGAGGACGCGGGATGGGTGTGCACGGTGATCGGCGCGCCGGTCGCCGCGTGCGCGGCGCCGACCGCGCGCAGCACCCGCTCCACCCCGGGAGTGAGGCCATGATCCTCGATCGCGCACTTCAGGAACGCGGCCTTCACCCCGGTGCCCGCGATGCCGTCGGTGAGGTCGGAGACGAACAGGGCCGTCATGGGGTCGGTGCCCGCTGACTCGCTCTGCGCGCCTCGGTAGCGGAAGTAGAACGGCAGGTCGCCATAGGTGTACAGGCCGGTCGCCACGATGATGTTGATGTCGGTCCGGGCCGCCACCTGCTGGATGCGGCGGATGTCGCGGCCCAGCCCGATGACGGTCGGGTCGACGATCGTGTCGCACCCGCTCCGCTTGAGCGCGTTCAGCTTCGCGGCCGCGTCGGCGACCCGCTCCTCCTCGTCCCAGTCGGCCGGGTAGTTCTGCCGGATTTCCTCGTTGAGCACGAAGATGTGCTCGTGCATGAACGTCGTCCCCAGGCGCGCCACGTCAACCGGACCCCGTACCGTCTCGACCTGTGTCATGCCAGGACCGTACCGTTATGTCATACCGGTCGGTAGGTACGCTTGTCCGGACTCATGGAGGCGGCAGATGGATTTCGGCTACGACGCACGCACCGAGGAGCTCCGCGAGCAGCTGCTGTCGTTCATGGATTCCCACGTCTACCCCGCGGAGAAGGTCTTCGCCGACCAGGTGGCCGAGGCGGCGGCCGCCGGCCGCCACTGGGAGCGGCCGCCGGTCATCGACGAGCTGAAGGCCGAGGCCAGGAAAAGGGGACTGTGGAACCTGTTCCTGGCCCATCATCCCGAGGGCGCCGGGCTGACGAACTTGCAGTACGCGCCGCTCGCCGAGATCACCGGGCACAGCCCGTCGATCGCTCCGGAAGCCCTGAACTGCGCCGCCCCGGACACCGGCAACATGGAACTGCTCGCCGAGTTCGGCAGCGCCGAGCAGCAGCAGCGCTGGCTGCGGCCGCTGCTCGACGGGGAGATCCGGTCGGCGTTCTGCATGACCGAGCCCGATGTCGCCTCCTCGGACGCCACCAACATCGCGACCAGGATCGAGCGTGACGGCGGCGAGTACGTGATCAACGGCCGCAAGTGGTGGTCGTCGGGCGCGATGGACCCTCGCTGCCAGATCCTGATCGTCATGGGCAAGACCGAGCCCGCCGCCGAGCGGCACCGCCAGCAGTCGATGATCCTGGTGCCGAGGGACACCCCCGGGGTCACGATCGAGCGCGGGATGCGCCTGTTCGGCTTCGACGACGGCCCGCACGGCGGCCACGCGGAGGTGGAGTTCCGCGACGTCCGGGTGCCGGCCGGCCATCTCGTCGCCGGCGAGGGCGACGGCTTCGCGATCGCCCAGGCCAGGCTCGGCCCGGGCCGCATCCACCACTGCATGCGGCTGATCGGGATGGCGGAGCGGGCGCTTGAGCTGCTGTGCGTGCGGGCCACGCAGCGGTCCGCGTTCGGCGGGCCCCTGGCCGGCCAGGGCGTCATCCAGGACTGGATCGCCGAGGCCCGGGTCCGGATCGAGCCGGCGCGGCTGCTGGTGCTCAAGACCGCCTGGCTGATGGACACGGTCGGGAACAAGGGCGCGCACACCGAGATCCAGGCCATCAAGATCGCGACCCCGGCCATGGCCGAATGGGTGATCGACAAGGCGATCCAGGTGCACGGCGCGGCGGGGGTCAGCCAGGACTTCCCGCTGGCCCACCTGTGGGCCAACGCCCGGACGCTGCGGTTCGCCGACGGGCCGGACGAGGTTCACAAGCGCTCGCTAGCCCGGCGCGAGCTGAAGCAGTACAGCTATCCCTAGGCCTACAGGGGACGACCCCTTCAACGATTGCGAGCGGAGCAAGCTCCGCGACCAGCCCTAAGGGCACATCAACAGGCAGGAGGCACGCATGTCAGACGAGTCGCCGGAGACCACGGGGGATCGGCAGCGGGTAGCGATCGTTACCGGTGCCGCGCGCGGCATCGGCGCGGCCATCGCCCGTCGCCTGGCCGCTGACGGGATGGCGGTCGCCGTCCTCGACCTGAAGGAGGCTGACGCCGAACCGACCATGGACGCGATCATGTCCGCGGGCGGGCGCGCGACCGCCGTCGGAGCCGACGTGAGCCAGGCTGATCAGGTCGCGGCGGGCGTGGAGAAGGTCGTGGCCGAGCTCGGCCCGCCCGCGGTGCTCGTCAACAACGCCGGCGTGATCCGCGACAACATGCTGTTCAAGATGACCGACCTCGACTGGGACACGGTCATGGGCGTGCACCTGCGGGGAGCGTTCCTGATGAGCCGCGCGACCCAGAAATACATGGTGGACCAGCGTTTCGGCCGGATCATCAGCCTGTCGTCGAGCTCGGCACTCGGCAGCCGCGGACAGGCCAACTACTCCACCGCCAAGGCCGGCCTGCAGGGCTTCACCAAGACGCTCGCGATCGAGCTCGGCCAGTTCGGGATCACCGCCAACGCGATCGCGCCCGGGTTCATCGCCACCGACATGACCGCGGCGACCGCGGCCCGGGTCGGCGTGGACTTCGGCGAGTTCCAGAAGGCCGCCGCATCCCAGATCCCGGTGCGCCGGGTGGGCCAGCCCGATGACGTCGCGCACCTGGCGTCGTTCCTGGCCAGCGAGGGCGCGGGATTCGTCTCCGGCCAGGTGATCTACGTCGCCGGAGGGCCCCTGTGCTGATGAATACCGTGCTGATGAATGCCGTGCTGATGAATGCCGTGCTGATGAATGCCGTGCTGGGAGGCAGAAGGATGGGGCCGACGCCGTGGTAACCCCCGATGACCTGCGCGGCCAGGTTCGCGACTTCCTGACCGCCCACGACCCGGCGTCGACGGACCGGCTGGAGTTCCTGCGGGCTCGGTTCGACGCTGGGCTGGCCTGGGTGCACTACCCGCCCGGCCTCGGCGGCCAGGGCCTCTCGCGCGACCTGCAGCCGGCCGTCGACAGCGATTTCGCCGCCGCAGGCGCCCCGACCAACCATCCAGAACGTAACGGCATCGGCCTGGGCATGGCCGCCCCCACGATCCTGGCCTACGGCTCCGCGGAGCAGCAGCAGCGGTGGCTGCGCCCGCTGTGGACCGGCGAGGAGATCTGGTGCCAGCTGTTCAGCGAGCCGGGCGCCGGCTCCGACCTGGCCGGCCTGGCCACCCGGGCGGTGCGCGACACCAGCGGGGGCGGCTGGATCGTTACCGGGCAGAAGGTCTGGACGTCCTCGGCGCACTTTGCCCGCCGGGCCCTGCTGCTCGCCCGCAGCGACCCGGACGTGCCCAAGCACCAGGGCCTGACCTACTTCGCCTGCGACATGACCGCGGACGGCGTGGAGGTCAGGCCGCTGCGCCAGATCACCGGCGACGCCGAGTTCAACGAGGTGTTCCTGACCGACGTGGCGATCGGTGACTCGGACCGGCTCGGCGCGGTCGGCGAGGGCTGGAAGGTGGCCACCGCGACGCTGATGAGCGAGCGGGTGGCGATCGGCGGGGGAGCGGTGCCCAGGGAGGGCGGCATGATCGGCACGGCGGCGCGGACCTGGCGGCAGCGGCCCGAGCTGCGCACGCCGGGGCTGCATGATCGGCTGCTGCGGCTGTGGGCGGACGCCGAGGTGGCTCGCCTGGCCGGGGCCAGGCTGCGCCAGCAGCTGGCCGCGGGCAAGCCGGGTCCTGAGGGGTCGGGGGCCAAGCTGGTCTTCGCCCGGCTGAATCAGGAGATATCCGAGCTCGAAGTGGAGCTGACCGGCCCCGACGGGCTGCGTTATGACGACTGGACGATGCGCCGGCCGGAGGGAGCCAACTTCTTCGGCCGCGATCCCGGGTACCGCTACCTGCGGGCCAGGGGCAACTCGATCGAGGGCGGGACCTCGGAGATCCTGCGCAACATCGTCGCCGAGCGGGTGCTCGGGCTGCCGCCCGACATCCGGGTGGACAAGGACGTGCCATGGAAGGACCTGCCGCGGTGAGCACGACGATAGGGGCTGCGGCCACTGGACCTTCAGCCACTGGACCTTCAACCACGGGGCCTTCAACCACGGGGCCTTCAAGCACGGGCACCGCGCCGCCTGCGAGCACGGGAGGGACCGGGTCCGGCCCGGCCGCCGGGCTGCCCGACCTGCTGTACGGCGAGGCCGAGACCGAGCTGCGGGCTGCCGTCCGCGCGCTGCTCCAGGACCGGGGGGGCTGGCGCGAGGTGCTGGCCAGGACCGAGACCCCCGAGACTTACGACACGGGGCTGTGGCGGGCTCTGGCGGCCGATCTGGGTTGCGCCGGCCTGCTCATTCCGGAGCGCAACGGCGGCGCCGGGGCGTCGTATCGTGAGGCGGCCGTCGTCGCCGAGGAAGCGGGGCGCGCCGTGGCCCCGGTCCCGTATCTCGGCTCCGCGGTGGTGGCGACCACCGCGCTGCTGGCTGCGGGCGACGATCAGCTGCTAGCCGCCCTGGCCGACGGCACGACCACGGCGGCACTGGCCGTCCCGTTCGCAGCCGCGCCGGGGACCAGGCCCGAGCCGACGGCCAGGCTGGGCGCACCGGCGGCGGCACTGGAGGCCGGCGACGAGGGCGGCTACCGGCTCACCGGAACGGTCACCGGGCTCGCCGACGCGCTGACCGCTGATGTGCTGCTGGTGCCCGCGGACGGCGTGCCCTACGGGCTGTACGCCGTCCGGACCGCGGAGGCCGGGGTCTCGCTGGTCCCGGTGGTGTCGCTGGACATGACCAGGCAGCTGGCGGACGTGACGCTCGACGAGGTGCCCGGCCGGCGCATCGCCTCGGGCGAGACGGCGAACCAGGCGGTGGCCGCCGCGCTGACCGCGGGAGCGGCGGTGCTCGCCTCCGAGCAGCTCGGCACGGCCGAGCGGTGCCTGGAGATCACCGTGGCCTACCTGAAGGAGCGGCGTCAGTTCGCCCGCCCGGTGGGGTCGTTCCAGGCACTGAAGCACCGCCTCGCCGACCTGTGGGTGGGCGTGACCCAGGCCCGCGCGGCGGCCAGGTACGCGGCCGCCTGCCTGGGCGGCGGCGACCCTGACACGCCGGTGGCCGTCGCACTGGCCAAGGCGGCCTGCTCGGACATCGCGGTCCGGGCCGCCCAGGAGTGCGTGCAGCTGCACGGCGGCATCGGCTTCACCT
>Ga0209648_10000106_pt1 | contig 53944 bp, 61 predicted proteins | sample GraSoi2013_115cm_FD_185830 | JGI IMG/M metagenome (GOLD analysis project Ga0209648, IMG submission 185830) | Grasslands soil microbial communities from the Angelo Coastal Reserve, California, USA - Sample 9_17_2013_115cm (SPAdes) (version 2) | ecosystem: Environmental > Terrestrial > Soil >... | reverse complement strand
TTCCATGGCATGGAAGAGGTCGTCGGTTCGATCCCGACCAGGTCCACCATTCTAAAGGACTTACATTGACCTCTTCCACAGTATGGAAGAGGTCCTCAACGCGAGTCTTTTGTTTTCAACAAGCGGAGATTCCATTTTTTAGCTTTTGGAAGAGGTCATTCTTCGACATGCGAGAGCCTCTTTCTGCTCAGCTATTTAGAGGTGCGATTTTGAGCTCTTGGCCGGAAATTGGCCGGAAATTTTGTAGACGGTTTTTCGAGCAGGCCTGATTTTTACACACCAAACGAGTTCCACTCTGGGAGCAAACCTCGGCTAGCCTGACATCACCCGCGCGGGTCAAAGAGTCCATTTTCGAGTCTCTGGCGTCGCGCCAGGGAATCGCCTTGGTGTGCCTTCGGCGGTTACTTCCGGCTAGCGACCATCCGCGAACTTCAGACGGCGAAAGTGATCCCGGACGACCTCTTTTTTGCCGGCACTAAACTCAATGCATTTCGAAGGAATTGGAGTAAGCCAATACAGACCCTCCGGTGAAATCGGGGAGTGGAAATTATGAAATTGATTCTCTGGAACCGCCGGTACCTGGAATGCGTCTCTTGCACATTTGGATTGGTTTTGTCGTTTCTTCTCCTGAAAGCTAGCCCGGGAATCGGCGAAGCACACGGCAGCTCGGAAATCTCAGCAAAACGCGATTCTTGAGTGAGTTCACAGACAGCTGGGACTTATATGTTTATGGAATCGGCGCACCGACAATTCCTCGCGAGTTGGAATCCGTGCTCCCACTGTAACTCGAACTGGAATTCGATTGCCCGGACGAAAGTGGTAAGGTCACGCTGAATGTCGCACCACCAGATGGGTTATTCTCGGCCCAGAGCCGACCGCCGTGGGCTTCGACGATGGAACGCGATACGGCCAGACCGATCCCCATTCCATTTGTCTTCGTAGTAACAAAAGCATTGAAGATTCTTTCCTGATCGGCAACTCCCGGTCCATTGTCCATCACCTGAATGAGCATCTGATTTTGATCCGTCGCGGATGCTCGAACGATTATGTGCGGAGAAATTTGGCTACCTTCCAACGCGTCCATCGCATTTGAAATCAAATTGATGAACACCTGCTGTATCTGAGTCAGGTCAACGGAAACCGTGGGGAGATGCTCATCCAATTGCCAATGAATAGGAACGTCGTGCTTTCTTGGATCCCCATGTACGAAACGAACTGCTTCACTCAGCACGTCCCGGATATTTACTTGCGTTTTTTCGAAGGACTCGTGTTTGAAGAGTCCACGAATGTGAAGCATGACCTCGTCGGCCGCACGAGCATCCCTTATTATTCGTTCAATCGACGCCCTAGTCTCCAGCAGATTTGGCGGATTGGCTGCCAACCAACGCTTGCCGGCTTGGGCGTTAGCAAGTACTGACATGAGGGGTTGGTTGAGCTCGTGAGCGATCGAAGCCGACAGCTCAGCAACAGTCGCGATTCTTAAAGCCTCCGCCAGGTAGAATTCTGCTTTCTTCCGTTCTTCAATGTCAGTGACGACACCATACCATTTGACGATATTTCCAGCTTCATCTCGCAATGGCACGCCGCGGTCTAAATGCCAGCGAAACTGTCCGTCCGCACGGCGGAAACGCACCTCACTTTCGTGAGGCTTGCTGGTGGCAACCGACGCCATCCATTTACTCAAGTGTTGTTGAAGATCATCGGGGTGAATTGCCGCGTGCCAGCCTGACCCGGCTGCCTGTTCCGCCGACAACCCCGAGTACTCCACAAATCGTTTGTTAACGTAATTATTGGAGCCATCGGGCAGTGCGCTCCAGGCTATCGTCGGAATAGTATCGATCACCTCGCGAAGCTCTTTTTCGCTTCGGCGTAATTCGGCCTCACTGCGTTCTAAGGCTTGCTGGGCGCGCTTCGCGTCGTCGATGTCGAGATTAACCCCGATCCAAAAGAGGACCGTTCCATCGCTTGCGCGGAGAGGTTCGGCGCGACTGAGGTACCAGCGATACTCCCCTGCAGCGTTACGTCCTCGAAACATCACCTCGCCGGCGCGGCCCGTGCGTAAGCAGGTTGACCAGACTCTGCGTGTCTCTTCGTGATCATCCGGATGGAGAAGGGGGATATGGGAATCCCATGCCGCGCGTGTATCTATACCGAAACGCAGAGGGTGGTCTTCCGGGAGGCCAGCGCTATCGGCGGCCCGCTTATTCACGAACGTGAGCCCGCCGGATGGAAGAGCGTACCAGGTATGCGCGGGAATCACGTTGAGTGTGCTTTGTAATTCTGCGCGCTTCGCCTCCGTTATATCGGTGACTGCCCCGGCAAGTTCGTAGGTTTCATTCGACAAGCCAGATCGCTTCGCGAGGACTCGAACATGCTTGGTGCGACCGTCGGGAAAGAGAAGACGATGCCTAAAATCGATAGCGCCGCCGCTGCGCAGCGCGTTTTCCATCGCCTCATTCACCAGATTCCGATCCTCGGGATGAACCCGTTCCAGAGCCATGTCAAGCGTGATTTTCGTCGCCGGATCATATTCGAAGATGCGGTAGGTTTCATCTGACCAGACAATCTCCCCAGTTTCACGTTTCCACCCAAAGCTACCTGTGTGGCTGAGTCGCTGGGCTTCCGCCATATAGACTTCTCGGCGGCGGAGTTCCTGAGTCAAGAGTTCGTGCTCCGTAACGTCTATGCCGATACCAATTCTCTTCGCGGTGCCGTCGTCGACGACCAGGGGGCTACACACACACCGAACGTACCTGACTTGACCGTTTGGTCGAATGATGCGCTTGGTGATATCAAATCCAGAAACGTCGAAAGGCATCCTCTTCATTAGCGTCGCCATGAACTCGCGATCTTGTGGATGGACGAGCGCCAAATATTGCTCAGAGCTCGGCGCTTCTGTGGCTGGATCAAGACCGTGAATTTTAAATAGTTCCTGCGACCAGTAATCAAAACCTTTTGTTGGGTCAAAGACCCAGCCGCCCATATGGCCAAGGCGTTGCGCTTCGACCAAATAGAATGCGCTTCTTTGCAGCTCCCGGGTGCTGCAACGCAGCTGCTCTTCGGCCTGCTTTCTGTGCTGGATCTCGACACTCGATCCATTCCACTTGATGATTCTTCCATCGCCATTGCGCAACGCAAGATGGTGGTGCAGCATCCAGCGATATTCCCCGTCAGCCCGGCGTATTCGTGCCGTTCCCTCGAAGCGCTCGCCACTTGCGATCGACTCTCGCCACTTCTGCACAAAAGCCTGGACATCTTCCGGATGAATATAGGAAGTCCATTTCCAACCCAAGAGGCTCTCTAGCGGCTGCCCGAGGAAGTCGAGCCACGTCCGATTGAAGAAATCCAGGTAGCCATCAGCTCGCGCCGTGTGAATTAGCGCGGGAGACGAGTCGATAATCTGACGAAAGTTCGGCTCGCCTGCCTTGTCATTTTCTGCCTGCGGAGGTAGATGCGGACATGAAGCGGCGAGGCCGATGTTGGTTTGCCGCTCTTCGTCGGCAATCAGACTAGAAGTGGTCTGCTGAATTTGCATAATCCACCGGACACGAAGGGCTGTCGGATTCTGTGTTTAGTCTTAGTACTGTTGGCGCCTTGGCACCTGACACATCTGGGAGTCCCGGCCTTGCCGGAGGAGACACCAAAAGTGAAGGCGTCCGCTGAGAGTTTGATTCTCAGCCGTTTCACCGACAATACATCTCGGTATTATTTCTTTATTATTTTGGATATCTTATTGAAAGGGCGAATGTTAGGCTCTAGCCCGCCAGCGCAATCCACGTGCAATTCGGCGCCTGATGGAGCCCCGCGAAAAAGAAGGTCAATTGGCCATTCACCTCTCAGAACGAGTGCGATTCGGAAGCTTCGAGCTGAACCTCGGAACCGGCGAACTTGTCGCGAATGAGCCAGAGGTTGGCGGCGCTCCGACTCAGAAGGTTCTGCTCCGAGAACAGCCATTCCAGATTCTTCGAATTCTCATCGACCGCCAGGGCGGGATTGTGACCCGGGATGAGATCAAGAAGGTGCTGTGGCCGAATGACACTATTGTGGATTTTGACCGCAGCATTAACGTCGCGATTGCGATATTGCGGAAGGCTGTTGGTGATACCGCTGAGAACCCCAAGTATATTGAGACCCTGCCGCGCCGAGGATATAGGCTCATCGCCGCGGTCCAATGGGAAAGCACTACGGAAACCCCGAACGGAGAAGATCTGCAAACCTCGGCACCCCTTCCAGCAAGTCGGAGTGGCGGACTTACCGGCACACGCATTTCCCATTATCGCGTTCTGGGAGTTTTGGGAGGGGGAGGGATGGGAGTGGTGTACAGGGCTGAGGATCTGAAACTGGCCCGTCCCGTCGCCCTCAAATTTCTTCCCGAGGAAGTAGCGGAACAGGCGGCGATTCAGCGGTTTGAACGCGAAGCGCAAACCGCCTCAGCGCTTAACCATCCAAATATTTGCACGATCTACGGGATTGAGGAGTATGAGGGCAAGCCGTTCATCGTGATGGAATTGCTCGAGGGAGAAGCTCTCTCCACCCGCCTGGCTCAGTCGCATGCTCCGTTTGCGTTGACCGCGCTGTTAGATATTGCCATTCAAGTCTGCAGCGGCCTTCAGGCGGCTCATGCCAAGGGCATCATTCATCGCGACGTTAAGCCAGCCAACATCTTCTTGACGAAGGATGGGACGGCAAAAATACTCGATTTCGGACTGGCCAAGTTGGCTTCTTTGGAAGAAGAACAAGTGGCTACGACGGAAGACACATCACTTCCTTTGTCAAGAAACTCCCAAGAGCGGCGGGCGCAACAATCGTCTTTCCAGGGTCTCCCCAGTCTCACGGCAACCGGAACCGTCGGAACGGTCGCCTACATGTCCCCCGAGCAGATCCGAAAAGAGAAACTAGACTGCCGCACGGACCTGTTTTCCTTCGGATTGGTTCTATACGAGATGGCTGCGGGATGTCGAGCTTTTCCAGGAGAATCTATCGAGGCTGTTCATGAGGCGATTCTCCACCAGACACCATCTTCGGCACGGGTTTTGAACTCTGCGGTTCCGCGGCGACTGAACACGATCATCAACAAAGCCCTTGAAAAAGATCGGGCGCGCCGATACCAGTCCGCGGCCGAGATGCGCAAGGACCTCCTGCTAGTCCAGAAAGAACTGCGTCCCGGCGTTCATTTGGCGCGAAGTTGGTTGGCAATGGCTGCGGCGATCCTGGTTCTATCTACCGCCGCTGCGCTTTACTGGCGCTTTCACGGTAGGATTCCGCTTTCTTCCTCCGACACTCTGGTTCTTGCCGACGTGAACAATCAAACCGGCGACGCTGCTTTGGACGACGGCATGAACATAGCTCTCCAAATAGCTTTGCAGCAAACTCCATATCTCAATCTCCTAGGCGGCGATAAGGTCCATGAGACCCTTCGGCTGCTTCGACTGAGCGAAGATACCAGGATTACGCCGGATGTAGCTCTCGAGGTCTGCCGGAAAACGAATAGTCGCGCGGTCATTTCCGCTTTCATTGGCGACGCGGGCAACCGTTTCCGTATCGGGTTGAGCGCAATTGACTGCCAGTCCGGAAAGACACTGGAGCAAGTGGTTCGTGAAGCGGAAACGCGCGATGACATCGTGCGGAGTTTAGGTTTATCTGCTTCCCAACTGCGCTTAAAGTCGGGTGAATCCAGCGACTCCGTACGCAGATTTAATCAACCTCTTGATCAAGCGACCAGTTCCTCACCGGACGCTTTACAATTCCTGGCCTTAGGCTACAAGAAGCAGCTAAGCGGCGATATCCCCGGCGCCCTCGCCTACTACGGACGCGCTATCGAGAAGGACCCGAACTTCGCACTGGCGTATGCAGCCCAGGGCAGCGGGAATGACTGGCTTAATAAGCGTGCGCTGGCTTTAGTCGGTGTCTCTAAGGCCTTCGAACTACGCAGCCGGCTAACGGTCCCGTCACGGTTTCAGGTGGAAACACTCTATTACGGAGACGTTCGACACGAGTCGGACAAAGCTTGCCGTGTCGCCCAGGAATGGGTGCAAGCTTTTCCACGCGACGTCATCGCACGAATCAATTTCTCCGCCTACCTCGCAAACCTGGGACGGCAGGACGAGGGTTTAGTTCAATCGCGCGAGGCGGCGAGGCTTCTTCCCAGCGAGCCCACTCTTGTGCACCTGCTGATTGCCGCAATATATGCACAGCGATTCGACGAAGCTCAAGAGGCGTACGACGAGGCGATCTCACGTGGATTCCACTCCCCGGGCCTCCATTTGTATCACGCGCAACTGGCATTCCTTCAAAACGACAAATCCGGAATGCAGAAGGAGTGGACCTGGGCATCGCAAGATCCTGCCGGAGGCCGCTTTGTCCTCTATCGCGAATCAAGGATTGAGGGTTTCTATGGGCGTTCCCGTGATGCTCATCGCTTGGCGCAAGTGGCTGTGGACTCCTCCATGAAAGCGGGGTTCTTGTCGGATGCTGCCGGTTTTGAGAGCCTCGATGCTTTAAGCGATGCCGAGATCGGTAATCTGCGACAGAGTCAGGCATTGGTTACAGACGCAGTCCGGAAGAACCAGGATCGCAATGTCCTGATGTTGGCCGCTTTGACATTCGCTCGCGCGGGAAATACAAAACAGTCCCAGGAACTGGTGGAGAAGTTGAATCAACTCTTCCCCGACGATTTTACAATTCAAGCTTTTAGCTTGCCTACGACGCGAGCTGCGATAAAGCTCGACGAAAATGATCCTGCGGCTGCAATTGAATTTCTGCGGCCGGTAACGCCGTACGACCTGGTTACCGCCGGCACTTTTTCCAGTGTTTATCCTGCATACCTTCGAGGTCTTGCTTATCTACAACTCAAGGAAGGAAACCTTGCTGCAGCCGAGTTTCGAAAAGTTCTCGATCATTCCGGGGTCGGTAACGGTTTCGTAACTGGCGCTCTTTCCATCCTGCAGTTGGCGCGTTCCCAGGTACTCATGCACGATGAAAAGGCAGCGCGAAAATCGTATGAAGATTTCCTGGCGCTCTGGAAGAACGCCGATCCCGACCTGCCCATACATAAGGAAGCCAAGGCGGAGTATGCTGTCTTAGCCAAGGCGATGCAGTAGCGTTCCCGCACCAACAAGCTCCGGCCAATGCCTGGTGTGATACAAAAGCGAGCTCAATCGGGATCTGGCCGACTGCACACTGACCCAATTAAATCCACAAGCGCATCGCAGTCCACAGGCTTTCTGAAGAAGCCGATTGCGCCTCTTTCAAAATAAAAGGCTTCAGAATTTTCGGAGGGCTTTCCAGTGATAATCACTACTGGGACCGCACAGTTGCTGCTCCTGATGTGTTGGAGAAGGCCGAGCCCACTCATTTTTGGCATCTCGATGTCGGCGATGATACACATGCATCTCGAGAGCCCACCCGATCCCAAAAATTGCTCCGCCGAAAGATAGCTTTCCGCCTTATACCCACATGAAGCAAGAAAATTGAGTAGTGATTCGAGAACTCGGGGATCATCGTCTATGACCGCGATCGTGGGAGCCTGTACGTTCATCTCAACCCCAATCCTCGCCTGCAGTTCTACAGGAATCCACGGAAATCTTCTCTTATGTATTCCTGTTAGGTGCCCCGGCCGGCTCAAGGTTGAGCTTGGCCGCGAGCTTGACTAGAGTGGCGAAAGAGTCCGCTTCCATCTTTCGCATAATGTGTCCCCGGTGAACTTGAACGGTGTACTCGGTGATCCCCAACTCGAATGCAGCTTGTTTGTTGAGCAAACCGCTGACCAAAAGCGGCAGTACCTCTCGCTCTCGGGGCGTCAAAGACTCATATCGAGCCACCAACCTTGCATGTTCGATCGCCTCTTTGCGATTCGCGCGATCCTGCTGCAACGCTCTTTCAACGGAAGCGAGTAGCGCAGCTTCATCAACCGGTTTCGTCAGGAAGTCAATCGCTCCTCCCTTCATCGCAGTCACTGTCGATGGAATGTCGCCCCGGCCAGTGATGAAGACGACGGGAATCGGTGTCTTAGCAGAAGTCGACCTCTGCACCTCTAGCCCGCCCAGTCCCGGCATCTTAAGATCCAGGATCAAGCAAGCGCATGAGTCCTCACGCCGAAAATCAAGAAACTCTTGTCCTGAACTGAATATCCGGACGCCCTTGCCGCTCGCTCGTAAAAGCGAAGATAAGGCCTCCCTCACCCTAGGGTCATCGTCGACGATATAGACCATCTCTTTTGTGGGTTCCATAAAAGGCCTCCTGGGGCAAAAGCACCCGGCCATCTACGGGGTGGTGCACAGCACATTTCTCATCGACTCGATGCGGCATCTTTAACGAAGAAGAACGTGCCGAAGACATTCTCTGAAGCATTATAGAGGTGCAAGCGGTCCCCAGATTAGGGCAGTTCATTACATAAATATGGAATAGACCCCTTTAGGGTCCTGACTCTCCTGCGATTAATGTCCCGGGGCTCGACCGATTGAGTCGAGATCGGCAATCACATTGACTACTTTATGGAGCCGTTCAACTCTGCTCCATCAGCGCAGCAGCCTGCTTGCCGACCTTCTTAAGCGCTACTTCGAGGCCACGAAGCTCCTCGTGGCTCAGTTCAGAGAACACTCTCTTCATCTGTCGAGAATGCTTTCGGAAGGCTGAAACAATGAGGTCCTTGCCGTGCGGGGTGAGGGCGACGATCCGAACACGCCGGTCTTCGGCGCTCTCGACCCGACTTACCAAGCCTTTCGCGACGAGACGGTCCACGGCGATACTGATCGAGCCTGGGGTTAGATCCACGATCGGGCCTATCGTATTGACGGGCAAAGGCCCTTTGTGCAGAAGGACTTCCAGCACGCCGAAATCCGAGAGGCCGAGTCCGGTCTCTTCAATACCAGCGGATGCGTATCTTGTCAGGGAGCGCATCGCCTTCATCATTACTAGCCAGACGTGGTCCGTCCCTGGAATGCCTCGCGTCATAAAAAACCTGAATCTCCCAGAAATATACATCATCAATTCTATTGACATCAATATACGTGACGCCAATGCAATGGCGACCGATCGAAAAGGAGAACCCGGTTATGAGAACCGCTTCCGTAATCGCCCGATATCTGGCGGGCGTGATCTTTCTTGTTATGGGGCTGAACGGCTTCCTGAACTTCATTCCCCTTCCCCCGCCGGGGGGCATCGCTGGACAGTTCATGGGTGCCCTCTATGTCTCGCATTACCTGTGGGTGATCTTCGCGTTTCAGGTCATCGCAGGTGTTCTTCTGCTGGTCAACCGTTACGTACCGTTGGCGGTGGCAATGCTGGCGCCGGTGATTGTCAACATCCTTACTTTCCACGCCTTGATGGCCCCGAGCGGGCTTCCGCTGGCCCTCTTTGTGGCTGTGCTGTGGGCCGCGATCTTCATCGACGTGCGACCGGCTTTTTCCGGGTTGTTCCAGTCGCGCTTGCAGCCTCGGGCCTGAGGACGTGGCGGCAGACGAGCACGCATGAACGTCGAAGACAGATTCTAAATAGAGAAAGGAGTTCTAGGGCAGCCATGACAAGCAATCGAACGATTCTCATTACCGGAGTGACAGGCAATCAGGGCGGCGCGGTCGCGCGGGCGCTGCAGAGTAGCGGGTTTCGTCTGCGCGGCCTGACGCGTAAGCCGGAGAGCGAGCAGGCGGCGGCGCTGGCGCGCCACGGCGTCGACGTCGTCAAGGGCGATCTCGACGACGAGGCGACGTTGCGCCGGGCGTTGGCCGGCGCGTGGGGCGTCTTCGGTGTGCAGAACGCGGGGGAGGCGGGCGTCGAGCGGGAAGAGGCACAGGGCAAGCGTCTTGCGACGCTGGCGCGCGAGGCCGGCGTCGAACACTACGTCTACACATCCGTGGGATCGGCGCACAAGCGGACGGGCATCCCGCACTTCGACAACAAGTGGCGCATCGAGGAAACCGTGCGCGGCCTCCGCTTCCCGTCACATGTGATTCTCCGTCCGGTGTTCTTCATGGAGAACCTGGTGGCGCCTTTCAGTCTCCAGGGCTCCACGCTGGCCTGGGCGCTCGGGCCAGGCACGAAGCTACAGATGATTGCGGTGGACGACATCGGCTGGTTCGGCGCGCGCGCGTTCACCGATGCCGCCGCCTTGAACCGCCGCGAGATCGATCTCGCCGGTGACGTAGGAACGATGCCGGAGGCGGCGGAGATCCTGACGGAGGCGCTGGGGCGGCCGATTGCGTTCGCGCGGACGCCAATCGAACAGGTCCGGCAGTACAGCAAGGAGATGGCGGTGATGCTGGAATGGTTTGAGCGCGTCGGCTACAGCGCCGACATCGCAGGCCTAGAACGCGAGTTCGGCCGCGCGCTCACGAAGCTCCCAGATTGGGTACGCCGCCACGCGCGACCAAATGGGCGCTGAAGGAGAGAAAAGGAGAGCTAGCATGAAAGCTGTCAGGTTGTTGGAATACGGTGGGCAGTTGGTGTTCAACGATGTACCGACGCCGACGATTGCACGCGACGAGATCCTGGTGAAGATCAAGAGTACGGCTGTCAATCATCTGGATCTTGTCAAGGCCTCCGGAACGGCAAGACAGATACTCCCGATCGACCTGCCGTGGATACCTGGTCATGAGTTTTCGGGGGTCGTCGAACAGATTGGCAGTGACGTTGCGGCATATGCGCCAGGTGATGCCGTGTTCGCTGCCAACGAGACGGGCGGCGCGTACGCGGAGTATCTGGCAGTCAAGCCAGCGGCCATCGCAAGAAAACCTTCCAACCTCTCCTTTGAGGAGGCGGCGTCAGTGCCGGTGGCCTCCCAAACTGCGTGGCAGGGACTCTTCACCCACGGTCACCTGAAAAAGGGACAAACGATCCTGATCCTTGGTGGTGCCGGCGCGGTGGGCGCCTATGCTGTGCAATTGGCATCGCATGGCGGTGCCACCGTCATTGCCACGGCAAGCGGCGACGATGAAGCGTACCTCAACTCCATCGGAGCCAGCCGGGTTATCGATTATCGAAAGGCGCAGTTCGAGAAGGTTCTGCGAGAGAAGGTCGATGTGGTCTTCGACTTGGTCGGTGGCGATACACAGAAGCGGTCGTTCCTCGTCTTGAAGGAAGGTGGCCATCTCGTCTCAGCCACCCAGCCCGTATCGCAGGATGAGGCCGCGATGCACCGTGTGTCGGGCGTGATGATGAGGCTCGCACCGTCAGGGGACGTGCTCGGCAGAATCGGGCGACTGCTGGAAGAGGGGACGATACGACCGGACGTCGCGACCGCGTACGCGCTCCAAGATGCGGCCCAGGCCTGGAAGGACATCGCCGCGAAGCTGCCAGGGGTTCATGGGATGTCGCCCAGTGGGCCGGGAGCGGCAAGACGCAAGCCACACGGCAAGATCGTGCTTCGTGTGGCCTAGACATCTGCAACGAGTGACATACCTCCTGGCGTACAAGGAATATGTAATTTATCCAGTTCTTCGTAAGCGGTACTGTCGCCTTGTGTGCGAGTGTCGACTGCACTTGGGCTAGTTCATACGAATTTTCGGGAGAGAGGAGAAAGTCAATGGCAGCAGGTTCAACAACAGTTTCGCAAGCGGCGGGGGCCAGAAACGTCCCGAAGGGTGCGATCGTGCTTCTGGGACGACTGTTGTACGTGTTGATTTTCTTGATGGCCGCGCCGAATGACTTTACGAAGCAATCAATCGCATATGCAGCATCACAAGGAGCCCCCCTTGCTTTGATTGGAGTTCCGCTGATGGGTGTCATCTCACTCGTCGGCGGCCTTAGCATTCTGCTCGGATACCGCGCGAAGATCGGCGCTTGGCTCATCGTCCTGTTTCTAGTTCTGGTCACGCCCATCATGCATAAGTTTTGGGGCGTGGCTGATCCGAACATGGCACAGGTACAAATGATCATGTTCATGAAAAACCTTTCGATGGTTGGCGGCGCATTGCTTATTACCCAGTTCGGGGCAGGGCCGTTGAGTCTTGACGCGCGGCGATCGCGCTGATGGGGCAGGTTGTGAGGCGCGACTTCAACGGGCGCTGGCTTGCGGGCCGGTCACGGGTACTAGGAATATGTAATTTCATCCAGTTCTTCGCCATTGCTACTGTCACATTGCCCAGGCTGTCGAATGCAGGCTCACGGGCGCTCGAAGACACTGCGGCGATCACAAAGGCGCTCGAAGGAGCGACCTCTCTCTTCGCGATGACGACGCCGTTCGGAGGAGGTACGGACGCCGAGACGCGACGAGGTGTCGCCGCAGCCGACTCGGCCAAGGCAGCAGGCGTGCATCTCGTCTTCACTTCCGTCGGCTCCGCCAACCGAAAGACGAGCGTTCCGCACTTCGACAGCAAGTACGAGGTCGAATAACACATCGCCAAGGTCGGCGTCCGCGCAACGATTCTCGCACCCGTTGCCTTCATGGAGAACCTCTATTTCGTGAAAGAGCAGCTCGCTAAAGGGATCTACGCGGCGGCTCTTCCGCCGACAAGGGCGCTCGCGCAAGTTGCCGTCGCGGACATTGGGGCGGTCGCCGTTCGCGTCCTCGAGGATGCCGGTCGCTTCACGGGCAAGCGCTTCGACCTCGCGAGCGACGAGCTCACGGGGAATGACGCCCTCGCCATTCTCTCGCGTGTCACCGGTCGCCCTCTTAGCTATTACAAGGTCCCGCTCGATGTCATCCGCCAGCGCATGGGCGAGGATGCCGCCAGGATGTACGAATGGTTCGACCGCGTCGGCTTTGCGGTGGATCGCGCCGCGCTCCACCGTGAGTTTCCCGACGTCGCCTTCCACGACTTCGAGTCTTGGGCGAAGACGCAGGATTGGAATGCGCTTCTGCAGAGCGCATAGAAGCATCTTGGGGATCGAGCGGATGTATCGTTAGAGAAGTATTGGAGGTTGATATGAAAATCGGTGTAAGCGGCGCCAGCGGACATTTGGGCAGAGCCGTCGTTTCGGAGCTTCTGCAGCGTGCCGGCGGGCACGAGTTAGTGGCTATCACGCGCACGCCCGAAACCGTCTCTGGACCGGCTCGGGGACGATTCGGGGACTACAACCGGCCCGAAAGCCTTGCGGAGGCCTATGCGGGTCTCGATCGTCTGCTCATCATCCCGACCCTGGAACCCGGAAAGCGCGCGGCGCAGAACATCGCTGCCATCGACGCGGCCGTGAGGGCGGGCGTCAAGCATATCGTCTTCATGTCGACCGCGGGCGCGCGGCAGGACGAGCGCCTTGGCCGCCGGCCGCCCAAGCCTCTCCGCGACGTGCTTGCTGGGGCGCTGAAATCTCCTTGGGCCTGAAGACTTGCACCCGAACCGATCTCTTGCGGGCTGGGGTCCATTTTTCAAAGGAGACGCACATGGCATCGAAAGCAAAGACAATCGGCAGTACTGACTCCAGGCAACCAGGTACGGCAGTTGAGGAAAGAGAACGGTTACTGGATTCAACGGGTGAGCAAGAAATAAGAGATCGCGCGTACGAGATTTATCTGCAGCGCGGGGCACAACCTGGCTATGAGTTGGAGGATTGGCTTCAGGCCGAACGTGAGCTCAGTACATGATCGTCCAATTAGACCTAAGGGAACCCAACCCTCGCGATGAGGGCACACGAATGAGGTACTTCGAGGGGGGTAAGGTCGCTTGCCATCCAGTTTATCGAGGACAGCTATGGCACTGCAGGCTCGTTCAAAACAGGGGGCGTCACACGGTTCCACGGCGATCCCTCGGGGAAAGAGGTTGAGGCCTAAGGCTGAGTAGGTTAGCAATGTTCAGTGCTTGACGAGCCAACGGCTAGCAGCGATTTGGTCTATTTAGTTAAATTGTCTTGCACGATGTCTAAGGAGGATCCATTTATGAAGGCAACTTCCTCTGAACTGCTTATGCGCAACTTCAATGAGATTTTTATAGAGCTCGATCCCCTCAAGCGTGCGGCATTGCTCGCGGAGTCTTACACCGAAGATTGCCTTTGGATTCATCCCGGCGGTCGCATTGTGGGCCGCGAGGGTATCAATGAAGCGGCTACAGAGATTCGCAAACACTTCCCAGAATACCGCTACACGGTCACGGGTGAGATCCAGATCATGCACAATGTAGCGACTTGCCGGTGGGGAAGCGGGATGCCAGGTCAACCGTTCCACTACACGGGAACAGACTTCCTCGAAGAGCGTGATGGTCGCGTGTCAAGGCTGTACACGTTCATTGACCAGAAGCTATTTCAGTCCTGAATGAGGCCTTGGGCGAAGATCTTTGCCATGGTGGAATTCGGCTTTTAGACATCGGGAGATCCAACAATGATCGACACATCGAATAAAGAAATCCAGAGTCACTATGACTTCATCGTGGTGGGAGCAGGGGCAGCCGGTTCGGTTCTTGCCGCCGAATTGTCCGCCTCCGGCGCGCAAGTACTAGTCATAGAATCCGGGGGCCCGGACGATGCACCGACCATCATGAACCCGAGCATTTGGTTTTACAATGTCGGCGGCCCGCTCGACTACCACCTCCCTGTCAACCCGTCGCCGCGATTGAACAATCGCAAATTCAATATGGCCCTCGGCCACGTACTTGGTGGCGGCACCAGCATCAATGCCATGGTGTGGATGCGCGGTATGCAACGGGATTACGACGGGTGGGCGAAGAATGGAGCCAAGGGTTGGGCTTTCGCCGACGTGCTTCCGGTCTTCAAGAAACAAGAGGATTGGGAGGGCGGCGTCAATGAATGGCGGGGTTCCGGTGGCCCGATACACATCCGTCGTCCAAAAGATCCTCACCCCACAGCGCCAGCCTTCATCGACGCAGCCCGCGAAATGGGCATGCCCATTCTGGATGACGTGAACGGACCGATGCGCCCCGGCGCCGGCTACATCAACATGAACATCGCCGCGGATGGCACTCGCGTGAGCGCCGTTCGCGCCTTCCTGCGCCCAGCGTTGTCGAGGCCGAACCTCACTCTGCTGCTCAACACCAACGTGGTGAAACTGAACTTCAAAGGTACTCGTTGCGTGGGCGTCAAGCTAATGACAGGCGGCGCTGTAACGGATATCGCCGCCGACAAGGAAGTGATCCTTGCAGCTGGCGCCATCAATAGCCCGAAGCTTCTGATGCTCTCAGGCGTCGGGGAAGCGAAGGCGCTTCGCAGCCTTGGAATCGACGTCGTCGACAACCTGCCCGGCGTTGGCGGGAATCTGCAGGACCATGTGCTCGTCTCCGGCGTCGTATTCAAGTACAAAGGCGAGATGCCGGATCGGCCGGCCGACAGCAACGCAGTCGAGGCAGAGGCTTACTTGTCGAGCGGTCCTTCGGGTGACACAGACATTAGCCTTGTGCTTCATCAACTACCAGCGGTTACGCCCGAAGTAGCCTCGCGCTTTGGAACTCCTCCACCGGACGCGTTCACAATCGCGCCAGCTCTTGTGCAGCCCACCAGCATTGGTTCCGTCCGCCTGGCCAGCGACAACTTTCAGGATGTCGCCGTGATCGATGGCAACTATCTCGGCACGGATCACGATTTTGCGGCCATCGTGCGCGCCATCGAAGCAGCGCGTGAAATCGGGAACGAGCATGCCTTTGACAGTTTGCGCGAGAGCGAACTCATTCCAGGGCCCAAGGCGAGTGCCGAGGAGATCCGAGAACTTGCCAGGCTTGCCTCGGCGAGTTTTGGACACGCAGTTGGTACGTGCAAAATGGGCGTGGACAAGCTCGCTGTTGTCGACCCAGAGCTTCGCGTGCATGGCATTTTGGGTTTACGCGTGGCGGATGCCTCGGTGATGCCACAGATCATTACGGGGCCGGGGACAAACGCGTCGACCCACATGATTGCGGGCCGCGCCGCCCAGCTGATTCTCGGCTGACAACAGGGGATCGCATGACCCGCAATCCAGATACATCGTTGACGATCGACACTCATCACCACATATTGCCCGACTTTTTCTGGCAGGCGACGGAGAACGCGCATGCTCCCGTCGGAGGACTTGCGCCGCTTCGCTGGTCCAAGGAAGCAAGAAGCGCGCATGAATAACGCTACTAACGGTACGAAACGAAAGGGGTGAAATTATGACTTCCACGCGTGACGGACAGAAAAAGCGTTCCGCCGTAATCACCGGCGCGGGCAGCGGGCTTGGCCGGGACATTGCGCTTGGACTCGCGGCCAAGGGCTACCGCGTGTTCGGGACGGCAATGTCGATAGACGAGATTGCGGACCTCAAAAAGGCGTCGGGTGGGACGGTGAATCTGAGCCAATGCGACATTACTAACGAAGCCGCCGTCAAGGCTTGGGCGGGCGAAGTCACAAACCAGAACGAAGGCCGCATCGATCTTCTCATAAGCAACGCTGGAATCCTGACGCCCGGTCCCCTGGAGGTTCTACCCCTTAACTCTATCCGGCACGAATTCGAAGTCAATGTCTTCGGCGCTCTCGCCGTTGTGAATTCCTTTCTCCCTGCACTGCGAAAGGCAAAAGGGCGAATTGTCCAAGTCAGTACGATGACGGCCACTTTGCCGTTTCCCTTCAACGGTCCATCTGGCGCATCGAAGGCCGCTTTCGACGCACTTGCCGCCGTCTACCGTGCGGAACTCAAGCCTTTTGGCATCGATGTCGTTCTGGCTGTGGCCGGCAATATGAGAACTGGCGGGCCAGCCAAGACGGCCGCCGCCCTCAAGCGAGTCGCCGAACAGATGACATCCGAGCAGCGCGAGTTGTACGGGAAGGCTTTCAATACCTTTGCGACGACCCTCAATAACATGCAGGGCAGCGGCCTTGATTCAGTCTCGGCTGCCAATCGGGTTATCGAGCTTTCTGAGCAAGTACCCGCGCCGAGCCGGGGAGCAGTGGGTGCCGACGCCGAAGAGATCCTTCGGCTCGTCCGGGAGAAGTCCGATGCCGAACTGGATGCGATGCGCCTCCAGGTGGTCGGCTTGGAGTAGTAATGGGCCGGCCTCAACGCTGGCTTCGTAATCAGACTCTAGAGAGGAAAAAGACCGTGATTGTACTCGTAGACCCCAATGATAGCCGCGCCGTTCGCAATAAGGACAATGTTCTTGCCCTCTACGAACTGATGATCAACCAGAAAAGTCGGAGGAGGGAACGGCCAAATTCGTTAGTCCTGCGTACATCCAGCACAACCCGCTCATTCCAGACGGTCCTGTAGCGCTGGGGCAGTTTTTTGGTAAGGTTACGCGCGAACGCGGACGCGCCCGGGTTGTCGTCCACCGCATCATCGCAGTCGGCGATTACGTGTGGGGACACGTGAATTTCCTGAATTTGTTCAACGATGACCCGCAGGATACGGGAATCGCCGGTGTCGATATCTACAAAATGGACGCCGACGGAAACGCTATAGAGCATTGGGACGCCCTGCAACTGGTCGGTAATCCAAAAGACTCGGCCCCCCTGATCGCCCCCAATATCCCTCGCGGCAATGCAAATGGAATGTTCTGAAAACAGGGGATCGCATGACCGGCAATCCAGATACATCGTTGACCGTCGACACCCATCACCACATATTGCCTGACTTTTTCTGGCAAGAGACAGAGAACGTGCACGCTCCCGTCGGAGGGCTTGCGCCGCTTCGCTGGTCCAAAGAAGCAACCATCTCATTTATGGATGATGCCGGCATCGACGTTGCTGTCGTCTCTCTGAGCACGCCCGGCGTGCACACGGGGGACAGCGCCAAAGCGCGGGCTTTGGCGCGCCGCTGCAACGAATTCTCGGCCGAACTCGTTCATGCAAAACCGGACCGGTTTGGAGGTTTCGCCTGCCTCCCCTTGCCGGATGTCGATGCCTCCCTGGAGGAGTTGTCGTACGCACTCGACGTCCTCCGGCTTGATGGCTTTGTTCTCTTCACGAATTCCAACGGCGTGTACCTCGGAGACCCTGCCTTGGAGCCGGTCTTCGAAGAACTGGAGCGCCGCAAAACCGTCGTCTACGTGCATCCGAATCCTTCACCGGACGCGGTTGCCCATTCGTTAGGGCTGCCCGACAATCTGCTTGACTTCCCGACAGACACCAATCGCGCTGTTGCTCAGATGCACTACACGAACAGATTCGCACGCACGCCAAGCGTGAAGTACATCTTCTCTCACGCCGGAGGCTCGATCCCCTACCTTGCCGCACGTTTCGCGATCATCGACGAGATGGGTTTCATCGCGGGCGGCGAGCAGCGAGGCGCCGCTGCTGACATGTTCCGCCGGATTTATTGGGACACGGCTCTTGCTGCAAGCGATCCTGTGCTCCGCATGCTGCGCGACGTAGCGGGAATCAATCAAGTTCTGTATGGAACGGATTTTCCGTATCTGCGCCGAGACCTGGCCGTAAGCTCCAAGCAACGGATCTTGCAGAGCACTGAGTTGAATGATTCGGAAAGGCGCGCCATTCTCGGGGGCAATGCGTCACGCCTTTTTCCGCGCGATTCCGCCCTTCGCGAAATGTGATTTGAAAGGAAAGTAAAATGCAACCTAACATCCTCCTAACCGAGCGGCTGGGGAGGGCGCTTCGATAGCGCAAGTCCAGGAGAAGCACCATGTCGAACAGGCTTTCAGGGAAAGTTTGCATTATCACGGGCACCGGCGGGAGCATGGGCCGTGAAGCCGCCTTGACCTTTGCTCGAGAGGGCGCCTTAGTCGTCGGGTGCGATCTTCAGGTCGACGCTGCGGAAGCTACTGTTGAGGCGGTTCGCGCCGCGGGTGGAACGATGGTTTCTTTGCAGCCATGCCATCTAAGTAACCCAGCCGACTGTCGGGCGTTGGTCGATTTTGCGGTGCACAGCTTCGGTCGAATTGACGTTCTCTTCAACAATGCCGCCATGGCGTACTTCAACTGGCTAGAGGACATCTCGGACGAGGAGTGGGACCGCAATCGTCGGGACGAAGTGGACCTGGTGTTCTACCTCACACGCGCTGCGTGGCCTTATTTGAAGGCCAGTCGCGGCGTGATCGTGAACACCGCCTCCCTGACCGCCCTCATGAGCTTCAAGAACCTGGGCTCCCTTGCGCACACCACGGCCAAGGCGGGGATCATAGGCATGACCCGGCAGCTGGCGATGGAAGGCCGCAACCATGGGATTCGAGCCAATTCAATTTCGCCGGGGGTGATCGAAACCAACCAGACGCGCGAACAGCTGAAGGATCCGGAATGGGCCGGCTACATGCTCGGAAAGACGCTGTTGGGTCGCCTCGGCCGGCCTGAAGAAGTGGCACGGGTCGCCCTGTTCCTGGCCTCCGATGACAGTTCGTACGTGACCGGAGTCGATATCGTCGTCGATGGCGGGATGAAGGTTTGGTGATCGGCGGCGCAGAGCCCCACTAGCGGAGACAAAGGAGATTCGGTAGACACCAATTCCCTTCTCCAACCGGCGTTCCACGCCAATTCGAATGGTCACCCATGCGACAGAAATCGGATTTACGCTCGCCTTCAAGTTGGTTCTTGCGCGCTACAACGATGGCTGCAACCGAGGTCGCGTTCTTGCCGGTGTGATCCGCAAACCAAGACGCAAGGATGACCTGCAAGTCGGGCTGCTTTTGCGGAGATACAGTGAGGAACCGAATTGCCTGTCCCGGACGGTCAAGGGGTTTGACGAGAGCCAAGCAGAGACAATAGCCAAATCGTTGAGTGTCGTCCACATCCAGGGGTAGCCGCCGACAAAGCGTGTTCAGCCCTTTTTGTCGAGCCGACGATGCCGTGGCTTCGACCGTCGCTGGGCATCCGCGCGTCGGGATCACGCCGACCCTCACTCGGAAATTCAATTCTCGGCCACGAGATCAAAGCGGATCCGTACTTTGTTTTTCACCTTCACCGTCCCCCCACCGACCTTGATAGGCGTTATGCCATAGTCGGTCTGCAGGACGGAAACTTCACCGCGCACACTCAATTGGCCCTTGCTGGCGCTCACGCGAAGAGGCAGCTCGATCGGCTTCTCGACGCCGTGAAGGTTTAGCACGCCCGCCAGGACGATATCCCAGCCGTCGGCGGTCTTCTTCACCTGCGTCACGCCGGTTGACTTGAATTGAATCTCGGGAAATTTCTTTACGTCCAGGACCTCCTCACCGAGCATCGTGGCTTGAACGTCCGCCCGATCCTTGTCGGATTCTCCCGGATCAATCACTGTGAGCGAGTTGGTCAAAACCGTCAGAGCGGCCGAAGATCGTTCGGGCATCGCCTCGTCGAGCAGCGCGCGACCGGAAACTTCCTTGGCCGCGATCAGATGGTCGTGACCAAAGGCTTTGAATAGACCCTCTCTATACACGCTGATTTCAATCTTGCTCTTTTCGGAATTCACGCGAAAGGCGGGGTTGGTCTTCGCCTGCGCCGCGGCGCACGCGGAGAGTGAGAGCCCCACAAGAAGACCTACCCATTGCCGTTTCATCTGGTCCATCTGATTTTGTGCTCCGGAGATCGCGGACATCATGAGTCTACGTTAAATTGTTGATTCCCTGCCGAGCGAGCCATCTCGCCTCTGGTTGGATTCGGCATGTGCCGAAAGGTGACACGGTCAGGCAGTCCCCGCCTTACTACTGTGAGCCAAAATCTTCCCAAGCCGAGCGATCCAGTCGTGTTACAGATCGAGCGCCAAGGAAAGCTGCTCTACATCAGTTTCGAAACGGAATAGACTCCACGAGCAACCTGGCCCAACTGATGATCCTAACCCAGCAGGATTGGCAGAAGCACTCCGAGGCCGAGCGCAAAGAACCATAACGCCGGGGCCGGCGTACCTACTGGACGAACCCGACGCAACTCGCGGGCTGCAATTCGTGGATCGAGAAGCAGCCAGCGTTTGTACCGGTGCTCCAAGGCGAGGAAGGTAACGGCCGTGGCTCCGCCGTAGATCAGATGTCCGATAAGCGAAGGCAGCAGCGCGGAAGCTGCGCTGGCGCTCCAATCGAAAACGCCGGTCAGCATCAGCGGTAACAGCGTCAGGGGACCTATGTACCACCAGATCATGCCAAACAGAAAACCCCACGGAACCCCAAGACCGAAGCTCGGGGCCTCATTACGGAATAGGAGGCCATAAGTCATACCGATCAATACGCTAATAATAAGGTGCAGGGACAGCCCGCGGAGGCCGCCGAAGCTGGTATCTACTCCCGCGATCTTGGGTAAGATGCCGGTAGCAAACATGACTGGGCTTGAGACCACGCCGCCCACCAAGCCCGCCAGGGCTCCCCATTCGATGGAACGCAAAAAGTGTAGGCCAAGCCCTTCGGGTTCGCGATTGAGGGGATCAGACTGAATGAACAGCCTCACCCACGTCCTGTCGAGAAATGCGTAAATTGTTCCCAAAATAAATCCGTAAATAATGTGGCCGATCAAAGAACCGAACAGCGCGGCGCCCTGATCGGCCGACCAATCGATCGGCATACGCCCTAATAGGGGGAAGATTGTAAGCGGGCCGAGAAACCACCAGAACATACCAAACCCCACACCCCAGCCCATGCTAGATCCATAGCTGCGGACGTCCCGCTGAAACAGGATGCCAAAAACCGCGCCGATCAGCAGCGCTATCAGGAAATGTACGATCACAGCCTTGGCTTGAGACGGGAACGCCGGAAGGCCCTCGAGCAGCGGCAAGAATCCACCTGCGTATTCCCAGCCGCTGAAAGCCAACCCGCTGATGGTCCCTGCCAGCCCGCCGGCCATGATCGCACGAGCCCAACGAAACCGAGGCTGCCCTGGGTTAGGTCGAAGGCCTCCCAGTGTCCCAAGGACCAAGCCTACAGGCATGCCGAGGCAAACTATATAAGCAACGAGTTGAGGGAATTGGTCCTCAGCATGGCTCAGCATGTCCACCGAACCAATCGACCGCGACAGCCAGAGATGCATTCCGTCGGGCAGCAGAAACCAGAGAAGCAACCCCGAACCCAGACCCCAAATCAAGCCGGCACCCGGCGTGCTCGCCCGCTTGGCAAAGCAGAGACCGAAGACCAGCCCGAAGACTGCGCCGAGCAAGATACAACGGGTAATCGGAGTCAGCAGTAATCGGCTCTGCAGCGCGCCCCCCAGAACGCCGGTCAAAAGCCCAAGCAGCGGTTCGAGCCGGAGCTGGCGCCTTGCCGCAACCGGCGTGGTGTCGAGAGTCGGTGTTGCCGGCACTTCAGGCGCTCCTACTGCAAATCTATCGTCTGCACGATGTCGCGAGGGAAGAAGAGCTCGATTGTCCAGTCCATCAGCACGCGAATCTTCCGCTCCAGCCCCGGCAGTTTCGCGAGGTAGATTCCCCGCCACATCAGCCAAGCCAGCAGCCCCGAGAAACGGACTGCCCTGGTTCGTAGAAATGGAAGGCTCAGCTCGGCACAGGCCGTCTGATGGCCAACGACGCACAATGCCCCAAGCGAATCAAAATGGAAGCTTGTTGGCGGCCGCCCCCGCAATTGGGCTGCGATATTCTTCGCCACGATTTGCGCCTCCCTGATTGCAAACTGTGCAGTAGGTGGACACGCTTTGCCGGTGTTCGCGTCCGTGATCGCGGCGCAATCACCGAGCGCCCATACCCCTGTGTAGCCTGGGACTGCCAAGGGGGAGTCGACCTTGACCGCGCCGCGCTTGTCCTTCTCAAAGGGCAGTGTCTTGAGCAAAGGATTGGGAGCCGTACCCGCGGTCCAGACCAAGGTTTGAGCACGAATCTCTTGATCGCTAAGGATGACCAACCCCGGTTGAGCGTTACTCAAACGAGCGTTTAGGCAGAACTTCACGCCTCGCTCTTCCATCTTCTCTTGCGCATACCTGGCCAGAGACTCGCTGAGCTCCGGCAAGATCCGGTCACGCGCGTGAACCAGCACAATGTTCGGTTCGCTGGCATTCAAGTTAGGATAGTCAGCCAGAATTCCGCGCGCGAAGTCGTTGAGAGCTCCGGCGAGTTCGACGCCTGCGAATCCACCACCCGCGATTACGAAAGTGAGAAGCGGCGCCCTCAGCAATGGGTCCTGCTCGCGATCGGCTCGCTCGAACATTTCGATAACGTGATTGCGGATGCGAATGGCGTCAAGCAGGCTCTTGAAATTGAAGGCCAGCTTCTCAACGCTGGACATTCCCAGGAAGTTCGAGACGGACCCGAGCGCGAACACGAGATGGTCATAGGGCACTTCTAATCGGCCCGTAGAGGACTGGGATGCCGCTTCTGCCAGGAACACCTTGCGATTTTCGAGGTCAACCGCGGTGACACGGCCTCGGATGAATTCCGTGCGATGAAGACTGCTGCGCAGGGGCGTGCTGATGTGGCTTGGCTCCAGCGTGCTCCCGGCGACTTCGGCGAGCATCGGCGTGAAGAGAAGCGCGTTCGTCTCACTGATCAAAGTGATCTCGGCCGACCTGTTCGTACGAAGCTGTTGTTCCAGGCATTCTGCCGTCTTCATGCCGGCGAATCCGCCGCCCAGGATCACGATCCGTTTCTTTTCTCCTGAGGCCGGGGGAAGGGCTTGAGACCGAGGACCGAAGATTTTTTCCGCGAGGTCGGACAATCCTGGAGTGACGACCCCAAGCAGCGCACCGAACAGCACCCAGCCCAGGAGCGCAGGAAAATGTGCTCTCATCTGTTCGGCGCTCCATTCCGGCCTTTGCCCGGACATGAGCGGCAGCGTGATAACGCTGATCAGTCCCCACAAAGGCACTCCAAGCGCGCCGCCTGTCATGAGATTGTCAACATAGGCGTGGGGCGTGCGTCGCATAGTGGCTACCTAAGCAGTCCCGAAGCAGTCCCGACCAATATACCGAGAACCATGCTCGATAGTGGGTTGGCTAGGGTCAAGATTTGCGTTGCCCTCTTCCTGACCAGCGCTGGTCGGCCGTGTCGCTTCATTGCCAGCATCCCGATACTCAAGATTTGGTATGCCCTGCGCCGATCCATCTGCCGCCATTTCCCGAATGAACACCGGGACGAGCAGAGACTCGTTACTTCTCCGCCACAATGAGCGAATAGGTCAAGTCGCCGGAGCAATATGCCTCCAGGATCGCGCTGATACCCTGAACGAAGTCTCGCACTTCGCGGGGGAAAATGCGAATGAGAACTCGCAGCTTGCGACTACGCTCCAAGCAGATCTCCCAGGTGCGGATGACCCGCCTGGTAACATCTTCGCTGCTTCGAATTCTTAGACCGGCGTGCTCGATCTGTCGTTGGTAATCCTCGGCGGTCTGTAGCGACGGGCACAGGAAGGCATTTGCCACCGCGCTTACTCTGGGCGTTCCCATGGAACCTGTCCAGGCTGCGAGCATAAGCCGGCCTCCTGGTCGCAAAGCCAGAGCCGCGCGACGAAAGTAATGCGGCTTGTCATGAAAATGCTCCGACGATTCCATAGTCCATACCAAGTCCACCACGCCTTTGGGAAAGACGTGAGTCTCAGCATCCGCGACCAGAAAGCGAGTCAACTTCTCGACGCCGGCGCGCCTTGCATTTTCTTTCGCCAGGAGTACCTGCTTTGGGCTCAACGTCAAGGCTTCGATTTGACAATTGTAGCGGCGTGCAAGATAGACAGAGGTTCCACCGTGACCACAGCCCACGTCCAGCACTCGAAGGCCGGGCCGAACATCACTCAGACGGGCGCAATGGTCGAGGAGGTTGATTTGAGCCTCTTCCGGCAGCTCGTTCCCGCGCAGGAACAAACCGTGGTGTATGTGGTCGCCCCAGAAGGTCCGATAGATCCACGCGAAGGAGTCGTAGTGTCTGCGGATTGAATCGGAAGTCGCCATGGGCGAAAGTTGATTTTCATGCGTGAGATGCGTTTCACGTTTCACAGTTATGCCTCGAAGCAGCTGTCGCGCTTGCACGCCGCCCTGGTAAGCAGCCCACAGTCGACGGTATAGAGCAAAGGCCAGTGCTGTCTCCGCTCAGTTTGCGCGTGGTTGCGCGGGGAAAATCCATGAACGGGACCATCAGAATCGAATCAACAGCCCGCCCGTGAACGCGACATTGTTTTGCAAGCTGCCTGTGACTTTTACATTGTAGTTCGGCAGCCCCGAGTAGAAGTCGCGCACCTCGAGCCGGAAGCCAATCGGTATTTTGAGCACGTGGATAACCGGCCGCGTATCCACCCCACCACCAAACACAAAGGTTCCGGTATTTGTTCCTGGTTTAAACGCTGGCGCGGCCGTGGGCGCACTTTCACGGAAGCGCGCATAGCCCCCGCCAAACGACAGCCAGGGAGCAAACGCTCCGGAAGGATGGAACTTCACTCGGATGTGCGGAGTCAGAAAAACATACGCATACTGACCGGGAACATTCTGGGTGAGCTGGCTAAGCTTCACGTCTTGCGGAGAAGCCAGAAAATCAACGCCTCCGTAAACCGCAATTCGTTTCTTGAGCACGAAGCCTCGATCGTATTCGGCTCCTAACGCCAAGCTGGAATCGAACGTTATACTTCGATTCGCGAGGACCGTTCCACCCGGTCTTATGAGGTTTGCCCCTGGGGACAATGTTTGGCTCGGAGTTAAAGTTGCGCCAATCACAAGCCCAACTTCATTCTTCTCCTGTGCAACTAGAGGGCGAGAACCAAGAGCCAGCGCTGCAAGGAGTCCGACTAGACCTATCATAGAATTTCGAATCATGTGGAGTGAGATTCGCTCGTTACCAGGAAGTTACAGATGAACACCCACAACGGACACACGGAGTCACGGAGAAATCAGGGATAACTGAACAAGACCGAGGAGCACCGGACGGCAACCCGCAAATAAGAATAAGTGTGGAGCGCAGCCGCCCTCGGCTGCGTCTTTACCCCTCGAAAATCGCGGCGGAAAGAAAAGATTACTGTGACTCTTCTCTCAGTCACCTCTGAACATCGGCTGATTCAATGCACGGACTGCCCTAGGACTCGAGCGGCCCTGCTAAGGGGAGGGCTGGGTAATCTCTTAACGGGTCTTCAAAAAACACGCAAACGTACAGTACTTCTGACTCGCATTTCGCTTGCCTCCAACTTCAAAGTAAGCCGCACACCCTATGCAGGTTCGGCCAATCTTTTTTCCGAGTCCCCTGCCGAGCCTGCGATTTTCTAACTTGAGGCGTTTTTCTTCCTGTTTGTGTACATGCCAGTGTTCGAAATCAAACGGCGCAAGGCCCTTGGAGGCTCTGTATGCTTGAACCATGAGATGTGCCCAGCCACTCAACTTAATCTCCATCGGCCCCCCTTCCAGGTCAGCGGATTCCACCATTGTCGAGGCCGCCAGACTAGCTTTGGAAGCCGTGTGACAATGAACATGGCTGTGGCTTGGCGAATGGTGTAGTCGGGTGTTGCCAGCTCATCCTGCATTGTCTTCTTCAAGGCTGCCAGGTGCAGGTTAATGATCCCGGCGGCTAATACGTGGGCGCGATCCGGGCTGGCTTGCGGCTTAGGCAGGCTTAGCGGCCAAGGCACAAGAGTGTCAGACTTTATGCCCTCAGCCGGTGGCGGCGGCAGTGTCTGGAGAACGGTTTTCGAAGCCATATTTTTCGCACCTTCCAAGCGAGTCATCCGACGGACCGCTATTTTGCGACCTGCTTCACGTCGATGGTTGAGTCGGCCCAATTCACGGCCCGTTTCGTCATCGCTAACCTCTGATCCATGGGCAAAAGATCCTCAAAAGCCAACATCACGACTCCCTGGGCAAAGAGATAAGGATCCCATTTCACCAGCCTTATCTCTCGCTGATCAAAAGCTAGCGCGTTCTTGTCGCTCCCTAGAAGCAGCTTCACTTTCGGCCTCAGCGTCCGATTGCCGCCGAATTCTCGTTGAACTACGGCGCACGCAGAGTCGTAGATCTTTTGTACTTCGTCGCGCTGCCACTTTTGTTTTCCGCTGCTTTCAACTGTGAAATCGTCCTGAGCGAAGCAGGCGGCAGTCAGGATTAACACAACAAGGGCAACTTTCATTGCACTACTCCCTCTTCCGTGAACTGGTGCGGACTTTGTGTTCTTCATGAGGCAAGTCTGTCCGATCCACGGCGAGGAACACATCCCGAGATCGAAGTCTTTTTCGCTACCACAATCAGCGCATCGTGCAGATACCACCATCGTGGTAACCGTAAAATGGCTGCGAGAGCCAAGGACAGCTCACTTCCGGAGCGAGGGAGGCAACACGACAACCGCACAGACTGGCGAGTTTGGTTGTTCAAGAACGCGCGCACACTACTTTCAACTGTCAATCGTCCTTCGCGAAACAGGCGGCAGCCGGTACTAACCCCACCACGCAAATTTTTCATTGCGCTACTCCCGTTGGCCGGCCAAGACACCGGACAGTTCTAGCTGGTTCTGGCCCGCGACTCTGCGTTTGCGCAGATAACTTATGGCAAAGTCCAGGGAGAACTTTCCGGGTCCAAAGACCAGGACAAGAAGAGAGGCAAAGAGAAATGTGTATGGGGCGGCAGCATAAAATTTTTCGGGATCGGAAAAAATCGAAAGGAGCGCCTCCCGGTCGGCGGTGATGTACGCTACAAGCAGGTTGACCGTCAGGGGCAGAGAGATGATTCTGGATCCGAGGCCGAGAAAGAGCATGATGCCCCCCACGCACTCCAGGGAACCTATCAAGTAGGCGTTGAAGGCCGGGAAGGGTATCCCCAGGCTGGTGAAAAAGTCTACGACTTTGTCGATGCTCGTCAGTTTGCCGAAGCCAGTCTGGAAGAACTGCCAACCCCAGTAAAGGCGGACAGCAAGCAACAACGGGGATTGCAGGCTTGAGGCCGCCTTCTCAAAGAGCGAATACGCGTGCTCAACCGTTCCGATAACTTTCTTCATGATTATCTCCGTGTATGATCTCCGTTAGGAAGAAGTGAATTTCGAGCTTGCAGATTGAGGCCGGCAGAACCAGCCCAACGTCGACCAGTTCTCGAACCACTTTTGTACAGTGCCGAGAAGCTTGCTCTCAGGAGCCACGTGTCCCTCGAAAGCAGCAGCTGCCGCTACGGACAGGCTTTTTCCGTCTTGAAGCGCGCTCAAAAAAGTAAATGCTTCTGCTTCGAGTCGTTTGAAGTACACCGAGTGGTCGATGCGATGCACTGCCAGTAGGACGGACCCGGACTTTTGGCGTGCAACCTTGTGCACTCGCGCAGGTTTGCGGGCCGAGATCGCATTGCTGGTCATGGCGCCGTCGGAGTGATCCTGCCGGATGGCAACGAGCAAATCATCCACCGGGTAGCGCAATCTCAGAAGTTGCAAGTAAGGCTGCATTCTGAATTGCGGGTCCGGATCTGAAGCCAACGCGTCTTGAGAGGTCAAGACCGGCTCAGCAGCGGCATCGAAGGCTTCAATCTCAGCCCATTCCAAGCGAACCATGTCCAATGCCAGACCCGGGCGCGACAGGATCCATTGGGGATGGCCTCGCAACCACGACTCCAAACGAGCGCCCAGATTTCGCAGGGTAAAGGACTCAGAAGGACAATCCACGAGGTAGGCTTTGCACAAAGCCTCGAATCGGCGGCGACCCAGGATTGCTCGAAGACCGGAAAAATCCTCGTCCAAGGCGTCGAGTACACGAAACCAGTATTGCCGGTTGTAGATCTCAAGACGTTCAAACGAGCTCAAGCGATCATTTGGCTTGATGAATTCTGCGGCCGCCTCACGCATGGGCTTGCCGTCACGAGTACGCGGTTGCATGTGCTCGCCGGTTGTCAGGGGCTGCACCACGGCCTCAAACAGGCGACGTTGGATCTCGAGCAGGTTCATGATGCAACCGTCATTTCTGCGATGAACTGATTCGCCTTCAACGCCTCGTTGTGAACCTCTTCAAAGGATGGGATTTTGTCGTCCCATTCGAGCAATGTTGCCGTGGGGCCGGCAAGCTCGATGGCGTGTGCGTAGAGCTTCCATACTGGGTCGATCACCGGATGATCGTGGGTATCGAGGATGTACTTTTCGAACTTGGAGTGACCGGCGATATGGATTTGCGCAACGCGCTCTGCAGGAATGCCGGCCACATAATCGTGCGGATTGAAGTTATGGTTCCTTGACGAGACGTAGATGTTATTGACATCCAGCAAAATCCCGCAGTCTGCCGCCTCAACAACCTCCGTCAGAAACTCCCACTCTGTCATTTCGGAGACATGAAACTCCGCATAACTGCTGACGTTTTCGACCGCGATCGGGACTTCGAGAAAATCCCGCACCTCCCGAATTTTCTGCGCCGTAAGACGAGCCGCCTCAAAGGTGTAAGGCATGGGCAGCAGGTCATGGGTGTACCTTCCGTCAACGCTGCCCCAGCACAGGTGGTCGGTAAGCCAGGGAGTCTTGGTGCGCTTTACGAGCGCCTTGAGTCGCTTGAGATGCTCACGGTCACCGCGCTCCGGTGAGCCAAAGTACATCGAGACTCCGTGCTGCACGACACGATACTGCTCCAGGATCTGGTCGAGCACGTGCAAGGGCCGACCGCCGTCAATCATGTAGTTCTCTGAGATAATTTCAAACCAATCCACGACGGGCTTTTTGGATAGAATGTGCTGGTAATGAGGCACACGAAGACCTATTCCAATCCCGAAGTCTGAGAATCCGTTATAACGGTTTGCCGGCATTTCGAGTACTCCGCAGGGTTGAAAAAAAGAGGGCCGGGATAGTACAACCCCGACCCTTCGGGGTTGAGGTTAGGCGTGGGGCTCTGGCGTTGCCTCTGGCTTTTTTGACCCATCGGTTGCGCAGCCACCCTTGCCCTGGCAGGAGTTCTTGCCTTTGCAACCGTTGTCACTTGTGCTACAGCCGCCTTTGCCCTTGCAAGAGTTCTGCCCCTTGCAGCCGTGCTTTTCGGTTTTTTCTTTCTTGCTCTTCTTCCCGGTCTGACTGTCATCCTGCTGGCTGGCGCTGACCCCGGTACCCTGGTTCTGGTCGGTGGTCTGTGCGTGAAGTTTCACGCTCGTGCCTGTCATAAGACCTGCAAGTGCAGCGCTTGCCAACAGAGCTTTCATCGAATTACTCATTTGGAATTGCTCCTTTTGGGACTTGGTTTTACGAATTGATGTAGCAACTGTGCAGCAACACTAATCGCCCGGTAAGGGTGCTCCTCCAGGGCAGCATGAATGTCGCGTTGCTTGCCGTAGGATGTGTAACGATCAAGAAAGTTACGACTGGGCGCAAAATGGCCCGCCACCGGAACTCGCCTGCCGGGGGAGAGAGGAATGGGCGGGGTGATCTCTTTTCTGAAATCCCGACCCTGAGCTTGTCGAAGGGGAGGGATCACCTCTGCGGCATGGGAGATGATAGGAATCCCTCCCCTTCGACAAGCTCAGGGTCGGGATTTTAGAAGCCGCGGAATCAGAGATCGAGGTACACCCTTTGACTCGCCCCGCTCTTCGATGCTACGTTGCCTTGATACGAGTCCTAGCCGAGTCGGGGTCATGAGCAAAGACGACGAATACGCAATCTCCGCGGCAAAAACCGAATACCGGGAAGCTTATAAGTCCGGCGATATCGACCGCCTGCTCGCGGTCTTCGCGTCTGAGTTCACTGATTGCTCAGACGGCGAGCCCAGCTTTTACGGTGAAGAAGCGCGCCGCGCTCTACGGCTTCGCACTGGTGAGTTGTTCGGCCGCTATAACGTCGAGATGGCGGTGATCATAATTGACGTGGTTGTCAAAGGCGATTTCGCTTATGACTGGGGCTGGCACAAGGTTCGCTTGACTGACAAGAACAACGGTGATGTTAGGAACGCCAGATACCGCTATTTCGAGACCTGGAAGAAAAAGAATGGCGCGTGGAAAATCGATTACATCATCACCAACAAAGAATTGCCGCCGCGAATGCTCCCGGACGATGAAGAGGTAACCGCGCAGTCACCGGTGACACAGAAGACCACTTAAATCCCGAACTTTTCCTGTAGACGCTTCTTCAGACGATCACTGAATCCGGCCAGCAAGTCAAACGACCGATTGTCCCCGACCAGGCGGACAACGTTCCGCGTCCCGTCGAGAACCGCGGTGCAGTGCTCGCACCCCTTGAAGTGTTCTTCCATCCGCCGGCGAAGCTCGGGATCCACGCTGTCGTCAACGTAGTTCGAGATTTCCCGCCAAACTTCCACGCAACTGATTTCGATAACAGCCAAGTTACCACGGCCTCACTTTCTTCCAATTTCCGTCTCCGATGTTCCATGCTCCGTCGATCCCGGGCGCCAGGGCATCCCGCATTTGCAGTCTCGCGCGCAACAGCCGGGTTTTGACTGCGCTCTCGGAGATCTGGAGGGTATCGGCGGTTTCGCTGATGGTCAGATGCTGAACATCGCGCATCACGAGGACCTCTCGATAGATGGGATGTAAAGAAGCCATTGCTTTCTGCAACACACGGCGCAGCTCCTTCCGCTGCAACGCTTCCGAGGGAATCTCGCGCCAGTCGGCAAAATCCTTGGGCGCATAGTCGCCCTCTTCGTCGCCGCCATGCTCGTCAATGGAGTCATACCGGGTCTTTCGGTCTTTGCGACGCTTCATGCGCGCTTCATTGACCGCTATCTGAATGAGCCAAGTGCTGAATTTAGACTCTTTCCGGAAGGAACTCAAGTGGGTGAAGGCCTTGAGAAACGCCTCCTGGGCTGCCTCTTCGGCATCGGCCTCGTTCTGCACAACCGCGTTTGCGGCGATAAAGACCGAGCGCTCATAAGGTTGAATCAACTCGTAAAAGAGCTGCTTCTCGCCTGCGCAGATGCGATCGATCAGCGCAATTTCCTTGTCCAGCGTGCGTGTCACTCTGCCTTCAGCCAGCGATGTCGATATTGTTGACAACTCCACTTGACCTTCCAGAGCCCCACCAACCCGCTCCAGATTAACCAGGGTTGACGCCCACAGTATATTCTCTCTGGTCTTGTCTCTGAGTTTCGCAAGAAAGCCCAGTCCCCGTCTGAGATTCCAGGGGTCACAAAAAGTTTCAGCCAAAAAGATCACCCGGATTTTCTAAGTATTGACGTAACTAATTGGCGTAGTAGTTCATCAAAATGCGTAGAGATTCGTGTGCCTCCTGCCGGACCGGGGTCCCGACGGCACCCTGTGCCCGGTATTAGTTGTGGAGAAACAAACGTTTGTAAGAGACACTCATGACTAAAGAGGAATTGCGCTTAAAAGCATCGCGGGACCGAGTGGCCCACTGGAAGCGATGGGGCCCATACGTGAGCGAGCGCGCCTGGGGCACCGTGCGCGAAGATTACAGCCCGCACGGCGAAGCCTGGGACTATTTTCCTCACGATCACGCCCGCTCTCGCGCCTATCGGTGGAATGAAGACGGCATAGCCGGCATTTGTGATCGTCACCAGCGACTCTGCTTTGCGCTGGCCCTATGGAACGGCCGGGACCCCATTCTCAAGGAGCGTCTGTTTGGCCTGAGCGGCAGAGAAGGCAACCACGGCGAAGACGTCAAGGAGTACTACTTCTACTTGGATTCGACCCCGACGCACTCCTACATGAAGTACCTGTACAAGTATCCGCAGGCGGAGTTCCCTTATTCACAGCTTCCCGAGGAGAACCGCCGTCGTTCCAAGGCTGATCCTGAGTACGAGCTCTTCGACACCGGAGTGTTCGACGATGATCGCTATTTTGATGTCTTTGTCGAATACGCCAAAGCGGGAATCGAAGACATCTGCATCCGCATCACGGTTGCCAATCGTGGCCGGGAGTCCGCGGACATTCATGTGCTGCCAACGCTCTGGTTCAGGAATACGTGGTCATGGAACGGACGTGAAACCAGGCCGGTCCTCAGCTTGGACAGAAAGAGCCGGGCGATCCAGGCACGTGAAAAAGAAATCGGAACTTATCAGCTCTATGCCGAACAGGGCGGAGCGGTGCTGTTCACCGAAAATGAGACCAACCATGAACGCTTGTTGAACGCGCCGAACCCGTCGCCCTATGTGAAAGACGCGTTTCATCGCTACCTGATCGACGGGGAGAGAGCGGCAGTGAACCCCGCGCTTCAAGGAACAAAAGCAGCTATCTGCTACCGGCTCACTGTCGCAGCCGGAGAGGAAGCGTCCGTCAGGTTGCGTCTGAAGAAGCAAAGCTCGGCGCTCTCGCCGGCCAAGATGCTGGGAGCGGATTTTGATCACACACTCGTCCAGCGAAAAGCGGAGGCCGACGAGTTCTATTCCACGATTATTCCTGCGTCCGCGGATGAAGATACGCGGAACATCATGCGCCAGGCCTTCGCTGGACTTCTGTGGAGCAAGCAGTTCTATCACTATATCGTGCGCGACTGGCTTGTCGGAGATTCTGCAATTCCTTCGCCGCCGGATGCCCGAAAACGGGGGCGAAATAGCGCCTGGACTCACGTTTACAACGCTGACGTTATCTCCATGCCTGACAAGTGGGAGTTCCCCTGGTACGCCGCCTGGGATCTCGCGTTTCATTGCGTTGCTCTGGCGCTGGTTGACCCCGATTTTGCCAAAGAACAGCTTGTTCTCATGCTGCGGGAGTGGTACATGCACCCCAACGGACAAATCCCGGCGTACGAATGGGCGTTGGGTGATGTGAATCCGCCGGTCCATGCCTGGGCTGCCCATCAAGTTTACCTCATCGATAAGCAGAGAAACGGCGGCAAAGGAGATCGGGAGTTTCTTTCCCGGGTGTTCCACAAACTGCTTTTGAACTTCACCTGGTGGGTCAACCGCAAGGACGTGGAAGGCATGAACATCTTTCAGGGCGGCTTTCTGGGTCTGGACAACATCGGTGTGTTTGACCGCGGCGCGACGCTGCCGAGCGGCGGCCGTATCGAGCAATCTGACGGCACAAGTTGGATGGCAATGTACTCGCTGGACATGCTCGGCATCGCTCTTGAGCTGTCCCGCGAGGACCCGACGTATGAGGACGTGGCCAGCAAATTCTGGGAACACTTCATCTACATCGCCCGCGCGATGAATCACATGGGCGAGGATGGACTGAGCCTGTGGAACGCTGAAGATGGATTTTTCTATGACGTCTTGCAATTGCCGGATGGCACACGCTTGCCATTGCGGGTCCGCTCCATGGTGGGACTCATGCCTCTCTATGCCGTGCAGACCATGGAGCCGGAGCTGCTCGATGCCATGCCCGCCTTCAAACGCCGGCTCTGTTGGTTCATCGAGAACCGTTCTGACCTCACCGGCAATCTGGCGAGCATGTGCACCTTTGGCCACAAGGAGCGCCGGTTATTCTCCGTGGCCGACCGCGACCAGCTCGAGCGAATACTGGAAGTCATGCTCGACGAGAACGAGTTCCTATCGCCTCACGGACTTCGAGCTCTCTCGGCGCGCCACCGTGACCATCCTTACATGTTGCAGTTCGAAGGGCATGCGCACTCGGTGAGCTACGAACCCGGTGAGTCCGGCACCGAGCTCTTTGGCGGCAATTCAAACTGGCGCGGGCCAATCTGGTTTCCGGTGAATTATCTCGCGATCCAAGCGCTGCGCCGGTTCCATGAATACTACGGAGATTCCTTCCGTATGGAATGTCCTACAGGCTCGGGACAGATGATGAATCTCGACGAAATTGCCGGCGAAATCAGCCGGCGTCTGATCAGCACGTTCCAGCGAGACAGCAAGAATCGCCGGCCCGTCTTCGGCGACAACGAGAAGTTTCAATCCGATCCCCATTGGCGTGACTATGTGCCATTCCACGAATACTTCCATGGGGACACGGGGGCGGGCCTCGGCGCCAGTCACCAGACCGGCTGGACTGGCCTGGTGGCGAAGATGATTCATGAGGTTTCCATGAAACAAAAATCGCGCCGGGGAATCAAAGCCGCAGCGGAAGCAAGTTAAAAAGTGCGGAAGGCAGCCGCATTTCCTTTAACGCAAGCGCTTCGATGATCTAGACCAAACTGCAACCGTGCGTCAACGCACTCAAACCGCCAAGGAGCTACCAAGGTTTCCTTGAAGTAGCCGCATTTCTAGCTGGGGATGACCAACGTGATCAGCTTTGACAAAACTGTTTGCAGCGATTTGGAGTCAGCGCTCAGCCGCGAGTGGATGGAAGTCAACGGCCTAGGTGGATTCTCTTGCGGTACGATCGCAGGAGCACACACGCGCCGGTATCACGGCCTTCTCACGGCGGCTCTGGGTCCTCCCGGCGGGCGAATGCTATTGCTTTCGAAGCTGGAGGAAACACTGGTACTCGGCCATCGTCGCATTGAGCTTTCAACCAATGAATACGCGGGAGCAATCCATCCACAGGGATATCAATATCTGGTAGGTTTTCGTAAGGATCCCTTCCCCACATTCACGTTCGAGGCCGAGGGTGTGAAATTTGAGAAATCCATCTTCATGCCTTATGGCAGTAATACTGTGCAAGTTGAGTATAAGTTGCTCGATTGTCCGCGGGGCATTCAGCCAAAACTTGAGTTAAGGCCGCTGATCGCTTTCCGCGAATACCATTCCACGACTCACGAAAATGGAGCTCTCGATCCCGGTATGGAGATCGAGCCGAATCTAATCAGCGTGCAGCCGTATTCCGGGCTGCCCCGGCTCTACTTCGCGCACAATGCTCAAAATGCCGAGAAAGAGGGCCGCTGGTATCACAACTTTCTATACCGCGTCGAACGTGAGCGGGGACTGGATTTTCACGAAGACCTATTTAATCCTCTGGTGCTTCGCCGGACGCTCAACCTGCGCCAGAAAGCGGTCGTGATAGCCTCCACAGACGCCCACGACGTCCGCAATGCAGCCAAGTTTCGGAAAAAGGAGCAGAAAAGACGCGAATACCTACGCGCCAGCGCACCCAACGATGATCCAACAGTAGTGGCGCTCACCATCGCAGCCGATCAATACCTTGCCCGGCGTGGTAACGACTGGACAGTCTTAGCGGGGTATCCGTGGTTTACCGATTGGGGTCGGGACACCATGATTGCCCTGCCCGGGCTGACCTTGTTTACTGGGCGGGCCCACATTGCCAAGAGCATCCTTCGCAATTTCGCCCAGCACACGGAGATGGGCTTGTTGCCCAACCGATTTGCGGAGTCCGGCGAAAAGCCCGAATTCAACACGGTTGACGCGGCTCTCTGGTTTTTTGAAGCCGGGCGCGCATATGCGACGGCGACGGAGGATTATGAGTTTGTTGGCGACGAACTCTACCCGGTCTTGACCCGGATCGTGGACTTCCATATCAAGGGTACTCGTTACAACATCAAAATGGCCGAAAACGGCCTGCTTAACGCCGGCGCTCCCGGAGTGCAACTCACCTGGATGGACGCCAAGATCGGGGACTGGGTAGTTACTCCTCGCGCCGGCAAGCCGGTAGAGATCCAAGCGCTCTGGTACAACGCGCTAAAGATCATGGAAGACCTGGCCGGACGGTTTGGGGACGACCGACGGAAACGTTATTCCGCTCTGGCATCCTTGGTCCTCTGGACTTTCAACCGGCTCTTCTGGAACAAAGAGAGGAATTGCCTCTACGACGTGGTCAATGGTGGCGCTCCGGATTCCTCCATTCGCCCCAACCAGATCTTTGCCGTCAGCCTGACCCATTCCATGCTCTCCCCGGAACGCGCGCGCGCTGTGGTGCAAACAGTGGAACGCGAGCTGCTGACGCCGGTTGGACTCCGCTCGCTCAGCCCGTCTGATCCTCGTTATCTGGGCCGCTACGAAGGCGATCAGTACCGTCGCGACTCTGCTTATCATCAGGGCACAGTCTGGCCATGGCTGCTTGGGCCGTTTGTGACCGCTTACGTTCGCGTCAAGGGCGCTACACCCGAAGCCAGGGAACGTGCGGTGGAACTGCTACGCCCGCTCGGTGAATATCTTCTCCAGGCCGGTGTAGGACAAATCGCGGAGATTTTCGACGGCGACTCTCCCCACCGGCCGCGTGGATCTTTTGCCCAGGCGTGGAGTGTCGCTGAGGTGCTCCGTGTTTATTGCGAAGACATTTTTCCGATGATCCCGCCGCGCGGAGAGGCTGTGATGACCGCAAGCTGAGATTGCCTGCATCTGTCGTCTCTGCGGCAGACGGCTTTTACCACGCGCGGGTATCCCCATGTCACTCTCTCTAGCTCTCCGTACCGCCTGTGCATTGGTCGGATCCCCGTCCTGCCGACGAAACGCCCTGACTGTCACTTTCTCCGCCCTCCCGAATCTCAGCCGCAGAAGGCTTATAGAAAGGATTCAATCAATGAAAAAGACATTCCTAATGTTAGTAGCATCCTCGTTGCTCAGTTCGTTTTCTCTTGCTGTCGCTCAGGTCAGCTCGCAAGCGCCCGCGGGCAACGAAACGATTGCGGCTGTGGAAAGCAACAATTCTGACACCGTCAAGCAGAACAGCGCTGACAGCTGCGACGCGAAGCAGGTCAAGCAGAGCAACAACGACTCTCAAGCGCAGCAGGCGCTCGCCGCGCAAGAAAAAGAGTGGCAAAAGTCAGTGTACAACCAATAACGCAATCATCTCTGATGGCTGCGGCCGACTCTCGCAGCCATAGTAGAGTCGCTGCCAAGGAGACCGGTAAATGTCAACAACCGTCAAGAAAGCAAAGATCAAGCCCGCGGAATACGACGCCGATTCTCTAACACTCGACCTTCAGGAAGGCGCCGCCGCGCTAATCATTCCGCCCGAGGGTTTGGAGAGTTTTGCTGAGCTGTTCCAGAAGCTGAGCGGATCGAACTGGTTTTGCGAGGTCGGGGAGGCCTAAATGTTTATTGGCGCCTCGCGCGAAAGAACCGAACGACCGCTGTTCCCCTTTTTTCTGAAATCCCGACCCTGAGCGCGTCGAAGAGAGAGATCCATAACCCCTCCGGAGATCTTGCCCATCGCATGATCGTGGCCATAGGGATCCCTCACTGCATTCGGGATTTCAGAAAAACCGATTACCGGATTCCTGCTTCAGTCTTCCCGGTCGCGCTGTCTCTCCAGCAAAGTATCAAGGGAAAAGTAGTTGTCGCCACGATTGGTGAGCAGCAAATAGTACGTGATTGCGTAGATCATCTGAATGCCTACCGTCGTCCAATCGCTGCGGAGAGCGGTGCCGAAGACGAGAGCCGTCACCAGCAAGCCGCCCAGCGTTAACGCCCATCTTGTGAGCAGACCCACGGCCACGAAAGCGCCTAGAATGGTTTCCACGAATGGCAAGACCACAAGGAAGACGTGGACAAGACCTTGTGGAAGTGGAGCGCCGGCGAATTCGCTCGCCGTCTGTGCGGCAAATGCTCCGGCTCCGGGGCCGAAGATCCGGCCCGCGCCATGGACCAGTATGTTAATTCCCAAAGTGAGTCGGAATACGCCGTAAGCCAGTCTGCGATCTGGGGATGACGCTCTGGCTGTGTTCATAGAATCTTCTCCCACAAGACATTTTGATACTCCAGCCCACAATTAGTTGCGTACCTCTTAAGATACAAGAATCTTGTGTATGCTTAAGATTCGCCATGAACCCAGAAACTGACGATGCCGTTTTGTCAAAGGCCGAAGGACTGCCTGTCAAACGCAGTTGGACTGTCCTCCTGCTGGCATTTATCGAAGCCGTATGCGTGTTTTCCGTGGCAGCCGCAAAAGCAGGAATCCTCCTCGGTTCCGCGGCTGCGGTCGCTACGGGGTGGTCCGTATCTCTGCATCGCGACTCTATCCGCATTCCAGTGTTGCTTGTGGCTTTCACGGGAGCCGGATTCAACCTCTATTTGATATGGAAACGACGGCGGCTTAGAAACAGTCCTGCAGCAGCCTGGAGGAAGCGTCCACTAACCAAGCGAGAACGATTGAGGACGGGCCTCGTCTTGTGGTTATCTGTTTTGACTCTGATCTTGGGAGCCGCAGAAATCTACTTTCATCGTATTCTTCATCACACGATCATTTAGTCCGTTAAGGTCACAGTTCTTTCTTAATTCGCGCTTTGAGCCTGTCGCTAAAGCCTGCGGGCAGCGAAAAAGTGCGTCCGTCCGCCACAAGGACAATGATGTTGTGAACAGCATCGACGATAGCGGTGCAATGGCTGCAGTACGCCAGGTGAAGCTCCAGCTCTTCGCGCAGCTCCGGAGACACGCTGTCGTCGATATAATTCGATATTTCGCGCCACACTTCCTTGCAAGTCATAGCCATGGGTTCCGTCCTCTCTTGAAAGGCTGACGGCTGAGGATCGCGCCGTTCTTCAGCAAAGGAGCGACTATATCCCTTAACTGCAGCCGTGCCCGCAAGAGGCGGGTCTTCATTGCCACTTCGCTGATACCCAGTATTTGCGCCGTAGTGGCCACATCCTGGCCCTCAACATCACGCAGAACAAACACTTCCCGGTATATCTCGCCCAGGCTTTCCACGGCCCTCACTAGTATTTCGCGAACTTCCGTCCGTTCCAGCGTCTCCGAAGGAATCTCCCGCCAATCGCCGAGTGTTTGGGGAACATATTCGTCACCCTCGTCGTTGTCGGTATCATCCAGCGACTCGAACAGTTGCGGACGAAGCTTGCGCAATCTCATTTTGGCTTCATTGATGGTAATGCGGACCAACCAACTACCAAACTTGCTTTCGCCCCTGAATTGGTCGAGGTGGCGCAGTGCCTTGAGGACTGCATCTTGCACGCAATCCTCCGCCTCAGCTTCATTGCGCACAATCGAAAACGCCATGATATAGATTTTTCGCTCGTGCGGAGCGACAAGTTCGTAGTATAGCTCCCGCTCGCCGGCTCGAATGCGGCGAATCAATTCCGCGTCTTCGGTGGTCGCCTTGTCTGTTCTCGCGATGCCAGGAAGAGACGAGGAGCGCGACTGGAAGTCCGCATCCGATCGAGGTCCATCACCTGCACCCATGATCGTCTCTCTCCGCTCTCCCAGCATCGCGTTTCGAAGCGGCAGTTTAGCGCGCGTCGTCCTGAAGATGCGTGGCCACAAGAAAGGTGACAGGCATTCCTCCCCACTGCTCTGAGCCGCAGGACAATTGCTAGAATCCTAAAAATAAGAGCTCCGTCCTTGGTATGTCATCCTTTTTCGAAATCCATTAAGGCTGTCATCCCGACCGGAGCGCCATACGAAATTGCCAGAATTGCCAGGATTGCCAAAATCGACGGAATTGAAACATGTTTCAACCGAACAATTTTGCAATTTTGGCAATCCCGGGGATCCTGGCAATTGCCCTGTGGCGCACCGCGCCGGCCCTTTTTTAAGAATTGTATGAATCGGGCCGGCGCAAATGCGGTTAGAGGAGAATGAACGTTTCAGCTATATCAGTAGGATTCACTTCGGAGAGATCGGTTACAGAAAATCTGTTGGATCGTCTTGGCTTGTGAGATTTCTTGTGCCTCCATGCCATCGGCGGTTCTTCTAAGGCACGGCGCTGGCCCTTTTGTAACAAGGCAGGGCCAGCGCGTGTGGACCAAGGAGAGATGCATTACTGCTGTACCGATACGATGCGCGGCGTACGAATTTGTTACAGGGGATGTTTGCAGGTAGCGGAAAAGGAGAGCGGGGAACCATAGACTCAAACATCCATGGCCTTGCTTCAGCGCTGGCGAATCTGCTCCGCTTAGAGCCGTTGTCACTTTCTTGCTTTCGACGAATCGAACAGACCAGCACGAGTAAACTCCTGCACGAGACACACCGGTGCCGCAGCACATCTTGCGAAGGAAAACGAGAAAGGACGGGTAGTCATGAAAAAGTTGAGCCTCGTTGTGTTCTTGGCGGCAATCATTGCAGTCGCAACGTGGATGGCTAGAGCCACGCACGTAGCAGCGCAAACCTCCACCCGGCCTGTCCCGATACTCGTTGAGCTATTTACTTCTGAGGGATGCTCGAGTTGTCCTCCGGCAGACGCTCTTCTCGAGAGGCTCGATCGCTCGCAGCCAGTCGCCGGCGCAGAACTAATTGTTCTCAGCGAGCACGTTGACTACTGGAACTACATCGGCTGGACTGACCCGTATTCCTCTCATTTCTACAGCGAAAGGCAGAGCTCGTATGCGCAGCGTTTCGGACGGGGAGACGTTTACACGCCGCAAATGGTCGTTGATGGGAGCAGCGAGTTCGTCGGCAGCGACGCGCGCTCGGCAACTCAGGCATTGGCCGAGGCTCTTAAAGCGCCGAAGCTTCGTGTGCAACTGTCGGCAATCTCGGTTGATGCCGCGAAGAGTGTGACAGCTCGAGTGGAAACCGACGCCCTGCCCGTGTCATACGGTTCGAATGGAGCAGAGGTCTATCTGGCCATCGCCTTTAGCCACGCCGAGTCCAAGGTTTCGGGCGGCGAAAACTCCGGACGCAGACTTACACATACGGGTGTAGTCAGAGGTCTGCTCAAGATCGGTACGCTTCGGCCTGGCCAGAACTTTTCCCGCGACGTTCAGGTGAAACTTGAGCCCGGAGCTAACCCACAGAACGTGAGATTGATAGCCTTCATACAAGAACCCGGGGCCGGTAGAGTCGTCGGCGCCACCGTGCAATCCGTTGGTAAGTGACCAGCGGCCGACAGGCGATTCCAAAAAAGGCGGATTGGCGGAGTGGCCGTGGCTTGTTTCGCAAAATCAGGCCCGGTCACCGTCCACCGATGCGGTGGTTGCGTGAATCAGAAACTCTGGGCGAGCCGGGATACAACCGACCACTAAGAACAGCTCCGGAGGCGCGTTTAGAAGGTAGTCCAGCGCATCACGGGGTCCCCGTCGCGCCCGGTGTTGGCGCGATGGGGTGGGGTCAGCACTGGGAAGGTTGGATAAAGAGAAGAAACTTTTGAAGTTTCCAGAGGCGACTTATTTTTTGTAAGTTCCTGTAACTTTTTGCAAAGCAGAGTGTCTCATGAGCACGTAGCTATCCACCGGGGTGAAATGCCTCGGGGTGCTGCTGTTGGTTGCTGACGCTTCGGCTAGCTGCACCCCCGAGCCGCAAGTTCGGGCTCGGATGCACGCCGCGGCCGCATGAAACCTGGTTCTACTAAGGAGCAGGAAATGGCTGGTGTGAAGCTCATTGTGCAGTACCCGCGTCCGAAGGACATTGAAAAGTTTGAGGAGGTGTACCAGGACGAACACGTGCCCATGGCCGTCGCCAGGCTTGCCGGCAAGACTAAGATCGTTGCCACCAAGGTAGTTGCATCCCCGCAGGGAGCCCCGCCTTTCTACCGTATTGCAGAGATACATTTCCCATCGATGCAAGCTCTGGAAGCGTGCGCAGCGTCCGAAGGGGGCAAGCAGACCATCGCCAATGCCGTGTCTATCTCATCCGGAGGGCCGCCAATTTTTCTGATCGCTGAGGAAGAGACGTTTAAGTTCAGCTAGAACCGACTGTTTAAAGCGCGGGCCGCCGGCGAAATTCATTCGATTCGCCCAGGGAAAGGTGTGCCCACGGTGCTCCTTTCGTCGGGTTTGTGACAATTTTATTTTTTGGGAAACTTCAGTTTATGGAAATGGAGAAATTGAAAAATGAAGTACAGACTGCGCTACATGATGTCGTTAGCGATTATTAACTTGGCACTCATATGCTCCATCCCCTCTGCGGGACAGGTCATTAAAGGCTCAATATCGGGCACTGTGACCGACCCGGAGGGCGCCGTGGTAACGGGCGCCCAGATAACTGGGAAAAACCTGGAAACGGGAGCTGTATTCACGACCACAAGTGACGGCGCCGGTCTCTTCCGACTCAGCCTGATTCCGGTCGGAACCTACGATCTTCAAATTACCGCACAAGGTTTCATGACAGCGGAAAACAAGGCTGTGGCGGTGACGGCTAGCGCAGATACGGGTATCGGTTCGGTGGCCCTGACGGTCGGCGCAGTCAACACCACGGTTGATGTAACCGCGCAAGCCCCGGTGATTGAGTCAACTCAATCCCAGGTGACCAACACTTTCACCGGGACCCAGCTCCAGACCTTTGCCGGCGTTCAAGAAAATCAGGGTTTGGACAACCTGGCGCTTTTTGTGCCCGGTGTGAGTAGCACCCGCAGCAACGATTTTTCCAACGACAACGGTGTCGGCTTCTCCGTAAACGGCTTGCGTGGCCGCAGCAACGACCAGCAGATCGACGGTCAGAACAACAATGACAACAGCGTGGGAGGTCCGGGACTGTTTCTGACCAACCCGGAATTCGTTGACCAATACGTGATCGTGACGAACCAGTTTGGTCCCGAGTACGGACGCAATTCCGGCTCGGTCGTGAACATAATCACCAAATCAGGGACCAATGCCTGGCATGGCAGCATCTACGGGACTGAGAACAACAGCTTCCTGAACTCGCTCACCAACACGCAAAAACGCTTCAGCACCAACGCCAATGGAAACCCTTTGACGGGTCCGCCGCGCAGCAACGAGGAATTCAGCGGCTTTACCCTGGGCGGACCGATTGTCAAGAACAAGGCATTTTTGTTTGGTGGCTTTGACAGCGACATCTTCTCCGGTCAGACCATTTACACCAGCGGCAGATCGACGCCGACACCCGCGGGTCTGGCAACTTTGACCGGGTGTTTCCCGGGCAGCCAGAATGTGGCCACGCTGGCCAGATTCGGTCCCTTTGGAATATCTGCCGGCAATCCTCGGGCGATCAACCCGCAATTGGTAACTATCGGCTCCTGCGCCGGCGTTGAAATAAGCCCAGTACAGCGCATCCTGGCCACCCCCGGGCACGAATTCGACTTTGTTGGAAAGCAGGATCTGCAGTTGGGCAGTGACACCATCACCGCGCGCTATCTCTTCAACCGCAACAACACCTTTAATCAAGCCAGCAGTGGCGTTAACTCGGCAGCCGCCGGTTATGTAAACAACATTCCGGCGTTGAGCCAGGACTTCTCGCTCGGTTGGACCCGTAGCCTCTCCGCCCACATGGTCAATGAGCTGCGCGGATCGTACGGCCGGCTAAATGTGCAATTTGGGGGAAATACTTTTGGTAGTGTTGCCCCTGCCGGCCAGTTGGATCAAGCCGTCAGCAACGTGACCTTTCAGAACACGCGCTTGCTGGGCTTCGGCCCGGCCACCAACATTCCCCAGGGCCGTATCGTAAATACCTGGCAGGTTCAGGACAACTGGACCTACACGGTTGGAAAACACACGCTCAAGGCCGGCGAGAGCTGGACTTACCAGCGTTCGCCCAATATCTTCCTGCCCAACATCAACGGACAATACCGGTTCGGCCCGTTTAGCGGCGGCAGTAACTCGATTTCCAGCAACTTGGCGAGTTTCATCAACAATGCTCCTAACCGAGTCAGCATCGCGGAAGGCACATCAGATCTCGATTTCCGCGAGTACGATACTTTCCTGTACTTTGGCGATGACTGGAAGCTAACCCACAATTTCACCGTGAATCTGGGCCTGACGTGGTCCTACTATGGCCAGCCTGCGAACCTCTTCAGGGACATCACTGTGCCCCGAGAGAGCAATCCTGCCACCGCTCTGTTCGGGACCACAGACCGGTTTGGGAACACGATCCCACTTTCCGCGCGAACCTTCCCCGAGGTCAATACACCGAAGGCCAGCTTTGGCCCCAGCGTAGGTTTTGCCTATTCGCCGCAGTGGGGTGGCTTTCTCACCGGCAATGGCAAGACGGTCTTCCGCGGCGGTTATCGCCTGCTGTACGACCCACCGTTCTACAACATCTATCTGAACATCTCTTCGTCGGCTCCGGTTTCATTCCTGAATACGTTGATCGACGCCAATGCGGCGCCGCTTCCCGCCACGCCTACCGGTCCGAATGCGCGTGCGTCCCTGGCTTCCTCCCTCCAGAACGGGGTCTTTGACCCGCGGCGGTTCGCGGAAACCAACATCCCTCAGGACTTTGGCCCGGATCGGGTGCACACATGGAGCTTCGGCTTCGAGCGGGAAATCACCAAGCACTCAGCCTTCGAAGCCCGTTACGTGGGCAACCACGGCACCAACCTGTTTCAATCGGTGAACGCAAATCCGTTCATCGGCGCGCTGGCCGCAAGTTTCCCTAGCTTGGTTCCCGCTGGCCTTACTCCCTGTCCCGCATCCCAGGCGATTGTGCCCTCGGCGGTGGGCCGCGTGAACTGCAATGAGGGCATCATTCGCTCGCGCGAGAACTCCGGATTCTCCGACTACAACGGACTGCAGTTGGAATACCGCGCCACCAACCTCTTCAAGCAGTTGACCGTGCGCAGCAGCTACACCTACAGCAAGACTACTGACAACGTGAGCGAGATCTTCAGCACAGCGAGCGCCGGCAACTCGTCGGCGTTTGCGCAAAACCCGCTGGATTTCAGGAACGGAGAACATGGCACATCTGGTCTGGACTTTCCCCAGCGCTGGACGCTTACCTTCACCGAACAGCTCCCCTTCTTTAAGGAGCAGCATGGTCTGATCGGTCACACGTTCGGCGGCTGGTCCATTGCCGCAGACTACATCCTGAGTTCCGGACAAGGCTTCACGCCGCTCCAGGTTGCGGAGGCTACCAATACCGGCGGCAACTTCTACGACAACGCCTTCAATGGAACGTTCAACGGCTTCGAGACGGCGCGTCCATTCCTGGGCAGTTCGAGTGCTCCGCTGAGCAGTGTGGGTATCTTCTGCGGCGACGCGGCTACGCTTTTCGGAGCCAATTGCGCGAGCGTCGGTAACAACCAGTTGATCAGCTTGAATGCCCTTAACACCAACGGGTCGGTGGTTGCTGTCAATAACAATAACGTTCGCTTCATCGAGAATACCGGGATTACCCAGCAGCTCTTCCGGACGCCCTTCGGCAATGTTGGTCGCAACAGCGTACGGGATGCTATTTCCAACGTCGCTAACCTGTCCGTGTTCAAGCGTTTCAAACTCGGCGAGCGCGTTTCCTTTGAAGCCCACGCCACGGCTCTGAATGTATTCAACCACTACAACTTCTCCGCGGTCGATCCGTTCTTGAGCGACGCGGGTCTGGCACAAAATGGAACCGGGTTTGGCAACCCTTCACTCACTGACACGCTCGCCGCCGCGAACGGCTTCCGTCGCTTGTTCGTTGGCGGCGTAGTGCGTTTCTAAGAACAAGATCCAAGGTTATCCGGCCCTCCGGCGGAAACCGGAGGGCTCTTTTGTTTGACAATTCAGTTTCTTATCAGCCCTCACCACCCCGCGATGGCGGAGGAGTTGCATGAACCAGAAACTCTGGGCGATCCAGGATACAAACGGACCACCAAGAACAGCGCCGGGAGGCGCGGCACAAAGCCTGTCCCGCCGAGCGAAGGCCATCGATTTGTCTTGCCCCTCCCCCACGCCAGCACGCGAAAACCGTGCGTGCAGGGTACCCCGGCTCCGGGGCTGGAAACCGGGTTTGCCGTTTACCCAGGGCTGACGCCCTGGGCCAAAGCCTTGTAACCTTTCCGCTTTTAGGGAATCGTAATGATGTGCGGGAAGGCTTTTACTTGAAGGTGAGGCGAAGAGGATGAGCGCAACTGTTTATGAGGTGACGCCGGCGCCAGTGCCCTTGGTCCGCGTCCAGTCAAAGCTGGACGCGGCGGGGGTCCAGGTTTCTCGGTACGGATTGGTCGTCGTACTACTGTTGATCGGAGTATTGAAGTTCACTCCCGGCGAAGCTGCGGGCATCCAGCCATTGGTGGCCCACAGCCCATTGATGTCGTGGATGTACGCCTTACTGAGTGTGCAGGCAACGTCCAATTTGATCGGCGCCATCGAAATCGCCACCGCGGTGCTCATTGCGGTGCGTCCGATTTCGCCGAAAGCATCTTTCCTCGGCAGTCTGGCGGCGGTGATAACGTTTCTGCTCACGCTGAGCTTCCTCTTTTCTACGCCGGGCGCAGCGGAATTAAAGTATGGATTCCCGTTCCTTGGCGGCGCCGGACAGTTTCTCATTAAGGACCTTGTACTGCTGGGCGCGTCACTGTGGACGGCCGCGGAAGCATATTCGGCTGCCGGCAACAGATCCGGTCGTATCTCTCAAGAAGATCTACGCTCGGCTAGCAACTGTAAAATTCCGAATCCGTAATTTCAGAACACGTCTACAAGTCTGACTGCACCAAAGGAGGCATCTATGGCGGAAATCGCTTACGTATCCAAATCGGAAATCGAAAGGCGGAAAGGGCCGCTGCGCTACGCGCACCTCGCGGGCGAAGCAAATCCCGTGGTCTTCAGCGTTCATGGAGCGATTGCGGCTCACTATGGCGTCAAAGCCGAGGATCTCGGCGAATCTCACGCCACCACCATTGATTACCTGGTGGCAGCGGTTGCGGCCTGACTGGTGGGAACATTTGGAGGCGCGCTGGAAGCGCGCCAAGTTAACGCCCAGGACGGAAAATTAACTGCCAAGGTCCGCGGAGAAGTTGAAAAAGCCGACGACGGCGTGCTGATCATCAAACGCATCCACGTAGAACACACACTGAAGGCCGCAGAAAAGCAGCGTCAAACGGCGGAACGGGTGCATGGAATTTATGCTGACCATTGCCCGCTCTATCGGTCTGTCAAAGACGCAATTGCCGTAACTTCCTCGCTCGTGTTTATTGCCGATCCACTGCCCGAAAGCGCGGCGCTCGGCTAGACAAACGATAGATCCAGAGTCACAGCGAATGTGGTGTCCACGGTCTAGCGGCTGGTGCGCAACCGAGATCGCTGGGAGCAGGTGTCAAACGTTGATTCCTGTTCGACTTTGAAGCAGGTTCCAAACCACCCTGCCGGAGGCGCAACTCTGTCTCGGCCGGCAAGATCAAGCCGCCCTAACCGTTTCCGACGTTTTCGGGAAAGAATAAGGACTCATATGAAGTTATCTACGATATCAAAGAAGTTGTTGCCCGGCCTGGCGTTGCTGCTAGCTACGGGTGCATTCGCAGCCAACAAAGGCTCGTTCAAGGTGTTCGAGCAAGTAACCGTGAGCGGACATCAACTGGCCCCTGGAGACTACCAGCTCAAGTGGGATGGAACGGGGCCGAACGTTGAGCTTAGTATCCTGTCACAAGGGAAGTTGGTGGCAACTGTTCCGGCTCGTTTGGTCGAAATGAGCCGCGCCGATTACAGTGCCACCCAGTTGCATAAGAACGTTGATGGTACGCAGTCTCTGACCGAGATCGATTTCGCCGGCAAGAAGTACTCGCTGGTTTTCGGCGATGACTCGGCGACTGGGTCACAGCAAGGCAATCAGTAAGGTAGAAACTGGCCGGACAATGTGTCAGAAATCCAATCTGCACCGGCGCGAACAATAGCGATCGCGGTTGTTGCGCCCGGTGCCGGCCATAGTTTCTCTATGACTTGATGGTCTCTTGCGCGCGTTTATAGCGCGCAGTTGCAAAGTAGGTTCCTCATGACGTTAATTTTTAAAACGGCTCTCTTCGTTTTGCTCGGTGTTATCACCGCGACGGCATCCTGCACGAATCCGTCCAGCGGATTGGAGCAGGAATTTCACTCGATGTACAACCTTGAGTTCGTCACGGCAAGACAAGACCTTGCTGTCTGGCAGCAGTCTCATCCCGACGATCCGCTGGGCTCGGTGTCCGAGGCCGCCTCTTACTTATTTGAAGAACTGAATCGGACGGGAAGTCTGGAAGCGGAGCTGTTTGTCGACAACGAACACTTCGACAGGAGAAAGACGATTACCCCTGATGGCAAAAGCAAGCGGTTGTTCGATGCCGCCATCGCTCGTGCCCTTGAGCTGGCCGATCGTCAACTCAACAACGACCCAAGACCTCCAGACGCCATGTTGGCCAAGACGTTGGCTTTTGGTCTGAAGGCCGATTATGCGGCTTTAATTGAAAAACGCAACAGGCAAGCGCTGACTTACATCAAGCTAGGCAGAGAATGGGCCCAGCGAACTCTGGCTGCAGATCCGGCCTGTTATGACGCTTACCTTGCCCTGGGCGTTGAAAATTACCTGCTGGGGACAAAGCCGACAGTGGCGCGCGCGTTTTTGTGGCTGCAAGGCGCGCATGTCGACAGAGAAAAAGGAGTCCGTGAGCTCCAGGTCACGGCAGAAAAGGGGCGGTTGCTTCAGCCATTTGCGAGAATTCTCCTTGCCGTGGCTGCCTTGCGTGCGCAAAACTTTGCCAGGGCACACGAACTGCTCCAGGGGCTGAAGGATGAATTTCCCGGTAATCCACTTTATGCGCGCGAGCTGGCAAAAGTGGAATCGAGGGAAGGAAAAACCGCTTCGTGAGACTACCTCCGTGCCTGGTTCCAGACCGGCAAGGGCGATGATGTTCGTCGATGGCCTAAAAGCTCGTAACGATCTGTTGCAGAATTTTCTTCGAAATGTCTGGAGCACAGGCATTTTCGGCGGGATGGCCGACGACCAGAATCAGGAATGGCTTTTCCTGTGCCGGACGTTCCAATATCCGGTTGAGAAAGCCCATTGGACTCGGTGTATGAGTCAGTGCGAACAGTCCGGCCACGTGGACCGCGGAAATCAGCATTCCCGTGGCAATACCGACAGACTCTGCTACATAGTAGTTTTTTACTTTACGGCCGTCGGGCGCGAGTCCATAGGTTTGAGCAAAGACCACGATCAAATAAGGAGCTGTTTCCAGATAAGGCTTGTTCTCGTCAGTGCCCAGAGGTGCCAGGGCATCCAGCCACTCTTGAGGAGCGCGACCGTGGTAAAAGAGCCGCTCTTCCTCCTCGGCAGCGGCCCGGATCTTGTGTTTGACTTCCGGATCGCTGACCACAACGAAGTGCCACGGCTGCATATTGGCGCCGCTCGGAGCGCTCCCTGCCACGCGCAGGCAATCGTCGATTACCTCCCGGTCAACAGGCCGGTCGGAGAATTGACGCACGGTGCGGCGCCGAAACATTTCGTCGCGGAACCATTGAGCGCGTTGTTTCATTGTTTCGGGAGAGAATTTACGATAGGTAGTCAAGGGCAGAAACACTGGCGCGGCCATGGAATCGGGACTCCTGGGTCGAGAGACAATCATGTCAGTCGGCCGGTTGCATCCACTGGGTGTAAGCGAGAAACATTTGTTGGTGGCTCATTCTTGCCGCTGTTTCAGTTCGAACTTGAAAACATCGGGACGTGCATAGTGGCCGGTCACATCCAGGGTCATCGATTCCTTGTCGATCTCAGAAAGGTTGAGGTCGGCAACGATGAGTTCTTCGCGCTCAAAGACAGGTTCGACAACGTAACGGGCGTCCGGCGCGATAATCGCGCTTCCGCCTCTTTCCAGCCAGGAATTCTTACCGTTGCCAGTAGCGAACTCCTGGGGCAGGTCAGTTTGCCGCATCAAAATACCGACCGCCAGCACAAAGCATCGGCCCTCGAATGCATAATGCCTGCTCGCGAGTTGATGCAGGTCATGAGCCGTAGGCCACACCGCCACGTGGATGTGCTCGCCGGAGTTGTGCATGGCCATGCGTGCCAGCGGCATCCAATGCTCCCAGCAGATCAATCCGCCCACCCGCAAGCCGCCGGTCTCAGTGGCATTCAGTCCGGCGCCGTCGCCCGAGCCCCATACCATGCGCTCGCTGTAGGTTGGCACCAATTTGCGGTGACAGTTTCCCAGTTTGCCCTCCGGCGTGAAGGCCAGCAGGGTGTTGTAGAGCGTACCGCTACCCGGACCGGAATTAACCCGCTCGTTGATTCCCATAACTACGGTGAGCTTCAAGTCGCCGGCGGCCTGGCAAAGGGTTTGGACCTCGGGTCCTGGCACGGAAACACTATTCTGCCGCAGTCTGGCGAAAACACGTTTGGTGGGTTCGTGGTTCCACAACGCAGCGTCGGGGCAAACGTCCAGCCACGCCGGATAACCTGGGAGCCAAGTCTCCCCAAAGGCCACTAGCTGCACGCCTTGTTTGGAAGCCTTGTGCAATATCTCCAAGGCTTTGGCAAGGCTGGCTTCTTTGTTGAGATACACAGGCGCACTTTGCGCAATGGCGACACGGACAGTTTCAGGTTTAGTCATTGCCCACGACGACTTCTGATGGACAGTATAATTTAATCGCCGCGCCATGCCGGCACAGCAAAAAAGGACAAAAAAATCAATGTCAGTTCCATTTCTGAGAGAGGCGGCTGAAGCAGGAGCGAATGACAAGTTGATACGTTTTGTCCGCCTGCACCTGGGGGATGGCAACGAAAAAGTGGGCAAGCGGGAAATCGACAAATCGTGGATCGAGGCTGTAAAGGTCCTCCTGAAGTATCAACCGACCGACGGAGACTTCATCGAGCAGGTGCTGCAAAAAGATGAGTCAACCTTAGCGCTGCTCTATTTTCACCTGCACTTCTACCTTATTCGAAAATCCGGAGAGTGGATTCATGACGGAAGCCACTGAGAGCCTGAGGCAAGATCCAAGAGAAACAGGCCAGCAATTACGGCCTGGTCTGTGGCAGACGATTAACGAGCGATACCCGGGTTCCATGGTCACGAAAGCAGACTATGTACCCTTAGCGCGCTTATCAAAGCCACTGAATCAGTCGCGTGTCACTCTCATTAGCTCCTCCGGCGTGCACATGAAATCCGACCGGCGAATGGACGTTTGCCATCCCTTCGGCGATTTTACTTTCCGCCGTGTTCCGTCCGGGGCGAATCAGTCGGACTTAATCATCCACCAGTTGAAGTATCCGCATGATGACGCTGATCTCGACATTAATGTGATCTTCCCAATTGAGCGGCTTCAGGAGCTGGCAAGAGAAGGAATGATTGGCGGTCTAACGAGGAATTTCTTCAGTTTCATCGGCTACAACATGGACCCGGAGTGGTTCGAGCGGACGGTTGCTGCCGATATTGCCCGTGCCGTCTGCGAAGACGAGCAGGCAGATCTTGCACTGCTGGCCCCCGCTTGACCGATTTGCCACCAGTCGGTCGGACTGATTCAGCGCGCCATTGAGCACAGAGGGATTCCAACGGTCTCCGTCACCGTGGCCAAGGACGTAAGCGAGATGATTAAGGCTCCCAGGGCTCTTTTTGTCCCGTGGCCCATGGGACATCACTTCGGCGTCCCGTTTCATGCGGCCCTGCAGCGGGAAGTAGTTATGAAGGCGCTTCAGTTGGTGGAGACGGCCGAAGCAAGCGGAACGATAATGAATTTGCCGATCAGATGGGCCGACGTACGCAGAGGAGCTAAACTGCTGACCGAACAAGGCAAGCGCCTTTAGCGCATTTAACCTCGAGGTAAGCCGGCTCCTCGACTGGACTATGAAAGCTGCTGGGCTCGTAATTCGGAGTCGATCCGAAATTTCCGTACAAGGAAGGCTGCCGGGCGCGGGCTTACTACTTCTTAAGCGGTTCAATCGAAGGATCTCATCTTCCTCTTGAGCTTTCTGGCGGCAGTGCTGCAAGTTCTGCCGTGTCTTTGGCGAGGCCTTCGGAAGTAGCCACCACCCGTATCTTACCCGCCTCACCGGCTTTCGATCGCACAACTAACAGGGCCATGCCGCTGAACGCCTTGCGGTGATCGGCTTGGAACGGCTCCGCGGTTGCGGGATTGCCGTTGTCGACAGCCGCGATCGTTCCAGCGCCTGCTACCTCGAAGTGCACCAGATTCTCAGCTTGAGGGCACAGGGTGCCGTTTTTGTCTTCAATCCGCACGGTGACAAACGAGAGGTCATCGCCATCGTCCTGAATCGACGCGCGGTCCGGTACCAGCCTCACTTTCGCGGGGGCACCCGCCGTCACGACCTCGTCCACCGCTACCTGCCGACCGCTCTGATAAGCCACTGCCCGCAACGTGCCCGGCTGATAGGGGACCTGCCAGATCCGCCGGTACCTGGTGACGAACTTTTTGTCTGCGCTCACCGCCTTTCCAACCGGCATGTTCCAAGCGTCTGAAAAACGTACTTTTTTGCCCAGTGATGTTCCATTGAGGAACAGTTCCACTTGGTCGGCATTGGAGTAAACCATTACCGGAATTTCTTGCCCTTCTCTGCCTTCCCAGTTCCAGTGGGGCAGCAGATGAACCATGGGTTTCTTTGTCCACTGGCTCTGGTACAGGTAATACCGATCCTTGGGAAAGCCGGCTAAGTCAATCATGCCGAAATAGGAGCTGCGTGCAGGCCAGTCGCCGTTGCCCAATGCAATGTCTTCGCCTTTCCAGAAAAAGGGCGTCGGCTCGCCGAGGTAATCGAACCCGGTCCACACAAATTGGCCGAGGACCTGCGGAAATTTGTCTTGGTAGGTGAACTCCACGTCGGGGCAGTAGGCCCAGGGCGGCGCGATGATGTCGTAGCTTGAGAGCTGTAGCGATGAATGCTTTTCGTATTTTTCTATCGGCAGGTCATACACGCCGCGCGAACTCACGCACGAGTCGGTTTCTGATCCGAAAATGATCCACTGAGGATGGTCCTTCATGATCTGTTCATAGCGCGTGGGCTGGTAGTTGAAGCCAGGGATGTCGACCTCGTCAGCCAACTTGTTCTTGATAGCCTGTTGCCAGCCGTTGAACGCGGAAGTGGTAGGCCTGGTGGGGTCTTCCTGGTGGAAGAAGCCGCTCAGCCGGCGGGCTTCCTGTGCGCCGTTAGCCTGCCACTGCTCGGGAATTTCGTTGCCGATGCTCCACAAGATGATGCTGGGATGGTTGCGGTCACGGCGCACCATGTCGCGGAGGTCGCGCTCGGACCACTCGTTGTAATACTTGCTATAGTCGTTCGGGGATTTGGGGATGCGCCACATATCAAACGCTTCATCCATCACCAGTAGCCCCAGTTGGTCCGCATATTCCAGCAGTTCCGGTGAAGGCGGATTGTGACTCGTGCGGATCGCGTTCACGCCCGCGGCCTTCAGGATCTGCAGCTGCCTCTCAGTGGCACGCCGGTTGACAGCAGCGCCAAAAGCGCCCAGGTCATGATGATTGCAAACCCCCTGCAGTTTCAGCCAGCGGCCGTTCAGCAAAAAACCTTTGCCCTTCTCGAACGCGATGGTGCGGATGCCGAACGGCGTAACGTATCGGTCCACGGGGCGTCCGTGATCCATGATCTCGCTGACCAAGGTATAGAGATTGGGATGTTCGACGTCCCACAGCCGGGCTTGCTTCACGGTTAGGCTCGCGGCCGACGTCTTCGTTCCCTTTGCAGGAAGCGTGACGGCGGTCTGGTCGCGACTCACCACTCTTCCTTGGGCGTCCTGGATCGAGGATTGCAGCGTGACGTTGATTTCCTTGTCGGAGCGGTTCACGATCCCGGTTCTTACTGAAACCATCGCTCGATCGTGATCGACGCTCGGGGTCGTCACGTACGTCCCCCAATGCGCCACGTGGACGGGTCCGGTAATATCGAGCCAGACGTTGCGGTAAATGCCGGCGCCGGGATACCACCGTGACGAGTGATCCTCCGGAGTAAGGCGCACAACCAGCACGTTCGTATCGCCGTCGAACTTCAGG
>Ga0209648_10000104_pt1 | contig 54082 bp, 42 predicted proteins | sample GraSoi2013_115cm_FD_185830 | JGI IMG/M metagenome (GOLD analysis project Ga0209648, IMG submission 185830) | Grasslands soil microbial communities from the Angelo Coastal Reserve, California, USA - Sample 9_17_2013_115cm (SPAdes) (version 2) | ecosystem: Environmental > Terrestrial > Soil >... | reverse complement strand
CGAATACTTCCCGGGGCCACCGTGCCGCCAATGCGCATCCGTTGGCTCAGCGACGACCCCTTCAAAGTCTCCAGTTCGGCGATGGTGTGGTAGTAAGTCTTGCTCTCTCCATAGCCGAGCCATGCCAGAAACGCCAGCGCAACCACGATCACGCCGATCCCAACGCCGAACTTCGCCCGCCTTTCCACGGATGGACTCCTAGTGTCAATAATCCTAGCCCAGATGTTACCATAGGCAAGCGCAGCGAAAAGGCTGAAAGAAGGACAAGTGCAAGATGTACAGAAGGACAGAGCCCATCAGTACCAGCATCAACGCGCGGCGGCTTCGACCAAAAGCAGCCTGCTCAATAGGTATACGTGCGCATCTACCGTGTGGAGGGGCACTTCCCGGGCGGTCGAACCGCACGACATAATTCTACGAGTCCTACTAGTTTTTCCATTGAAAAATACGGGATTTCCTGATTGCGCCGGCTGTCGGGCTGGACTTAGCCGAGGATTGTAGAAACTCCGCGAGAGCGCTTGACCGAAATACAGCGAAGGGAGGCAGGTAGGCGTGCTTTTTACTAATCGATGCCTCGGGAGGAATCGATGGCAATGCGAAGGGAAGTTTTGAGCCTCGGTGCGATGGCAGAAGCAGCCATGTTCGCTCCTGTCTTGCCGGAACTGAAGCGTGTGTACTCGTCCAATAGATTAGTGACACTTCGCCTTCTAAGTCGCTAAGCTGGCAGAAGGGCTGGGGGTATCCCGGCGATGCCCCTACAAGTGGCGCTGAGCTCAAAACGGCCGAGCTTGGAGAAGAAGCGTCGCGTCCGAGAACGCACACAGCATCCCATCGAAAGGAAATTCATCAGCTAAAGCGACTGCTGGTGGAAAATACGATGGAAGTGGATTTTTTCAAAGGTGCCTTGGAAAAGTCGAGTCTCGATGCCTGGCCAAGCAGCAGCTTTAGCGAGATGGCATCTACAGCGGGTCCTAGCAGATAGAATCCGAGTGTGCGTCTATAAAGATAGAGACGGACCGCTGGTGGGTGATTCCATTGTCTCAGTGGGAAGCGTTATTCGACTTCAGCCAGTTCTATAAGCGCCTGAAGGTTACACACCATCACCGCTCCTCGTCGAGTGCTCACGATGCCTCGCTTTTCCCACTGAGAGAGCAGGCGGCTCACGGTGAATAAGGTCGTACCCGTCATCTGCGCCAACTCTTGGCGGGAAAGGGCGATTTCGACAGATCCATTCAAGCGTCGACCTACCTGGTTCAGCAATCGAACGAGTTCATGACTCAGTCGCGGAGCCACCCTCTCGGTGGAAATCTCACGAAAACGCTCCTCCATCTCCAGCAAACACTCGCCGAGAATGCGCGCGGAATTGCGTCGTAGGACGGGAAAGCGCTCCGAGATAGACTCGAAAACCGACGCGTCCCAGACGAGGGCCGTAGAGAACTGGATTGCCCGCGCCGTAGCGCAATGGTTGCAACCTAAACGGAACCCAGGCGACACGACTAGTTCGCCTGCTCCTTTTAGCCTGAGGATTACTTCACAACCGTTCTGACCTACTTGGGTTATTTTTATACAGCCCGCGGTGATCAGCAGCACCTCCCGCACAGGATCGCCTTCGACGAAGATTGTCTGCCGACGCAAGAATTTTTTTCCGTGAGCGGCAAGAACGATCTCCTTGCGGTCGTCCGACGAGACGCCTGAAAACAGTGGAAACTGCCGAACGAAGTCAGCGCGCTGACTCGCCGCCGGTTTGCCGTCGGGACCATCTGCCCTTGCATGGGCCGCTGCCGCTTGTCCTTGTAGCTGGTATTCTCGCATCGACCTCTCCTTCTGTTTGTCCATCCCTCGTTTTGCCGATTTCAGATCGATGTGGCGGATGCAAACCCTCTTCCGAGGATTCCGCAATAAGTACAGCTAGGGACAGTCGTGCTTCCGGATTCTTACATCAAGCCCATTAGCTCAACGCGACCTGCAGTAGTATGACTCCCAAGAGGCGCTCTCCACCGCCTCACATTGCGCCACTCATGGCGCGAAAGAGCTGGCGGACAATGATAGTGCCCTGCGCTCAAGCCAGATGATTGCTGACCTTAAATGTCAAACTGCCGATTTCCAAAGCCACTGGGCTGGGCCACTCCGATCAAGTGTTATATGGTCAAGTTCCTTGCCACTCTTGCTGCTGGCTGTAAAGTCTTTGCAGCGTTACCGTTAGACGCGCATAGTGAGGGGGGAGTTCGAGCTTGGGTGTGACAATATCTGCCCAAACTGGGAAATGTGTTGGACAAAGAAACCAGCGTCTTTCATTCAGCCATCGTGCCCCCGCGCCCTTCAACACCCTAGACATTCACCCTGTCGTGGCAGTCAGCCGGAGGCTCTTGGAGCAAGATACGTGCGGTCTATCGGTCGCTTTGGGCGAAGAGCTAACCTCGATTAATCGCAGTAGGGTACACGGAATTGACAAAGAAGATTATTGTTGCAGCCCAGGGCCGGATGACGGGGCCGATTGCCGTGGCGCAGGAGGCGCCGCCTGCGGCTCGGGCGGCTGTGGCAAACTCTTCTCCGGCGAAGGCGTTGCTGCTGGACTCGAGCCATTCTTTTTCGCCGGTTTATCCGGCTTTGTCGTCTTTGGCTCTGTGTGACGTAGCACAGTGGAGCTCCCGGTACCTACATCAACCAGCCGCAAATTCTGTTGTGTGAGATCCTGCGCCCGAATGATGTGAGGCGTGATGGCAAAGACGATCTCGCGTTCGCGCTGTTCTTTGTCCTCCTGTGCAAAAAGGTACTTTAGAATGGGAATCTTTGCGAGCCAAGGATAACCACTTAGAGACTGGGTCTCTGTCTTTTCTAGAATTCCGCCTACCAAATTCACCTCTCCATCTCCTAAGCGCGTATCGTGCTCAATCCTGCGCTGTCCGATGACGGGTTGAGTGACCCCGCCAATGTTTTGGGACCCAGTTACCGAGGAGATCTCCAAGGTCATCTTCAGAGTCACTTCGCGCTCGGAATGGATATGCGGAACGATGTCAATGTTCACCCCAACATCGATGAATTGGAATTGGGTATTAACCAATGGACTTGAACCAATAGCCGCAGCGAAGGAGCCCGTCGCGATAGGCACGCGATCGCCAATCCTCAGCGAAGCCTTCTCATTGTCGAGGGCTCGAATTTCCGGGTTCTGAATAACTTTAGTATTGCTGTCGCTCATCAGGAACGATAAGGTTGCACCTGGAATGGTCACCAGGAAATTGTTTCCAGTTAGCTTAGCAAACTGGTTCAGCGTCAATGTGTTGCCACTTCCCGTGCCGCTACCGGTGCCAGTGGTTGTTGATTGAGGCACCGACATCACGATGCTGGCGGAGGTGGGTGGGCTTATGCCTAATGTTCGGACGCGATCACGGCTCACTTCCATGACGGCAATCTCAATCATGACCTCGGCCTTCGGCTTATCGATATCCGTCAGCAACTTCTCGGCGAGCACCAACTGGTCTCGAGTTCCTCGCAGCACCATTGCGCTTTGTGTCGGGATTAGCTGAATGCGAGTAACGTCGAGGATCCCTTTAAGGGTGTTTGCGGCCTCCTGCAATTCAGCTTGCGTTGCGACGTTTCGCAAGTAAAACGTCTTCATGACGTTGTCCTCGAACTCCTTACGCTTTCCTGCCGTGTCGGCCGCGACGAGAATTGTGTTCGTCGATATGGGTTGCCAAAAGGTCTTCGATTCCAGCGCCATCATCTCCAATGCCTCGTGCGGCGTCACCTCGTTCAACTCAATGCTTATGCGCTGCGGCTTATAGTCCGGATCAAACATTACGTTGATTCCCGCTACCTTGCCGATTATTTGGTAGGCATGGTCGGCGGTCGCACTGATACGCAGAGTAATGGGACTCTTCTTGGCGATCTCCAACTCTACTGGACCTTCAGCCTCCTCTGCCATTTTGGCTAGTGGAGACTGCGGCGTGGCGCTCGTTACCTCATGCCTCGCCTGCTTACCGATCATGTCAGCGGTCCTCCGCGCCTCTTGCTGTGTGAATAAATTGGAGGGATCTATCTCCACCGCGCGCTGGAATTCCGCGAGCGCCTGCGGCAGCTTGCCGCCGTCGCGTAGCAATTGCCCTCTTTGTACGTGTTGCATGGCGGCATAGGAGCGCAGGCGAATGTAGGCAACCAGATACTTTGGATCCTTGGGTTTGATGGTGTACGCCTGCATGTATGCTTCGTATGCGGCATCATAGTTGTTTTGTGCCTCGGCTTTGACTCCGCGGTTGTACGCAGACTTTGCTTTGTTTGCATATGCTGGCAGGCTGAACGCCAGGACGAGGATTAAAGTCACCAGGAATTGCAAAAGCTTCATGATGTAACTGCGACGAGATTTGTCCTCAAGCATTAGGATGCCGGTTCCGCAAGACCCGTCTGCCACCCTTGCCAGAGTCTGCAAGGCTGACTGATAGTAGCGCATAATTGACATCATCGGCCAATAGATTCAAGTCTTTCTCGCGAGTAAAAGCAATCATAACTCACCAATGCGCGCGCGTATTTGCTGCAGAGCAAAGACGGGCTTTCTCTTCCGTATAATGCTTGACGTTATTTAGTGGCCTCCTCTCTGAGTGCTATCCATGCTATGGGGGGAACCGCGGCAGAGGAGTTGCGTGAGGACGCTTGGAGGATTATTCTGTCGGTCGATCAGAGTGGGATAGTCGTCGTAGTTGAGCAGGTTGTTTCCGACTTGAGATTGGGGGCATCCTTCTCTGCGTTCTCTGCGCGGTGTTTTGGGTCGATTGCGGTGAGGATCTCCCTGACATGAAGCTTGCGTACAAATTCGGGATTACCGCGACCTTTCTCGCGTTGGCCAGCCTTTCGACATCCGCTGCGGAAATGGTAATCCTGCGCAATGGCTTTTCCATCCACGTTGAACGTCGCGAAGCGCGAGACAACGTAACGCGCCTTTACCTAACCGGGACACTAGACAACTACGTAGACGTGCTTACTGCCGAGATCGTTCGATATGAAGAAGATGAGGCACCCTTGCCGCCTGCCCCCAGCCCTCCACCTGCCAGTAACCTCGAAGATGTGGTAAACGCCGCCAGCTGCCGCAACAACATTCCGCGCGACCTGATCAACAGCGTGATCCGTGCCGAGAGCGGATTCAATCCCAACGCACTCTCCCCCAAAGGCGCGCAGGGGCTCATGCAGCTTATGCCGCAAACTGCTGCCCGACTGGGCGTAGAGAATGCGATGGATCCCGCAGCCAACGTGGAAGGTGGGACGCGCTATTTGCGGGAACTTCTGGCACGCTATCACAACGACCTTCGCAGAACACTGGCGGCCTACAACGCTGGACCGGAACGCGTGGACCAATATCACGGCGTCCCTCCCTACCCGGAGACCGTTGCATATGTCGGTCGAATTATCCGCGATCTCAATCGTTGGGAGCGTGCCCAGCGATGCCTGCAGCCGGATGCTGCCACCAACCGCTCGGTTTGGCAGAATCCCGCGGCACTCACGCCCGTTCGCCCCAACATCGTTCCCCCCGCTGTTGTAGCCCGCACGCCCAGCGCGGGCGCCGGATGGTGAGCTGCAGTTCTTGATTCCGGGGCATCGTCACCGTACACGGAATTCGCCAAAACTTTCAGAGATGAAAAGGCGCAGTTCACATTGTGCGCGTATCTGCCGTTGCCAGCCGGCCCTTCAAGACTTTTGGAGCTGTTGCAGGGCGAACCCGGCTCTTTCGTGTTGCTCCTGTGTGTACCAAGTTGCAGCATGTCCATCCAGAAGGTCATCCGACTCCGCGAGTACGCCTGGCGCTCGATCCAACTCCAGCTTCATTTCAGATGCATCCATCGAGTGCTGTGGGAGGCTGCTCACATCGGATTGTTCAGCAGGAACAAGGATCACGTCTTCTCACCCAAACCGAAAGGCGAAGATTACTCAGTGCGGTAGACGGAATTCCCGCCAAAAGGAAGGAGACCCTAGAACGTTAGCGAGAGACATGGCAGGCAACCCGGGGACTCTTAAGATGCGTCTGGTTTCTTATGCTTAATGTGTCCAGTTCTTGGCCAAGGTCCTTGCGGCCAAGATATCAGTACTTCTAGTGCTCGTTTCGACTGGTAACCTACTCTTGGCCAAAAACTGGACATAAGTACAGTTGAACTTTACGTTGTTCAAGAGTAAGAATCATCTGTTGTGATAGGGTTTGCTCAACGGAGCACTACCCAGCCCAGAGATTAAGGATAAAGGATTTCAAGTTCGAGGAGGAATTACGCCTCCTTTTGCTAGCATTTTGTGCTGGCTTCTGTTTCTAGTTTGGCAGCCAGCAAATGTCGACTTTCCTGCTCCGCAGAAAGAGACCACTCGAAGTCCGCACGGGCCGCTTGCGATTCCGTGTGAGAACTGCCACAACGCTGCGAGCTGGCGTCCCATCCGCGCCGTGCCTGAGTTCGATCACAACAAGACCAAGTATCCTCTTCGCGGAATGCATGAAAAAGTGCAATGCAGTCAGTGCCACGTCAAGCCTGTCTTCACGAACGTTGGCAAGAATTGCCAAGACTGCCACACCGACATCCACCAGCGAAAAATGGGCACCGATTGCGCACAGTGCCACACTGTTCAAGGCTGGAATATCGCCGTCCAGCAGGTGAAAGATCACCAGAATCGTTTTCCACTGCTGGGAGCTCACGCCGGCGTGCAGTGCGAAGACTGCCACAAAGGCGCGGCCGTAGGTCAGTATCAGGGACTGTCAACAGCATGCAACTCTTGCCATATGCGGGACTTTCAGCAGGCCAAGAGCCCGGACCATGTGGCAGGCCAGTTCCCACAGACGTGTGCGGACTGTCACTCGTTTGACAGTTGGCTGGGCGCCACCGTAAACCACTCCGCGCCCCCCATCAACTTCCCGCTCACGAACGGGCACGCAAATGTTCCCTGTTTGAATTGCCACGTGGGCGGCAACTTCAATTTGAAAATCGCGGCAACGGACTGCGGGAATGCCGGATGCCATCTTACAACGTGGCAGCAGACGACAAACCCCAAGCATTCGGCGGCGGCAACGGTGTTTCCGGTTGCGGCCTGCTCCACTTGCCATAATACGGTTTCCTGGCTGACGGCCAATTTTGACCACTCGACTACCGGTTTTCCGCTGACGAACTCACACCAACTGGCGCCAGCAGGTAAGGTGAGCGCTTGCGCAGACTGCCATGTCAACAACAATTACAATTTGCAGATCAGCCCGACGGATTGCGGAAATTCCGGATGCCACCTGACCACCTGGCAGCAGACCAACAATCCGACGCACTCGGCGGCGGGAGCGCCATTCGCGGCGGCCAATTGCTCCACCTGCCACAATCCGACGTTGTGGACAAACGTGGTGTTTAATCACGCCGTAACCGGCTGGGCGCTAACCGGCTCGCACCAGCTGGCGCCGGCAGGCAAAGTCGTGGCCTGCACCGATTGCCACGTGGGCAACAACTATACCTTCACTGCCGCGAACACGGATTGCTACGGCTGCCACCAGACGGCTTGGAACAGCACCCCATCCTTTGGTGGCGCTGTGCCGAACCACATTACCGCTGGCTTTCCGACCTCTCTCTGTTCGTCCTGTCACGACACGGTCGCATGGACGAATTCGACGTTCAACCACGCCAGCACCGGTTTCCCGCTGACAAATTCGCACCAGATTGCGCCGGCCGGAAAAGTTACAGGCTGTGATCAGTGCCATGTGGGGAACTATACGACGCTAGCCATTCAGCCGACGGATTGCGGGAATTCCGGTTGTCACTTGACCACCTGGCAGCAGACCAACAATCCGACGCACTCGGCAGCGGGAGCGCCCTTCGCGGCGGCCAATTGCGCCACCTGCCACAACCCGACGTTGTGGACAAACGTGGTGTTCAATCACGCCGTGACCGGCTGGGCGCTGACCGGCTCGCACCAGCTGGCGCCCGCGGGCAAAGTTGTGGCCTGCACCGATTGCCACGTGGGCAACAACTATACCTTCACCGCCGCGAACACGGACTGCTACGGCTGCCACCAGACCGCTTGGAACAGCACGCCAACGTTTGGCGGCAATGTGCCGAACCACATCACGGCAGGGTTTCCGACCTCACTCTGCTCGACCTGCCATGACACTCTTCTTTGGACCGATGGAAAGTTTGACCACACCACGACGGGCTTCCCACTGCAAGGTCCGCACATGCTGCCGCCGCGCACCACGGTTACGGGGGCGATCGGGCCGATGGTGAATGCGTGCACAGACTGCCATCTGGGCGGCAACTATACCGTAGGCTATCCAACCACGGATTGTTATGGCTGCCATCAGTCGTACTACACGACGGCGCAGAACTACAGTCCCAGTGCGCCGAATCACGTGGCGGCCTCGTATCCAACGACCTGCATTTCCTGCCACACTACGTGGGTGACGACCGCGTGGCTGGGAGCCGTTTTCACCCATACGGCATTCCAGCTTCCGCACCCACCCCCACCGCGGGTCGGAGTGGCGCAGCCTCCGGCGGACTGCACCGATTGCCATATCAATTCCACGAATTATGCGGTGTTCTCCTGTATCAATGCTTGTCATACGGGCAATTCGCCGCATGCGGACCGGGCGGGGACGACTGCAGGCCACGCTAGAGTAAGTGGTTTCTCGTATAGCGCCACGAGCTGCTATAACTGCCACAAGGGTTGATGCAGACACAGGCTAGCGACGCTCCGCAGGCTTCTGGAAGAGCAAACGAGCCGGCTAAGCCGGCAAGAAATAATCGCTGAGGGGGAAGATTTAAGTGTTTCGTTGGACTAGAGTGGCGGCGCTGTCTGTGAAGGGCCTATTCAGGCACCCTTCTGTGTCGGCCCTTCTAGCCAGTTTCCTCTTGGCCTGCTTTCCCTTCCCCGTTGGTGCGCAGGCTCCCGAAGGTCCTTCGCCCCCTCCGGCGAACCGCCCCGAACCGGACAGCAAGAAGCCTACGGTTTTTAAGGTTAAATACGTCGGTGACAAGACGGTGTACCTCGAAGCGGGCCGCAACGCGGATCTGCAAGAAGGCATGAAGCTGTCCGTGGTGGAAGCTCCGCCCGATGGTCTAATAGCGGAAGGAATCCAATATCGTGGCTACGAACACGTAGGGGAGCTGGTGGTTTCCTCCGTCTCCGATTCTTCGGCCGTTTGTGACGTGGTGAAAGCCGATGGGGAACTGAAGGTTGGACAAGCGGCGTTTCTTACACCAGAGAGTGTTCACGACCGGCGTCAAGCGGAACTGGCGGCCGATGAGGACAAGTATCCCATCCTCATGACGTTTACTTACGGCGATCCGCTGGATGAAGAAATCCGGGAAACTCGGGAAGCCCAAGCGACGCGCCTGACTCCCATGCAGCGTTTCCGTGGACGCCTGGGATTCAATTACGGCGGCACCGGTCAATCCGGTGGCTTCACTTCCCGCCAAATGGGACTAGTGATTGACGCCGATATGCGGAATATCGGCGGGACGTATTGGAATTTTATCGGCTCGTGGCGCGGGAATTTCGGTACCAGCAGCACGGCGCTTCCCGGTGCGGGGACCCAGACGCTGACGGATTTAGTCAACCGCACCTATCGCATTGGCTTTACCTACCAGAATCCCTATTCTGCGGTGACTCTGGGAGTTGGCCGCTTATTTGTTCCTTGGGCGCCGGGCTTGAGCACCATCGATGGCGGCTACTTCGGCAGGAAGATCATGCGCGGAACCACTTTTGGCTTTTTTGGTGGTTCCACTCCCGACCCATCCTCCTGGAGTTATAACCCGAACCAGCATATCGCCGGTGCTCTTGTGAACTTCGAACACGGCAGTTTTGACCATTTTCGCCTATACAGCACAATGGGCGTGGCAGTGACCAGCATCCAGTGGAAGGTGGCGCGGCAATTCGCTTTTTTTGAAAACACCTGGTCGTGGAAGCAACACGTTTCCTTTTACAACTCGCTGCAGGCGGATGCGGCGCGGACCTCTCCCCTGGTCAATGGAGGCAGCAACCCCACGCAAGTTTCGCAGAGCTATTCGTCGCTTCACTTTCAGCCCATCAAGCTATTCGGTTTCGGCGTGAATCACAATTATTTCCGCTCGCTGCCGACCTTCGATCCGCGTCTGCTGGGCACCGGTTTGCTGGATCAATATCTCTTCCAGGGCTTCAGCGGCGACGTGAGGTTCGCGCTGCCAAAACACATCGGGCTGTTCGCCAGCCTCGGGAAAAGCAAAACGACCACTGATAAGAAGAGTTCGCTCAATCAGGCGTACGGGCTTTCCTTCGGCAGCCTATGGAAGACCGGCTTGCTCTTGGACCTCCACTATTCAAAATTCGACAGCTCCTTCGGCAGTGGAAAATACGAATCGTTTTCGCTCTCGAAAAGCCTCACCGACACTTTCCGCGTCCAGCTTTATGGTGGGCACCAGATCTTCAATACCACCCTGTCGACCAACACCAACTCCAATTTCGTCAATGGCGTGGTCGATTGGAACGTGGGGCCGCGCTACTTCCTGGAAGGCAATTACGGCTGGTATCACGGCACCAGCCTAAGTTATATGCAGTGGTCTTCGGTCTTCGGGTATCGCATTGGAGGATTCCGCAAATGAGAATCCTTCATTCCACCTTCATGCCTGCATCCGCCAAGCACCTGGTGCGAAATTGCGTGTGGTTTTCTACGCTTGCTTTCGCTCCTTTCTTCTTCTGCGCAAGTTTACCCGCGCAAAACGCGAATCCCGCAGCGGCTGTTACGGAAGCCCTTCCTGCTACCGTGTCGCCCTCGATGGACGCTCTAGTGCGCGCCCGCAAAACCGTCGAAGGATACTTCGAGCAAGCCGCCAATGTGGTGTGCACGGAGAATGTAACGCAGGCGGTTGTCGGGAAAAACGGGAAAGCCAACTATCGTGAAGAATCCATCTTCGATTATCAGCTTCGGGCCAATCCCAACAGTGGATCGCTGAAGCTTGTCGAATCCCGCGAAACCCGTAAGGCCGCATTCCGCGATTCTTCACGCACCTTGCTCATTACCAATGGCTTCACAAGCATGCTCCTGATCATCCACCCAACCTATGAGGCGAGCTACACGTTCGACCCTGCGGGCGAGGAAAGCGTTGACGGTACTACTTTCGTCAAAATAAATTTCAAAGCCGTTCCCGGCGCTTCTTCGCCCGCAGCGCTTCAGCTCCGTGGGCATAGCTATCCAATCCCGCTTTCTGGAACGATTTGGATCGAACCACAGAGTGGCGCGGTCGCCAAACTAGTCGCATCCATGGATTCCAGCCTGAGCGATTTGGGCCTTCAGGGCATGCGCAGCGAAATCCACTACTCCACCGTCCACTTTCGCGATCCGGATGAGTCCTACTGGATGCCTGTATCTGCTCTCATCGACGTCGAGACACCACGCCAGCACTGGCGCAATATCCACCGTTTTACCGGCTACAAAAGATTCAAAGCTACTATTCGGGTTGAAGACCTGGAGAGCAAACCATGAGCGCATCCGCAAGCGTACGCACTGCCATTCTGACTCGCGAAGACGCCGAGAAAGGCCATCGCACTCGCCTGGTACTCGCGTGGCTGCTGGCCCTCGCGGTTGTTCTGGTCATCGCCGGCTATGGCTTTAACTACTACACGCTGAGTGCCGCCCAGCGTCCCTTCTCTCCAAAGCACGAAATCCTGCGGCCCAGCGGCTCGATTGGCATCAAGCTGGGTATGCTCGGTGTGTTGATGTTTTTTCTCATCTACCTTTATCCGCTCCGAAAGAAATGGGGGTGGCTCGGCCGCATGGGCAATTCCCGCCACTGGCTTGATTTCCACGTGGTCCTCGGAGCTACTGCGCCCATCATCATCGCTTTTCACTCCTCGTTCAAATTCGGCAACATCGCTGGCATGGCCTTCTACAGCATGCTGATGGTCACACTTAGCGGCTTTGTGGGGCGCTATCTCTACGCCCATATCCCGCGGGGCCTTAGCGCCGCTGAACTTTCCATGAAAGAGATCCAGGAAAAAGAAGAAGCGCTGCGCAAAGAGCTCGCCGAGCAAAGAGCCACGTTTGGTTTCTCCGTGGATGCCCTCGCGGCATTGCCATCGCCGGCCGAAGTCGCCAAGACTCCTTTGATCGCTTCTCTCCTCTCCATGTTTTTGCTCGATATCAAGCGTCCCTTCAGGGCTTCCCTCCTGCGGCTTCGTGAAGCGGGCTTCGGCGCCTGGGTTTTTTCTGGCTTCGGACTGTTCTCCACACGTGACAAGAAGCTGGAGCGTGCCATTCTCCTAGCGCAAAAGCAGTCCTCGCTGTCCCAGAGCATTGCCTTCCTCAGCCGCACCCAGCGCATCTTTCAGCTCTGGCACGTCATTCACCGGCCCTTTAGTTACGCCTTCGCCATTCTCGCTATTTTCCACATTGGCATTGCCCTTTTCATGGGTTATAGACTGTAAGTGGGAAAAATGGAACTGCAGATCAAACGATTCACGACCGCCACGCTGCTTTTCGCCGCCTTCTTTACCACCGGCGGTTGCAAGCAGCGGCCCAGCGACAACGACGCCATCCGTGCCGGCATTCTGCAGCACTTGACCTCAGTTGGCACCCTCAACATCAGCGCCATGCAGATGGACATCCGCAGCGTTTCCGTCAACGGCAATCAAGCCCACGCCGAAGTCGAATTCCGGCCGAAGACCGGCGCAGCGCCTGGCTCAGGCATGCAAATCGCCTACAATCTGGAAAAACGCGATGGTTCCTGGGTCGTTCTGAAAACGCAAGCCGCTGGAGGCATGATCCAACATCCCGATCCAAACCAGAATCCGCACCAAAATCAAAACGTTCACTCGGGCAGTCTCCCCAACTTCTCCGATGTTTTGAACCCTTCCGTCGCTCCAGCCCAGGGTGCCTTGCCGCCTGGCCATCCGCCGGTCAATTCGACGCCGGGTTCACAACCGGATGGGCAGAACCCGGCATCAAACAAAAAGCCGCGCTGACATCATGGACAACACTATTGCTTTTATCATTGCCGTCGCCCTTGTTCTCTTTTTTCTGCTCAACTATCTCAGGAAGCAGAAAAAGGTGGAGGCGAAGGCGCGCGAGGCCGCGGAAAAGGGAAAGTTATATTCCGGAGGCCCGAGAGCCCAACATCCTCACATTGATGCTAACTACTGCATCGGCTGTGCTGCTTGCACGATGGTGTGCCCGGAAGGGGATGTCCTCGCCATGTTAGGAGGCAAGGCCGTCATCGTAAACGGCTACAGGTGCATCGGTCACAGCCTCTGCGCCGAGGTTTGTCCCGTCGGCGCCATCACCATGGTCATGGCCAGCCCCAGCATGGGAGCGGACATGGCCTACCTAACTCCCGAATACGAGACCAGCATTAAAAACATGTTTATCGTTGGCGAACTCGGCGGCCTGGCTCTCATTAAGAACGCAGTTAACCAGGGGCGCGATTGCATCGATAGCATCACGAACAGAGTCATGGCACTCGGGGTTCGCCGATGGGTCCCAGGCGTCCAGGATGTGTTGATCGTCGGTGCAGGCCCGGCGGGCCTCAGTGCCTCGCTGCGTGCTATCGAGAAAAAGCTCAACTACATCACCTTCGACGAGGGTGAAATGGGCGGCACCATTGCCAAGTTTCCGCGCCAGAAATTGGTGATGACCAGCCCCGTGGAATTTCCGATGTATGGAAAGTTCAAGAAGACGGAACTTTCCAAAGAAGAACTCATGGCCTTCTGGAACGAAGTTTTGCGCCGCGCGGATTTCAAATTGCACCAGAGAGAAAAGGTAGAAGACATCAAAAAGGGTGAAGACGGCATTTTCACCGTCGTGACCACCAAAAGCCAACACCGTGCGCATACAGTTGTCCTTGCGCTGGGCAAGAGCGGCAATCCACGGAAACTCGGAATCAAAGGCGAGGAACTGCCGAGGGTCATGTACCGCTTGATCGAGACGGACCACTACGTCAATAAGCGAATTATCGTGGTTGGAGGAGGCGATAGCGCCATCGAAGCCGCCATGGGTCTTGCCCATCAGGTCGGCAACCAGGTTACGCTCTCCTATCGAAAAGAGGCATTCAGCCGCATCAAGGAGCGAAACTCGCAGCGTATTCAGGAGTCCATTCGCAAGGGCAAGGTCAAAGTGCTCTTCAACTCCAATCCCGTGGAGTTCAAAGAGAATTCTGTGGTCCTCGAGGTGAATGGCAAAACGCAAGAGATTCCCAACGACTACGTCTGGATCTTCGCCGGCGGCGAACCGCCAACGGCCTTCCTGAAAAAGATCGGCGTTGGATTGGGAATGCAAGACATGACGTTAGCAGGCAGCAAAGAGGCGAAAGTTGTAAAACAGGCTGCTGTCGTCCAGGTGTAGCGAATCAACGACCCAGTTAAGTATTCCCTGGCGGTGCCCCATTCCGTGGAATTCATCTGAATTTCCTGTGGACAATCAAGAACAGCCAGTCGAATTCTGTGAGGCATAGCCAAGCGAAAGTAACAACTGATTCCTAACTCAGATTGACATGCTCTCTTCATTCCGCGCAGAAGTGTGTATTGCTCCCATCTAAAACTGGGACAAGTCTCTACCGGTGGTCTGACCGGCGCGAACGCCGATGGGTCCAGGTACGCGAAACCGGAAGACGGTCGGAGTAGCTCCGGAATAGATGTTGGCAACGGTGGCGGCGTCGCTGGATAGCGAGCCGTCGGAAACAGTGAGCGCCACGTTATGGCAGTCGGCCGCAGTGTGGGCGTGAGTCGCCTTTCCATCTGTGCCGGACGTCACTATTGTCACCACGTCTGCAAATTCTCCCTCCTCGCCGCTGCTCGCAGCGCGTTTTTCAACCATGAAGGAGCTATTGGTAGGGACAGGAACAGGTTCAAGCAAAGCACAGAATTCGATTGCCCTGAAGGGATACCGGCTTGTCTGAACTAAAACTGGTCTTCCCACCAGTTGCAAGCGGGTTCTAGTAGTTCCATGCTCACCTCCTGAAAGCATAAATCGGAAAGTGATTGGTACCTCCCAGCCTTCGTCCTGGTCACACTCCTAGTTCTTTGTCGAATTGAGGCAGAAACAGTCAACGGATTGTACCTGTATGCATAGACCGGCATGAGTTCTTTGCTGGTTATGTAGGGGAAAGGGGCTTAGCGATGCGTTTGATAGCAAAACGGATGGGGATCATGTTCGGGGGCTTGTTCATAGTGATGCAATTTGTTCCGACTGCCGGAAAGCTCGAAAACGGCAAGGCACCCCGAGTGCACATGCAAGAAGCGATCGATTCGCGGGTGGGTGCTATTTTGGATCGTTCATGTGAAGACTGCCACTCCAACCACACCCGCTGGCCGTGGTATAGCCACGTCGCGCCCATTTCTTGGCTTTTGTATAGAGACGTAACCAAGGGCCGCAACAAACTCGATTTTTCGCAATGGGCAGAGGAGCCTCATTCTGCAAATGCTCGAATGGAGATCTGTGACGCCGTGTCTGACGGAAGCATGCCGCTCCGGGGCTACACGTTGCTCCACCGCAATGCAAGGCTTTCGGAGCATGACGTCAATTTGATTTGCAATTGGGCTTCCACCACAGAAGTGCAGGCGTTTGCAGCGCCAATCAGCGGAGCAACGGTTACCACGGCTCGCTGACAATCAGGCAGCAGCGGCAAATTCACCAGGTCGAAAGGAGATTGATGAAGTTAAAACGCATCATGTTGAGATGGACATTCGGGGCAGCGCTCGCGCTATTGCTCGCCATGGCGTCACCGCTGAGAACGGCAGCTCAGGGGGCGCAGGGCGCCGCCGGAGGAGGATCTGAGTCGCCGATTCCAGTGATTACTGGAGATTTCAGTTTTCAAACCAAGTTCGAGCCAGGCATGCAGATGGTCATGCCGGAATTCGATCCCGTCGTGCTTGTGCCGCTTGGCCGCAAATTCCTCGTCGAGTCGGAATTTGACATGGCCCTGAATCTCACGCGAGACCAGGGCCAGTGGGGACCCGCCGTTGTCGCCCACGGCGTCGAATACCTGCAACTTGATTATGTCTTGGGCCCTCACCTGACCGCTGTGGTGGGCAGCTTTCTCACTCCTTTTGGCATCTACCGCGAGCGCTTGCACCCCATGTGGATACGCAATCTTGCTAATGAGCCCATGATCTTTGCGATCAACAACAATTCGAGCGACGGTGCAATGCTGCGCGGGAGCGCGCAAGTGACGCCGGGGATGAACATCACCTATACGGCCTACTATTCCGTGCGGATGACCAACTCCCAATTGTCCGCAGATCGCCGGGCGGGCGGACGCGCCAGCTTGTTTTTTCCGAACAAGCGCGTCGAGGTGGGCGTGTCGTACAGCAAAGTGCTCAGCGACCAGCGTTATAGCATGGCGGGCGCCGATCTGACGTGGACTCTCAAAAAGATTCCATTCGACATTCGCGCAGAGGTGATCCACAGCGCGACATTGGGCAATGGATATTGGGTGGAGGGAGCGTACCGTCTCAACAAGCTGGGAAGCAACGCTTTCTTACGCAATTCCGAACTGGCCGCTCGCGGCGAGCAATACCGGGTACCGAAGATGCCGCAGACATTGATTGCGGACCTTCCAACCGAAAACACCACCCGAGCCGCTCTCGGCTGGAATTACTACCTCGGTAACGGCGTACGCTTCGATGCTTCCTACGGCCGTAACTTTGCCGCTGGCGATAATCACAGCACCTGGACGGTAGGTATGACCTACCGCTTTGTATTCTTTTAGAAAGGAACAGCGATGAAAAAAGCACGCGCCTTTTCACTGCTTTGCCTATTGGCCTTGCCGCTTCTCGCGCGGGGCAAGCCCAAGAAAACGACGGTCGATCCGGATGGCGCCTATAAGAATAACTGTATGCGTTGCCACTCCGCCGTGCAGCAATACTCACCTTCGAAGACGGCTACGATTGTCATGCACATGCGCGTAAGGGCCAATCTGACGGAGGGGGAAGCCCAGGCGATCCTTCAATACCTTCAGGACAGCGCCGGACCCAAAGCCGCTGCCAAATAGCACGCCGAAAAATCCAAAACAGATGAGAACAGCGATTGATCCAGATCGTCGATAGTAGGCCGAAAGCAAAGGAGCGACCGTGTTTATCATGAAGATTCCAGTTGCTGTAATCCTTGTAGTTATGTTGATGGCGATAGGAACGCTTCCAGGTGCACCCGCGCCAGACAGCCCACGCGTGATCGAAGTGATCGCCGACAAAGACAACACCTTTAAGGTTCCAGGTGAGAAAAAACCATCGATCACCGTCAAGCCTGGCGAGAAGATCGTCGTCAAGATCACTTCGCACTTTGGCGGGGAAAAGGCGGCCGACGGCTCGCTGCACAGCTTCGTCGTCAAGAAACTTCGCGATCAAGGCTGGGACATTCGCCTGAAAGAAGGCACCCAGGAGTGCCCGCTCGTTGCTCCGCAGCAAACCGGCGAATATCTCATCGAGTGCACGGTGAAGTGCGGCCGTGGCCATGACGATATGAACATGAAGCTGATAGTGAAGAACTAGATCGAAGTCTGCAAGAACATTTGAGTCAAAGCGAGGTATCGGCAAGACCTTAAGTTGCTTCGCCGCTTAGGGTTCGTACAAACAGAGCAAATCAGGAGTTGAAAGAGGCGCTCCGGACGTACTCGGCCTGCCCTTTGGCGAGCAGGCCGAGCGTCTCTTCTTTTTTCTTGCATGCGGTTCACGCCAGCGCAAGCGCCATAATTTCCAGAAGAACTGCCCAATACCTCATCGCTCATCCCGCTTACTTTGAGTTCGCTTGATAGACCACCCGCCCACCAACGATGGTTATCTGGACTTTAGTTTGCGCAATCTTATGCGGATTAATATCGAAGACATTCTGCGAAATGATGATCAAGTCGGCGAACTTGCCAACTTCGAGCGAACCTTCTGTCTTTTCGCGGTGTCCGGCAAAGGCCGCTCCCAACGTGTATGCTTCGACGGCCTGCGCAACGGTTAAACGCTGGTCGGGAAGAAAGCCGTTTTCCGGTTTTCCCTCCGCTGTCTGGCGCGTTACTGCGGTCTGTATCCCTGCCCACGGACTGAGCGTGACGAAGGGCCAGTCGCTGCCGAACGCCACGAGTCCGCCCGCATCGGAAATGCTCTTCCATGCCCAGGCACGCGAGGCGCGCTCGTCGCCAACGTTATTCGCCCATACTTCCAGCGTACTGGCGGTGGGATAGGCGTGGAGTGGCTGCATGCTGGCAATCACGCCGAGCTTGGCGAAACGCGGGATGTCTGCCGCCGACATAAATTCAATGTGCTCGATGCGCGGCCTGTGATCGCGTTTGTGATTTCGCGCTTCGGCATTTTCATAGGCATCGAGTGCTGTCCGCACCGCGTAATCGCCGGCGGCATCCGTGAAGAGCTGAAAGCCACGCTTGTCGAGTTCTGCCACCGCGGCCTTATATTTATCCGGTTCCCAGAAAAGGGCGCCTTTAAGGGACGCATCATCGCTGTAAGGCTCCAGCATCGCTGCGGTATGCGACTCGATGACGCCATCAAGCTTAAGCTTGACCACACCGGCCGAAACCCAATCGGTTGAGTATCTCTTCCTGGCGTTTTCAAGGGCTTCGATATCCTGGCGCCGCAAGTCGGGAGGATCGAGGAAATAGGCAATCTGGATTCGAAGCGATAGGTCACCTCGCCGCCGCATTTCGTCGTAGAGATCCAGGTCTTCGAAATCGCCGGATAGGTAGTGTCCGCCCGCGGTATGCACGCGCGTCAAGCCATTTTCATTGGCCCACTTCATCCCTGCGCGGAGAGCAAGGAGTTTTTCGGCGCGGGTCATTGCCGGGCGCACGCGTTCGACCAGATCCGTCGCCGATTCCTCCAGGGCACCGGTGGCTTCTCCGGTCACCGGGTCTCGCACGATCTTCCCGTTGACGGGATCCGTCGTCTCGCGTGAGATTCCCGCCAGGGCCAAGGTTTTCGAATTCACCCAGCGGGTATGCCCGTCAAATGCCTCGAGGGATACGGCTCGGTTCGGAAAGAGGTCATCGAGGTCTTTCCTATCGGGTAGTTTACCCGGACCAAACATCCCATAATTCCACCCGATTCCCAGAACCCAGCCGTCCCCCGGATTCTGCGCCGCATAGGACGTCAGTTTTGATCGAATATTGGCAAGATTCTTTGCATCTTCTAGATGCACCCAGCCGAGCTTGATCGATCCTCCGAGAAAGTGAATGTGGCAATCCACGAAACCGGGCAGAACGAGTTTTCCACCGGCGTTGATGACCTTCGTTCCCATGCCGCGCATTCGCTCGATTTCGGGATCGTCGCCCACAGCGACGATCTTCGACCCGCGAATGGCCACTGCCTGCGCCCAAGGCTGTTTTGGATTTTCCGTGTAAATGCGGCCGTGAAGCACGATGATGTCCGCCGGAGCCACGATGAGGCCTTGCGCTTGCAACATCGAAACAGCGCACATCAATAGCAGAAGAGTCTGCACAAAGAGGCGAAGCGAAGATATCTTCATCGGCATTATGTCCTGAGAATTAGAATGTTGGCGGCGTGTTGATCGATTGCAGCCAAGTCTCCGTCTGTCCTAGATCCTTCCAGCAGCGGTGCGGAGTCAAACTCCCAGTCATTTTGACCCGCACCGTCGCGCAGATCAACACGCAGTTGCCACCCATCGAGGTGGTAACAGACCCCGTCCAACGGGCCAGTTAACTCTTTGTCTCTCCTGCCAGTTGACAGAATTAGGGGCGACACAGGACGCTATCTTTAGGGTCGGAAATAGCGATGAAATACCTACCATTTGCGGCTGCTTTTGCGGCGCTGATTCCGTCGCTGGCTAACGCTCAGAATCCACAATTCGTGGACTGCCAAACTCTTGAGGCTGCAGCAAATTTTGTCGGGCCGGACGAAGCCCTGGTCAACGGAATGGTCTGCAAGGTAGTGAAGCCCAAGGCAAGTCCGTCCGTTCCCGCTCCAGCTTCCGAAAAAACAGCGGAGAATGAGAAACGCATGGCCCTCCTGGGCGTTATCGAGCCCGAGACCCTCCGGTCCAAAGCGAAAGCCGAAGCAAATCCTCCCGGGGTTGTGCCGAAACCTGGAACAACTCCTGAGCCTCAGTCGCAAGCGGGCCCTGGAGCGAGTGCAGAGCCACAGACGCCATCGTTTGAAATGATCCCCGAAGGAAGCCTCGCCGATGTTGCGCGGGCATATCGAAGGAATTCGCAGACTCGGGCAGCCATGATGCCCGAAGGCGTCGCATTGCCGAAGAAGCCGAGCTCTGAAGTGCAGCCCGCAGCGACCCCGCCTGCTGCTGCGCCAAATACGGCAAGAACTCCAGCGGCGCAGCCCGACAGGAGCGCTGAAGTATCTGTAGCAGCACAAGCGTCACCGGCTGAAGCGAAGCCCGAGGTAGGCCCGGCAGCCATTCCAGCAGCTTCCGTCATACCTGTCGCACCTCCGCCAGCCGCGAAGACCAGAGTATTTGCAGTTCCAGAGACGCCGCCTGTGGTGGGCGCCGATACAAACATGCCAGTGGCTGTGACAACACCTGTCTCAACTCGTCTGCCTCAGCCAGACAAGAAGACTGAAGTATTTGCACCGGCACACACGCCGCCTTCCCAAGTGCAACCCCAAGCAAGCCCGGCGACAGCTAGTGCGGCAGAAGACGCCACGAGTCCGGAGCCACAGCAAACCACCAAGCTTGGAGTCTTTGTCGCCCCACAGGCGTCACCGTCGGAGATGAATCCCCAACCACAGCCTGTTTCTAACGGCACCGTGCAGGAAGATGTTTTCAATGAAGGGCAACAAGTAGGCTGCACGAAAAACGTCTCTTTAGGGAGTCTGGATAAGGAAAGATTATTTCTGGCTATTCCGGACTGGGCAGCGAAGTGGTACGAAAAGAATCAGAAGAAGTTTCCGGGGATGTGCTTCTCCGATTCACCTATGCCTAAGATTCAAAATTACTTGATTGTTTTTTACACTTCCGTTCCGCCCGTTTCTGGAATCGACGCAGTCACGAAGATATCTGCTTCTGCCGACATGTCCCCGGTCTCCGGAGTTGGGACTTTCACGACGAGCTACGGCTCGACGTGGCACTATACCTACGATCGGACGGTGACGACGACAGTGACTACCGTTTCGGCGGAAAAGGTGCCCCACAATCAGCAATCAAATGTTCTGTATGCCACCGCGTACTCTGAGCAAGGCATTCCGATTTCTCAGCTTTGGCCCACGGCAGCAGCAAAGCGGAGCAAGGAAACGTCCGCAATGCCTGGGAAAAACCACGATGTGTCGCTTCCGACGTTTCGTAGGATGGAGGAATTGCTCAACCAAATGGTGGCCGATATCGCCAAGATGTGAACGCTTCAGCCGATCTAGTTGGATCATGACAACGTGAATGGCCCGATCGCCCTGTCAGGACGCTGCGGCTATCGGCTGTACCGTTTCCAAGAAATAGAATGAGAGCTACCTTGACATAACAGCATGGCGGAAAGAGGCATTGTATCCGCGCGAGAACAAGCAAAGTTTGGCGTCGGCACCAGCGTAATCGTTGCTGCGTTGGGCTTCCTGGCGTGGCATGGCTTGGCTATGGTGAGAGCAAGACGTAGTATCACACGATTGCCGAGTTGCAGACTTTGAGGGGCTCGGCGAGGACGTGGCGCATGCGTAGGTGGAACCGTCGCGCAAGGCGGTATCCGGCGCCAATTGGCCGCGTCGGTTTTGTGCTGGAAGGTGAGGGAAAGAGTCTCCCCGTCACTTACATCGGCAGCGATCCATTGTCGGATACTTTTATAAATTAAACCAGTAAGCACCCCTGACCCCTGTCCTTAAACTGGTCTTCGGTACAAGCGACAGTTTGCCCTCTGCATGCTAGCCTGCCTTTATGGCGGATTCTGTACCACACGAGTTCCGTAGGCGTTACGCGCGCCCGGGCGAGCTTGATACTGCGATTCTCGAAACACATTCAGTTCAAAAGCGTCCGGAAATTCCGTCAAACCCCAACCTTAAGCCCCCCACTCCTTCTACCGGGACTGTCGAATCAAAGGCCATTCTCTTACGGCAGAGCATTGAGCTGAACCCCAACCTCAAAGGCCCTGCGCCCCCAAAGGGGATTGTCGAAGCAGAATCGCTTCAAAAGCGCCCGGGCGTGCAGCCAAACCCCAGCAACAAAACCTCCACGCCTCCAAGTGGGATTGTCGCATCAAAATCAATCCCATTACGCCACAGTGTCGACCTGAACCGTAAAAGCCCCGGCCGCCTGACCGACAAAGGCGCGATCAGCAGTAAGAAAGTCGCCGCGCGTTTTGAACTTCTCCCTGACCGGAAGCCGCAGTGGAACCGCATCGGCGTCAGCGCTATCGCACAATTGGCAACCCTTAGTCTCCTGCTTCTGGCTCCCCTGATTTTCCCGGTGCCCATGCAAACTGCCTTGAAATTTGATGTTGTGGAGTTGATGCAGCCGATTACGCAAATCCAGATCCCGTCTAGAACTCCGCCGCCTCCCCCAAAGGTTAGGCCTAGAGTTCGGCCGCCAGAACCTAAGCCAGTAGTAGTGCCCGAGCCGGTGGTGTTGAACCCCAGGCAACCCCACGTTTTTGTGGTCATCAAGCCTGAACTTCCAAACGTTCGCACATTGGAAGCCAAGCCTTTGGAACTCAATCCGATTCTTAAAGAAACGAGGATTGTTGTGGAAACCCGCCAGCCAGCGCCCCCAAAGGAAGAGGTCAAGGTCGGCACTCTTAATTCAGGCAACCCTGCGCCGGTAACGGTAGCTGCTCCACTGAATAAGGTTCAGACCGGCGGTTTTGGCGACCCCAACGGTCTCCCTGGCACCGGAAACCCCAACCGCGCTGCAAACATCAATCGAGCGGGCTCGCCTCTTCTTCCCGGCGGTCCCGGCTATGGCAATGGCAGTAGCGGTGCCCGCGGGATCAGGGGCGTCGCTGCTGCCGAGGAATCTAAGCAGAACGGGCTTGCCACGGGAGGCGCAACCACCGGTGTCGAGATTCTGAACAAGCCAAACCCCGTTTATTCCACGGAAGGCCGTACCCTCAGGATCGAAGGTGATGTAGTTCTGGAGGTGGTCTTCCTCGCCTCGGGCCAAATGGAAGTGACCCGCGTAGTGAGCAGCCTCGGCCACGGTCTTGATGAAGCAGCAATTCTAGCGGCAAAACAGATACGCTTCCGGCCTGCCAAACGCGACGGGCAGCCGGTTGATTTTCCCGCTCGTGTGCGGATTGGGTTCCGTTTAGCCGAGTAAGCTTGGGGGCAGCGACATGAAGAGCATACAGGCAGCCTTGAAGTCCTAAAGAACCCTTGTGTCAATCATCATACGTGGCCTGCGTCTGCTTGCTTTCTGCCGCAACGGTGATCTCCGGCGAACGCCTCTCTCTCCGACAAGCACCCACCGTGCGCAAGATTTCTTCTTCGGGGATCTCTCCGATGTCCTGTGCGGCCTCTCTTAGCGATTCCAAGAACTCTTTCTTCCAGCCTCGCCGCTTGTGGCCGCTCGGCAGGTCCTTGTAGAGATCAGTACGGCTCATTCGCTCTTCAATCTGTTCCTCCAGAGCTCGAAAGGGCACTCCGAGCTTCATTGGTTCTTCCTTCGCCGCGAGTCGGCAGCTAAAGACGACACAGTGCGGATTCTCCAGCCCCCTCGCCCGGCACGATTTCCCCAAAGATGTACTAAGTTTTCTGTCCTCATTTCTCAATATTCTTTTACTAGTTCGGCTCTTCTCCTCCGAGCTCTGGTCGCTTGAGAGGCACCAAGTCTACGCGGTCGAAGGAACTGGCGCCGTTATCCAATCATGCAAATTCTGCAATAATCGCGCGATTTCCCCGCCCGGCGCGAGCAATATGTTATTTGCTCAGCTTTTTGCGGGCGCTATTCTCCGCCAAGTTCCGCTCCCTTGGGAATCGGCCCGCCCCACGCGGAGCCGGGACGCCGCGAAGTTCCCGGGAGGTCGTCATGAAAAAACCGCTTTGGACGCTGTCAGTAATCCTGTCCTTTTCCGTATCCACGTACGGTCAGGATCTCAATTCAAAGCTGTTGGACGCCGTCAACGCGACCAATACTGCGGAAGTACAGAAGTTGCTCAGGGAGGGCGCGGACGCGAACGCAAAGGATAAGGACGGACGGACGGCGTTGATCTTGGCAGCCTATTTCGGCCGCACGGATACCGTGCGCGCCTTGCTGGAGAAAGGTGCGGAAGTGAATGCAAAGGGCAAAGACGGAGTGACGGCGTTGATGAAGGCAGCCGCTGCGGGCGATCGGGATACCGTGCGTGCCTTGCTAGAGAAGGGTGCGGATGTGAATGCAAAGGCCAACGATGGATGGACGGCGTTGTTCTGGGCAGCCTTTTTTGGCCAATCGGATACCCTGCGCGCCTTGCTGGAGAAGGGTGCGGATGTGAATGCAAAGGCCAACGATGGATGGACGGCGTTGATGAAAGCAGCGGTTATGGGCCAACCGGATACCGTGCGCACTTTGCTGAAGAAGGGCGCAGATGTGAATGCAAAGGCCAACGATGGATGGACGACGTTGATGAGCGCAGCCGATTTTGGCCGCATAGATACCGTGCGCGTTTTGCTGGAGAATGGAGCGAATGTCAATGCGAGGGACAAGGATGGAGACACCGCCCTCCGGCTGGCGGAAAAGTACAAATATACCGGCATTATTGCGCTGCTCAGAAGCCCTCCCGGAATCCCGCAGAGCAGAAGTCCGAGAAACACAACAATAACCAGCATGCCGACTGCGTCCCCGGAGGCCGCTCCCCCTACTCCGGTTCCGGCGCCGCAGCCGGTCGCTGCGTCCATTTCGGCCCCGGCACCCCAGCCGCAGCCAGCCGTGTCAGCTCCTCCGGACAGTCGGGACCCTACTAGAAGGCTCCTGGACGCCGCCGAGGCTGGAGATAATGCTGAAGTGCGGAACCTCCTCAGAGAGGGCGCGGACGTGAACGCAAAGGGTAGCTACGGAAGCACGGCATTGATAGGTGCAGCGGCTAGGGGCCATACGAATACCCTGCGCACCTTGCTGGAGAAGGGTGCAGATGTGAATGCAAAGGACAACAATGGAAGGACAGCGTTGACGGAGGCGGCGTTTGAGGGCCATACGGATACCGTGCGTGCCTTGCTGGAGAAGGGTGCGGACGTAAACGCAAAGGACAAGGACGGATGGACTCCCTTGCTCTGGGCAGCCTTTTCGGGCCGGGCGGATACCGTGCGTGCTTTGCTGGAGAAGGGTGCGGATGTGAATGCAAAGAATAAGTACGACGATACGGCGTTGATCCATGCAGCTTACGGGGGCGACACGGACACTGTGGGCGTCCTGCTGGAAAAAGGCGCGGATGTGAATCCAAAGGATGACAAGGGAAGGACGGCGATGATCGGAGCAGCCCGTCAAGGCCACACCGATACCGTGCGCGCCTTGCTGAAGAAAGGAGCGGATGTCAATGTGCGGGATACGGATGGAGACACAGCCCTCTCCAAAGCGGAAAAACAGAACTATTCCGATATTATTGCCCTTCTAAAAGACCCTCCCGGAAACCCGCAGTGCAAAAGCCTGGGAAACTTAACAACGAGCATGCCCGATGCGTCCCCGACCGCCGCTGGTCCCAATTCGGTTCCAGTCGCGATTGGAGCTCAAGTACTGGATAAGAAGACCCAGGTGCAAGCGTTTTATAGGATGGGGCTCAACATGCAGCTGATCGAGGTTTTGTGGTCGCAAACCGGCCTCGTGGCCGCCCGTTGCGCGTTTAGCATTCAGCAGGACCTGAAGAAGGTGGGCGCCCCTAGCGATTTGATCGAGCTCGCGAATCAAGCGCACATCCACTTGAACTTGCCGCCGGAAGAACGTAAGGGCCGTGTTCCACCTCTAATGCGCGACCTTCGAGCGCGTTTAGACAGATTTTGCAAGGCGCAGACGGAGGGACAGTTTTTTTATTCCGCGGGCGGATTCACGTATGCCCTCACCCTGCTCGGCGTGGATGTGAAAAATCCTGGCGACGCCCAGGTGAGTGTCGAAGACAGCCGACGCAAGACTCTCCCGCTCGCCAAGGCAATGGTCGCACAGTGTTCAACGACCGAGGGATGCAAAGAGCATGCGCTGTCATATTTTTCAGCCGCCGCCGCCATCCTCAAGAAGGCGCAACTTATCCCCACAGACGGGTTTGCACTTGTAAAAGTCTCAGGTGACATCGAGGCGGCACTTGGTGGCGATGAGCCCTGACTCCTAGCGAACTGCTTGGTATGGGAAGGCGTGCTCCTGGTGGATGTCACGCCCAGAGGCTCTTCAAGGGTGGGAAATTTCGGTCACGGGTTAGCCCGCAGACATCTCTTCATGAACCCGGGGTTGCGAAGCAGGGGCCGGAATGCCAGTGGACGTAAAGTCGGCTTCCCATCTATAGTGAGCCGGTGGGGCCACCTACCTGTTCTGCTGGCGGTTCCACGCCGATTCTATCTTTGGCGGCTTTGCGGACCCGTTGCTTGCGGCCCAGATACTGTTGCGTCGTTCGCAAAGGCTCGACAATGAAGCGCAAACAGGGAAAACCTCGCTTGTACGGGAGAGTGGTCGTCCTTGCCGTGGTCGGAGTCAGCGCGCTGGCTCTGCTGACGCTCGAAGGGCGCCTGACTCAGGTGGGCTGGGCGGCGACCGAGAGCCGCTTCTCCGCCCAGGAGTTTCTCGCGCCGATCAAGTTTTTGGCGAGCGACCAACTCAAGGGTCGTGCCAACGGAACACCGCAATTGGACCTTGCGGCGAAATACATCGCCGCGCACTTTCGCAAGTTCAGGCTGAAACCCGCCGGAGACAACGGCACATTTTTACAGGGTTTTTCGCTAGTCGTCGGCGCAAAGCTCGGCCGCAAGAACGTGGCGGTTTTTGAGCGAGGTGCAACCTCCGCGACCCTAAAGGTGCCACAAAACTTTGTTCCGCTCAGCTTCTCCGCCAATGCCACGGTCGAAGCCTCGCTAGTGTTTGCCGGTTACGGGATCACTGCACCCGAATATCGCTACGACGACTACCAAGGCCTCGACGCCACCGGCCGCGTTGTGATTGTTCTCCGCCACGAGCCTCAGGAAGACGACGAGCATAGCGTCTTCGCCGGAAAGCAACTCACTTCACATGCAGGAATCGTCAACAAGGCCATCAATGCCAAGAATCACGGCGCCAAGGCGATGATTCTCGTGAATGATCTCGGCAATCATCCAGGTCAGTCCGATGACTTGCTCCGGCTCGATGAAGTGAGCGGGCCGCAGGAGATGAGCATTCCCGTCATCCAGGTGAAGGCTGATACCGTGAACAATTGGCTGAAGCCTTCGGGTCATACGCTCGACGAACTCCGCCAGGCCATCGACAAGGATCTTTCCCGCCACTCGATGCCGCTCGACGCTTCCTCTCGTCTGGCGCTGACCGTGGACATTGAGCGGATCCATCGAAAGGTAGCGAATGTCGTCGCCGAGTTGCCGGGGGCCGACCCAGAATTCACTGACCAGTACATCGTGGTTGGTGCACATTACGATCATCTCGGCCTGGGCGGCCAGAATTCGCTCGCTCCGCGTCAGCAGGGTCAGATTCACCACGGCGCTGACGACAACGCCTCCGGCATCAGTGGTGTTCTCGAATTGGCCGACGTTCTGGCCCATTCGTCCGAGCGTCCGCGCCACTCCATCATTTTCATCTGCTTTGCGGGCGAAGAGCTTGGTCTGCTTGGGTCCGCCTACTACGCGGAGCATCCCTCATTCGCGCTGAAGCAGACGATCGCGATGATCAACATGGATATGATCGGCCGCGTTTCCAACAATCGGCTTTACGTCGCCGGCATGGGCACATCTCCAGGTTTTCAGCAATTGGTCCAGGACGCCAACGGTGCGCTGAAATTCGATCTCAGTTACTCGGCTTCCGGTTATGGCGCCAGCGATCAGACGTCGTTTACTGTGCACGAAGTTCCGGTGTTCTTCTTCTTTTCAGGCTTGCACTCCGACTATCACAAACCTTCCGACACTTGGGACAAGATTGATGCCGCGAGCGGCGCACGTGTCGTAGAGCTGGTGTTTAACGTGGTCAGCGGACTGGATACGCTGAATGACAAGCCTCAATACGTGCGCGTGGCTGAGCCTGTCGGCTCCGCCATCGGCGGGGGCAGCGGATACGGACCCTACTTCGGTTCTATTCCCGACTTCGGCCAGGCGGAGCATGGTGGGGTGAAGTTTTCCGACGTGCGCGACGGCAGCCCTGCCGGGAAGGCTGGGTTCAAAGCCGGCGACGTGCTGGTCGAGTTCGACGGCAAGAAGATCGACAACCTGTACGACTTCACCTACGCCCTGCGCGCGCATAAGCCCGGCGACATGGTGATCGTCACGGTACTGCGTGGCAGCGAGAGGGTGACGCGCGAGGTGACGCTCGAGATGCGCAAGTGAGGGACTGCACCAAACTTAATAGGCCGAAGCTGAAGCGCTCAGCCGTCCGTTTAGGCAAACTCATCAATCTCAAGTCCGAACTCGTTTGGGTGGCTGCGTTGCTTCTCATCGCGGGAATAGCTATTGCTCATTCAAGTCCGGAGCAAGAGAAAACCGCAACTTCTGGCTTGGGCACAGCCGGCCCTGTCGTTCGCGGCACCCGCGACGATCCGCTGCGCGATCCGCGCGAGACGCATTTGCGCCACGTCAAGCAACTCACTTTTGGCGGGCAGAACGCGGAGGCATATTTCAGCTATGACGGTCGGCGCCTCATCTTCATGTCCACGCGCGCACCCTACCAGTGCGATCAGATCTTCATCATGAACGCGGATGGGTCGCACGCTCACCTGGAATCGACCGGTAAAGGCCGAACCACTTGCGGATATTTTTATCGCGACGGCAAGCACGTGCTCTACTCCTCGACGCACGCTGCCGCCGGCGCTTGCCCGCCGCGCCCTGATTACTCGCACGGCTACGTCTGGGCCGTTTATTCCTCGTATCAAATTTACTACGCTTCTGCCGATGGAAAAATCGTCAAGCAGCTCACGACCGGGCCGGGCTACAACGCGGAGGCCACACTCTCGGCGGACGGCAAAATGATCGTGTTCACCTCATCTCGTGATGGAGACTTGGACATCTACACCATGAATGCGGATGGCACAGGTGTCCGGCGTTTGACCAAAACCCTCGGCTACGATGGCGGCCCGTTCTTCTCTCCTGACGGCGAATGGATCGTCTACCGCGCCCATCATCCCATCACCGATCAGGAAGTCGCGCGCTACAAATCGCTGCTTGCGCAGGACCTCGTTGAACCCAATGAGATGGATCTCTACGTCATGCACGCGGACGGCTCCGACCAGCGGCAGATTACCAAGCTCGGTGGCGCAAGCTTTGCTCCGGCCTTTTTCCAAGATAGCTGGCGCATCCTGTTCGCTTCGAACCACGAGCATCCCGGCTCGAGCCAATTCGAGCTCTATGCCATCAATCGAGATGGTGATGGTCTAGAGCGTGTAACTTTCGTGGGTGGGTTCAATGCCTTTCCGCAGTTCTCGCCTGACGGTAAAAAACTGGTGTTCGTCTCGAACCGCAATGCGAAGGCGCCACACGAGATTAATGTGTTTATCGCGGATTGGGTGCCGTAAGTTGCACCACGCTTCCCGAGACGAATAGCAGCGCGCTCCCCAGCCGTGTAGCCGCGCGTCTGGTGCGTGAGTCAGGACTAAATGGAGTCCTCCTGCCGATCGGGTCACTGTCTTCGAAGCGCAGTGGCATCCTTCACGCTGCTCTGCTTGATCCCCGCGCTGAGTGAACCTCACTTGGCCTCGAGCACTTGAGAAAAAGAAGCTCTTTACTATAATCCTTGCTAGCAGCCCTTTTTACGCTGTGGACTTTGTGAACCAATTGAGGCAGGATTTTTGGGGTGGTGCGGTTTGTAAGTGCGACACCCATAAGGCTTTGGATTTTTCGACTCTCCGGTTCGGGACCGGAGGGTCAACGGTTCAATATAATATTTTGTTTATTAGAACCATTAATAAAAAGTTCGAAAATGGCTAGACCTGTCGGAGGACATTTTGTTTAACAGGCCGTCGCGATAGCTCGCGAAAGCAGGTGCGCTACCGTGCTCGAACCGTGCATTTATGAGCGAGGTTGAGGCCATTGGAGTTAGCTCTGAACGAGAAGCAGATTCCCCAGTTTGTTGAAAACAATAGAAACCAAGGTAGGTCATAGAATGCCTAGAATGCCATATCGTGCGCCCAAGGCAGGCGCGCTACCAGGCTGCGCTACGCCCCGACATTTGTCTGGCACTGATTCTACTGCACTTTTGCGCCTCTCATCCATTGGTCCGCGCTGACTGTGCCTGAACTGTGCGAAATGACGGCAAATTTGAGCTCCAGCACACGATCATCTGCTCTTCAAGTCGCTGAACACTAGAAGCGCTTCCGACACTAAAATTGTTGGGAATGGATTCCTCCACCTGAAAAGCGGGTGAACGCTCCTCTACTTGACGTGTGCCACTCTCATGTTAGAGTAACTTACACAATATTTCTGTGCGCAGTGTGGGCCCGCATATTCATCCTGGAGAACAGTCAGACATGGGACGAACGAAGACTGTTAGAAGTAATCCGTTTTCTGGGAGACCGCCAGCGGCACGAAGGCGTCCAGGAACGGAGCCGGACCGAACCCGGTCGAGGAGCAACCGGGCAGGCGAAAAAGAAATGCCCGGCCTCCGAGAACGCAAGAAGGCACGTCTTCGTCAGGAGATCATTGATACGGCGGTTCGACTGTTCCGCAAGCGCGGGTACGAAGAGACGCGCATTGACGATATCGTGCAGTCGCTCGAAATTAGCCAACCGACTTTTTTCCGCTATTTTCCAACCAAGGACGCGGTTTTGGGCGAAGTGGGGAGGCGAGGATTCGCCTGCATCACCGAGCATTTGAAAAACGAGCTCTCCAGTGAGGCCACCACCGGCGAACATTTGAGCCGTTTGTATCAAGAATTGGCTCGTTACGCGGAGGCCGACCGTCCCTTGTGGCACGCGGTGGTCCTTTCCGGGGCGATGGATCCAGTGCGTTCTCCGGATATGCGCGAGCACAAGGAATTTGCATTGGGGTTGCTCCGGGAAATTCTGGCCCAAGGCCAGAAACGCGGCGAAGTTTCCCGGACCTTTCCCGTCGAGCACCTTGCGGAGTTCATGGACGGGCTCTACAACACTATTGTCCGCCAGTGGGCCGTGGATCTTACGGGTCCTCATAAACTATCCGACCGGGTCAGCAGTGCCGTCGAGTTTTTCCTGCGCGGGGTCCGGCCCTGACGGAACCAACAAGAAACTAAACATCCGCACTTTGTCCTGAATGGCCTTAGTCAATTGCATTGCAACTGCTTTCAACACAGGAAATGAATTTTTCGTGTGCCACGCGCTAACTGAACACGTGCGTCCTCCTGGCAAGTCTCTAGCCGCGCGATCGCAATTGGGTATTGACGTTAGTTCCTAATATGTGATACGGACTATCACAATATTTGATAGTTCTGCCGGGGGACTGGGGTTCGAGTACAGAGCGAGTAACTTAAATCCCCTTCCTGGTTGGTGCTGCATTCTCTGGGTCGAGTTGGAGTGGCGACGTCGACAATAATTCTTGTCCGTCGCGAAACTCATCTTAAGGGGAGCACGCGAACTTGAGTCCGATTAAATCCATAAACAAGATGCCTTCGAGGAACTAGGAGGAGCCATGAAATCGTCCCTACGTGCAAGCCTATTCGTATTCCTGGCAGGACTGCTGCCGGCCAGCCCAGTGGTCTGTGCGCAAGGCGTGGGGGCCTCCGCAGATCTGACGGGAACGGTCTCAGATCCATCGGCGGCTGGTGTTCCGAACGCTAAGGTAACTGTGATCGATAGCGCGAGGGGAATACAGCGTAGCGTGGCAACCGACGAGCACGGCTCTTATCGCCTGGCGGGGCTCGCCCCTGCGACCTATAAGCTGAGCGTCGAGCACGCTGGCTTTCAAACGGAAGTTATCTCCGCTGTTGACTTGACCGTTGGGCAAACCTTTGTCCTAGACTTCCACCTTAAGCTGGCAGGTGTCTCGGGGCAAGTTGAAGTGACCTCCGAACTTCCCGTCGTGGAGACCGAGAGAGGAAGCCAGGCAGATACACTCACCCAGGAAGATATCGCTCAGCTCCCCATTGACCGTCGCGATTATTTAACTTTCACTCTGCTGGCACCGGGCGTCTCGAATTCTACGAGGTTGGCCTCCGACCAGGATTTCCGAGTCAAGCAAACACCGCAAAGCGGCCTTTCGTTCTATGGCAGCAACGGCAGGGGCAATAGCGTCACCGTGGATGGCGGAGAAACCAACGATGACTCGGGCGGAGTGCGCCTTACGCTTAGTCAGGATGCCGTTCAGGAATTCCAAGTCAATCGCAGCAACTATTCCGCTGATCTCGGCGGCGCCAGCGGCGCAGCCATCAACATCGTCTCCAAGTCCGGCACGAACGAACTCCATGGCAGCCTTTACGGGTATTTCCGTAACGATGCTTTGGATGCCGCCGACCCGTTCGCGAAGAGCCAGGCGCTGCAGCCGGGCGGCCCGTTTTCGCTGACGGCTCAAGGCCAACCGATCAAGAACTCTCTGCAGCGTTATCAAGATGGCGGCACCTTTGGCTTCCCAATCAAGAAGGACAAGACTTTCCTGTTTGCTGCCTTCGAAGGCCTGCTGCAAAACTCACAGAACGCAGTGCCCTTGCTAACGAATAGTTCCATTTTCGCGGGGCCAACGGCGGCAGCACCGACAACCTTTGCGCAGAGTGATCCGAGATTTGCGCAGCAGTCGGTCGTCACCGCACTCTTCAACGATCCGGGAAACCCGACCGTGCCTTGCCTCAATAACCAGAATGGCACAGTCACCAGCCTGCCTGCGCAAACTTGCGCCGGTGCGCTCCAAACTGGATTGACAGTCAGTCCTGTGACGGGGCTGCCTGGCACTGGTCAAACCCAGCTCAACAACTTCCTAATAAATCAGCTTGAAACAAACGGAGGGCTATTCAATTACAACACACGGGAGTACCTGGCGTCTGGCCGGATTGATCATCGCTTCAGCGACTCCAATCAGCTCTCTCTAACCTACAGGTTTGGACACGACCTGGAGCAGAATCCCGACGTGCACTCGCTCACCGGCTTCTCGGCGGGCAGTTCGATTCACGACTATGACAACAACGCCTTGGCCGCTTGGTATCATCAGTTTAGCCCGACGGCTCAAAACGAAGCCCGCTTCCAATTTGATTTCGCCACCCTGAACGTCATTCCGAACGAACCCGGGCAACCCGGACTCCAAATCCCCGGTTTTGTGAATAACCTGGGGACGAGTATCTTTCTGCCCAGCCTCACGATTACCCGTAGGTATGAAATTGCGGACAACTTCACCCTGATCCGCGGCCACCACACGATGAAGTTTGGCGGTGAAGAACTGCTTCGCGGCAATCACACCGAATCTCACACCTTTTTTCCAGGCCGCTTTGTTTTCGGCACCCTCCCTGGTTTCGTGCTCAGCCCGTGCCTCGCAAATCCCAACGGTGCCATCACCAATAATCCGAACACGGCAGGTTGCAATCTGCCGGGCACATTGAATTCAGCCGTGATCGATTCACTGCAAACGGCCTCGTTAGGAGCGCCTCAAGTCTTTCAGCAGGGCTTCGGCAACCCCGTCTACCCGTATTACACAAGACCTTTCACAGCGGGATACTGGCAGGATTCGTGGAAGATTAGGCCGAATTTTACCCTGAACTACGGTCTTCGCTACGAGCTTGACACGCAGTACGCTCCTTTGAGTACCTACAAGAAGAATTTTGGCCCGCGCACGTCCTTCGCCTGGGACCCCTTCAAAGATCACAAGACCGTGATTCGTGGCGGCTACGGGATCTTTTACGCGGCTATCTACGACCAGATTCCGGCTGTTGATTACTCCCTCGGAGTTCGGAACGCGAACAACAGCTCAGTTGGTAACTCGACGAAAGCAGGTCAAGTGAACAACCTGGACGCCATCTGCGGAGTTACCAACCCGTTCGGTCTTTTCCCGGGCAACGCCAGCAGTCCTTGCAACCGCGAAATCTCGATCTATATCATTCCGATCGGCGGAGTGCCCGGCGGCAACCCCGCACTGAATGCCGCTACAGTATTCCAGACTTTATTCGCCCAAGGAGCGATTGGCTGCACGACGCCGGCAGCGGGGAGCTACGCTTGTATTACCCCCAACGGGGGCACGGGCGGAGTCGGCGGGCTGTCACAGTTCGGGCTCAATGTTACGAACAGTGGTCGGCTTGCCGCGCTTCAAGTAGTCTTCGTCGACCAGCCTAACTTTAGGAATCCTTACTCTCAACAGGCCGAGTTCGGAATTGAGCGCGAGATAGCCCCAGGGCTCTCTATTGCTGCAAGTTACATCTACTCGCATACCATCGGCCTCCCCGTTGCGATTGATACCAATCTGCTCCCGGCGCCCATGAGCACCGTAACATTGGCCAATGGCAAGAGCGTTTCCTACCGTAACTGGAATACAACAGCTGCCGGGGCTGATCCGCTCGGTGGCGTGGAAGGACTGCCCTGCGACCCCAGCGCAACCAATCCTCTCGGTCCCTTCCTTTGCTTTGTCAATCCGTTTATCGTCCAAAACAACCAATACACTTCAGCCGGTTCTGCCGTTTACCAGGCCGGAATTCTGGAAATCAAAAAGCGCTTTAGCAATCATTTCACTCTGTTTGGCAACTACACTTTCAGCAAAGGCTTCGACACGACTACTGATTTCAACAGCGACTATGGGCCGCAAGACCCGACCAACCTCGGCGCAGATCGCGGGCTTTCTGAATTTGACCAGCGTCATAAAGTCGTGGTGGCCGGCGTAATTGAAAGCCCTTGGAAGAATCCCTTCGTTTCCGGCTTTCAGTTGGCTCCTATTTTTACCTACAACAGCGGACATCCTTTCAACTTGTTGGCAGGCGGCGAGGTGAACGGCAACAACCATACCACTAACGAACGTCCGATCGGAGCCGCTCGTGATACTGGACTTGGCCCAAGCTACACCAATTTCGACCTGCGCCTAAGCTGGGGGCATAAACTTGGCGAGAAGGCAAGACTGAATCTAACCGCGGAGAGCTTCAACCTCGCAAATCATACGAACTTTGCCAGCGTGAACAACGAGGTGGGCCCAGTTTTCGGCCTAACACCGGGTTTCACGACGTTCAACGTACACGGGCTGAAGCCTGGCGCGGTGCTTAGCGATGGAACAGCGGTTTCACCCAGCACGCCGCTGGGGTTCACCTCGGCATTCCCGAAGCGCGAGATCCAGCTCGGGGTGCGCTTGACTTTCTAAGCATCGAGAGCATGATTGCCGGCGATGCCGTCCCCAGCACCGCCGACGCCGTTCCCTGAAGACGGAAATGGCTCTTTCACCTGGCTATCTTCGAGTGCCACTACGCGTCTAGCTCATGGAGAGCGCCGCAGGGGATTGTGCATGCGGGATTAGCTGATTTGGAGAGAGTCCACGCGGCCTGGCTAGGCGAAATGAACACGAAAGAGCTTTTTGATCTCACTGGGCGCGTGGCCATTATCACCGGAGGCTCCGTTGGACTAGGACGCCAGATGGCCGAGGGCCTGGCGGAGATGGGCGCCAACGTGGTGCTCTGCGCTCGCAAGAAAGAGCGTTGCGAGCAAGCCGCGGAGGAATTAAGCCGGCTCGGCGTGCGGGCCGTGGCTCTAGGCTGCGACGTCAAAAACGCGGACCACGTGCGCGCGGTTGTGGAGTCTACAGTTTCTCAATTCGACAAAATTGACATCTTGATCAACAACGCCGGCACATCCTGGGGCGCTCCCGTCGAAGAGATGCAACTTGAACACTGGAACAAAGTGATTGAGACGAATCTGACCGGCACATTCCTCTTTTCGCAGGCAGTTGGTAAAGTCATGGTTCCTAAGCGCAGCGGAAAAATTATCAACATCGCTTCCGTTGCTGGGCTCCGTGGTGCGCCTCCAGAATTTCAAGCCATCGGCTATCATGCCAGCAAAGGTGGTGTCATCGCCTTCACACACGATCTTGCGTGCAAGTGGGGAATTCACAACATCCAAGTGAATGCCATCGCTCCTGGATGGTTCCCTACCAACATGTCGAAAGTAGTCATCGAACGAAACAAGGATGCTTTTTTGAGTAAGATTCCTTTGCGACGTTTCGGCAATGAGCACGATTTGAAGGGCGCCGCCGTCTTTCTTTCTTCTGGTGCATCGGACTATGTGACTGGTCACGTGCTGGTAGTGGATGGAGGGCAAACCGCCTAGCCCAGGCGAGCTGCACAATGAATATTCCACTCACACCTCTGCGGTGCTTGCGATATGCGGAACAGCAGTATTCGCATCGGACTGCCGTGGTATGTGGGAACGAGCGGTTTACTTACCGGGAATTTGCCGATCGCGCTGCGCGGCTGGGCGGTGCGTTGCAGGATGCTGGCGTCACGCCGGGAGACCGCGTCGCATTTCTCAGCCTGAATTGCCACCGGTTGCTCGAAGCTTATTATGGTGTTCTCGAAGCCGGCGCCGTGCTGCTTCCGCTCAACGTTAGGTTGGCATCGCAGGAACTCGCTTACATCCTGAATGATTCCGGAGCCAAAGTACTCTTTCTGGAGAAAGAGTTTCTCAACCTCGTCGGCTCTTTCCGCAACAATCTTTCGACGGTCGAGTCTTTCTTCCTTCTCGATAGTTCAGCCCAAGCAGACTGGCTTTCTCGCTACAGTTACGAGGATCTTCTCGCCGCGGCTTCGCCTCGTCAGGCAGACATCATGCAAATTGACGAGGATGCGGTAGCCGAGCTTTTTTACACCAGCGGCACAAGCGCGAATCCCAAAGGAGTCATGCTGACGCATAGAAATGTTTACCTGCATGCCTTGAGTGTCTGTTTGACCTTTGACCCCACGCGGGACTTTGCTCAGCTTCATACGATTCCCTTGTTTCATGCCAACGGCTGGGGTGTCGCGCATATCCTCGCCCTCATCGGCGGTAAGCACGTCATTCTTCGTCGTTTTGATTGTGAGCAAATCTTCAAGCTGATCGAAGAGGAGCGCATTTACACGATGTGTCTTGTGCCCGCGATGGCCATCGCTTTGGTCAATTCGCCGAACCGGCTGAAACACGATTTAAGCAGCCTCGAGAGAGTCATTATCGGGGGAGCAGCATCTTCCCCCACTTTGGTGCGCGAAGTCGAAGAAAAGCTCGCCGTCACTTGCATTTCAGGCTATGGCCTTACGGAAACTTCTCCCGCGCTGTCGCATTCCTTCATCAAGCACGGATTCGAACTGGAAGGCGAAGAGAAGTATGCCCGCCAGGCTATGACCGGCTTTGCAGACCCCGGTACCGAACTGCGCGTCGTGGACGATCGAGACAAGGAGGTCCCGCGTGACGGCAAAACCGTTGGAGAAATCATCACGCGCAGCGACGGGGTCATGAAAGGTTACTGGAATCAACCCGAAGCGACCGCCGAAGCGTTGCGCGGCGGGTGGTTCCATACCGGAGATATGGCCTCCATCGATGAAAACGGCTACCTGCTGATTGTGGACCGCAAGAAAGACATCATCGTCAGCGGCGGTGAAAACATCTCTTCCCTCGAAGTAGAGAAAACCGTCATGGCCCATCCTCTGGTTCTGGAGGCCGCGGTGATTCCTGTGCCGGATGAAAAGTGGGGTGAAGTGCCGAAGGCGCTGGTAGTCCTGAAACCGGCGGCGCAGGTGAGCGAGACTGAGTTGACCGAATTCTGCCGGGCGCGCTTGGCCCATTACAAATGTCCGCATTCCGTTGAATTTCGAGAGAGCTTGCCTAAGACCGGGACCGGGAAAATCCTGAAAAAAGATCTGCGCAAGAAATACTGGCAAGGCCAAGAAACAATCCGGCCGGAATTTGCAACGGATAAAGCAAAAGGGTCCGCTGGCTAGCTGGGCATTCGTGCGCTTGGTGATCGATTCCGGCATGGCATCCGCCAAGCACGCTTAAAACTTGAAACGAGAGAGCTGAGAAGCATGAGCGATCTGGTCCAACTCACCATACATAACGGCATCGCCATCATCACCATCAACAATCCGCCGGTCAACGCTCTGAGCCCGGGTGTACCGGAGGGAATCCTCGAAGCGATCGAAAAAATTGACGGCGATGCCAGCGTCAAAGCAGCGGTGCTCATTGGGGGAGGCCGCACCTTCGTCGCTGGCGCGGATATCAAGGAACTTGGAAAGATGGCCTCCGGCAAGGGCCAACGAGGAGCGGGAATGTTGCCTATGTTGCTCCGGATTGAAGATTGCCAAAAGCCGATTGCAATGGCGATTCACGGGACAGCCTTGGGCGGCGGTCTGGAACTGGCTATGGCCGGCCACTATCGTGTTGCGGTGGCAGACGCGCAAGTCGGTCAGCCGGAAGTGAAGCTCGGCATCATTCCTGGCGCGGGCGGAACGCAGCGCCTTCCGCGTCTTGCGGGTGTCGCTGCAGCAGTGGAGATGTGCGCGGAAGGCAAGCCAATTTCGGCCGAACAAGCGCTGAAACTCGGGATCATCGATCGGTTGATCGAGGGCGACTTGCTGACAGGCGCTCTGGCCTTCGCGCATGAAGTCACCGGTAAATCCTTTCCCAAGACGCGCGAGCGCAACGAGAAGCTTGGCACCGCAGAACAGAATGCGCCGATCTTCGCTGCCGCGCGCGAGACTGCCCGAAAGAAACAACGCGGCTTAACGGCACCGCTCGCTGCTATCGATGCTGTTGAATCGGTGACAAAATTGCCTTTCGACAAAGGTTGCGAGGTGGAACAAAAGTTGTTCGCCGAATGCCTTTCTTCGGATCAATCGAAAGCGTTGATTCATGTCTTCTTCGGTGAGCGGGAAGTCGCCAAAATCCCCGACATCCCAAAAGAAACGCCGCTCATACCCATAAATTCCGCCGCCGTCGTCGGGGCTGGCACAATGGGCGGCGGCATCGCCATGGTCCTCGCCAACGCCGGCATTTCCGTCCTGCTTAAGGAAGTTGATCAGGCGGCACTTGACCGCGGAATTGCAACAATACAGAAAAACTACGCAAGCTCCGTGAAGCGTGGGCGCTTGACACAGCAATTCGTGGATCAATGTTTGGCGCGAATTCAGCCGACCCTATCCTTTGATGGGTTTTCAAGCGTGGACCTCGTGATCGAAGCGGTCTTCGAAGGCATGGCACTCAAGAAGGAAGTCTTTCGAGAACTCGATCGCGTTTGTAAACCCGGCGCCATTCTGGCAAGCAACACCTCCACTTTGAACATTGACGAAATTGCGTCCGCAACCTCGCGCCCCATGTTCGTGATCGGAACGCATTTTTTCAGCCCCGCCAACGTCATGCGTTTGCTTGAAATCGTGAGGGGCGAAGCGACAAGCAGGGAAGTCATTGCGACTTGCATGCAGCTTTCGAAAAGGCTTGGGAAAATCGGCGTTCTTGTCGGCAATTGCATGGGTTTTGTTGGCAACCGCATGTTTGGCCCTTATCGCCGCGAAGCGCAATTCCTCGTCGAAGAGGGCGCCAACATCGAGGCTGTCGATAAAGCGCTATGCGACTTCGGCATGGCCATGGGACCGCTGGCGACAGGGGACCTCGCCGGTCTCGATGTCGGCTGGCGCATCCGCAAGGAATATCGTCACCTGCAGAAGCCCGGCATTCGACAGCCGCTCGCTGAAGACAATCTTTGCGAGCTTGGGCGCTATGGACAAAAGACCGGCGCAGGCTGGTACAAATATGACGACCAACGGCACGCCCTTCCCGACCCAGAAGTGACTCAGCTCGTAAGGAAGTGGGCCGCCGAAGCAGGAATTCCGCAGCGCCAAATCTCTGCTGAGGAAATCGTCGAGCGCTGCGTCTACGCTCTTGTGAACGAAGGCGCGCGCATCCTCGAAAAAGGTTACGCGCTGCGCGCCGTGGACATCGATATCATCTATCTCAACGGCTACGGTTTCCCGGCCTTTCGCGGTGGTCCCATGTGGTATGCGGACACCATTAGACTGAAAACAGTTTATGAACGAATCCGCGAATTCGAGCAACAGCACGGCGAGACGTGGGCCCCCGCTCCCTTGCTGAAGCAGCTCGCTGAGCAGGGCAAAACCTTCGCTGAATTCAATAAGCAACAGAGAGCCACTGCGTAATATGGATCGCCCGACTACGATGCGAACCGGCGAAGAGTTGGACTCCCTCAGGCTGGAGCCTTTTCTCCGCGCTCACTTTCCGGACGAACACGGCGCGCTCACGGTACAACAGTATCCCAGCGGCCATTCCAATCTGACCTATGCGGTTTCTCTTGGCAGCGGGGGATTCGTTCTCCGTCGTCCCCCTTTTGGCAGCAAGGTGAAATCCGCGCATGATATGGGACGCGAGTTCCGCGTTCTCTCGAAGCTCCACGGCGTATATCCCGTCGCTCCCGAAGTTCTCTGCTATTGTGACGACGAATCAATCTTGGGCGCGCCCTTTTATTTGATGAAGCCTATCCGCGGTATTATCCTCCGCAGAGATCCTCCACCGGGTCTACAATTTTCGGATGATACCGCGCGCCGCTTGAGCGAGTCGCTTATTGACAATCTCGCGCGCCTTCATCGTATCGACTATGGCTCGATCGGCTTGGCCGATCTCGGAAAGCCGCAAGGCTACTTGGAACGGCAGGTGCGCGGTTGGATCGAACGGTATCATGGCTCGCGAACGCATGATCTTGCTGAGGTCGAACGGATTTCTTCCTGGATGATCAATCACCTTCCGCCCTCCAGCGACGCCGCTATCATTCACAACGACTACAAATACGACAACGTGGTCTTGGATTCGCAGGACATTACAAGAATTGTGGGCGTCTTGGATTGGGAGATGTGCACCATCGGCGATCCCCTAAGCGACCTCGGAACGGCACTGGCGTACTGGATTGATCCGAAAGATCCCGAAGAGCTGCAAAAGATTCGCTGGGGTCCTACCAACTTTCCGGGGAGTCTCACTCGCGCGGAACTGGTTCAGCGCTACACGAAAGCCGCCGCCCGCGATGTTTCAAACATGATCTTTTATTTGGTTTTTGCGCGGTTCAAAATCGCTGTGATCATCCAGCAGATTTACTATCGCTACCACCAGGGCCTTACAAAAGATCAGCGCTTTGCCTCCATGCCCGAACTCATCAAAAACCTTCTCCTTGCTTCTCTTCGAACTGCCGAGTCAGGCGAAATATGAAGCGGATCGCCCGGCATTCCTTCGACATCACATCGATGTAGGTGCGTCGTCGTTGGCGATTCTACTCTCGGCAGTAGCGCACAATCCATTCTGCAGCGCAGCAAGGTTTTTCCGTTGTATCGCTCTCTACGAAAACGGAATACGCAGCTTCCACCGCGTCGGGAATTTCTTTGAGCGCGGCCAATGTGAACCGTGCGCGAATTCTCGAATCCGCCCGGACCGGTGCGGGAAATCGCACGCGGTTCAAGCCGTAATTCACGGTCATCCGCACGCCCGTGCGAATCTCCATTGCTTGTCTCGCGAGAAAACTGATCACGGAAAGTGTCAGGAAACCATGGGCAATCGTCGCTCCGTATGGCGATTCACGCTGAGCGCGCTCCCGATCCAGATGAATCCACTGCCGGTCTTCCGTGGCTTCTGCAAATCGCTGAATCCGGTCCTGCGTTACCACAAACCACTCACTGCAGCCGATCTCTTGGCCCACCAATTCTTTTAGCGAGTCCAACGAAGCGATTACGCGCGGCGGCATTTGCCTCTCCTGCTTCGAAACGCAAACGATTTGCGGATTATTTGGAAGCGGATTGTTTCTGTGCCTTGGCCCACTTTCCCAGCTCATGTTTGGCGATCGATTCCAAGTGAACTTCATCCGGCCCATCGGCAAGTCGCAGCGTGCGCACATTAGCCCAGGCCGCCGCTAGGAACGTATCCTGCGAAACTCCTGCGCCTCCGTGCGCCTGAATGGCGCGGTCAAGCACGCTCAATGTCATGTTGGGCGCGATCACCTTGATCATTGCAATCTCGTCGCGGGCGGTCTTGTTTCCAACCGTATCCATCATGTACGCCGCTTTCAACGTCAAGAGACGCGCCTGGTCGATCTCCATCCGGGACTTGGCGATGTCCGCGCGAATGGTTCCCTGTTCGGCCAGGGCCTTTCCGAAAGCGACGCGCCTTTGCACGCGCTTACACATCGTTTCAAGCGCCCGCTCCGCGACTCCGATGCAGCGCATGCAGTGATGGATGCGCCCTGGCCCCAGCCGCCCTTGCGCGATCTCGAACCCCCGCCCCTCGCCAAGCAGGATGTTGGAAACCGGAACACGGACATTTTCAAAGGTGACTTCGCAATGGCCATGCGGCGCATGGTCATACCCAAACACCGTCAACTTTCGTTCAATCTTCACCCCCGGCAATTCCATCGGCACCAGAATCATTGACTGCTGTTTGTGTCCCGGAGCTGCAGGGTCTGTCTTACCCATGAAGATGGCGATCTTGCAGCGCGGGTCGCCCGCTCCGGAGGTCCACCATTTTCGGCCATTAATGATGAAGTGGTTGCCGTCCCGCACGATTCTCGCCTCAATGTTCGTCGCATCCGATGAGGCCACTGCGGGTTCCGTCATCGCGAAACACGACCGAACTTCGCCTGCAAGCAACGGCTTGAGCCATTGTTCCTGCTGTTCCGGCGTGCCATACCGGGCAAGTACTTCCATATTTCCCGTGTCCGGCGCGGAACAGTTGAACACCTCCGGTGCCATTACGCTGCGGCCCATCTTCTCGCAAAGTGGTGCATATTCTAAATTTGTCAGGCCAGCGCCGTTCACCTCATCGGGCATGAATAAATTCCATAGGCCCGCCGCGCGCGCTTTCGGCTTGAGATCCTCGATAATGCGCGGCGGTTTCCACCGAGCACTCTCGATTTCATCGAGAAAACGCTGCTCGTTCGGATAAATGTGCTCATCCATGAACGCTTGCAGCCGGTCTTGCAGCTCTTTTGTCTTTTTGCTGAATTCGAATTCCACTTGGGTCCCTTATCTGCCGCTGAAAGCGGCGCGCGCGATTATATACAAGAGCGGGCCCGTTAGTTGCAATTCCATCAAAATTGCCGTTATTCGGCGGGAAGCAACACCGAAAAGAGCACATAAAAGTCTCTGTCGAACTTGACGGGCGGTGAACATCTTTTGTCAGGGTCACTTGTGAAAGCGTCTAGCCTCGGCGGAGCACCCAATTGCAGACTCGACTGTGGTCTAACCTCTGTACCACTAAGCTCCGAAGACGGCTCTCATCGCTATTTTACAATGCTCTCTATTAGGGATTTGCTTGACAGCCTGTATCGTGTAGTGGTACAGCGTCTATACCTATTTTGTGGGGGGAGGTCCTCATGCCGTCCAATTTTCGGCTGAACGTCACGCCGAGGTGTGTAAGCCTGGCTGAAGTAGTTCGCGTTCTGGCGGTGGTGTGCGCCATTCTGCTCGCTGGCGTTGCAACTCACCCGCAAGGCAACACGGGCAGAATTCTGGGTGTCGTCACCGACCAGTCTGGCGGCAACGTTGCGGGCGCAACTCTGACTATCACGGACGTGGCGCGCGGCGTATCACAAACTCTGACCACGGATTCCGACGGCGCATATGTTGCATTGAACCTTCTGCCGGGGACTTACACCCTCCGCGCCGAATTCAAGGGCTTCAAGATTTATGAGCGCAAAAACATCTTGATCGAAGTCGGCAAGGATGTACGCATTGACCCCGTCCTCCAGACCGGCTCCACCACGGAAACCATAACCATCACTGAGGAAGTCCCCATGGTGGACACCACCTCCACCACCTTGGGCGGAACAATCAGCAACGAGATTATCAACGACCTTCCCTTGAATGGCCGCAACTACCAGAACCTGCTCACGCTGCGTCCCGGCACTTCCATTTATCCGGGTGGCGGTCCATGGACCCAGACCACCAACGGCATCCGCCCTGAAGACACCAGTTTCATCGTCGACGGCATTACCAATGACGAAGCCTTCATGGGCCTAAGCGTGACCAACGCGGCCGCTGTTCTAGGCGACGCCGCGACGCTTATTCCCATTGATGCCATTCAAGAGTTCAATACGCAGGTCAATCCCAAGGCCGAATTCGGTTGGAAGCCCGGCGCCATCACCAGCGTCGGCTTGAAGTCCGGCACCAATCAGATTCACGGTACCGCTTATGGCTTTGGTCGCAAGGACTCCTGGGATGCCCGCAACTACTTCGATCCCGTTGGCACACCCAAGACTCCCGTCGAGCTCGAGCAATTCGGTGCCACCGGTGGGGGGCACATCATTAAGGATAAGCTTTTTTATTTTGGCGCGTTCGAAGGTCAGCGCTATACCGTTGGCAACGCGCTTCCCGGGCATGTCCCGACTTCGGTCACGGTGACTAGCGGACCTAACCCTCCTGGCTTTGGTTGCGTTGTCCTTACCACTGGCGACTGCACCATCAGCAGCTTCGACGCAGCCCAGGACCTTGGGTTGCAAGGTACCGCCGTAAATCCTCTCAGCAACTATTTGCTTGGATTCTATACTCCTAACAGCGGGCAAGGAACGTTTGTAAATCTCTCCTTCCCCAACGAGAACAGCTCCAAGAACGCCATCGGAAAAATGGATTACCATATCAACGATCACAACTCCCTTAGCGGTTCCTATTTCTTCGGCAACGACACCATCGTGGGCATGGACTTCTTCGAGCTTCTTGCACAATTCCGGACTAAGGTTCATTCCCGTGCACAAACGGTCGCCGGCCATTGGGCCTGGACGCCGAGCTCCACTTGGGCCAACGAGCTCCGCGGTGGGTACACCCACTATCTTCTCCAGATCCTCCCCGACGATCTCGGTTTCCCGTACAAGATCAACACTGGCCTCTCCAATCCCCTGTTAAACGGAATTCCAGACGTGCGCGTCGGGTTGGGCGGTGGCTTCTTCTCGCAGTTGGGCGCCTTCCACAACTTTCCGAAGATTGTCGGGCCCGATAAAGTCTATGACGCTATTGATCAGGTTTCTTATCTGCGCGGCAAACACGCTTTCAAGTTCGGCGGCGAACTCCGCGACGACCAGGTCCATCAGGCTACTTTCCGGGCCGGACGAGGCCGAATCAAATTTGATAATTTGGAAACCTTTCTCGCCGGGACACCAGGGAACACCACTTTCTTGGCCGGAGATCCCACGCGCAACATAACCCAATGGCTTTACTCCGGGTACGCTCAGGACGACTGGCGCATCACGGCCAGGGTCACCATCAACCTTGGTTTTCGCTACGAATACCAAGCTGTTCCCAGCGAGGCCAAGAACCTCTTCGGGAATTTTGAACCCGTCGTAGGACTCGAGCAGGTCGGCAAGAACATCAGTTCCATCTACAAAGGGGACCACAAGAACTTCTCACCGCGTTTGGGCGTTGCTTGGGATGTCACCGGCAAGGGCACCACGATTGTCCGCGTCGGCGGAAGCATCGTTTACGACTTGCTATCCATGAGCACGTTCATGTCGCAGCAGAACACCCAAAACACCGTCACCTTGGGCGTGGGAACTGTCCCGGCGGGCGCCACGATTGTCACTTGTCCCTTGAGTTGCCAAACTACGACTGGCGTGCCCATCGTGACAAACCCCGTGGGCAACCTGGTGACTACTGGCGTGACAATTCCTGGCTCGAGCCTCACTTGGAAGGATCAGACCACCGCCATTTACCCGTCTAGCGTTACCGGGCTGGTCCAATGCGGCGACGGGAATACACCGTTCGGTAGTACTACGCCGGACCCTGGGCCGTGCGACACCTTCGCCATGAATCGCAATTTCCGCACTCCTTACGTAGAGAACTGGACGCTGGGCATCCAGCATGCTTTCTCCGGCAAGCTTGGTCTCGACGTCACCTACGTGGGCAACCATGGCGTGAAACTTCCTGGTGTCGTTGATCTCAATCAGCCTGATATCGCAAACGGTCAAACCACGCAGCCATTCGCCGCTCAGTTCCCTTATCTCGGCTTCATCAACTACCTCTCGAATTTTTACGGCTCAACTTACAATGGCCTTCAAACAACCCTTACAGCTCGCAACTATCATGGCCTCGATTTCGTGGTGGGCTACACATACTCTCATGCCCTGGATGATCTGTCCTCAAACTGGGTGGCCTTCCTCCCCCAGGACAGCAAGCATCCTCTCTTAGACCATGCCAGCGGCGATGAAGACATTCGCCACCGCTTCACCGTTTCCGTGACCTATGCACTTCCAGAGAAGAAGACCAAGAGCCAGCTCCTCGAAGGCTGGCAGCTCAATACCATCGTCAGCCTCCAGAGCGGCCAGCCATGGAATGTAAATGATCAGGGGAATAACTTCAGCGGCACTAACGAATTGTCTGATCGTTGGGATTTCTTTGGCAAACCATCCGATTTCAAGTCCATCGGTCCCAATGGGCTTCCGTGCTTTGGTCCAGGGGGAGGCGGCGCTTGTACAGGTGCCACCATTCCAACCGCTTGCACGAACGCGGCCACCTCAGTTGGTGCAAGCACGCTCGCTGCGCTGAACGCGGCAGGTTACTGCTACATGGTCCGCAATTCCATGCTGATACCGAATGGTTTTGGGACCTTTGGCACCATGGGTCGCAACATTTTCCGCGATACCGGCTTCCACAACGTCGATCTTTCTGTCAGCAAGAGTTTTAAATTCGGGGAACGGATGAAAGCCCAGTTTCGCGTGGAGACGTTCAACATTTTCAATCACCCCAATTTCGCGAATCCTAATGGTGGCACCAGCACCTATGGCCAAGGGGCAACGGCCGATCCGTCACAAGCGGGTGCATTCGGTTGTGGCTGTTCCACTCCAGACAACGCCGCCTTCAACCCTGTGCTTGGCTCGGGCAGCAACCGCGCCATCCAGTTGGGCTTGAAGTTCATCTTCTAGCCGCCATTGAACGGATGGAAATCAAAGGGGCCGGACATTCCCTGGGCCCCTTTTTCATGTATAAGGGATACAAACTTTCCCGGGAGGCTACAGATTCGATGAGACGCAACCCCTTCGTCACCGGCGCGTTTCTCTTTGGCATCGCGTTCGCTGGCGTTTTGCCTTTCATCTTACTCGGCTCAGTCGCGCTTGCCGCCGACGATCAAGCCCTTCTTCAAGCCGACCGCGAATTTGTCCAAGCCGTTGGAAAACGCGACGCCGCTACACTCGGAAAAGTCCTGGACGCGGAATTTACCTGGACGGACGCCGACGGAGAGACTCGAAGCAGAGCGCAAGTCCTTGACTCCATGCCCACTCCCGCACTCGGCAACGAAAGCGGCGCGCAAATCACGCAACAGACTCGCAGTCAGGTCGGCGCGGTGATGTCGTCCCGCGACAAGGCCCACGTCTTGCGCCTCTGGGTGCGGCGTTCCGCCGGCTGGCGTTTGCTCGTCTATCACGAGGTCGTCCTCGGTCGCCAAACTTCCGGCCCTTCTGGGCCTGGCGTGAAGGACTGCGAGAATCCCTGCAAGACCTTGCCTTACAAGCCCAAAAATGAAGCCGAGCAAGCCGTCATCGCTTCCTGGCAGGCTCTCGAGACTGGCGTCACCAACCATGACGCCGCCGCCTGGGCCCCGCACATCGCCGAGGAATTCGTGATGCTCGGCTCGACCAACGACCATCCCCTCAGCAAAGCCGACCGCATCGCCACTCTCAATTTGCAGAAGCAGACCGGTTTCCCTTCCGCGCCTGCCCCGCTTGTTTCCGCCCAAATGTTTGATTTCGGAGATGCCGTGGTGATGACCTGCCACCACCAGCCCTATGTTGGCAAGCCCGTCCATGTGACCCGTCTCTGGATCAAGCGAAATGGCCATTGGGTCATGTCCGTCAGCTATCAGACGACCATCCAGGCAGCTCCGGCTAATGCCGGCTAGCATTCCGAAATCTGCTGGATGGGTTTACAATGCTTGCGATGCAGGTGTCTCCCTCCACTGAATCGCATCTCTCGCCGAAGGAGGCTTTGTGAACTCCACGCTCCTTAATCGCCGCAGTTTTCTTCGCGTTTCCGCCGTCGCTGGCGGAGGAATCCTCGTCGCTCTTCATTTCGATCCCTTCACCGAAATCTTTGCTCAGGCGCCGCAACTCCCGCCCGCCGCCTACCAGCCCACGGCATTTTTGCGCGTCGCTGCTGACGGCATCGTTACCATCATGAGCAAGAATCCTGAAATTGGCCAAGGCGTCAAAACTCATCTCCCCATGCTTATCGCCGACGAACTCGATGTCGATTGGAAGGACGTCCGCATCGAGCAGGCCGATCTCGACGAAACTAAATATGGCCCGCAGCGTGCCGGTGGCAGCACTTCCACTCCAACCAATTGGGATCCGCTTCGCCGCGTCGGCGCCGCCTGCCGCCAGATGTTCGTCACCGCCGCTGCGCAAACCTGGTCTGTCCCCGAATCCGAATGCCAGACGTCCTCGGGCCGCGTCATCCATCAGTCCACAAACCGCACGCTCACCTACGGCGCGCTCGCCGAAAAAGCCGCCACTCTGCCCCCGCCCGATCTCAAATCCGTCAAGCCTAAGGATCCCAAGGACTACAAAATCATCGGACATTCCATTCACAGCGTCGACAACGCTTCCATCGTCACCGGAAAACCTCTGTATAGCATCGACTTCAAAGTTCCGGGAATGTTGTACGCCATTTACGAAAAGTGCCCCGTCTACGCCGGAAAATTCGTCAGCGCCAATTTCGATGAACTCAAAGCCCTGCCTGGCGTTCGCCACGCGTTTTCAGTGGATGGAACTTCTGATTTGCTCGGCCTGCATTGCGGCGTCGCCATCGTCGCCGATACTTGGTGGCAAGCGAACTCCGCGCGAAAAAAATTGCGCGCCAAATGGGAGGAAGGGCCCACGGCCCAGCAAAGCAGCCAGGGCTTCGCACGCCGCGCCGATGAACTTTCCAAGCAAACGCCGGCCATCACCGTCCGCAGCGACGGCGACGCGGACAAAGCCCTCCAATCTGCCGCAAAAACCGTCGAAGCCGCCTACTTCTATCCCTTCCTCGCGCATGCCCCCATGGAGCCCGAAAATTGCCTCGCGCATTATCACGACGGCAAGCTCGAATTTTGGTCGCCCAGCCAGACCCCCGAATCCGGCCGCCAACTTGTCTCGAAAGTTCTCAATATTCCGCATGACGACATCATCGTCCACATGAAGCGCGCTGGCGGTGGTTTCGGCCGCCGCCTCACCAATGATTACATGCTCGAAGCCGGTGCCATTGCCAAGGAAGTCGGCGTCCCTGTAAAACTCCTTTGGACCCGCGAAGACGATTTTCACCACGATCACTATCGCCCTGCCGGTTTTCATTTTCTCAAGGGCGGCCTTGATTCCTCCGGCAAACTCGTCGCTTGGCGCAATCACTTCATCAGTTTTGGCGAAGGCCAGCAGTTCGCTCCCTCCGCCAACATTCCCGGCAACGAATTTCCCGGCACCTTCCTGCCAAACTTTTTCTTTGGCGCATCCCTAATGCCTCTTGGCGTTCCCACCTACGCGTTGCGCGCTCCTCGCAGCAATGCCTTCTCGTGGGTCTTCCAATCCTTCACCGACGAGCTCGCCCACGCCGCCGGAAAAGATCCCGTGCAGTTCCGTCTCGATCTTCTCAGCGCGTCGCGCATTACCACCCCCGATGCCAAGCCGGACCCGTTTTCCTCCGACCTCGACGCCGCCCGCATGCAAGGCGTCCTGAAACTTGTCGCCGAAAAATCCGGCTGGGGCGCGCGCAAGCTCCCGAAAGACACGGCCATGGGCGTCGCCTTCCAATTTGCTCATCGCGGTTATTTTGCGGAAGTCGTCGAGCTGCGCGTCGACGCCGGCAAGAAAATCAAGGTCAACAAAATCTGGGTCGCCGGTGACGTCGGCAGCCAGATCATCAATCCCAGCAACGCCGAAAATCAGGTTCGCGGCGCGGTTATCGAAGGGCTAAGCTCCGTCATGTCCTACGAAATCACCATCGACTCCGGCCGCGCCGTCCAGAGCAATTTTGACGAATACCCGCCGGTCCGCATGAACCAGGTTCCCGCGGAAATCGAGGTCCATTTCCTGAAGACCGACAACTCACCCACCGGCCTCGGCGAACCCGCTCTCCCGCCGGTTCTTCCAGCCCTCTGCAACGCTATCTTCTCCGCGACCGGCGAGCGCATCCGCTCCCTGCCGCTCTCCAAGCACGGCTACTCCTGGGCCTAGTCTTCTACTTGTTGCTGATGTAGGGCACCCGCCAAGGCAGGTGCCCCTCTTTCCCATCTTCCACTCTTACTGGCAATCGTTGTGCCGCACGTCCGGCGCTGGCGGGCCTTCGATGCATGGGATGGCGCTCAGATACTCGTAGATGGCGCGAAGGTCATGATCAGTCATGTTCTTTTGAATGGGCCAGGGCATGACTTGCAACAGGTCTCCGTCGAATGGAGGGTTCGGAGGGTTCGTCGGAAAGCAGTTTGTGGTTATGGTAGCTGAACAGTTGGGATGCACGTGATCCAGGTCCACGCCAGTCCTCATGATCTGGACAAACTCTGAGAACGAGCGGCCTCCTTCAGGAAGCCCGGTTTTATCGGGCGTCAAGTTGCGCGAAATAATGTCAGGAAAATTTGGCGCTATCTGAAAATGCCTGCCGCCGCCCAAGTACGTCGCCGGATTAAACTTCGGTGGCTGGTTAAAGTATGGGTTTCCACCCCTGGCGAATTCAGTGGGAGGACCGGCGCTGTGGCAGCCATCGCAGTCGGCCTGTGCGTTCACAATATAGCTGCCCAATCCCACCAACTCCCGGTCCCTTCCGGCCAGGTTCAGCGGTACCGGCGCGATCTCCAATCCCTGCTCAATCCTCGATTCGGCCCTGTCGCCGCTGTCTTGTGCCCTTCCACGCGTGGAAGTCAGAAACATTCCGGTAAGTACAACCCCGGCAAAAGCCGCCGTCGCTCCCGCGACTTTAAGTCGTTGGGCTGGTGTCATTTTTAATTTTCCTTTCCGATTCACTCCGGTAGCAGGCCTGTCTGCGGGACTCAGAATGACCTCGAGGGAGCGTTGCCGCGCATTCTGTCCCATGACCCTCCCCGAGTCAAGTCAACCTTCTGTTACATCCTCGAATCGCTCGATACGATCAGGCCCGCGCCCGATTTCAGCTAGGCCTAGGCTTGGAATCGCCGCGTAAGATTCGCATTTGTAGTGGCGGACTTTAGTACGCCCCGTTTTGTCTTTTTCCCTAGCGCCAGAGGTGCGCCAGAAGTTAGCCCAGCGCGCCTGCCCTGAACAGAGTCGAAGGGTAAGCGCTGGGTACGCGATGGCCCATCTTGTCTTTGTTTTGTAGGGCTGGCCTTCTCAGGCCGGCCGCTTCTCGCTTGGCCGTTTCTGCCTTGACCGGATGTCTCAGATATGAGACACTAATGCCGTGAAGGCGGCCATCTTCCATCCTGCGGCGAGGGCTGCTATCCGTTCATTCCCGGAAGACGTCCGGCAAGAGATCGGCAAGGTTATCTACGATCTTCAAAAGGGTGAAGTTCTGACAATGCCGCTCTCCCGGCCCATGCCTTCCATCGAGCCCGGCGCCGCAGAGCTGCGAATCCGCGACCGGTCTGGGATTTATCGCGCGTTCTACTATAGCCGTTCGCCCCGGGGAATTTTGGTGTTTCACGCATTCGTGAAAAAGTCCCGGACCACGCCGGTACGCGAACTGGATTTGGGAAAAAAGCGATTAAAGGAGTTGCTCCATGAAGAAGTCTAAAGTCACCGTCACCCGCACCGCCGCCGAGCTTGCCAAGGCTCTCGGCCTCACTCCCGCCGACGGAGCGGAAATCGCCCTTCGCAGTGATCTCAATTCAAAAATCGTCGAAGTCGTTCGGCGCAAGGGTCTGACTCATGCACAAGTCGCGCACCTCGCGCGTACCTCGCGCACCCGCCTCACCGCCGTCATGAACCGCAATACCAAAGACATCTCCACCGATCTCCTCCTCCGCGTTCTCTACTCCCTCGGCTACACCGCCAAAATCAAATTCCAAAAAGCCGCCTGAGCGCGGGTGCCCCGTCCTTGCGGGATGTGCATCTCTGCCCCATCCCGCCGCTTTAGCGGGATGAACGGTGGGGAATTTGATTTTTCCTTTTGTCCGCGGCTGTCTCTTTCTGCCTTCTGCTTTCTAGTTTCTGCCTTCTAGTTTCTAGTTTGTCTTTCTCCACTCCGCCGCCACCGCTGGCTGCAACGAATCAATGTGCTTCAGAAACGTCACCGCCGTCCAAATCTTCTCATCCGAAACGTCCTTCCCGGACGCATCTTTGCCAAAACTTCCTTCCCACCAGAACATCCCCGAATACCGCACTCCGCCTTTAATAATCCAGAACAATTGATAGTCCGGCTTGCTCGGCAGATGCAGCGCAAACACCGGCGGACTCGGATAGAGAATGCTTTGGGCCTCGCGCCTTGCGGCATTGCTCGCATCGCCATGGCAACCCGCGCAATCGCCCTTGAACAATTGCATCCCCGCCATCAAGTTTTCTTCCGTAGGCGCAATCGGATTCGCAAGATGCGGAGCCTTGCGCGCCGCCGCCCGATCAAGCGCCAGATGCATGAAAGCCCTTTCCAACGCGCTAGGCGTAGCCTTCGCGTTAGTCGGCAACCATCCCATCCACGCCGCCGCAAACGCCCCCACCGGAAGCGTCAGAATCCCCAAAACAAACCCCAGCAGAAATCTCCGCATCACCCCTCCCGCACTCTAGGATATTAGGAATAACTTCTTGGACTGACGAGGTCCTGCTGCCCACTCTGACGCGGCTCTGAGGAAATTGTTAGCGGGCGGCGCCTGTTGCTGCTGCTTCCTCAGCAGCGCCGAATGCTTGTCGCCTTCGCAATCGCCATTGCAAAATCGCGGCCGCCAGCGTGCACGCGCCAAGCACGAGCCACAAGCTCCCGAAAACCGCAAGAAACGGCCACCAGGCAAACTCCGACCGCGAGCTTCGATCAACAAATAACATGACTGGCCAAATTCCCCCGTACGCCAGCACCGGAATCGATATCAGCACTTCCCACCATCCAATCCTTGGCTGAAGAAGCCCATGTCTGGCGCACAGCAAAGCCTCGATGCTCCGACCCGCCAGCCACCAAAAAAACATTCCTACAATAGGCCAGCTGATATCGCGCCACGCCCACATGAACATTCCTCTCGGGATCCATTCTTCATGGGCAGAGCCCACCATTGCGCACGTCAAATCAGGCAAGCCTCCAGGTAAGTTAAGCGTTGCCACAAACCATTCTCTCGCCTGCGATCGCTTGATCCTCCGCTGCACGTCTGGATCTGAGAAGTCGAAGGGAATCACTCTCTGCGGGCCTGGGCGCTCCTTCTCCGGCAATTCACGCACGATACCGTACGCACGCAAGGATGCCCGCACTTCGTTGATGAACATCGCGCGCATTGGCCAAAGAATCCCAACACAGAAAAGCAGTTGCGCAAAGGGAAGCACCCAACGCAGAGGGGGTACGCGAGATTCAGTCACCATGGAAGTTGCAGCAGTCTAGCCTTTGCCACCCTTCTGCGCAATCTCCCCCATTGGCGGGTGGCCGCCGCTCGATCCGCGAAGACTCCTGGGTGGCCCTCGATAAAAGCGAAGGCGTTGTCAAGACAGACTTCTTCGCCGCAATGCTTTGCAGCACCGCTTGGATCTCAGAGAGGTGGAGGACCGAAGCTCTGAAACTCTCACGGTGAATCACTTTTCGGCGGATCGTTCCGCCAACCATCGATACAGTCACAAACTGCGGCCATGATTCTTCTATCCGAATCCCGGTTTTCGCCGGGACGAGAGCGCCCAATCAACCCTTCGGTCTATCCGCCGTGGCGGACGACCAGCGCCACCCGCGAGCTGCTCTCGACACGAACGATCTCTGGATACCCGGTATTCGTGCGCAGCATCCAGTAGAGTCGAATCGCCAACTTCCTTGCCGCCGCCACCTTGGCCACTCCTTTCGCTTTCCGGTGGCAGCGATGCAAATACTCCGAACGCATACCGGGATCGCAGCGCACCGCCCCTTGCGCTGCTTCGACCAGCAGCATTCTCATGAATCGGTTCCCCTGCTTGCTGATCGATCCGTACCGTCGATGCCCACCCGAACTGTACTCCCGCGGAATCAGCCCCAAATAACTCGCCACCTGCTTCCCACGCTGAAAACGGGAAACATCTCCCATGGTCAGCACAAAGGCCATCGAAGTGATCGGCCCCACTCCCGGCTGCG